>Ga0209918_1001073_pt1 | contig 15659 bp, 10 predicted proteins | sample SalPonD_shore_MG_FD_185712 | JGI IMG/M metagenome (GOLD analysis project Ga0209918, IMG submission 185712) | Salt pond soil microbial communities from South San Francisco under conditions of wetland restoration - Salt Pond MetaG... | ecosystem: Environmental > Aquatic > Marine > Intertidal zone...
TGACGCGATGGTGCAGACAAAGACAGTGGGAGGTTCTATCGTGTACACCCTGCTGCTTGCCATGGCACTCCTGGCGATATTCGATACCCAGGTGCTGTCGCTCTGGCGCCGCCGGAAAGAGATGGGTACGCTCATGTCCCTGGGGATGACCCGGGGGATGTTGATCCGGCTGTTTACGCTGGAGGGCGCCATGCACGCCATCCTGGCAATACTGGTTGGTGCCGTCTACGGCATTCCGTTACTCACGTGGTTCGCCAACACTGGATTTGCCATGCCGGATTATGGTGACGACTTCGGTATTCCGCTGGGCGACGCACTCTATCCATCCTATGGTGCCGCGCTGGTGCTCGGAACGACACTCCTCGTTCTTCTCACAGTCACCATAGTGAGCTTTCTACCAACCCGGAAAATTGCCGACCTGGAACCGACCGACGCACTCAGGGGGAAAATGTCATGAACTGGTTTCTGTTGCAAGGATTACTCCGGGATCGCTCCCGGAGCCTGTTTCCGCTCATCGTCACGTCCCTGGGCGTTTTCATTACGGTGTTTATGTACAGTTTCATCAAGGGGGAAATGACCGATATCATCAGCACCAACGCCAACTTCTATACCGGACACGTCAAGGTGGTGACGAATGCTTACAAAGAACAGATAGATCAGGCGCCCAACGACCTGGCGCTGCTGGGCGTTTCCGAACTCCGGGAAAAACTCACCAGGGAATTCCCGGAGATCCGGTGGACGCCGCGCATCAACTTTGGCGGGCTGCTGGACATCCCGGATGAGAACGGCGAAACCCGCTCCCAGGGCCCGGCCGCCGGCCTGGCCGTGGATCTGCTGCATCCCTCCGGTGGAGAAATCGACCGGCTGGATATCCGCAAGGCGCTTGTCAAAGGACGCCTTCCGGAGGCGCCGTTTGAAATCCTGGTTAGCCAGAATTTCGCGGACAAACTGGAAATACGGATGGGCGAGGAGGCGACGCTCATCAGTTCCGGGATGTACGGTGGGATGGCCATGCAAAATTTCAAGGTCGTTGGCACCGTCCATTTCGGCGTCCAGGCTATGGATCGCGGCGGTATCATCGCTGACCTCAGCGGCATTCAGACCGCGCTGAATATGGACGACGGCGCCGGGGAACTGCTGGGATTTTTCAGAGACGGCCGGTACGAGGAAAAACGGGCGAATGCCGTGGCGCAGCAATTCAACCAGACCTTTGATTCCGGCGGCGAGTTCGATCCCACTCTCATGAAACTCAGCGAACAAAACGATCTGGGCTCCATGCTCCAGCTGGTGGATTACATGTCCGGTATTATCGTGGGCATCTTTGTATTTGTGATGTCCATCGTACTCTGGAACACCGGATTGATGGGCACTTTACGGCGCTACGGCGAATACGGTGTCCGGATGGCTATCGGCGAGGAGAAGGGACACATCTACCGCACCATGATCGCCGAGTCGGTGATGATCGGGTTTATCGGGTCAGTCATCGGCACCACACTGGGGCTGGCCATCTCCTATTACATGCAGGCGCACGGCTTAGACATCAGCAGCATGATGAGCAGCTCCACCATGCTCATGCCCGACGTGATCCGGGCCCGGGTGACCACCACCAGCTACTACATCGGATTTGTTCCGGGATTCATGGCGACCACCATCGGTTCGATGATCGCCGGCCTGGGCATCTACAAACGCGAAACCGCTCAACTCTTTAAAGAATTGGAAGTCCAATGAGATATCTCTCACGGCTACTATCGATCCTGTTATTAATCCCAGCGATGGGTGCAGCGCAGACCCCGGACGGCAACGAAATCCTGCGGCAGATCGACAACAACCAATCCGCAGAAAATATGGTGGTCACGTCGACCATGGTCATCCACGGCCGGCGCGCCAGCCGGTCGATGACCGCTAAATCCTGGATAGAGGGGACGGAGAAGTCATTCACCGAATACCTGTCACCTGCCAGGGAAGCCGGCACCAAAATGCTGAAACTGGAAGACGAACTCTGGATGTACTCGCCACAAACCGACCGCACCATCCGCATCGCCGGGCACATGCTCCGGCAATCGGTCATGGGGTCGGATCTTTCCTACGAAGATATGCTGGAAGATCCGAAGCTGGAAAACATGTACACGGCGACCGTCACCGGCGAAGAAACGCTGAACGACCGGCAGTGCTGGGTCCTTGATCTCACGGCAAAGGAAGATGACATCGCGTATCACTCCCGTAAAATATGGGTAGATAAGGCCCGGATGATCGCCCTGAAGGAGAACCGGTATGCCAAGAGCGGCAAACTCCTGAAGACCGCCGTGATCCGGGAAGTCATGCGCCAGGAAGGGCGCTGGTACCCGAAGAATATGATCTTCAAGGATGTTCTCTCCCAGGGCGAAGGAACCGAATACGTCATCGAGTCCATCGAATTTAATGCGGATATTCCGGACTACATCTTTACCAAGGCTTCCCTGAGGCGATAGAGGCATTTCTTTCCAATGAAGAAACCGCCGGAGTTCTCCCGGGAGCTCCGGCGGCTTCGTGTATATGCCTTCTGGTGCGCCTCAAGCATTCTCCGTGGTGAAGAGTCCGCCGGTTCTTTTCTGTCTGCTCCGCGGAATGGGGATTGAGTATTTCTCTGGTATTCCATAACATATAACGTTTTTGTATCCGGAAAGAGCGGCTGCCCGTAGAGACGGTCCGTGGAGAATACTCAGACAGGAGAGAAACGACGTATGGAGCGCAGGTTTTTTTGGATAGTACTGGGTGTGATACTGCTGGGCTGGGCGACACGCCCCGTGTCAGCACAGAACGTATCGCAAGCATTCGAATTTCGGTATGTCAGCAACGACGCCGCCGCCAACGGCGAAACCGATTTTAAGGGAGAGACGGCGGTATTCGATACCCCGCAGCGTGTTGAGTTCTTACAGCAGTACGCCAAATATGCCAGCAACTTTTGGCACGACCCGAATTTCGACACGGAAGTGGTGACGGATCAGGAAGTGCAGTCGGCATTGCAGGGGATCAAGCCCCAACCGCTGCCGGAAGTCCGGAAGGAGCTGCGGCTGCGGGGATGGAAATGGCTGGGATACCGGCCCGGAGAGCACCGCGAGGAATGGAGGGCGTTACAATCCTGGCGGCGAATCCGAGGCGCCGCGGTTCGCAACGGCGCGCTCCGGATCCGGGAAGATCACACAGTCATAAACAAGCAGTTCGATCCCCAATCCTGGCGGTTCTCCATGGAATGGAAAGCCAAAGTCCCCGCAACCGGCCATGGAATGACCTTTCACCTGTCGGACCGCCGTCAGATTCCGGCGATCACGGCCGGAATTGATGAGCAGGGGCGGTTGATGTATAGTGCCGGCCAGGAGATCAAAACCGGCAGCACGTTGCAGCCGGATACCTGGTATCATTTTAAGGTGGAAGTGGACGTGCCCGCGGCCCGGTACAACCTGTACGTCAACGGAGACCGGGTAGCGTATTACGTTCCGACGGAGTCCGGGGACGAAAACCTGGATGTGGTGAACACGCTCACCATCACCGGAGACTCCGGGCAAGCCATTGACGATATCTGGGGTGTCGGGTATCATCTCACCAACCGGGTTCACCGGCCGTATACGATTGCCACCTTCCTGGATCAGGGCTTCGAAGTCAAGCCCGGGATCGACGGGTGGAATACCGCGCAGTACAACGACAGCGCCTGGGCCACCACGGATCTGCCCAAAGCCCATGGCAGCGAACGGTACGCCGGCGAAGATCTCTATCTGCGGAAAACCGTTCAGGTGGGGGATTTCGAGAAAGCGCTCCTGAACGTGGAGACCCTGGACCCCAGCGGAGATATCTACGTGAACGGCCAGCTGGTGACCCGGTCACCCAACCGGCACCCGGTGACGGTGGACGTGACAAAGTATCTCCGAAAGAACGCCGTCAACCTCATCGCGGTGAAAGTGGATCATTTTTACCTTACTCCCCAGACCGGGATTATCATGACTCACACCCCGCTGGACTTCAATTTCGGATGGTTCGCAGGGCGCATCTCCCTGGATCTGACCTCCGATCGGTACATCGACGACGCCTTTCTCTATGCCACGGATGTCTCCGGCCCGGCGCAGATGCAGGCCCGAATCCAGGTGGCCAACGATCACTGGTGGTCGCTGAACGGCCAGGTGGACATTAAGTTATATCCCTGGTTTCCGGAAGAATCGGACCAGCCGGCGGCCACGGTGACCTTTCCGGTGCAGGTGAATCACGGAACCAAACAATTCGAGCAGACCTTCCAGGTGGAACATCCTGATCTCTGGACGTTCGATCATCCGCAGCTGTACAAGGCGGTGGTAACCTTGCGGAACGACGAAGGGCAGATATTGGACGACTACGTGTTCACCACCGGTATCCGCACCGTCAGCCAGGCGGGCGGAACCTTCCGGGTGAACGGGAAACCGGCCATGCTGAACGGGGCCCAGATTTTCGGCGCCCGGGCGCCCCTGAGCAAGATGATCGAGTGGTTTCGCTGTCCGCCGGTGGACTGGATTGCCAAAGAAATCCTGATGATCCGCAAGATGAACGGCAATCTGATGCGGATTCACGTCCACGCCTGGCAGAACCCCGCCGCCAACATTAACGATCCCCGATTTGCTGAACTGGGCGATCAGATGGGCCTCATGTTCATCTGGGCCACGCCTGCCTGGATTCGCACCGGCAAGGGCTGGGGCCAAATCGATTTCCAGGGCTACCCGCAATACATGAAGCAGGTGCGCAATCATCCCAGTATCGTGATGTGGGAAGCCAGCAATCATCCGAATGGATTCCGGCGCCGGCCGGTGTCCGAAAGCGGCAGTTTCGCCGAAAAAATCTATCACACCATCTATCCCAACGATCCCAGCCGGATCATCTCGTTCACATCCTACATCGATCACCTCCGGTATGCCAATGACGACGGGACCCTGGACCACCAGGGGGACGCCATCCAGGCGGTGCCGGAGTGGACCGCGCCCCGGGTCACCCGCGGCAACCAGGACGGCTACATGGGCTACGGCCACGAATGGAGTCTGTTGCGTAAGGCGCCGGTGGGCTACCGGGATTATCTGACGAGTTTCCTGAATAGTCCGGATCGAGCCTATTTCAATTTCGAGCACGAGGAATCCATCGGTCAGCCCAACTGGGATTTGGTGAAGGGGAAACCCTGGTACCAGCTCCAGTCGTACGAATGGGATTATGACACCGGCAGCATCGGCCGGCGGCTGACTGCCAGAGAATGGCGGACCAGCCAGGGCTGGCAGGCCTTTAGTGCGTACGAAGCCATGCGGAAGCAGCGGCTGATCGACTACGACGGCTTCTCCTGGTGCTGTCTCCACGGTGGTCCCAACACCGTCACCTATAAGAAACCCATCATCGACTTCCTGGGCCACGCCAAGCTGGCGTACTGGGCCAACAAGATGGCCTTCCAGAACATCCTGGCCGGTAGCGATAATGTGGACGTGGTGTACGGGCCCGACGACGCCATCACTCCGGCAGTTCTGAATCTGGGCGACGCCCGCACGGTCACCGTGACGGTGTCCGTGAAGAACATGGATGGCAAGGAAGTCGCCGGCAAGACCTATAAGAATGTCCGGCTGCCGGCCGGTCGTACGGTGACCAAACTGGATTCGTACCGCCCCGAATATCCGGGGGAGGGATATTACAGCATCGAATACACGGTACGATAGCAGGCTTCCCGCCCAATGCAAGTACGGGCAGCAGCGCACAGGATCCGATATGAATGAGACCAAGGCTCCGGCCGGCCAAAACCTGGGGAATATGGACGCGACCGTTTCCGTCAAAAAGCGGGGCGGCTTCCGCCGGCTGCTGGCTTTCGTCGGCCCGGCGTACCTGGTCAGCGTGGGATACATGGATCCCGGGAATTGGGCCACGGATATCGAGGGCGGCGCCCGGTTCGGCTACACCCTGATCTGGGTGCTGCTGATGTCCAATATTATGGCGGTACTGCTCCAAACGCTCTCCGCCCGCCTGGGGATCGTTACCGGCTACGACCTGGCCCAGGGCTGCCGGCGGGAGTATCCCAAAGCGATCAATTACCTGTTGTGGGTCCTGGCGGAGATCGCCATTGCCGCCACGGATCTGGCGGAAGCCCTGGGCACTATCATCGGGTTGAATCTGCTGCTGGGATTGCCCCTGCTGTGGGGATGTCTGGTCACCGCCTTCGATACCTTCATTCTCCTGGCGCTCCAGCGATTGGGGATCCGGAAGATGGAAGCGGTGATCGTATCGCTGATCGCCATCATCGGAGCCAGTTTCTTCATTGAAATTTTCCTGGCCCAGCCGGACTGGGGAGGCATCGCCCGGGGATTCGTCCCCCATATGGAACCGGGCGCACTCTATATCGCCATCGGAATTATCGGGGCCACCGTGATGCCGCATAACCTGTACCTCCACTCGTCTCTGGTGCAATCCCGGGCGGTCTCCAACACATACACCGGGAAGGCGGAAGCCTGCAAGTATAACCTCATCGATTCCACGGTAGCCCTGAATGCGGCCTTTTTTGTGAATGCCGCCATCCTGATCATGGCGGCGGCGGATTTCCACAGCCGGGGCATGGTGGTCACGGAGATCCAGCAGGCGCACCGGTTGCTGGAACCGATCCTGGGCACCCACCTCGCGCCTACGGCCTTCGCGCTGGCGCTGCTGGCGGCGGGCCAGAGTTCGACCCTCACGGGGACGCTCTCAGGCCAGGTGGTCATGGAAGGCTTTTTGAATATCCGGCTGCGGCCCTGGCTGCGCCGGCTCATTACCCGGGGGATCGCCCTCCTGCCGGCGGTGGCCGTCATCGCCGTGGCCGGAAACCAGGGGACCTACGAACTGTTGATTCTCTCCCAGGTCGTCCTGAGCCTCCAGCTGCCATTCGCCGTCATCCCGTTGATCCACTTCACGTCGGATAAGAATAAAATGGGCATGTTCGCCAGTAAAACGTGGCTGAAGATGGGGGCGTGGATTATCGCCGGGATTATTGTGGTCCTGAACCTGATTCTGGTGTATGACGAACTGGTCAAATGGCTTACCGGAGCCCCGGCCGGGTTCTGGATCCTCGGTCTGCTGGGCATCGTCGGGATGCTCGGCGTGTTGGGATATATTGTGATCGGCCCGATGCTGCGCGGACACCGGGTCTGGGAGAGCGGCATCATGACCAAAAGCCGGCACATCGCCCAGCGCATCAAGCCTTTGCGGATTCAACATATCGGGGTGGCCCTGGAGCACTCCGATGCCGACGCCGAGATCCTCTCCGCCGCCATTTCCATGGCAAGATATCAGAATGCCAAACTCACCTTGATGCATGTCATCGAGACCCCGGGGGGCATGGTCTTCGGACAGGAAGCGGACTCCTTGCACAGCCGGGAGGACTACGCCTATCTGGAGGAACTGGCCAGAGAAATCGAAGAGCAGGATCTGCCGGTGGAAGTCCTGCTCCGGACCGGGAAGCCCATTGCAGAGATCGTGCGTTCGGTGGACACTCTGGGGCTGGATATGATTGTCTTCGGCAGCCATGGCCACCACGGATTGGAGGATCTGGTCTTCGGTGAAACCGTGACCAGCGTTCGGCACGCCATCAGCATCCCGGTGTTGATTATCCGGGTGACCACCACCGGCTCGGAAAAACCCCAGCGCCGGGTGTAGACGCCACTGCCGGGATGCGAAGGACCCCGTCCCATTAATAACTCACCTGCCACAGGGCACACAGGGTCGCCCCGAGCTGATCCGCCCCGGGAAAATATTGCGCAAAGAACACCGCTGAGAGCGCAAAGAAAAAATAATTAGCCACGGATTGACACCACCCGCCTCGCCTGTCCCGGCTGGCCGGGAATTATGAACCCCGCCCCGTCGGGGCCGCATTAATCGGGGGATGAACACAAAGCCCTCTCGACTCCACTTCCCCGGATACATAGCGGGCACAAAAGACACAAAACTCTTTGCCGCGGAATTGGAACCGCCACAGAAAATGATCATATTTCGTCGAGGTATTTTGAATATCTTCGAATTACCCGATCAGGATATTCTGGTCTCCTTCTTTCCGCATCGGGAGGCGGCGGGTTGGGCCCCTTCTCTCTTACAATCCTTCCTCTTTCCTAATGTTTCTCTCCGTGTGAATCTGCGGCCATTCCCGTGAAAATCCGTGTTCTATCTTTTTTTTGCCAACGGCCAACTATTTGTCCCTTTTCACTTTTCACGTTCTGGCACTGGTTGTCGGAGTCAGCAATGGATGATCCGGGAGAAAATCGAATGACGGGAAATGATCCTTGACACTAGACCAGTTATTTATGAATATTGTTATACACACCTGAAGGGGCAATTGCGATTTGTGACAGCTGATTACCACGAGCGCCGCTGAACCGGCATCCACTGTATTTCACGGCTATCTTAAAGTGTGACGCTGCTTTTCCGGTCTCCTGAGACCGGGGCCTCACGGGTGTTCGGATCCAAGGGAATGAACGTGCCCGCAGCCTGGCACACTACCAGAGAAAAAGAAGAACGGACCGGCAGGATCTGCTGGTATCCCTGGGGAAAAAACCATTGGGTTTCTCTCGCCAGCGAAACGGAAGCATAAAAGCCGGGATCCCAGAGATCAATGGCCGCGTCCGGAGGAGTAACTTATATGGCAAATAAGACAAAGCGATTAGATGGATATTTTTGGGGCGGGATTGTGGTGGGGGTGGTTGTCATGTTCGCGGGCACCCTCGCGCTGATGTGGCGTGGGGTGGGGACGAACGAGGCCCGGTTGATCCTGTGCACCGGCATCGGCATACTTTTTGGCGCCTTCGGCTCCACCGCCACCATTAATTATAAGGGGGTCACCATCACCGGCGTAGCGGCCATCACCATCGTACTCTTGTATCTCATTGTTCACCTGACCGCCTCGCAGGCCACTTTCGGAGCCATTACCGGCGACATCCGGGGCGCCCAAATCGACGTGCGGGGTGACGAGGTGTACCTGGGCGCCATGCGGGATCGGAGCTATGATTTTGTGGTCGACGAAGGGGAACTCAAGCGGCCTGTGTTCGACGTGTACATCTATTTCCCTCCGGATGATCAGGGCCGGGGAGAGCAGGAAATTCCCCTGGAAGGGATCGATACCAAGTACATCGACTCCTTCCTGGGCTCAGGCAAACGGATGGAATGGCGGTTTTACCGGGATCAGGAACTGCTGGTGGAAACCATCTCGGGTGACACCATGGCCCGATTGGGCTTAAGCCTGGATGATTTGCCTTTCAGTGAGAATGCCGCCCCCGGAGAGCGGGAATCCGGCTCCTGGTTCCTGAAGAGTGCTCTGGCACAAGAGCCGCCCCAGGAGGCGAACAAGGCGCTGGAAGACCTGCGGTCCGGCTCCCCGGACGTCCGGCGGGACGCCCGGTCCAAACTGGCCACGCTGGGACCGCCGGCCGTCAATGACATGATGGCGGAGTGGCGGGCGAACCCGGACGTCTACCGGGTGCAACTGGGGGTATTGGTTTCCCTGACCAAGATCCTGCGCGATGACAAGAGCCAGGCGCCGCAGGTGTCAAGCCGCCTGACGGCCGGGGACCTCCAACTCATCCTGAATGCGCTCGACAGGTCGGATCGTACCGTACGGATCTACGCCGCCGAATTCTTATACGACCTTGGCGATCCCCGGAGCGTCGAACCGGCGCTGCAGATGGCCACCCGGCCGGAGACCGGCGAGGAGGGGATCTATCTGTCGCTGTTTGTGGTGAAAGGGGCCTATCCGCGGCTGTCCCGGGATGAACAATCGAATGTCAATGAACGCTTACAGGCCCTCCGCGGAAGGGTGGGACCGAAAACCCGGGAACTTATTGATTCCATTCGCGGGTAACTCGTCCGGGGCGGAACCCGGGGAAAGAGTGACCACCGTTCCGATGACTGACGGCCTCCGTCGAAGACACGCGCCGTTCGAAACCAAACACCAGGACCATACGAGGGAGTCTGCCCGTGAATATCTATGTGAGTAATCTCGCCAAGGACGTAACCGAAGAACAGGTACGGCAATTATTTGAGCAACACGGCCAGGTGATGTCGGTCCGGCTTCCCAAAAGCCGGGCTACCGGGAAACACAAAGGGTATGGATTTGTGATGATGCCCGGGATTGTGGAATCCCAAAGCGCCATCAGCAGCTTGAACAGGCAGATATTTCAAGGTAAAGAATTGGTGGTGAAGGAGTCCTTCACCAGAACCGACGGTCTTCCGGGAAAGATCCGGCACGCCAAAAAAGTGCGGTACTAGCCGGAGTACCGTAACGCACAGGCAAGGCAAATCGGAAAGGGACGCTAAAATTTTTAATGTTTTAAACCGTTTCGTTTGCTTATCGTAGTAATTTTCTCTTGCATTCAGACATTTTGCTATCTAATCTTAAAAAGTGGCAGGCGATCGCGGCGTCGAATGCACACCTCCTGATTGACCACTCGAAGATCTTCCTATTGCGTAGCTGGATGAAGCCTCTTTTTGGTATCAAACCGGACATATTTTCTTCGTTCACGCAGTGCCCAGGTTCATCTTGTCATCATTTACGGTACCGGTAAGATTTGGCGGTCGGATATAAATGTGCCGAGGTAAATGCAAAGATGACAAAAAAACACCCCATTATGTTGGCGGGCCAACGTATTTCACATTATGAAATCCTCGGACCCCTCGGAGAGGGTGGGATGGGTGAGATCTATAAAGCCGAAGACACCCTGCTCCACCGGCAGGTGGCTCTCAAATTTCTCCCTGACGAGATGGTAACGGATAGCGGGGCAAAACGGCGCTTTTTCAGGGAAGCCCAGGCGGCCTCGGCGCTGGACCATCCCAATATTTGTAATATCCATGAAATCGATGAAACCACCGATGGCCAGGTCTTCATTTGTATGGCCTCCTACGAGGGGCAAACCCTCGAGGAAAAGCTCGAAGACGGCCCCCTCGGGTTCGAGGAAGCACTGGATATTGCACGCCAGGTGGCCATGGGGTTATCCGAGGCACACCGGGCGGGCATCATTCACCGGGATATCAAGCCGGCGAATATCTTAATCACCAGGCACGGCGTAGTCAAGATCCTGGATTTTGGCCTGGCCAAACTGGAACACGGAACCAAACTGACCAAAACCGGCATACCGTTGGGGACGCCTGCCTATATGTCTCCGGAGCAGCTCCTGGGCGAACCGCTCAACCCGCAGACCGATATCTGGTCGTTCGGCCTGGTATTGTATGAAATGTTGACCGGAGGGAATCCTTTCATGCACCAGTACGAACAGGCGACCGTCTATCATATTATGAACACGGATCCGGGACCGGTTACCTTGTTACGGGAGGGGATCCCCCGTTGCCTGGTGGAGGTTTGTGACAAATGTTTAACAAAGGACCGAACGGAGCGATACCGAACGTTCGACGAGGTACTATCGTGTTTACAACAAACGAAATCCGGGTCCAAACCATCAGTCGTAAGCGCCTGGCGCAAACCCTCCAGGCAATTGATTGGAATTCTTCTGCTCAGTTTTGCCGTGATTGCGGTGCTTTATTATTTGGGGATCTCCGGGATAGACAGGCAAGAGCCGCGAGCAGACCCCGGGGAATTTGGTACCTGGAAATTGGGAGTCGGGCAATATGAGCTCGCTCCGAAGGACCAGGTACCGGAAGATGACTTAAGCCTGCTGCAAGCTCTGATTGTCCAACACCTGACCGGTGTTCCCGAAGTTGGGGTCATCCCTTCCCAGGAATTTAATAACTATATCAAGACGGCCGGCGGGGGACTGAGTGGTTCCCAGGAGGCGAACCTCTATCAACAGATCTTCCAGGATGTCAATATGGATTTTTTAATCCGGGGATCGGTCTTTTACAGTGCGGGTCAGTACTTCATCCAGACCCGGCTTATTCAACTCTCTCCCTGGAAAATTCTTCATACCGTCTCCACCACGCTTGATGATCTGGGGGGCCCAAATATCTCGGCAGCCGCCGCGGACATCGCAGGAAAAATGTATAAGTTTCTCCAGACAAAGATACTCTATCGTGGAGAGGAAGGCGATATCCAGCCCTGGCTCAGGCTACGCGCCCCGGTAAATTATGATGCTGTCAGAGCCTTTCTCCAGGCCAAGGAGAGTGTCTACAGAAGCGATCCCGGAAATGCCATCGCCTATCTTCGAAAAGCGATTGAATTCGATTCGACCTTCATAGCACCCCGGGTCTGGTTACTGCAGGGACAGGCGTTCCGAGGCGATTATCTAGCAGCACAATCGAATTATAAGGCCATGCTCCGCCACTCCGAGAATGCGAGCTTGTTCGAAGAACAGTTGATACAACTTGCCAATGCGTATATCCGGGGCGATCCTGCCAAACAGGTAGAACATCTGAAAGCGGCACTTAATTATTCCCCCAAAAACAATATTCTGCTGTTCGAACTCGCCAGAACCTATTACGAGATGAGGGAGTTTGGCCAGGCATCAGAACGGATTAATGAAACCATTTCAATGCGATATCAATACTATCAGGCCTATCAGCTGGCCGCCGAGTGTTATATACAGTTGGGTCGGTATGAGAAAGCCCTCGCTGTGCTGCAACAATCCCCGGTCACTCCAGGCCAGGGTGGTGCCGGAATCTTGCTTCTCCAATCCATCATTCATTATCTGCAAGGAGACAGTACCAGTTCCCAAATGTATCGCACCCAGTATATCCGGTTGCAGAGGAATTATGGTGTGACGGAGGATAGGATCCATTACGACTTCGCCGCTGTGTATCACGAGTTTGGGGTATCGGACCTCTCCGAAAGGGAATACCTGACCGCAATTTCTCTGAACCCGCGGATTCCTGCCTATCATCGGGAGCTTGCGGATCTGTATATTGTGAAAAGGGATACCGACTCAGCCATCCATGAGTATGCCGACTGTTTGTCGATGAACAGTTCAGATCTGCGGGCACTTTCCAACCTCGGGAAGCTCTACCAGTCCCGGCAGGAGGACGAGAAAGCAATGATCCTGTACGAACGATACCTGGCACAGGATACGCTCAGTGCCGAAGCGAAACGAATAGAGCGCACAATGCACCGAATTAAATCCTAACTAAAGGAGTGAGTCATGAATGCACTAAACAGTAGTACATCCTCCACAGATTCTATCACCTTCTGGGACGTCTATTATCGGGCTTTGGTAGATCAGGAATTCCTGGACGAAATTTTAACCAGAGTTGAAATAGCCCGAAGAGATGGTGGGAGTCATGATGAAAGTAAAAGTCTCTTAGCCGAGTCTTTGCGGGAATTGTTTGAAGACTACCAAATGACCGAATATAACGAGTTTGCGGAGATCATCGCCTGCCAGCTTCTGAGCAACCAGACAATGATACAAGGAGATGATATCCTTGCCGTATCTCATCAGATCATGCTCTCCAGGGCGCCTGGCGTCCCCACGAGTGATCTCCCGTCAGCGGATCAAGAGACTCCGAAACAAACAAATTATCGAACTGCCTTCTATATGATGTCTTCAATGTCGAATTGTTGGACGTGCTCATAAGGGCTGAGTTGCCGGATGGTGTCCGGGCTTCCATTGAGAACCGTGAAATGAATGAATGCCATGCTTGATTATTCGGAACGTACTGCAAGTCTCCTCACACATATTCCTCTGCCGGTGAAAAATGCATTCATGGAGTATCTCGCGCGGATATGGGCGCCTTTCAGGTCAGGACACACTGGTTTCCCCGAGTCACGGCTCCCGTTCTGGGATCAGTTCCTCCCGTTACTCGACAGAAAATTTGGCGGTCATCCGAAGCCGGAGGGAAACCCCGGCGGGTTTCTTGCACAGATACGATGGGCACAATTTTGTTTCTTCGTGTGCATCCGTATCCAGGATGATTTCTACGATCATCAGCTGGAGAACCGCTCGTTTGTGGTGCTCGGGAACGACTTCCTGCTGGAGGTCGAGTCGTTTCTTGGTGACTACTTTCCCCGAAACAACCACATTCACGCCATATACCCGCAGCTACTCAGGCAAACGTCACACAATATTTTTCGGACCGTGACGCTGCAGGAACAGTATGATCCGTCTCCCCGGGACCTGCTGGAATGCTATGCCGGAGTCGGGGCGATTTTTCATCTGGGACCTTCTGTCCTCTGTATGAGGTACGGGAAGCAAGAATATGCAGCGCCTCTGCGCGACCTCTATTCTCATCTGGTGGTGGTTTGCCAGATATTGGATGACCTGACGGATATCAGCGAAGATCTGAGACAGGGCAAAGTCAATTTTGCAGCGGCCGTGTTGCTGAGTTCGTACTCTGACGGAGAACGTAGCCGGGATGACGCCCTGGAAAATATCGGGAGGAACATAATCCGGTGCGGGGTGGGCTCTGTGTTCGAGGAAGTATATCAGAACCTTTCGGCAGCCGCAGCGATCGCCGCAGACCTCGATTTAACGGAAATCCATGAATATGTCGGCAGGTATCGCGCCGGAGTGAGGTTGTTGGAAGCGCAGCACCACAAAGCGCGGGTTGACACGATCTTTCGACCGACGGCGCCTCCCGAATAAAAACACCTCCGGCGGAAGTTTTCAGGACCATTCGGGCCGGTTACCGGTGAGGGTGGGCGTCGGTCCCCACCCGATGCCAATACTCTCCGGTGAAGATCGCATCGCAAAAATTCCCGTGCTCCCGGCCGGTTTCGGTGAGATCTCCGATCACTGCGTACGCATTTTCCAGGGGAAGATATGCCAGGGAATCCGCGCCCAGGCGCCGGGCGATCTCCGGCGGGCGCATCCCGGCGGCAATGAGCTCGTCCTGGCTCCGGATGTTGGTCCCGTCATAGGAGGGGTAGCGGATGGGCGGGGAGGCGATCCGGAGATGAATCCGGGCGGCGCCGGCTGCCCGCAGCCGCCGAACCAGCCGGGTAAGGGTGGTGCCCCGGACCAGCGAATCGTCTACAATCACCACGCTCTTTCCGTCTACCAGGGACCGGTCGATGTTGTATTTCCGGCCGGCGCCTTCCGTCCGTTCGGCCTGGGCGCCGCCGATGAACGTCCTTGTGATATAATGGTCCCGGGTGACCGCCGATCGCCGGGGGAGGCCGCTGGCTTCCGCATACCCTTCGGCGGCGCTATTCCCGGAGTCCGGGACGCTGGCCACCAGATCAGCCTCCGCAGGCGCTTTCTCCGCCAGTGCGCCCCCGAAACCCCGCCGCAGCCGGGATAGATATACTCCGTGGAAGGTGCTCAGGGGATGGGAAAAATAAAACAGTTCGAACAAACAGAACCGGGATTCGAACTCCGACTCCCAAATGGGATGCGTTGATAATTCCCCGTCCTGCCAGACGAAAATGGTCCCGGGCGGACATTCCCGGATCTTGCTGAAACGAACCCGATTTCCGCGAACGACCAGCTCCCGCAACATGTAATCCTCCGAGGCGAACACCATCCCGCCGTCCTCGATTTCCGCCATGAATAACGGCCGGTTGCCCACCCGGCGGCCGGCAAATCCGGTGTCCCCGATCATTCCGACCACAGCCGCCGACCCGATGTTTTGCCGGAACCCGTCCCGGAGGCGGCCCGCCAGATCCCGGGCCCCGGAAAGCGCAAACTGTCCGCCGAACAACTCGCTGTCCGTATCGCTGTGGAAAGCAAACCCCCGGGACATGAGCGCCGCCCGTTGGGCTTCGATCTCGTCCGGCGATCCGAACTGGCCGTTAT
>Ga0209918_1001075_pt1 | contig 15651 bp, 16 predicted proteins | sample SalPonD_shore_MG_FD_185712 | JGI IMG/M metagenome (GOLD analysis project Ga0209918, IMG submission 185712) | Salt pond soil microbial communities from South San Francisco under conditions of wetland restoration - Salt Pond MetaG... | ecosystem: Environmental > Aquatic > Marine > Intertidal zone...
TAAAGGATATCTTTTCGTATGAACCTAACCAGGAAAATTATCATTTATTTATCTACGAAAAAAATCAGCAGTTCGTTTGGGTAGACTGGGATGAAATGTTGGGATATAGTTTTAAAAACGGAATTGGACGATACAGCTTTCAGCATGGTTTCAGAATTTCATCCCAGCTTAATGACAACCTCAGTATTTATGGGGATGCGCTGGTAAATAACACACAAAGGAAAGCAGGATATCTGGATTATCCATCGGAGTATCATGGCGGGTTACTGGAAAATGATTATTATTTTAACGATAAATCCATGGGACGGTATGTTTACCAGTATACCAGTGCCTACATAAATTATAAAACCAAAGTTGGTAATTTCGAATTGGGAATGGAGCCCATAATCTGGGGTAATTCGTCAAACCGGTCTCTGATTCTTTCCAACAATGTTGATCCATTCGCCTTTGTCAGCTGGGAATTATCATTTAAGAGGGCAAAATTTTCTTATTTTCACGGATCAATTCTCCCTAACAAACCTGAATATAGAATTCCGGAGACCGGAGAAGTGAAGTATGCCCAGAAGTATGTGGTGGGGCACCGGCTTGAATTGATTCCATCGAAGAGATTTCACTTTGGTTTAACTGAAATGTCGATTTACGGCAATAAAAATCCCCAGTTAATGTATTTATTACCCACCAGTCTCTACTGGGTATCCCAGCAGAACGTTGGTTTACAGGATAATATTTCCTGGATCTTTGACACCGAAATTTTTCCAGTCAACGGAATAAAGTTATACGGAACCTTCTACATGGATGAGTTCGCGGATTTTGCCATTTTCAAAAATTCATGGCATAACATGTTTGGAATTCAGGGTGGAATTCAATTTGCTCCCCGTCAATTAACCCCTATTCCTACGGACTTGCGTATTGAGTTTACCGCCGTGCATCCCTGGGTATATACACACAGGGTGCCGCTCTATAGCTCTTACACTCATGATGGCAGGGTGCTAGGTTTTTATGCGGGGCCAAATTCTCAACTTTTCTTTGTGGAAAACAGATGGTGGATTTCGAGAAGACAGAAGATTTCATTGTCTTATAGGAGTCTTTTACATGGGGAAGATCCAAAAACACAAGGAGAGGAAGGGCATTACCCGGTTGGTGGTGATGCAAATCAGAATTATGATGAAAGAAATAGGAAATATGACTTAGCCACGAAGTGGCTTATGGGTAAAATTATCACTTCAGATGTTATCGCTTTTCATTACGAATTAAAATTGACAAATGTTTTAAACGTCTTACTGGGATACCAAAAAGTTTGGAATGCAACTGTTAGTAATGATTACCTTCATTTACGACTTTATATCAATTATTGATCAGGAACTATAAGAAGCGGTAATGAGACGTAAAATACTATCATGGTTTATGAAGATTAATAATTTAAATAACTTAGTTTATTGACTACGGGCGTGTTTGAAAGCAATATTATAAAATGCCCTTAAGAAATACCTGATATCAGTTTCCACTGGATTCTTTTCTTTCTGCTCAAAATATCTTCGTTCCGATTCCAAAATCTCCTCGAACGAGTTCGGCATATCTGCATAATATGGAGGCACTAAACCTGGTTTATATTTTATTCTCAGTTCCTGAAGATCTTTTGGATATAAATTAAAATAGTGCTCACTGAGCGCTCTGACTCCAACCAGATTAATATCCCCCCGGAGGAGATTAATAAACTGCGGCAGTTCATCTATCCAAAACTTTCTGAATATTCTTCCCCAGGTGGTTATCCGGTAGTCTTCTTTAAATTTACCATTCGAATTCAGGTTATTTTCTTCAAAGATATAACTCTGGAGGTATTCCGAATAGGGATGCATGGTCCTGAGTTTGAAAAGATTGAACTTCTTCCCATCTTTACCAATACGGGCTAATTTCACAAACGGACCATAAGTCGGGTTATGATCAAATTTTGGATTCGTAGATTTTATTGCAGCGAAGTATAACTTCCCTTGAATATATTTTATATCGGTGATTTCAAAGCCACAGGATATCAACCTCCCAAGTGCTTCCGCTTTGGAGATTGCCCGGTTTTTACCCCTGGTAACACTAAAATAAAGTTTATTTAATAATGGAATTTTAGGGAACAATCGATGCAGGATAAAATCAAAAAAATGGGCGAGTTTCCAGAAACTTTTATAATTCCCCTGTAATCTTTTATTCCGGTGGGATAATGTCTCAACGCACCCAATCAGTTTACCATACTCAGGAAGAACATAATTTAATGATTCAAATAATTTATTAACTCTCCTGGCATCGTTAACCCTTGAAAAATTCACAATGTTTAATGGTGCATTTTTATCAAGGCTGATGATTTCCAGGGGATCAACAGTATTAATAAACTCCGTACCGAATTCAAAATTAATGTTATTTGACATAAACAATAACACGTCATCAGTGATAGCACTTTTTTTTACTTCGATTTCCGAGTACGGAATACTCACCTGTTGTTCATTAAAATTTATTTGGATTATATTTTCTTGCTCACTAATGGAGAGAACTAATTCCATCTGTTCTCACTCCTCCATGTAATTGCTACCAATTTTTCTAATATAATTCAATTTGAAATAACGTCAAATTCTTTATTGCCTCTTTTTCTTTTTCTTGGTAATACGTTTTATTATCGAACAAAAAAAGAGATTTCTTAAATTATATTTTTTATATACATAATATTAGTGATATATATCAAATTTTATTAAATACTCTTATCTATCAAATCAAATTAACACGAAAACTTCGAACATGATAAATAAGTAGATACTTCCTCTTTACCATCCCAAGAGACAATATGTACGAATTTAAATTTCTTCCGCAGGTGTTGACTGTTATTATTGTTCAGCATTCCCACGACCTGACTGATAGCATATTTCGGTTGGTGGAAATGGTAAACAGAATTCCCAGTACGACAGTATGACCTGATCAACCATTGTCGTTTTCCGATTCACACCTCCAAACTCGAAGGAATCAACAACAAAATCAAAGTCTTAAAACGCCAAGCCTATGGCTTTCATGATGTGGAATATTTTACCTGGAAAATTATGCATTGTACCACCAACTAAAACTCAGAAGAACCAATTTTTTACAAACATATGCCTCTTTATAGCATTCTTAATTGATTGCATCACTAATTCTTTTATCCATAGAAAAGATTTATCATTCCAACGCTGTGGATGGGTATTTATCATAATTTTATCTGGTAATATTTCAATATTATTAATGATATCTTGAGTTGAGTTAAAATTGTAATTAAAATTTGATTGAACCTTATCTCTAACACTAACGCTACTTTTATTCCATCCCCTTCCTGTATCGGTTAAATAAAGTACTTCATCAAAATTCACATCAAAATATGGTTCGGCTATTATACCATAATTCTTGTAATCATAAATGTCCCATAATTTCCGGTTATCATAACTACTCAAAGGACTTCCATGCATACAAATAGTTTGAACAGGATAAATTAGACGAAATCGCTTTAACTGCCTTTCGAAATGGGTAATGGCGTCTTTATAAACTCCTTTCTTTAGGGCCAAATCTTCATAATGGTAGGCGATTTCATGTCCGTTAGTAACAATTTTTTTCATTATCTGCTTATCCCACACGTTATTTACAACTCTAAAATAATAGGAGGCAGGTACATTAAATTCATTTTCGATTTTTGCAATTTTTAAAGCATTTTCAGGAAGTCGATCAACATCGTGTCTTAAAACCACCACCCTATTTTCAGGGGATTCTATAAATAATTCAAACGTTTGGAACGAATATCCTGCGTGAAGTAATTCTTCGAGCAGTTTTTTATATATGGATATTGTGAAATCCATCATTTAACTATGTGCCATTTCCGGAAATATTTCAACAACTCGAGATCCGTTTCACTATCTGACATTGCAAAATTATAAGCATACTCGGATTGAGGAAATTTAGTTTTTAAGAATTTCAATTTATTCTGACCATACATATGGTAAAATTTATTTTCATAATCTCCTGAACCATAGCCTTCCCAACCTAACGCTTCTGCAACTTTTTTCACATAAGCGTCTGGGGAAGCACTACACAATATATTTTCTGTATTAGTATCCGTGTTTTCCTGTATAATATACATTTTCTCATTATTTAAAGATTCAAGAATATTATTTGTAATATTTGATAGTGCTTCTTTGTTGATTTCTAATTTAGTAGCATGTATAATTCTGTATTTATATAGTCCAGCTGACATTAAATTTAATTTTCGAAGGAATGTATAAAAAAATACAGTCAGGTTACCAGATTTAATCTTTTCCAATACAAAATAACGAAAAGAGTCAAAGGGGATGAGTGTGTTATCGAGATCAATAACATTAATTTTTTTCATAAGACTTGTCTAAGAATCACACTCATCCAACCTTTCGGATCATCAAAAAAGGAGATATCAGCTTTGTTATATTTAAAATTTTTTAGAAAGGTTAATAGTGGGTAAACATTTCCCTTTAACAAATAAAATAAGAAAGACAAATATACTTGCGGAGATAAATAAGTCCTTATTATGTTCTTCGAAATCGCTCTCACTATAATTTCACTTTCCGGTATAATATATTCAAAGTAATTAGCTCCGTTTTGCAAACCCTGATTGATAGAACCCCAAATGCGGGGATTCACTTCTATTAAAACAAGATCACTATCAGGAGTTAATTTAAACTCGAACATAGCAAATCCAGTCCAAGGTACTTCTTTTAATATTTGCTTAGCTATTAAACGCATTTTTTGCTTAAAAAAAGGCGCTCTGTATACACTTGAACCACCACTTGCCGGATACTCTGCGATACGAATATGACCATATCCAGTTTTTATTTCCCCATTAATTGCATAAACCGAATACCCACACCCTACTCCTGCAACATATTCCTGAAAAATATAATTCTCAAAACTTGAATAATATTGTTTCTCTTTTTCTTTCTCATTTAAAATATATATTACACCTTCAGCTGACGATCCAACTTTCGGCTTTCCAATAAATGGAACCACAGCTGAATCAAAATTTGCAAAATTTTTAGGTACCTTAATACCACGGTTCCGAGCGATTTCCTGTAGAGATTCTTTCTCATGTAGTTTATAATATTCTTCATATTCTCCGGTATATCTGAGGGTATTACCGAATAAATATTTCTTTTTCAAAATTTCACTTATATAATCACTATGTACTGGAAAGAAAATATCAATATTTTCTTGTTCAATAAAATGAGAAATTTTTAGCAGATATGAATTTATATCCGCTTTTTTAATAACAACATGTTTGTGGGAATAAGAGGTATGGAATTTAGATGTGTAATTTCTATAATCATAAGAATAAATGTATATATCATTGTAGGTTTTTTTTATAAACTTTGATAATACAATTGCTTTATAAGATGAAATTTCTCCAAGAAGGATATTCATTATAGAAAATCGGTTATTTCTTTATAAAAATATGGCAATGGATTTACCTTTCTATCCAATAATTGTTTCAGTTTAAACGATTTTTCATTTTTTGAAATTGGATCATTAATAATTTTTTTGATTGTTGGGAAGACTCCGGCTACACTTCTAAAATTATACATTAAACCAAAACTTTTTGATAACTCCTTACAAAAACTAGTGTTGAGTGGATTAACATAGATAGAATTAGTACCCAAAAGTGAGGCCTCTGCGGCCATAGTTGCACCTTCCCCCAGATACATTTTGGAATAGTAAAGTAAATCATGAATTTCAACTGGATTTATATCGATTTTATATTTTTTAAATACATTATTTATTTTGCCCTCGGCCGATATATATACTTGAATGTTGTGTTCTTCTAAATAGGATATTATTTTGGATAGAAATTGATCAGATATCCCTCGACTACCTTTATCATGATGAGCTTCCCATGATACTAAACGTATTACAATATAGTTTGTAAGCTTTGTGATTCCATATTTTTCTAATTTTTGTATGTCAGGTTTAAAGTTATCAGGATGAAGATAAAGTAACTCAAAGAATGAATTAATTTTTCTTTGTTTGTTGCCAAATTTATCTGGAAACATCAATGGTGTATAGATAACATCACAGAACGGAACTGTATATTTGTGAAGAGTTGAAACATGTTCAGTATCTTCAAGAATTAAAAATTTGGCCTCTTTGGCAAAGAACGAGGATATAGCAAAATGAGGCAATGCCTGTCCTATTAATATTTTAGGATTATATATCAGAATAAAATAAAGCATCTTTATACTATACCATACGAACTGAACCAATTTCACATAGATTTTAGGTTTATTACTCCCAAGTAAAGTATAAGAGATACCATAATTCTCTAACAAATTATGTAACACATCTTTAGAAGATACAAATACCTTATATTTAATATTTTGCTCATCAAATTTGAGGATAATATTTTTAAACATCCAAAAATGCTTTGGATGGTTCATACCAATAAATACCATTTATAAACCCACAACTCTATTCAGTATTACTTGTACTTTTTGAAAAGTAGTATTAATACACTCCTCATCTGTATAAATTACTGGATATCCATAATTTTTTGCCAAATTTAAATATAAATTGTATTCCTTTGCTAATTGATTCTTGGTATATGCATATGGATCATTTCTTCTATTTTGTCGCCTAATTGATTCGTCTATACTCAGTAAAAACACTATTGCGTTCTTAGGTGGTATGTTCCACCATAGTCCCTTGAACCAATTTACGTGATAATTTAAAGCAGAAAATTTTATTTGTGTCGCACAAATAAATCTATCATAAAGAAAAATTTCGTTTTTTTTTGATGGCCTATTCAATAAATAAAACAAAAGATTGTCTACAAATGCGACAGGAGGTTTTATCAAGGAAGAGAACGACTTTCTTTGGGGCGAATATGGAGAAGTTCTATTTTGTCTGTCTCTATCAACTACGTTACCAAAAACTGTACGCAGTTTATCAGCAAATACCCATTTGTGGAAAGGAATAATTGTAACATTATAACCTTGCGATTCCAGATATTCCTTAGACAAACTTGACATTGTAGATTTACCAGCGCCATCAATACCTAAAAAAGATATTTCCATCCTCTATACCTTAATCAAATTATTAACAATGGAGGAAGAATAGTTTTCAGGAACTTTTACACTGTATAAACCAACTTCTTCATTTAAATTATCAATAAATATCTCCCTTATATTTTTTTTAAAATTATTAATTTTACCTGTTATTTGTAAATATTCTGAAAAATGATTATTTGAAATTCCAGACAAAGTATGCGTAGGGGTTAAATTAATTTCCTCAACTTCATTCCACACAAGTTTGTTTATAATTTTTTCTATATTTTGTTTTTTACATACAAATTTATAAGATTTTTCTAGAAAAAAGATTTTATTTAATTGAACAGGGGAAGAGATAGCAATTTTATAATTTTTTCTTCGAATTAAATTAATGCCAAGCATAAATTTGTGGACTATGGAAGGCGGATTTTCAGTTTCGTAGAATTTAATTTTATAATCAAGAGACTGAATATTGAGTGGAAAGGGATAAATTTTACCCTGCTTAAGGATAACATTTTCCTCCCCCAAAAATTGTATACCATTTTGTCTTAATAAATCCATTATTATTGAAGTCTTAAATACACCCGGTCGCCCAGCAAATACGTAAGCATTACCATTAATATTAACAGCACTTGCATGAATAAGTGTAAATCCTTTTTCTATTAATTTATATTGAATTAAAGAGCGCACATATAAGTTTTTAAGGGCAAGAAATTCCATAGTTTTACGAAATCCACTAAGACACGGAATAATAGTTAAATCAATAAACCCATCATCAAATTCATTAATCTCTACCTCCCACTTCTTGTATTTTGCTTGAAATTTGTGAATTAAGCACTTTGTATTACTTAATTGATTTGGGAATTTTGAAATTTTTATAGCAATATCGGGGTTAATTTTTTTTTGTATTCTAAAATATTCATACTCTGGATTAATTTTTTTTAATAACCCAGAAGTATTTTTATTAACAAGCATTAATTTCAATAAATTAAAAATGCTATAATATTCTTTATAAAATTTCATTTAATCGAGTTATTCCCAATAGTAAAATATATATATTTTATCTCAACTATTATTTTTTTTGTTAGTGGCCACCAAAATAATAAAAAACTAATGAATACTGAAATTACGCTTGGAGAACTGTAAGCTTTATTTTCGTTAAATTTACCAAAGGATTTAATTTTTTTTAATATTATTTTATCATCATATATATACTGTCTATAAAAAAATATATATGGATTTATTATAAAATACTTATAATACCTAAATTTAACCACGTTTAATTCTTTATTGTTATCTTTAATACTTAATTTACTTATCCCTTCGTTGTTCCTTAAATAATATCCCAGAATTTCATCAATAGATTTAACCTTATGTAATAAAGAAACTCTTATCCAAAAGTCATGATCACCTATTATTTTTAATTGTTCGTCAAAATATCCTGCCGTATTATGAACTTTTTTTCTCCACATCAAAAAACAACCATTATTAAATTTTGTTATGCCATTCATTTTCCTTTTTAGTATTGGGTCTTTTTTTAAAATTCCAATAGTGTCGCCATATTCAGAAACTTTATAGTAATTACCGGAAACAATCATACAATCTGAGTCATAATCTAATATTTCTGCCTGTTTCTCTAAACTATCAGGTACCCTTCTATCGTCAACACTCCACATAGCTATGTATTTCCCATTAGAGATCCTGATTGCTCTATTCCAACTATTATATAACCCTTCTAGTGGAACTTGCTTGTATATTAAATTCGGAACTTCTTTTGAATACTTCTGAATTATCTCTTTTTCAGCTTCCTGTGGATCGTTATGTATAATTATTAATTCAACTTGATTTAAGTTAGTTATTTCCAGAAAATTTAGAAAAAATGGCTCTAAATATTTGGATGAATTATATAATGAGGTAATTATACTGGTTTTGATTAGATTTGTATTAAGTAGTTTATCCATATAATTATTTTTTAAAATAAAAAATTAAATAATCAATTTTACATTCTAACAAAATATAGAAATGTTGGCTGCAATATTAATTTTACTATAGAATCGTATTCCCAGTTAGATCTATTTAAGTAAGAATAAAAATTAATAATCATTAGAAATACAATTACCGATTCAACAATTTTTATAGAAACTACTCCTTTTTTACTTTTAACTGATGCAAAAATATGAGGAATTAAAAAAGGTATAAATAAGTATACATAGGCAGTTAATCTTAGGTGAAAAAATAGAAACCCTAGGTTATATAACGATTCTAAAAAAATATAAAAAATTATAAATACATTTATTATATGATAGGAATTATCCTTAATATCTTTTTTAAAATAAACAAAAAGCATCGTAATTAGTAAAAAAAAGGGTATCCCTCTTCTAAAAAGCATTGACCCTTTAACTACAAAATCTCTTTGGTCTGAGAAAGGCTGGAGGTTAATGAGTCGATGAAAAACAGTCCGAAAGATGGGGATTCCACTTGTTACTCTATAGAAAAAAACGAGTAATTCATTTCCAAAATACACTAATGTGAAAATTGATAATGTTAATATTATGGTTCGCTTCAAGTTTAGTCTTTTCTGAATGCCTGGCAGGAAAGAGATCAAAAACAGTATACCAGCACTTGCATGTATAAGAACCGCAAAAATTGCAATTATCCAGGGATATTGCCCTTTAATATCCTTGTTTATTATAAACAAAATGAATAGACTTCCAGCTAAAATTTGTCGTATTAGATGAGAAGAATATCCAAATAGTGGATGGAATAGCCCAAAGATTAATACGGCAAAAAACAATATATGAAACCGATTTTCCTGATTTCTCCAATATTTATGTATTGATATAAATACAAGGAAATACATAAGAAATGTTAAAAATATAATGTATAAATCAAAATTACCAAAAAATGCTTTATTTAATATGAAACTCATTACAAAAAAAATTGTAGCTTTTCCTAAAATAAAAATATAATTCCCGAAACTCATCATAGATGCGTCATCGTAGAAATCCTTGTAATTTAGCAAATCACTTACTGGTACTTTTGTAGAATTTATTAACCCCAAATATAATGCTATCAATGCGTAGAGAAAGTAAATCAACGCATCATTATTTTTTTCATTATAAACAAATACAAAACAAAATATTATTGCGAATAGTGGATTTATTAAAGACACTATACTTAAAAATATTACCTTATTAATTGTTTTAACACTAATATTTATTTCCAATAAATTCATGGTTTAGAATTATTAAATTAGGGCATTTATCACTTCACGGAGTTACCGGTTTCATTAATATGTCCACTAAACTCTGGACAAATTGCCCAGGAGTCAAGTGCCGATGATTCAAGCGAAATTCCACTTCTTTTAAATAGCGGCTGAAGTTCCGGGGACTGATGCCATGGTATTTCAACAAGCGTTCTTTCAGATAGCCCCAGAAGCCTTCAATGCCGTTGATCGAGGCCGCACCCCGCGCACATATTCGTGTTGGCTATGGTTGACCCGATGATGGGCTTCAAATGTCTGGTCCAACTGATGATAGCCTTTCCACGTATCGCTGTACATCGTCGTTTCCAACGTGACTTTCCCGGTGATAATCCTGTGGAGCGTCTTTTTCGACACGTCGTCCACCGGCTTCACGTACACGATGCCATCCGCCCGTTCATAAATGCCAAAGACGGGTTGCTGCAACTCTTTGGCGCCCCGACCACGCTTGACCTGGCCGGTTTTCCGCAGGGCATCGCGCACCGCCCGTTTGCGGTGGCCAAATTTGGCGCCACCGTAGGTCTCATCGACTTCCACTTCACCATTCAACAGGTAAATCGACCGGTTTTCATGGGCGACAATCGCGTCACGCAGCCGATGGAAAAATCGATGGACTTGCTGATATTCCAGCGCCAGGCGGTCGGCAATCGCGCGATCCGTCAACTCCAGTTCGAACCAATGCAGCAGTTCGTACATCGCTGTCCAGGAGATCGTCGCGCGCCACCCAGGTATCGGTGCCCAAGCGGAATTTCTTGTGACATCGGGGACACTGCCAGCGGTCGTCGCCCAGCGTCCACAATTTTCGGGCGAAGCCACAGCGCGGGCATCGGGTGCGATCCCCGAAATAGGCTGCACGCCAGATCCGATATATTTGCGTGCAACTCAGATCGGTCGTAAAGACTTGTTTCATAGGCAATTATACACATAATTTCAACTCCATGAAACCTAAAATGCCCTACGTATTTTTCTCTGTCTTGGAATGGAGAAGATAGACCCGGAGCCATTTATGTATGGAATGCCTGAAGAACGCATTATTTTGGGGCTTACCATACCATCGTGATTCACAATGAATTTACAATGGGTATCAGTGCGTGATGTAATTTATAATACTTGCTTAGGGTCTATGTGGTAAACCGTGATTTTTTTCGCAAAGAGATATACTATGCAGCTCGGCGACTTGTGCCGTGGCAGGTGATATTATTCCTTGATTCAGCAACCTTTTTTCTCTAATCTGATGCTATGATTGATTACACTAAATATATCACCATTCAGGCAGATCGTCGTGGTGGGAAACCATGTATTCGGGACACGCGCATAACGGTTTATGATATTCTGGAATATCTTGCCAGTGGTATGACGGAAGAGCAAATTCTCCAAGATTTTCCGGAATTGACCGCTGATGATATCAAGGCATGTTATGCTTTTGCCGCGGATCGGGAACGGAAATTAGTAAAAATTCCAGCGTGAAATTTCTGTTTGATCAGAATCTCTCCTATCGTCTTGTCGACGAACTCTCCGCTCTGTTTCCTGAGTCCCAACATGTGCGTCATGTCGGATTAGCAGGAGCCAGTGATACCAAAATTTGGAAGTATGCGAAAACCCATGAATTAATGTTTGCCGCATCCTCAGAGGCGGCGTTTTTAGAGATCTCGTAACCTACTTGGGCCTACCCCCTTTCAAAAGGTTCGTATCAAGAAAAAACAGTCCGCCGTTGCTGTACATGTGATTGTTTTAAATGGGTAGATGCGTGAATGGGTAGATGTGTAGATGTCTAGATGCGTTCCCTACCCCCTTGTCCACTTTTTCCTTTTTCCTTTTACCTTCCGCTTCCGGCCTCCCGGCTCCGGCCACATCTTTTTCTTGCATCTGCCGGATTTATGAACTATTGTTTAAACAATTCACACATTGAATTTATTTTATTCTCTTTCCAGACGATAGGTTGTTCCGGTTTAGGTACGCGCGGCTTAGTTAGTTAGAGTAAGTTGAATTTCATTGGATCTGAGATGTTTGGGTGAAACTTATGGCTAATACCTAACACCCGTTTATGTTTGTTAATGGACAAACTCAGTGGTAATTATGCGATATCACAGTACCGTTGGTTTGATGGACTTCCAAATGATAGCATTCGATATCTACCGGGTACTAAAAAGATTTAAATGGTCCTGGAGTGTTATAAGTCAATTCATTCATAAAGAATTTTAAAAGAATGATTAAAATAGAAGTAAAACGCATCGATTAATCAATTTTAATAATGGAGGTTCTTATGTATGAAATCGAAATAGAACATAAGGGGTTGCATAAGTATCGCGTAGTTAAAGGAACAGATATGTTTATAGCGAAAAGGAAAGCCCAGGCTCAATTGGCAAAATGGGATGAAATGTGGGAACGGAAACAAGAACAACTGCACAAGAAGCAGGTTCGAGAGCAAAAAGCCCGGGAAAAAGAAGAGAAACAAAATTTAGCCAAACAGCAGACAGATGAAGCACAGACTCTTTTAAAAGAATTTAGCCAGATTTTACAGCATACGTTAGATATTGATGATACCATCGATTGGGACAGTTTATTGGATAAATCGAAATTTAACCAGCTCAAACCTTCAAAGCCAAAATACCCGACCGAACCGGATAGAACTTATGGAAAATATAATCCGAAGCCCTCTTTCCTAGATAAGATTATTAAATCTCGTAAAGAGAGGATTCTGCAGTCCAGTAATGCACTCTTCAACAGTGATCATCAGAAATGGGAGCAGGAAAGAGATAAAATGAATCAGGAATTTGAGAAGGAGATGCAAGAGTGGCAGACCGCCGAAGAGAGGTATTATCAGAAACAGACAGAAAACAACAAACGTGTTGAAAAGCAGAAACAATCGTATTTAACAGTGGAACCATCCGCTATTGTGGATTATTGTGATATGGTGCTGTCGAATTCCGAATATCCGGACTTTTTCCCACAGGATTATGATCTGGATTATAATCCGGAAAATAAAATATTAATTATCGAATATATCCTGCCGGATATTGATGATATTCCGACTTTAATCGAGGTGAAATACATTCAAAGCCGGAATGAATTTAGCGAAAAACATCTTTCCCAGAGCGCATTGAACAAACTATACGATGAATTAATTTACCAGGTTGCCCTGCGCACTATTCATGAATTATATGAAGCGGATGTAGTAAATGGCATAGAATCGATTGTGTTCAATGGTATTGTTCATTCGGTCGACAAATCTACTGGTCAGGATATTTCTCCCTGTATCCTTTCTTTGCAGGCCAATCGGCAAGAGTTTTTAGAGATCAATCTTGAGAAAATAGAACCAAAGGCATGTTTTAAAAACTTAAAGGGCGTTGCCGGGGCGAAGCTGCATAGTCTGTCACCGGTTGCGCCAATTATTCAAATCGATAAAGATGATAAAAGATTCATCGCGTCATATGGTGTAGCCGGAGAATTAGATGATTCTTACAATCTGGCGGCGATGGATTGGGAGGATTTTGAACATCTTATACGTGAATTGTTTGAGCAGGAATTCACCCGGGGTGGAGGGGAAGTAAAGGTAACCCAAGCCAGCAGGGATGGTGGTGTAGATGCCATTGCGTTTGATCCGGATCCCATACGAGGCGGAAAAATTGTCATTCAGGCAAAGCGTTATACCAATACGGTTGGAGTTGCTGCTGTTCGCGATTTGTATGGCACGGTAATGAATGAAGGGGCGACAAAGGGTATTCTCGTCACGACTTCTGATTACGGACCCGATGCCTACCAGTTTGCCAAAGGAAAACCAATCACCTTATTAAATGGTGGAAACTTGCTGCACCTTCTTGATAAACATGGACACAAGGCGAAAATTGATTTGAAGGAGGCAAAAGAAATCCAGAAATCCAAATAACTGTTATGCATTGGTTCTGGTAATTAAAAAAGGTAATTAATGCACCTCAAGCAAACCATCGAACAAACGGATACCAGGGCAGGACGGGTTTTTGATTACTGCATTCAGTCCCTGATTGTCATTTCCCTGTTCTCCTTTGCCGTGGAAACGCTGCCGGATTTGAGCGCCGGCGTGCAAACTTTCCTGCGAGTACTGGAAATCTTAGTCGTCATGGTGTTCACCCTCGAATATCTCCTGCGCATTATGGTCGCCGACCGGAAGCTGCGATTCATCTTCAGTTTCTACGGTCTTATCGATTTGATGGCGATTCTGCCGTTTTATGTGACCACCGGTATCGATTTGCGCTCCATCCGGATTTTCCGGTTATTCCGGCTGTTCCGGGCGTTCAAACTGGTCCGGTATAACAAAGCCATACAGCGGCTGCGTCTCGCGTTCGTGCGGGTGAAGGCGGAGTTAATGATATTCATGATGGCCACCGCTTTTCTCCTCTATATTTCCGCTGTCGGGATTTACTATTTCGAGCACACCGCCCAGCCCAAGGCCTTCGCCTCGGTCTTTCACGCCTTGTGGTGGGCGATTGTAACCCTGACTACCGTCGGCTATGGGGATGCCTATCCCGTCACCGTGGGCGGCAAGATATTCACCTTTTTCGTCCTGCTCATTGGGATTGGCATCGTCGCGATCCCGACCGGGTTGATTGCCGCGGCGTTGTCGGAGGGGATTGATGGGGCGGCGGAGGGAGATAAATCTGTAAGTTGAAAGTGAGATTATTCCTTATAAATTCAAGTTGTTTAAGCAATGATTGGTGCAATTATAATGGGAAAAGATAACTCGAAGAAAGTTGAAAAGAAACAGGCTCAAGAAGGCTATAAACTCTTTAGAAAGGGGTATCAACCGACAAATTCGACAATCAATGTATCTAATCCGCCGCGGAGTGGCTCTGGTATGGCAAATGGGACAAATGCCTCCTCTTCTTCCGGGAATGACGGTTCAAATACTTCAAATTCAAATTCTGAGCAGTCTGATAAAAATTAAGACGATTTTCGTTTTACCTTGTAACGATCCTTTTTTTCAAATCTACCTTTCTCTGTATTGCATAACTGACAACTGATGATTGACCATCCCGATAACCTCACTCTAACGAATCGAAGATTCGAAAAGTGACGAATCGGGACCCTTGCCTGTCCCGGTCAGCCGGGAATTGGAAACTTTCGAAATCTTTGATTTCGTCAAAGTTTCATTATCGGGACTCACGGGCCACTGGTACGAAATGTTTCTCAAGGCCGGACCCAAAAAAAACCGGAAACTTTCAACGTATCTGTTTGGACTGACGAGGTAAACAATGTATATTTTTTTGCCAACTGCCAACTGCCAACTGCCAACTGCCAACTGCCAACTGCCAACTGCCAACTGCCAACTCCCCACTGCCAACTGCC
>Ga0209918_1001078_pt1 | contig 15628 bp, 14 predicted proteins | sample SalPonD_shore_MG_FD_185712 | JGI IMG/M metagenome (GOLD analysis project Ga0209918, IMG submission 185712) | Salt pond soil microbial communities from South San Francisco under conditions of wetland restoration - Salt Pond MetaG... | ecosystem: Environmental > Aquatic > Marine > Intertidal zone...
TGACCTGCAGTACGCCGATATCCATGCTGCCCATGCACAGGGACAGCAGCAGTGCCGCCAGGGCGGCGACCAGCACGGCGGCGAGGATCAGGCGCCGCGCCGGCGCACCCGCCGGGGTAATTCCGCCCCGCAGCAGTGCCATCAGCGCTCCCCGCGCCGGGCGGCGCGGCGCCGGCGCAGTTCCTTGGGATCGGCGCGCAGCGCCCGGTAGATCTCGATGCGGTCACCGTCGGCAACCTTGTCGTCCGGTGCCGCAGCCCGGCTGAAGATGCCCATGCGGTGTTTGTCGAGATCAATGCCGGGGCAACGCTGCAGGATGCCGCTGCGGCGTATGGCCTCTGCCACTGTCGTTCCCGCTTCCACCTGCAACGGTATGACGACTACCTCCCCCGCCGACGGCGCGTGGGCGATTTCGACAGCGAGACGTTCCGGATCAGGCCCGGCCATAGATGCTGACCGCCCGCCGGGTAAACGCATCGACCAGGGAATCCACGATATGGTGGAACAGTTTTGACAGGGTCATTTTCAGAATCCTGTTCTTGAATTCGAAATCCATCTGCAGGGAAATGCGACAGGACTCGCCCCCGTCCACGGGTTCGAAATCCCAGCTGCCGGTAAGATAACGAAACGGCCCGCTGACCAGGTGCACCTCGATGTGCCGGCCCGGCTGCATGGTATTCTGCGTGGTGAACGACTGCCGGATGCGCCCGCTGGCCATGGTCAGGGAGGCGGTCAGGCTTTCCTCGCCGTGGACAGTGACGCTGGCGTCCGAACACCAGGGCAGGAACTCCGGGTAGGATTCGATATCATTGACCAGATCATACATCTGTCCGGGCGTATAGGGCACAACAGCGGTTTTCTTGATGACGGTCACGGGACGGCTCTGGAAAACAGGGATAGGGGTTACAGAATGCCAACGGCCTGAAGAAAGATCAAAACCACGCCCACCGGCGCCACGAACCGGGCGAAGAAAAACCAGATCCGGAAAGCCGTGCGTCCCAGGTGTATTTCCTCCATCACCGACGATCTGGCCATGCGCCAGCTGGCAAAAACGGTGATTAGCAGTCCACCCAGCGGCAGCAGAATATCCGACGTAAGAATGTCCAGCACGTCGAACATACCGTTGTCCCGGGTCTGGCCGGCAAAGGGGAAACTGAATTCCCACTTGTTGAAGGACATGACGGTGACAATCCCCAGTGCCCAGGCGATGATGGCGGAATAGGCGGAAGCCTTGACCCGGCTGATGCCGATGTTTTCCACCAGCCAGGTGACGGCGGGCTCCAGCAGGGAGATGGCCGAGGTCCAGGCCGCGAACATGAGCAGGAAGAAAAACAGCGTACCGAAGAAGGCGCCGCCGGGCATCTGCCCGAAGGCGATGGGCAAGGTGACGAAGATAAGGCCCGGCCCGCCCGTCTGCGGACTCAGGCCATAGCTGAAGATGATGGGGAAAATGGTGATCCCCGCCAGCAGCGACACGGAAGTATTGGCCAGGACGATGGTAAGCGTGGTGCCGGGAATGGAGGATCGGTCCGACAGGTAGGAACCGTAGACCATCATGGCGCCCATGCCGATGCTGAGACTGAAGAAGGACTGCCCCAGGGCGTTCAGGAATATCTTCTCGAAATTGTCGGCGATGCGCTGGAAGTCGGGCACAAACATGTACTCCAGGCCCTGCATGAACTTGTCGGTGCTGAGGGCATAGCCCGCCATGACCAGCAGCAGCAGGAACAGCAGCGGCATCAGGATCTTGACCGCCTGCTCCAGGCCGCTGCGCACGCCGCGGGAGACGACCATCATGGTCATCACCATGAATATAGTGTGCCAGGCCAGCAGCTTTTCCGGATCGGAAATCAGGCCGTTGAAGATATCGGCGCTCTGCTGGGCCGTCGCCCCCTGGAATACCCCGCTGCCGGTACGGAAGATATAGGCCAGGGTCCACCCGGCGATGACGCTGTAATAGGACAGGATCATGAAGCCCGCGACCAGGCCCATGAAACCGATGATCTGCCAGTACTTGCTGCGATTCTCATCAACAGCCAGGGACTTCATGCTGTTGATGGGACTCTGGCGGCCGCGCCGGCCGAGCATGATCTCGCACATCATCGCGGGCATCGCGACCATGAAGACACAGGCAAGATACAGCAGCACGAAACCGCCGCCGCCGCTCTGGCCGGCCATGAACGGAAAGCGCCAGATATTGCCGAGGCCGATCGCGGAACCCGCTGCCGCCAGGATGAAGGCCCACCGCGATGACCACTGCCCATGGATGGAGGTGCGTTTAGCCATGAAATTATCCTTGTTTGCGCCCAATTCTGCGGTAATTCCGCCCCTGACTCAACACGGCATCCCGCTGCCGCACATGCCACGGATCCCTGTCGCAAAATGCCGAACTGTTATAATCCCGGCTTTTATACGCCGACACCAAACAGCATCGCCATGGCAAACAAGAGCAAAAGCGGCAACGCCGGCAACACCATCGCCCTGAACAAGAAGGCGCGCCACGATTTCTTCATCGAGGAACGCTTCGAGGCCGGTATCGCCCTGGAAGGTTGGGAAGTGAAGAGCCTGCGCGCCGGCCGCGTCCAGCTCCGGGACGCCTACGTCCTGCTCAAGGACGCCGAGGCCTTCCTCATCGGCGCCGTGATCACGCCCCTGCCCACCGCCTCCACGCACGTCCACCCGGATCCCCAGCGCACCCGCAAGCTGCTGCTGCACCGCAAGGAACTGAGCAAGCTCATCGGCGCCGTCGAACGCCGGGGTTACGCCCTGATCGCCACCGCCATGTACTGGAGCCGCGGCAAGGCCAAGGTGGAAATCTGCCTGGCCAGGGGCAAGCAGAAACAGGACAAGCGCGCCACCGAGAAAGAACGCGACTGGCAGAGGCAAAAACAAAGGATCCTGAAGTCAAAGGCGTGAACGCCTTTGACTTCAGCCACCAGCCACAAGCCACAAGTACTTGTTTTCATGGGAACATTTTCGGCTATTCAGTGTCTTATGAAGTGCGTAGAATTGAACTCCCTGGTGGAAGACCCCATTTAAGCTTCGCCAGTTGTAGCTTGTAGCTCTTAGTTCGGGGGCGCATTGGCTTCGACGTGGGTCGCGAAACCCGAGGGGCATGCCGAGGTGCAGAATACCTCGTTAAACCATCTGCAACCTTAATAGTTGCCAACGACGACAACTACGCACTCGCCGCTTAAAACCCGGTAGGGTGCCGTCTGCCCGGCGCGTGCTTGTGCGCCCGGTTCCAGGCGTCGACTCACACAAGCTCGCGGTGAAGCCTCGTCCGGGGCGGATCCGTTAAAACCCAATCGGACTCGTCATCCGTGCTCCCTGCCTGCCGGGTAGCGGATGATTAAAGCAATAGACAGGATAAGCATGTAGAACCGAGGGCGGAGGGCTCGCGGACGGGGGTTCGACTCCCCCCGCCTCCACCATATAAAAAAAGCCCCTCTCACGAGGGGCTTTTTTGTTTGTTACGCTACACGGCGGACTGACTGCCGACAGCTTTGTATGCCTTCTCCGGCTTAAAGGCCCGGACCTCCACCACCCGGCGGCGGGGGCGGAGGGGGCGGCTGATTGGCAATGAAATCGGCACAATCCATGCCGGTTCCCCAGACCATGCTGCCCAGCGTCACAATACTGGAAATAAGACCGGTGACGCCACCATGGGGAGCACCGCCGCTGAGGGTATGCCCAAGCCCGTTTTGTTGATGGGCGTTGTAGGACATGACGTCACCGACACAGTTGGTGTCGCCAAGGGGGCTGTGTGCCGCCGATGAATTACCCGGGGCCCCGGTAATGCCGTTTGAAACGCCATGACCCGCAGCAGAAGCAAACGAGGCCGCTGTTACCAGAAACACGCCGAGCGCTAATGTAATAACTTTTCTCATTGTCCGATTCCTCGATGTATATCCGATCCAATTGAACTGATATCTAAATAGTAGTATACGGCATACCGTTTGGTATATAGATATATCTAAATGTGCTGTTGATCACAGAATCCATAATAATATCAATTAAATCAATATCATAACATTCAGCCTCGACACCGGTTTTAGGTATGCCCGGTGACGGGACAGGCCGCGCCGGGCCGCCGTTTTCCTTATTATTGCCGGTGTAAACCCATAGGATCGGGTGATGGGTAAGTAACGCAATGCACTGCCGCAGGGTCATCCGATCCACCGGTACGTAAACGACGCGCACCAGGCCTGGGGGTATCGGCAACTCCCGCCTGGCCGGGACCACCAACCCCCGGCCGGCCCGTAACGATTAGGGAATATCCGCCTCCGGACATGGCCGTTCGGAAGTACGACGCGTCAGTGCACCCGCGTTTACCCTGAAATTGGAAGTTACCTCCGGGGACGGCTATCCTAGTGCCCAAAACGACCCTGCCCCCAGTCACTTTATAATGTTGATCTCCCATGGCTGAATCGGACAAAGCCACGAAGCCGGGCCCGGCGGCGGTCAGCCTTGCCGTGCTGGGTGTCGTCTACGGCGACATCGGCACCAGTCCCATTTACGCGTTGCGCGAATGCTTCCGCGGCGTCAGTCCGGTGCCGATCAACGAGGCCAACATCCTCGGCATCCTGTCGCTGATCTTCTGGGCCCTGATCCTCATCATCTCGATCAAGTACATGGCCTTCGTCCTGCGCGCCAACAACCGCGGCGAAGGCGGCATCTTCGCCCTGCTGGCGCTGCTGCGGCCGGAAGAAGAACAGGAGCGCTTCAGCCGCCGCAGCCTGATCCTGCTCGGCCTGTTCGGCGCGGGACTGCTGTACGGCGGCACCATGCTGACACCGGCCATTTCCGTGCTGAGTGCGGTGGAAGGTCTGCAGGTGGCCACGCCCGCACTCAAGACATACGTATTGCCCCTCACGGTGGGCATACTCTTCGCACTGTTCGCCCTGCAGCGCCACGGCACGGCCCGCGTCGGCGCGCTGTTCGGCCCCATCATGGTGATCTGGTTCCTGACCCTGGCGACCCTGGGTGCGCTCAGCATCATCGGCCACCCCGAGGTACTGAAGGGCGTGCTGCCCTGGTACGCGGCGCAATTCCTTATCCACAACGGGGTACCCGGTTTCCTGGTGCTGATCGGCGTGTTCCTGGTGGTGACGGGCGGCGAGGCGCTGTATGCGGATCTCGGCCATTTCGGTCCCGGGCCCATACGCCGGGTCTGGTTTCTGTTCGTGCTGCCCGCGCTGCTGATCAACTATTTCGGCCAGGGCGCCCTGTTGCTGTCAAAGCCGGGCGGCAACCTGCAGCCGTTCTTTCACCTGGCGCCGGAGTGGGCGCTGTATCCGCTGGTGTTGCTCAGCACCCTGGCCACCATCATCGCCTCGCAGGCCGTGATCACCGGTGCCTTTTCCCTGACCCGCCAGGCCGTGCAGCTGGGGTTTGTTCCGCGCCTGAAGGTCGAGCAGACCTCCGAACACGCCCACGGCCAGATCTACATGCCCGGCGTCAACTGGCTGCTGATGATCGCGGCGATTGCCCTGGTGCTGTCGTTTCGCACCTCCAGCAACATCGCCGCCGCCTACGGCGTCAGCGTCAACGCCACCATGTTCATCACCACTATCCTGGCTTTCAACGTGGCGCGGGAACTGGGCGGCTGGAGCCTGCTCAAGGCGGGAACATTTCTGTTCTGTTTCCTGACCATCGACCTGACGTTCCTGTCGGCGAACATGGAAACCCTGCCCTACGGCGGCTGGTTCCCGGTTGTAGCGGGCGCCGTGATCTTCGCCATCATCGTCACCTGGCGCCGCGGTAATGAACTGCTGCTGCAGTTTTACGAAAGCAACGCCGTGACCATGGAAACACTGCTGGGGCGGCTGCAAAATGATCCACCCCAACGTACCTCGGGAACCGGCATTTTTTTCACCGCCCGCGCCGAGGAAGTGCCGCAGGCCCTGTTGCAGTTGATCAAGCGCAGCAGGATGCTGCCGGAAAAACTGGTGATCGTGCACGTCAGGGTCATGCGCGTGCCGCGCGTGTCGCCCGACGACAGGATCAAGGTGGAAAAATTCGGCGAAGGCCTGTACGAGGTGAACCTGCGCTACGGCTTTATGCAGGGCTTCAACATCCCTTCGGATCTGGCATTTTGCGTGGATAACGGGGAGTTGCCCATCAACATGGAAGAAGCGACTTATTATGTCGGACACACCTCGGTCATCGCCGGCCGCAAGAAGGACGGCATGATGGCCTGGCGCGACAGGCTGTTCGCCTTCATGAAACGCAATACCATGCACGAGACCTCGCAGTTCCAGATCCCGGCCGACCGCGTCATGGAGATTGGCCTGCAGCTGGGCATATGACAGGCACCCTATGCATGCAACACAAGGCCTGTCCTGAAGCATAAGCAGGCATGGTGGAAATCCACGTATTCCTGCTGCAACTGCTGGCCATATTGCTGGCGGGAAGGCTGATGGGCGAGATCGCCACGGCTCTTGGTATCCCGGCTGTGATCGGGGAGCTGGCGGCGGGTATTGTCATCGGACCCAGCCTGCTGGGCTGGGTGGAACCGAACCAGCTTATTCTGATTCTGGCCGAGATCGGCATCATCCTGCTCCTGTTCGAGGTGGGCCTGGAAACCGACGTGAGCAACCTGCTCAGGGCGGGCGGCAAGGCAGTCGTGGTTGCTGCCGGGGGATTCATCGCCCCCCTGCTGCTCGGCGCCGCCGTCACCTATTACCTGTTCGACCAGGACCTCCTTGTTTCCCTGTTCGTGGGCGGGACACTGACCGCCACCAGCATCGGCATCACCGTGCGCACGCTCATGGACATCCACCGCAACAACAGTCCGGAGGGGCAGATTACCCTGGGCGCGGCGGTGCTGGACGACATTCTGGGTGTGGTGTTGCTGGCCCTCCTCTACGAATTTTCCCTGTCGGGCGCTGTCAACTGGCTGAACACCGCCAAGGTGCTGGCATTTGTCTGTATTTTCTTCCTGGCGGCGCCGCTCCTGGCCAGGCTGCTGTCCAGGATCATCGAGTTCCTGGACCAGCGTATTGACAACCCGGGGCTCACGCCGGTCACCATCATTTCGCTGGTGCTGTTCTTCGCCTGGCTGGCGCAGTGGTTCGGAGCGCCGGAACTGCTGGGAGGCTTCGCAGCCGGCCTGGCCCTGTCCCGGCGCTTCTTCCTGCCCTTCGGCATTGCCATCCGGAGCAATGCCGCCTTCTCGGAAAAAATCGAGTCCCAGATGAAACCCATAATCCAGATCTTCACGCCCATCTTTTTCGTGAATATCGGCCTGTCCCTGGACTTCCATCAAGTCAACTGGCAGTCGGCATTTTTCTGGATATTCTCACTGTCCCTCCTGGTGGTGGCCATCCTCTCGAAGTTCACCGGCGCACTGTTAATCAATGAACCCTTCCCGCGGCGCGTGGCAGTCGGAATAGCCATGGTACCCCGCGGCGAAGTGGGGCTGATCTTCGCCGGCCTGGGGAGCGTTGCGTCCATATTCAATAACGACATGTATACCGCCCTCATCATGATCATCGTCTATACCACCCTGCTTTCGCCCTTCTGGATCAAGCTCTATTACCGCCTGTTCGGTTACCTCCCGTCACTGAAGCAGGCTTAGAAACAAGGAAACCCGATCATTGATGTTCAGCCGTACGGTCCGGGGAGTTTGGCCCGGACCCGCGGAAGATAATTATTCACACGGAGGCAGTTTGTGTTACAGTGCGCCAGCGGTGTCGGCCTGAAGGCCGCCCGCAGCGTCATCTTTAGTTGAGTGTTTGCCTGCCCGTTTGCCTTTCATTCAAGCATACGCCGGATAAACCATCCCTCCCCCAAGAGAGCCACTATTGCGTGCCGCACGTGCCTCCGGCACATTAACCGGCAAAGCGCGATCCCGCACCGGACCGAAGCGTCACGAAACGCATTCTGGCCGGAATTGATCCTGCTGAACCAGAACACAAGGACTCCGACCTGTACCGCAGCGTCGAGGGCCTGCATAAACAAAACTTTCAGGAATCAAGTATGACATTTGAATCACTCGACCTGGCCGAACCCCTGCTGCGCGCCGTGCGCGCCAGCGGCTATACCCAACCAACCCCGATCCAGTTACAGGCTATCCCGGCCATTCTGGAAGGTAACGACATCATGGCGGCTGCGCAGACGGGCACCGGCAAGACCGCCGGTTTCACCCTGCCGCTGCTGCAGCAACTCCGCGGCAAGGCGACGGTAAAAAGCCGCCAGGTCCGCGCGCTGGTGCTCACGCCTACCCGGGAACTGGCTGCGCAGGTCCATGACAGCGTACGCACCTACGGCCGCTACCTGCCCCTGCGCTCCGCCGCGGTTTATGGCGGCGTCAACATCAACGGCCAGATCAGGGAACTGCGCCGTGGCGTGGACGTACTGGTTGCGACTCCCGGCCGTCTGCTCGATCTATGGCAGCAGAAAGCCGTGAACTTCGACGGAATCGAGATTCTGGTCCTGGACGAGGCCGATCGCATGCTGGACATGGGCTTCATTCATGACATTAAAAAAATCATGGCTATGCTGCCGGCGCAGCGCCAGAACCTGATGTTCTCCGCAACCTTTTCTGACGGGATCCGGCAACTGGCAAAACGGATCACCAATAATCCGCGTGAGATCGATGTCGCCCCGCGCAACAGCAGCATCGAAACCGTCACGCAGATCATCCATCCCGTGGACAAGGGCCGGAAACCGGCGCTGCTCAGCCACCTGGTGCGCACCCGGAACTGGTACCAGGTACTGGTCTTCAGCCGCACCAAGCATGGCGCCGACAAACTGGTGAAAAAACTGGCGCGCGACAACATCCGCGCGGAGGCAATCCACGGCAACAAGAGCCAGTCGCAGCGAACCCGTACCCTGGCGGGTTTCAAGAAGAACAGTTTCCAGGTTCTGGTGGCTACCGATATCGCCTCCCGTGGCATCGATATCGATAACCTTGATCATGTCGTCAATTACGACCTGCCGCACGTGCCGGAGGATTACGTACACCGCATAGGCCGTACGGGACGCGCCGGCGCCAGTGGTCGTGCCGTGTCGCTGGTCTGCGCCGATGAATCGCAGCAGCTCAGGGACATCGAGCGACTTATCAAGTGCAGCATCGAACGGGAAACCGTAGACGGATTCGCTCCGCAACAGTCCTTGCCCGATCGGCCGGCCGGTATGAAGACGGGACAGCGGACATCGAAGAAGAGTCAGGGCGGGAAATACCGTACCCGCAATGGCGGCGGTTACAGCGGCAAACCCAAAAATCCGGGCGGCGGCCGGCGCAAGTCGGGCAGGCGCGGTCCGTCACCGGCGGCCGCGTAAACCAGGCGTTACTGCCGCTGTCCTGCGGGAAAGAACCCCGCCGACAGGGGCATTTCTGCGCCTCGTACCGTAGTTCGCCCGGTTCGTACCGCAGTAACCGCAACGGCGGATTAATCGGAGGACAAGCCTCACGAGCCGGCCCGCATCAGATCGGCCAGGATGTCCTCATGACGGCGATAGATGAGAGAGAAGTGCCCCTCCCCGGACAGGTAATGGCATTCGCTTCCCGGCAGCGCCGCCGCCAGATCCCGCGCCATGGCCGCGGGCACGATATTGTCGGACAGTCCCTGCCAGATCCGGACAGGTATCCTCACCTGGTCGAGGCTGAAATCCCAGCGCCGCGCGAACAGCGTCAGTTCCCGGGCGGGACCGTATCCACCCTGCCGCACCGCCTCCACCATGCTCTCGAGCAGGAGAGCGTGGTAAGCGGGATCCTCGAGCACGCGGCGATCCACCTCCGGTATACCCCGCATCATGCGTACAAAATAGAAATCGGGATAGCGCCGGATCAACCGTGCCAGGAGGTGCACCATGCCGCGGGCCAGGGGCGGGCAGCGCATCGCCAGGGCCAGCATCAGGCGGTTCGACGGGATCATGTCCTCCCGGGCCCGCCGGCCGGCAACCGGGGCCAGGGCGCTAACCAGGGCGACGGCATTGAGACGTGCCGGGATCGATGCGGCACAGGCCAGCGCATAGGGACCGCCGCCGGACACACCGATAATGGAAAAGCGTTCCAGTCTGAAATGATCTGCCAGTTCGGCCGCATCCGCGGCCCAGGCGCCGAGGGAACGCCCCGGCCGGAAGGTGGAGCCGCCGGCGCCGGGCCGGTCAGGTGCAAGCAGCCTGAGCCGGAGACGGCCGGCGGCGCCGGCCGCCAGGCGTGCTTCCAGGCGTGATCCAGGGTAGCCGTGGCAGTAAATAACGGGGCTGCCATGGGGATCACCCAGTTCCAGACAGGCCAGCACACGCCCATCCCGGAGAAGGATGCGGTGTTCCTTCTCCACCTTCAGCCCGATGGCGCAGGAGAATTCGCGCTCAGCCGTTCACCACTTTCATCGCCTCTTCCGGATAGCGCGCTCCCGCGGCAACGTTGTACGGGGCGATGGCGTTGATCTTTTTCAGATCAGCGTCGCTGAGTTCCACATCCAGGGCGGCGACGTTCTGTTCCAGGTACTGGCGGTGTTTGGTTCCGGGAATGGGCACGATGTCGTCACCCTGCGCCAGCACCCAGGCCAGTGCCAGTTGCGCCGGTGTACAGCCCTTCTCTTCCGCCAGCGCCTCGATATGTTTGACCAGATCGAGGTTGCGCTGAAAGTTCTCGCCCTGAAAGCGGGGGGAATAACGCCGGTAATCATCCTCGGCCATGTCCTCGAAGTGTTTGAACTTGCCGGCGAGAAATCCGCGGCCGAGCGGGCTATAGGCAACGAAGCCGATCCCGAGCTCGCGGCAGGTTGCCAGGATTTCGTCCTCGGGATCACGGCTCCACAGGGAATACTCGGTCTGCAACGCCGTAATGGGATGCACCTTGCAGGCCCGGCGCAGGGTTCCGGTACCGGCTTCCGACAATCCCAGGTAGCGGACCTTGCCTTCCTTCACCAGTTCCGCCATGGCTCCGACTGTTTCCTCGATGGGCGTCTCCGGATCCACGCGATGCTGGTAATACAGATCGATGCAGTCCACGCCGAGCCGCCGGAGACTGGCCTCGCAGGCAGACTTCACGTAATCCGGCCGGCCATTGATGCCGAGAAAGGATTTTTTCTCGGGATCGCGGACGATGCCGAATTTGGTCGCCAGCACGACTTCGTCGCGACGCTCTCCGATGGCGCGGCCGACCAGCTTCTCGTTGGTATGGGGACCGTACATGTCGGCCGTATCCAGCAGGGTCACGCCGAGATCCAGGGCGCGATGTATGGTGGCGATGGATTCCTTGTCGTTGAAGGATCCGTAAAAATCCGATATGCCCATGCAACCGAGTCCGACAGCCGACACCTCCGGACCCTGCTTGCCGAGTTTGCGCTGTTGCATCATTACCTCCCTTTGTTGATGGCGGCGGATATACCGGTTCTGGAGTCGCGGGATCCCGCCGGTATGTATGTCATCCCCATTCGGGCCCGCAGCCGGAAGAGCAGTTCCCGCGCTGCCAGCGCCGACGAGGCCGGATTCTGGCCGGTGACGAGACGGCCGTCGACGGCCACATGAGGCTGCCCGTCATCGGCCCGGGAATATTCGCCGCCCAGGTGACGGAGCATATCCTCTACCCGGAACGGCACGGCAGCGGCGCGGCCGGTCGCATCCTCCTCGGAATTGGAAAAGCCGGTGACCTGCCTGCCCTGCACCAGCGGTCTCCCGTCCAGGCGCCGGGCGTTCTTGAAAACCGCCGGGGCATGGCAGACGGCGGCTACCGCCCCGCCCGCAGCGTATATGGATTCTATGATGCTGACGGAGTAGCTGTCATCAGCCAGATCCCACAACGGTCCGTGACCGCCGGGATAGAATACGGCGTCGAATTCGTCGGGGTCGATGTCGGTGAGACGCCGGCTATGCGCCAGGGCGACGCGCACGCTGTAGTCCTGCTTGAAACGACAGGTCGCCGGCGTCTGTGCTTCCGGCCTGTCACTGGCCGGATCCATGGGCGGCTGTCCACCTGCGGGCGAGGCCAGAACGACCCCGGCGCCGGCATCCCTGAATTCGTAATAGGGGGCGGCGAATTCCTCCAGCCAGAAACCGGTCTTGCCACCGGTATCACCGAGATCGTCGTTGGATGTCAGTACCATTAGTATTTTCATGACAGCTACTCCTTTTTTCCTTACTACGGGTTCTTCTATCACCCACGCCCCGGCGGGCATTCGGACACGAAAATCAGAATGCGCTTCTGACCCGGCTATCGACCCGCACCGGTTCCGATGCCGGCCATACCAGCCTCCCCTCGCCGCACCGCCGGTAGCCGGTGCGGGCTTGTTCTGAAGCGATAGACCCTCCCTGTTTGTTCTCCCGGGTTTCCCCTTTTGACCATCACAAGGGCCGGTATATCCGGAGGCTGCAATTTCTTCGAGAATCGGGATAATTTCCCGGCGGGTATTTCCGGTTGCGTCCGCCGGGAGGCGCGGTCATGCAAAATTGCGGCGCTGTGCCATAATTGGTGCAGTCCCAAATGAAACGCCGAACAGCGTCCCGGTTTATGTCTATCAGCGCATTCGATCTGTTCAAGATCGGCATCGGTCCCTCCAGCTCCCACACCGTCGGTCCCATGGTGGCCGCGCGGACCTTCGTACACAGCCTCGATACCGTCGGGCTGCTACAACGGACCGGGCGCGTGACCGTGGAACTGTTCGGCTCCCTGGGCGCCACCGGCAGGGGTCACGGCTCGCCCCGGGCCATACTGCTGGGTCTGGAGGGCGAGACGCCGGAGAACGTGCAGGTTGACGCCATTGCCGACCGGGTCGCCGGCATCCGCGCATCCCGGAAACTGTCACTGCTGGGCCGCCATCCGATTGCATTCGACGAAAAGCAGGACCTGGTCCTGCACAAGCGCCGGCGGCTGCCCCACCATCCCAACGGCATGGCTTTTGCCGCCCTCGACGAAAGCGGCGAGGTCCTCTCCCGCAAGCTGTATTACTCGGTAGGCGGCGGTTTCGTCATCGACAACGATGCAATCAGCGACGGTTGCATCATCGAGGACGAGACAAGGCAGGCCTTTCCCTTCAGCACGGCGGCGGAACTGCTGGCGCACTGCGAACGGGAGCGGTTGCCGATCAGCGAAATCATGCTGCGCAACGAAACGGCATGGCGCAGCGAGAAAGAGATACGCGCCGGCCTGCTGCAGATCCGGGACGTCATGGCGGAATGCATCGCCAGCGGCTGCCGGCACGAGGGCACCCTCCCCGGCGGCCTCAATCTCGGCCGCCGCGCCCCGCGGCTGTACCGGCAACTGTCTGACGCCCCCGCCGATACGGCAACGGATCCCCTGTCCATCCTCGACTGGATCGGCCTGTACGCCCTGGCGGTGAACGAGGAAAACGCGGCGGGCGGGCGCGTGGTTACTGCGCCGACCAACGGGGCGGCGGGGATCATTCCCGCCGTGCTCCAGTATTACAGCCGTTTCTGTGCCGGCGCCGACGACGAAGGCGCGGTTCGCTATCTCCTCACCGCCGCGGCCATCGGCATCCTGTACAAGGAAAACGCCTCCATCAGCGGCGCCGAAGTCGGCTGCCAGGGCGAAGTGGGTTCGGCCTGTTCCATGGCCGCCGGTGCGCTCACCGAAGTGCTGGGCGGCACGCCGGCCCAGGTGGAAAATGCCGCGGAGATCGGTATGGAACACAACCTGGGACTGACCTGCGATCCCATCGGCGGACTGGTGCAAGTGCCCTGTATAGAGCGCAACGCCATGGCGGCGGTAAAGGCGGTCAACGCCGCCCGCATGGCCCTGCGCGGCGACGGCACCCACTACGTGTCACTGGACAAGGTCATCAACACCATGCGTCTGACCGGCCGGGACATGAAGGACAAGTACAAGGAAACCGCGCGCGGCGGCCTGGCGCTGAACGTGCTGGAAGTCCCCGTCAATATCGTCGAGTGCTGATACGCGGATACGCATACTCGATGGTCGCCACGTAGTGCTCGTCACGGACCACACCGCCCGCCTCCCGGGCGATGTTGGTCACGCCCCGGTAGCGCAGCAGGCGGCGCGCGTCCGCGGCATAGGTCAGGCGCACGGGCTCCACCAGCAGGCCCAGGAGGAAACCCGCCGGCCGAATCAGGAAGTCGACGGTAGTGCCGCTCTCACCCGCCTTGACGATCTCGAACTCCATGAGCCTGGCCCGCGGGGCATGCAGAAACTGGAATGCCTGCGTCCGTCCCTCGAGCAAGGCTTCCCATTCCTGCTGTATGAAACGGTCAAAGCCGGCGTCGATGACGACGCGCGCCTGGGCATCGATATCCAGATCGGTGTCCCGCTCCCGTCCGCCGCCCCGGTAGCTGACGGACAGCCGCGAGTCGCCCGCATCCACGCGCAGCCGGCTGCCCGTCCTCAAATCGTGAAACCGGAACGACGGGGCTGCCTGGCTGTCGTCAAAGTCGACTTCCTTTACCGCGATGGTCTCGCCCCGGGAATCGACGTAGGTCACGGAACTGCTGAGATACCCGCCCCGCTCGTCCAGCCGGACGCGGTGCTGTTCCGTGTACAGGTGCCGGCCGGAATCCGGATCCCGGGCCCGGCCCTCGAACACCAGGGTCTCGGCCCGGGCCAGGGCGGCGGCGGCGAACAGCAGGCAGGCGGCAAGGACGCGGCGCTTAAACATGTTCTTCCCCGACCCGGGCGGGCCGGTACAGCCACAGAGCCAGCAGGGCAACCAGCAGCCATTCCACGACCATGGCCGCCACGGCATGGTCAGAGAAGCTGATGGCCCCCACCTGCCGCCCGGCGGTATAAGCCAGGGGGCCGGCAACACAACACAGCAGTATGAAGAGGCTGTTTCTTTGCACCAGCCACGCCAGGGAGCGGCTCAGGGTCAGGCCGAAGGCGAGCCACAGCAGACACAGCCACAGGGGCACCGCCGCCGGCGCCGGCAGCAGGGGCTCCGACGAAAAGGCATAGAGGCCGGAGGCATGGAGCAGGCCATCCATGGCCATACCGGCGCCGCCCACGACCAGGGGCAGCCTGACATCGAGAACCACATCCCGGCTCGAGGCATAGTAGTGCATGGCCATGACCACCACCGCAGGCAGTACCCAGATCCAGCCGCCCAGAACAGCCAGGAACCAGCACAGCTGGAACAGTACCGCGTTGATGATGTTGGCCTGCATGAAAGACGCTCCCTATTCCCCGCGATACTGCGGGCCGGCATACAGCAGATGGGCGAGGCCTATGGCCCGTTCGGCAAAACCGCCTTCGCAGTAGGCAAGATAGAACTCCCACATGCGGATGAATTCCTCGCTGTAACCCAGGGCGCGAACCTGATCGATGTTTTCATGGAAGCGATCGTTCCAGGCCCGCAGCGTGCGCGCATAGTGCCCGGCAAAGTCCTGCACATGCACCAGGCGCAGATCGCTGGCACGCATCATGGCTGTCTGCAGGGCGTGCTGGGAGGGTATGCAGCTGCCGGGAAAGACGTAACGCTGAATGAAATCCACATTGCATCGTGCCCGGTCATAACGCCGATCATCGATGGTGATGGCCTGCACCAGCATCAGGCCGTCGGGTTTGAGCAGTCGGGCGCACTGCCGGTAGAAGGTCTCGTAATACTGCCAGCCCACCGCCTCGATCATTTCAATGGACACGAGCTTGTCGAAGCGTCCCTGGAGATTGCGGTAGTCCTCCTGCAGCAGGGTGATGCGGTCCTCC
>Ga0209918_1001079_pt1 | contig 15627 bp, 13 predicted proteins | sample SalPonD_shore_MG_FD_185712 | JGI IMG/M metagenome (GOLD analysis project Ga0209918, IMG submission 185712) | Salt pond soil microbial communities from South San Francisco under conditions of wetland restoration - Salt Pond MetaG... | ecosystem: Environmental > Aquatic > Marine > Intertidal zone...
GGCAGGAGATTCCACGCGCCATGGATGAAGGCACCACACTCTACGGCAGCCAGACCTTCGACCAACACCTTCAACAACTGGTCGAAAACGATCAGGTCGAATACGAAGAGGCACTGGCACACGCCGTATACCCCGAAGATTTCGCCATGCGCATGGGCCGCGAATAAATGAGGGTGTGCCACTCGCTCGGGATGTATTGTGCGCAGCATGTTTGCGTTCTGAGCAATCCGTTCGGAGGAGGGTGTATCCTCGGGTACTGTGCCAGATACGACGAAGTGGGATGCTGTTTCAACTCGCCACTGTCGCGGATCATTCAGGAGCAGGTCAGACCGCAGCTTGGTGTTTCATGGGGCTCTCCGGCAGCGCCGAACTGCCAAGGCATAACGACCACCCAGTTGCAGGCCGTGGACTGGTCGAAAGTTGACCTGTCGGAATGGGAAAACATGCTCAAGACCACAGGAAACTGGCCCGTAAACGGTTCCAAGAGCATGAACGGGATGACCGGGGCCGGATCGACGTATGACTTCTCGTCCGTGGGTGGGGCCGCACCGCAGAATGCCCAGCAAAAGGCTGCCGACCGCATCCAGAACGGCAAGGCGACGACGCTCAGGCAGAGCATCCGTCAGGGGTTGTGGAAATAGTGCCTTGAAGGGGGTTGCGTTTTCCCGGAGTCTTGTACGATAGAGGGAAAACACAGGAGGAAAGAAATGCGCAACCTGATTCTGATCTCTGTCATCGTGCCGATGCTGGCCGCATGTGCAGGAACCAAGCCCCCGACATTGGGGGAGTACAAGAAGGACAATAGTAAAAGCGAAGCCATGAACGTGGCTATCGCTGTCGGCCTGACCGATCCGCAGAACGGCCCTCTTCATGATGCAGCCCCCATGGACAGGGAGGGGCATGGCGCAGCCATAAATTCCCTATCAAGCGTGAACGTGCCCTCGCTGTACTCTTTCCAGTGCTGACCCGAATACTCGGCAGAGAACCGAACTTTCCACCCGAGATTCTTTTTCACCCTCGTAACATGCAGGTCATATGTCTTGACCTTGCCATCAGGGTACGCGGTGAACTCACGGGCAAAATCTTTCCGCCTCTTCTCAAGATGCCCCGCCCCCTTACGAAACTCCTTGGAGTAGAGCTTCATGATCCGATCCGTATCTTTCTGGTTGTAAAAACGCTGCCACTTGTAAACTACATCGGTTGGATCAAGCACCTTGACCTTTTTATGTGCCTTCTTGGGTTTGGTGGCGGGTTTTGTGGAAGGCTCAGGCTTTGCCTCAGTCTTCTTATCGGAGGCCTGCTTTTTCTTTGGCCTGGTGGATGCTTCACGCATCTGCTTCATCTTCTCCGCCTGCTTGTCCAGCGCAGAGAGATCGCCTTTGGTGAGTGGAGGGACCGCATCAGAGGGAATGGGAACATCCTCTACGGGAACACTGGTCATCCCCTTGTCCGAAGGCTCGGCCGTCACAACATGACCATTCTTCAGTGCCTCAGCAAAATAACGTCCATCCAGGCGAATAGGCACTGCATCACGCTTGAGTCGAATGCGCGGGTAAAGATACTTTTCCAGGTTCTTTACCATGATGCCCATATCCGTCTTGACCTGCCTGTAATTGAAAAGCTTCAAAGGGTAGATGCTTTCGGATTCCTTCACTTCGGAAAGCGCCATCTTGAGATCCATCAGGGCTTTTTCCATGTTATTTCTGGACATGGACTTAGCTCGATTCTGATCCTCTTGTGCGCTCGCAGAATGCGAGAATGCGCCTAAAAGAAAGGCGAGAAGTACAAAAAAAATGGGCGCACGTTTCGACATGCGCCCATCTTAACACGGGGGTATTCGCCTAATTTCAAAATTCCGAAAAAATCATACCCCCGCCGTCATTGTCCCACCGCCCTTTTTGATGGTTTGAGCCAGCCTTTGTTGGGCCAGGCGCTGAACATCGCGGGCACCATTCGTGAAGTCCGCATCCCTTGCCAAATCCTGCACCATCGCTTCGTCCACCTTCATGTCCGTACCGTTGTAGGTGTTGTAGTTGTCCACGATGCCGGCAACCACCTTCCGCACAATTTCGGCCTTCACATCATCGGACAGTGGCTTGAAGCCAACAATGTGCTCAATCCGGTTGACCATCTCTGTACGGAAGTACCCGCTATCCCGAAGCCGTTCACGCACACCTTCTTCCCCAACATCCTCAGCTACAAGATTGCTGGTCATGAAGATCATGGTCTGGGAAAACGGAACCTCCTCACCCGTCGACGAATCCTTGGCCATACCCTTGTCGAACACGCTCAGGAACCCGTCCCAGATCTTCGGATCGGCCTTCTCGATCTCGTCCAGCAGGATTACCGCATTCGGATGATCCAAAACCGCCTGCGTCAACTGCCCGCCCTGATCCGAACCGATATAGCCCGGAGGCGCACCGAAGAACGCCTGCGACTTCGACTCGTTCTCGAAGTTGCCCATGTTGAAGAACAGGAACTCTCGATCGAGATGCTTGGCAATCTGCTCGACCATCTCCGTCTTGCCGGTGCCAGAGGGGCCGGTAAACAGAAACGTGCCCTCCGGCTGGTTGGGCTTGGCCACCAGACCCATCTGCCGCATCTCCAACTGAGAGATGACGGCATTTAGCGCATGGTCCTGACCCTTCACCACGGAGGCGACCTTGTCGCGAAGCTCGTTCAGGTTGATATCGGCCTTCCGCCCCACACCAATCCCGATCTCATTACCCTTCAACTCCGGCTCACCGAAGCGCAGCGGATAGATCACGGCCGTATCCGCCTTACCGATCTCGTCACGGATACGCACGGCCATCTGGCGCATCTGCTTGTCGATCACCCGGACGCCATAGGTCTTGTAGCCGCTGTCGGCCAGGAGGGCATCCATCGCCCTCTCGAAGGGACGAAACTTGACGGAAGGACGCTTATCCTGCTTCTTGAAAACCTTCCCGATCTCCCTGTCCATCGCCTGCTCACCGATCTTGCGTGCAACCTCTGCAGAGAGAGGGCGAAACGGAATCAGACGACCAATCCGGCCCATGAACTCGGGACGGAACCCGGCACGGACCATCTTGTCCCTGATCTTGTCTTCGGGAAGGTCAGGGTCGATATCGCGCCCCACGTTGGTCGTGAACAGGAAGATCGCGCCAGAGCAATCCACCTTGCGGCCCTGACCATCCTCGATAAAGCCACGGTCCAGCGCACCCAACAGAAGGTCATAAACACCCGATGCCGCCTTCTCCATTTCATCAAAGAGCAGGATGATTTCCGGATTCTCTGCAATGGCGCCGGTCAGCAGGCCTCCCTTATCGGAATCCTGATAACCGTTCGGCATACCAATCAGCTTGTTGATGACGATATCCTCGCCGTTATTCTCACCCTTGAAGTTACCCATATCGAACTTCCGGAACGGGAAGCCGGATACCGCCCCGAAATTGCGGCCCAACTGAGTCTTGCCAACGCCGCTTGCCCCGCTGAACAACATGGAGAGAGGCGTGCGCTCATTATCATCATGTTCCAGCACAGCAAGGCGCAATGCATTGATCGCGGTATCCTGCCCAACAAGCGGATACTTCACCTTCCCGTCAGCAAAAATCTGCTCGGGCGACTGCTCGAACGCCTTCTTCAGCTTCTGCCACCGGGTCATCTTGACGATCTCCGACTTGTCCTTGCTCGCCATCTTCAACAGTCCACCCTTTTTCTTGCCAGTCGGGGCTCGCTCGGTGAAATCGCCGGGATAGTAATGACGGAGATATGGCAGGTAGCTGCGGGGGAAAATGTAGCGGGCCACAATCATGGACGCTGCAGTTATACCTACTAAAGTGAAAAAACTAAAATCTTCTCCATTAGAGGCAACTGCCCAAATAAAAATTAGAGGAATCAAGAAAAAAACCACTTTCTCCCAAGGAAGACAACCATCACTGTCCAGCTTGGAACGAGAGGCCAAAAGTAGGATATTTGTCCAGAACATCGTGCCTAAAACAATCCTGAAGATAATGAGCGGTGAGAGCATGGGATAGGTGAACAAATAGAGAGCCCCGTCCCCAACGAAAGCAAGCAATGTAAAAGTTACAAACAACCTTACCTGGGGGATCGCCACATCATACTTGCGCCCCTGGTAAAGAAGGCGCTGCCTCATAAAAAACGGTGGTTTCTTAACCTGTGCCTGGGCCATAAGTGGGCTCCTCTGGGTGCAACATTATCCCAAGTTTAATGCCCACAAGAATCCGGCGCAAAAAGGTAATGTTGCGGAATTAGTCATCCGTCCCCTTGTTCACATCTTCATGCGAGAACCTGCCACCGGAAGATCCGCCACCGGAAGATCCGCCACCGGAAGATCCGCCACCGGAAGATCCGCCACCGGAAGATCCGCCACCAGAAGGTTCACCACCGGGAGGTCTGCCACCCGATAAAGCTCTTCCCATTCCTCTCATGCCGGCAAACATTGCCATTCCTCCAATGGCAGGACAATAGTAAAAGCGAAGCCATGAACGTGGCTATCGCTGTCGGCCTGACCGATCCGCAGAACGGCCCTCTTCATGATGCAGCCCCCATGGACAGGGAGGGGCATGGCGCAGCCATAAAAGCCGGCGTCGGCACAGCGGCTTTTACCGCAGTGCATTCCACGGGGTATATCGGTGGCGCTACAACAGGCGTCGGGATAGCCAGCTTCATCCTTTCGGGCCTTATGAGCGCCGGACAACACCCGCCTGCATCTTATGACAATACGTATGCATTCATCTCTTCCAAGAAGACGGCGGAAGAGGCTAACGCCTATATGGTGAAGATCGCAGAAGACACGTCCGCACGAGTCCTGCGTAAAAAGGGATTTACGCTTGGGCCTTTCAATAAAAACAAGCTCGGGGCATATGTGGCCCACATGTTTGGGAAAGGGTGCAGTGAAGACATTCCGTGTCTTTGGGGGATTCCAGATAACATAGGGAAGCCAATAAAGGTCATGTCCATGCCGTATTTCGTCACTGATGCCAGCTCCGGGTCGGGTTGGCTTGGGCATGTCAGAATCAATGGCTTGTTAATGATTTCTGTAGACAGGAAAGAAAGGAAGCATCCGGAACTTGTACTGGGGGAGAACTGGAGGACATTGAGGAATGCAGTGTATAAAGAGCTTCCGGGGCAGTTCTTCTCATACTCCCGCGAAGCCTATAAAGGCACTCCGGGAATCTTCCATAACGGAAAGGTGCTGCGTTTTGTTAAGCCGGCACACCCTTCGCATGAGGTGGCGAAGCAGGCCAACTAGAGGCAATTAACGCTCCTCATCGCGTGTGTGAGAGCCCCGGGAACGGGGCTCTTTGCGTTGGTGGACGGCGAATATGGGGCTCGTGGGTTGCGGAAATCGCACATGGATATTATCATTGGATGATAACAAAGGTGGATCATGGATAATAATGAGCTGGATGTGTTGCTCAGTCTGGATGGGGAGGTATTCCCCATGGATAACGGGTATTGGACAAAGTTCGAGGTAAGGTTGGTGGATCAGAGTGAAAGTATCCCTCACGGGATTAAGTACGCTCTCACCTTACATGATGCATCGAATAGGCGGATTTTTGGCATCGACAATGCGCATGCGTTCAAGCCGCAAAGGAAAAAATACGGGCCAGAAAAGTAACATGGGATCACCAGCATATGCGCGAGAAGGTGTCGCCGTATGAGTTCGAGTCTGCTGGAAGGTTGATGGAATACTTCTGGGAGCAGGTTGAAAAGTTGATCGCAGGAGAGAAGAGATGATGCGGAAAACAATCAAGGTTGGGATCATGTCCAAGCCGGACTATATTAAAAGGACGATTGCCATCGCCAAAGGCGATTACAAGCCCAAGAAGGGTGAGCCGAAGGTGTGGTTTGAGTCTCTGGGTTCGATGGCTCAGGTGCTTGGTGCCGAGAATCAGGAGCTGTTGAAGGTCATTATCGAGAAATCCCCCCATTCGCTTGGTGAGCTGGAGGCACTAACCGGCAGGAAGAAGCCGAACCTTTCACGCACCCTCAGAACGCTTGAGAGGTACGGGGTTGTCAGTCTCGAAAAGGATTGCAATCGCGTGGTGCCGCGAGTGAATGCGACGAATTTTAAGGTGGAGTTCGGGCTGGGGTCGGGCGCGTAGTTCCGGCAAGTAGGCTTTATACCCCATGGGGTGATTGAGACGGCGGAGCATTGTGTCTCCGCCGTTTTTTTCTGTGACGCCTATCACAAAACATCAACCTGTTCACATGTGCGAGTCGAATAAACGCGAAATACCCCCCTTATTCAGGACTTGGTAGCCAAAATCAGAAGATAGGGTTGGTCGCAAATCACGTAAGGAGTTGTGGCTATTTGCATTTTGAGGTTGCATCACACCCATCGGCGCATCGTGCTGAACAAGCTCGCATCCGAGTTCGTTCAGCACATCAACGGAGTCTTGGCTGGCTCCGCCGAACGGATCGAGGCGCTACGGGGTAATCCCTACTTCAAACGCTTCCTCGATGCCGAGGTAGACCCCTCCGGGGGCGGGGATGGTGAGTCATCACAATGACGACGATCCAACCTCAAAATGCAAATAGCCAATAAATCAAGGCAGCATGCAAAGGTTTATCGTTCAGCCGATAGAATCGCCTCGCGCATTACTTTCGTAAGATTGCGTATCTCCTCTTTATTCAATCTTTTTTCAGGAACATGGAGAATCTTTCCGAAGATCACCTTCGCCCTTCCCCGCTTCAGGAAGGGCGGCCATAGGCGCTGGTGATCGAAGGGCCAAACACCCGTAACGCGGAACGGAATAATCGGTGCACCGGTTTCCGCAGCCATGACAATGGCACCCGGGTAGAGCTTTCGCATCGGGATCGGCGGATTGGCTCCCCCCTCCGGGAAGATGCAGAGGGCCGATCCGGCACGTACGGCTTCAATGGCAGTCGACAGTGCATGACGATTGGATCCGCCCGGGGTCACCGGGATGACACCGGCCAGTCCGAACAGCCAGCGGGCGTACCACATGTTGCGGTAATACTCCCTCGACATCAGGAACGAAAGCGGGCGATTGACAGCAGCCTGGACGAGTAACGGATCGACCCCGGCACGGTGATTGCCCACCAGAATCACAGGGCCGTCAGGTAGCATCCGTACATTTTCCGGAAGTCTCTGCCACAAACGACAGTAATGGCGATTCAGCGCCATCAGAAGGCGCGTCATGCCGGTTTGTGCCGCGTGTCTGATCATCTCCTCTGAGTCACCTTTCGCTTCTCTCCTCCCGAATCAAGCCGATCAGTGTAGACTGCACACCATGAACGATCCACAAGGCAGCCCATGAACAGCGATTCCGCCGGCCGGGACAAATCATCCCGCGGTATCGGACTGCCCGGCGCCCTCTCCATCGGCATCGGCGGTATGATCGGTGGCGGCATCTTCGCTGTACTCGGCGAGGCGGTATCGCTGGCCCATACGGCCACCCCGATCGCGTTTCTCATTGCCGGCAGCGTGGCGCTACTTACCTCCTACTCCTATGCCAAACTTTCCGTCCATTTCCAGAATCAGGGTGGCACGGTCTACTTTATCGATAAGGCCTTCGGCATCGATCTCGCCACCGGGGCCGTTAATCTCGTCCTGTGGCTAAGCTATCTGGTCACCATCTCGCTCTATGCCGTCGCCTTCGGTTCCTATGCCCTGACCTTTTTCAGCGATGGCGATATCCCCTGGCTCAGACACACCCTGATCAGCGCTGCCATTGTCGTTCCGGCTGCCATTAACCTTTTCAATGCCGATTTCGTCGGAAAATCAGAAACGGTGATCGTCGCCGCCAAACTATTAATCCTGTCGGTGGTCATTGTCTCCGGCTTCTTCTTTATCCATCTCCCCTCCTCGGGCGATGTACCCCATACCGATACACTCGGTATCGTCGTAGCCGGGATGATCATCTTCGTCGCCTACGAAGGCTTCGAACTGATCGCCAATGCCGCCCAAGATGTCCGCAATCCGGAGCGTACACTGCCGCTAGCCTTCTACGGCTCCGTCATCTTGGTCGTCCTGCTCTATGCTCTTGTGGCCTATGTCGTCGTCGGCACCGTGCCGGAATCACTGGTACCGCAGGTCAAGGATTTCGTGTTGGCGGAGGCGGCCAAGCCCGCACTGGGAGACGCCGGGTTCACGCTGGTCGCCATTGCCGCCCTACTGGCCACGCTCTCGGCCATCAATGCGACCATCTACGGCAATGCCCGCCTTGGATACGTGCTGGCCATGGACGGTGAGCTGCCGGACCTGCTAGACCGCAAGGTATGGAACAAACCTGTCGCCGGCGTGCTGGCGGTCGCCATCCTGTCGCTGCTAATCGCCAACCTCATCGACCTGACCGCCATTGCCATTATTGCTAGCGCCGGCTTTCTGCTGATCTTCGCCGTCACCAACGCAGCAGCCACATGGCTGGCACGTGAGATCGGTGCAAAATGGTGGATTCCGGCCCTTGCCTGCTTCGCTTGTCTTGCTTCACTGACCGTACTGCTGTTGCGGACCTATACGGATCAACCGCGTGCCATCTGGATATTCGCCGGAGCCTTCCTCGCATCGCTTTGCTTTGAACTGATCTATCCGCGCCTGAGCGGCCGACCGATGCGCATGAACGGTATCTCCGAATAGGCTAACGAATCGCCCGCAGCAGCCCCTCGGCCTTGTATCCTGCCTCCTCCAACTCAAACACCGGCGAGGAGTCGGCTACGATCCCTGCGCCCGCCGCCCAGTGCAGTCGGTTACGGTACAACCAAAAGGTGCGGATCAGGATGTTCATATCGGCACTGCCGTCCCAACCGATATAACCGATACCGCCGGTATAGGGACCACGAGCCCGATCCCCCATCTCGTGAATGACCTCCATGCAGCGCACCTTCGGACAACCGGTGATGGTACCGCCGGGAAACATGGCCTGGAACAGATCAACCGCATCCCTTCCCTCGGCCAGCTCGCCCCGGACATTGGAGACGATATGCTGCACCGTGCTGTAGCGCTCGATTACCATGCACTCGTTCACCTCCACGCTGCCGGGTCGACAGACACGCCCCAGATCGTTTCGCTCCAGATCCAGCAGCATGATATGCTCGGCCCGCTCCTTTTCGGACAACAGCAGCTCATCGCCCAGCGCACCATCCTTCTCACCTGATGCGCGCCTGCGCGTACCGGCAATCGGCCGGGTATCCGCCCATCCGTCCGGGTGCAACCGGAAGAGTCGTTCCGGCGAAGCGGAAATAAGCTGCATGCTCTCAGCTTCCGTCTCCACACGAAGAAAGGCGGAAAACGGTGCCGGATTGACAGTCCGCAGACGACCATAGAGGGCCGCGCCCTGCTCATCTGGCAGTGCGGCCTGCCAGAAACGGGCGATATTCGCCTGAAAGATATCTCCGGCGGCAATGTACGCCTTTGTCCGTTCCACCGCCTGCATATAGGCAGCAGGATCGCCCTGATGGATCTCGCCAATCACGACGCCGGGAACCTTCCTGCTCCGGGAGACCGATGATCGCAGCATAGCCTCCAGTTCGTCGAGCCCCTCGTTTTTTCCGTTCGAACAGAGGTAGACAGATTCTGTATCGGTATCAAAACAGATGCTCCAGTCGGGAAACAGCAGCCACAGCAAGGCGACGGGCGGCGTACTCTTTGGTCGTGGCAACACCTCAAGCAGTCTACCGGCCTCATACGAGGCATAGATGAGACAGCGGATTCCCGGCGACTCATGTTGAACGCCGTCAGCCAGATGTCTTTGCCATGACGAGAAGAAATCCTCTGCGGCATCCGGCGATGCACCTTCCGGCGGAAGATGGAGACGGAAGCCACTGCGTGAACAGAGATACTGTCTGCCACCTCCTCCAGAATCCTCCAGGAGGGCCGAGAAGTGCTCCGGCATCGCAGCAAAGCAGTCATGCGCGGCGGGTGAACCGGCAGGCCAGTCGATACGGCGACAGCGGAACCCTTCGGAGTTATGGATGTAATTCATGTCGAACATCGTTCCGTCACTCAAACGGTTCGCCGCGCAAGAAAATGAAACACCCGTCACCTTCTAATTCTCTGCTAACTGTTTCTCTCCACGCTGTGCCGGTATGGAGATGATGATGGAAAGGAAACGATGAAGACGGCCCCGAGCACAGTGACACATCTGGTTGGTTTGATATGGCTTGTTCTCCTTTGCGCTCTGCAGCCGGGTTTGGCACATGCCGGCGAGCAGTCATCCTCCGTATTGGTCAAAAGCGTCGCCGTCGCCAGAGAGGATATTTCAAAAACGGTGAAGGCCTACGGCAAGGTGGGTTTCGATAATGCCTGGCTCAGCAACATCAACTCGGCTCATGCAGGCCAGATCGTCCACCTTTCGGTGATGCCGGGACAACCCGTCCGTAAAGGCGATGTGCTGGCCCAAATCAGAACCTCCGCTTCGGGCCTTAAAGCCTACCGTCAGGCCATCAACGCACGCAACTATGCCAAGAAAAACCTGAAACGTCTTAAAGAGCTGTACGATCAGCACTTCGCCACACAGGCCCAGATTACGGCCGCCAAGAAGAACCTTGCCGATGCTGAAAACCAAGTCACCCAGATGGAGGATCAGGGCGTCAACAATGCGCTCGATATCATTCGTTCCCCTTTCAGCGGTATCGTATCGAGCGTCGCGGTCAAGCGGGGGCAGCGGGTCAGCGCAGGAAGTACGCTTCTGATCCTGGGGCGCAGCGATCGCCTCAAGGTGATCGTCGGCTCGGAACCTGAGGAGAGCAAACATATCCGTCAGGGAATGCCGGTACATCTGGAATCGGTCTTCGACAAGACGGTGACGGCCGAAAGCGACATCGCCTCCATGCACCGGGTCATCGATCCGAAAACGCGTCTGGTTGATGCCGTTGTCCTGCTTCAAAACGAACAGACCCGCAACTTCACTCCCGGCATGCAGGTGGAAGCCATCATCACACTGAACACCGTTTCAGGAGCGCTTACGGTACCGAACAGTGCCGTACTGCATGATAGCCAGGGTGATTACCTGTTCATCATACGGAAGCATAAGGCACGACGTATCAACATCGAGACCGTGCTTAGCGAAAACGGCAAAACGGCGGTACACGGCCCACTCCATGCGGGCGAGCATGTTGTAATCCTAGGCAATTACGAACTCTCCGACGGCATGAAGGTACGCGAGCACACGCCATGAACCTGTCGCGTTGGGCCTTTCGTCATCGCACATCGATTCTGTTCCTGCTGATCATCCTGGCCATCGGCGGGATCGCCAGCGCCTTCAGGCTTCCCGTCGCGCTGTTCCCTCACGTCAATTTTCCCCGCATCGTTGTCAATCTGAACGTCGGCGATCGGCCGGCCGAACAGATGGAGGTGGCCGTCACTCGACCGGTGGAGCAAGCACTCCGCTCTGTCCCGGGCGTTCGTCACATCCGTTCAACCACCAGCCGCGGCAGCGCGGAGGTCTCGGTCAATTTTGACTGGGGCTCCAATATGCCGATGGCCCTGCAACAATCCGAATCGGCCGTCAATCGCCTCCTCTCCTCACTTCCGCCTGGCACCAGCTTCAATGCCAGGCGCATGGATCCTACCGTATTCCCCGTCGCGGCCTACAGTCTTACCTCGAAAAAGCTTGATCAGGTAGCGATCCGCGACGTCGCCAAATATCAGCTGGCACCGCTTCTCTCCGAAATCTCCGGAGTCGCCAAAATCCGCGTGTTGGGTGGTGGCATATCGGAATTGAGAGTGGATGTCGATCCGGCACGATTGACCGCCTATGGTCTGACGCTCACCGATGTAGTGAAAGCACTCTCGGCCGCCAACGTACTTCAATCCGTCGGACGGATCGAGGACCACTTCAAACTCTATCTGATGCTGTCGGACACCCGTATTCGGGATCTTGATTCGTTGCGCAGCACCGTATTACGCAGCGGTGCCAACGGACTGGTCCGACTGGAGGATATCGCTACCGTACGCGCAGCCACCAAGCCACAATGGTTGCGGGTTACTGCCGCAGGACGAAACGCCGTTCTGCTTCAGGTCTACCAGCAACCTGGCGGTAACACCGTTTCTATTATTCACAAGGTACGTCAACACCTACACAGGATTCGCGACAAGCTCCCCGTAGGCATCAAGATCCACAATTGGTACGACCAAAGCCAACTGATCGTCGAATCAGCCGCCAGTGTCCGGGATGCCATTATCATTGGTGTCATCCTCGCCGCTGCTCTAATCCTCTTCTTTCTCCGGAGCCTCAAACTAACGCTGATCTCCATGCTCATCGTGCCTGCCGTCATGGCAGCCACGATCCTGTTGCTGTTCGTGCTTCATATGAGTTTCAATATTATGACACTGGGCGGCATGGCCGCCGCGGTCGGGCTTGTCATCGACGATGCTATCGTCATGGTCGAACACATCATCAGCCGATTACGCCAACAGGATGGGCACCACCGTGAGATCATCCAGGCGGCCATGCAGGACTTCTCCAGACCGCTAACCGGCTCATCCATGGCCACCATCATCATCTTTCTGCCGTTAGCTTTCCTGTCCGGCGTTACCGGGGCCTTTTTCAAGGCGCTCTCACTCACCATGGCCAGTTCTCTGATTATCTCCTATTTCTTCGCCTGGATGGTCGTGCCACTGCTCGCGGCACGTCTGTTGAACGAACGTGACGGGAAGAAGACGGATGGAGGACGAATCACGCAGTACTTTCTGAAACGATACGTCCATTTGATGTCCCGATTGCAGGATCGCCCATGGAAGGTATTTGTCGGACTCATTCCGCTTCTATTGCTCGGCTATATCGGCTGGCAGCAGACCGGCAGCGGTTTTATGCCACACATGGACGAGGGCGGGTTTATTCTCGATTACCGCGCTCCACCAGGCACCTCCCTGAGTGAAACCGATCGCCTTCTTCGACAGGTGGAAAATATCCTGCAGCATACCAACGGTATCGCTACCTACTCGCGACGTACCGGCGCGCAACTCAGCGGTGGTCTCACGGAAGCCAATCAAGGAGATTTCTTCATCCGGCTTACGCCATTTCCGCGCCGACCGGTAGAACAGATCATGGCCGAGGTACGCCAGCGTATCACGCATGATGTGCCGGGACTTGATATCGACATGGCACAACTGATGGAGGACCTGATCGGCGACCTGACAGCCGTGCCTCAACCGGTTGAGATCAAGCTCTTCGATACTGACAACAAAAAACTAATGAGCACAGCCCCGAAGGTGGCCCACGCCATCTCAAAGATCGATGGCATCGTCGACGTACGCAACGGCATCGTGGTAGCCGGGGATGCGATCAGCATCCGCATTCAACGTGACAAAGCGGCACTAGAAGGAGTTAATCCCCAAAACGTAACGCGTCAGTTGAAAGCCTACTACTCCGGCCTCGTAACCACCAAGGTCCGTCAGGGCATCAAGATGGTCGGCATCCGGGTATGGGTTCCGGGCAGTATCCGTCATCGAATACGGAGTCTGGACCATCTCTGGCTTCGTGCACCCGATGGACATCGCTACCAGCTCAAACGCATCGCCTCTATCCGGCGACTGACCGGCCAGCCGCAAATCGTTCGCGACGACATGAAGCGTATGGTCGCCGTCACCGCCCGTATCAGCGGCCGGGATATGGGATCGGTGCTCCGCGATGTGAAACATATCCTAAGACAAAAAGGGCTGCTGCCAACCAGCACGTATTACGAGCTTGGCGGCCTCTACCATCAACAACAGATTGCCTTCAAGGGGATGATGGTTGTATTCGGGGCCGCCATTGCATTGATATTCCTGTTACTTCTGTATCTCTATGAAGACCTGCTGCTCGCACTGGCCATCATGAGCGCCCCGCTGCTGGCAACCGCCGCGGTTTTCATTGGCCTCTGGGTTAGCAACACCGAACTGAATATTACCGCCATGATGGGCATGACCATGATCATCGGTATTGTTACCGAGGTCTCTATCTTCTACTTCTCGGAATATGATGTTCTAATCCGCAGCGGCACGCCGTTCCGGGACGCCATCATCGAAGCCGGTCAGATGCGTCTGAGACCGATTGCCATGACCACCTTCGCGGCTATCCTGGCGTTGCTTCCGCTCGCCATGGATATCGGACAGGGCTCCGCCATGCAGCAACCCATGGCCATTGCCATCATCTCGGGCCTTGTGGTGCAGCTGCCTCTGGTTCTGATGATCGTACCTCTGCTCTACGGCATGCTGTTACATCTGAAGCTTGGACGCTCGAACCAAGAGGAACTCGCATGATCGGCCAACACCTTCGGAGCTGGTTGACCATCTGCCTGCTGGCCGTGAGCAGTGGCTGTGCCCATTATCATGCCAAGCCGCTGCAAACCTCCTCACCGCTTTCTGGAAAGCTAGACGCACTCACCGTCCATATCGACGCACCCCACTACGCACGCCTGTTCGGAGAACAGAAGCGTTATACGGTCGATCTCCGGGACGGACTGGACGAAATGGAGATTTCGATCCTGGCCGTGCTCAATAACCCGCAACTGAAAGCTACGCGAAAAAAGATGCACGTAGCCCGTGCACAACTGTTTGCCGCCGGGTTACTTCCCGATCCCAAGTTCGGTGCAGAGCAGCAGAAAACGACAGGCAACAGCGACCCGCAACTGGTCAACGGCTATACCTACAACCTAGGCTTTAATATCCGAAGCCTGATCACGCGTCATGCCAAAATAGATGCGGGCCGGGCAACGGTACAACAGGTATCGATGGACATCCTCTGGCAGGAGTGGCAGGTCGTTCAGCAGGCTCGGGTCCTGTTTATCCGTCAGCATATCCAGCAAAAACTGGTCGCGCTGCTGAAGAAGCAGAATGACCAAGCCAGCACCCTATACGAGCACGTACAGGGACTCCTGATGCGTCATAACACCACACTCGACCAGTTAGGCATCGCGCTGGGTTCGCTGCTGGATGTCAAAAGCGCTCTCACCGATGCCCAAAGGAAACTGAACAAGACCCGGATGAATTTGGCGCTCCTGCTAGGGGTTTCACCCGATGTCGACCTTCACCTGGCAAAGATGAAAGAGAAGTACCATGCCATGACTGAGGCAAGGCTGAAAAAGGCGATCAATCACCTAGCCGACTTTCGGCCGGACCTGATCGCCCTGCGCCACGGCTACAAAAGCCAGAATGCACGGCTACGGCAGGCCATCCTCTCCCAATTCCCCAATGTCAGCATCGGCCTGAGTCGACAACGCGATACCAGCGGTGTCTGGTCGATCGGACCCTTGATCAATATGAGTCTACCGGTCCTGAACATCAATCGCGGCAATATTGCCACCGCCCGGGCCACGCGAGACAAGCTGCACGAGGAGTTCAATGCGAGAATGGCCAGCACGATGGTCGATATCTCCAGGATTCATCGTGACCAAACCATCGCCTTCCACCTATGGCAGCGCATGCAGCACTATATTCCCAAGCTGAAGGAGGTGAAGCAGAAGGCATTCAAGGCCCTTCTTGCCGGTAACATGAAACTGCTGAACTACAGCACCATTCGAAATGCCTACCTGACCAAACGTATCAAGGAACTATCTCTGCAACAGAGCCTTCTTGAACAGCAGGTGGCCCTATCGATCCTGCTCGGCGAACCGGCGGCCAACATATCCAATCAAGCGAAACGAGGTAATTGAGGACACCTCCGGATTCAGGCTATA
>Ga0209918_1001081_pt1 | contig 15603 bp, 15 predicted proteins | sample SalPonD_shore_MG_FD_185712 | JGI IMG/M metagenome (GOLD analysis project Ga0209918, IMG submission 185712) | Salt pond soil microbial communities from South San Francisco under conditions of wetland restoration - Salt Pond MetaG... | ecosystem: Environmental > Aquatic > Marine > Intertidal zone...
TCTCTGAAGAAGTAAACAATCTTCTTGAAATGGGCTTAATTAAGATAGCTGATACTTCTAAATATGGAAAAATCACTTATGAAGCCAGCTCTGCAGGTTTAATGTTATTAAATTATGCTAAAACGATACTAGAAAGATTAGCTAGCTGGCAAAACAAGTTGGTTAAAATGAAAAAGGAATTAGATGATAATAAAGAAAAACTTCAGAATTTATACGGATATAATACTATCTATGAAAAAGTTCTACTTTATATTAAAATTATTTCTAAATATAGTACTCTTTTGGATGAAATTGAGAATGCTATTGGAGAATTAAAAAAGAAGAAGTAATAAATTTACTAAAACATGAGTCTCTTTATTCAACCTTTTTTTGATTCTTGCTCTTCTAAAAAAATAAAAGCCAATCTATAATTTGAAATGAGAAATGTAAGATATACAATCCATTCTAAAAAGTAATTAGGAAAAACTGGAAAGATATTTCCTGTAATTGCTGTATATATTTTTGCCATATTAAATATAATAACTACTACGGAGCAGAGACCACTCCAAATTAGTTTTTCGCCTCCTTCTCCCTTGACTTTAATATACAAATATAAAAGCCCTGAATAAAAAAACATTGCTCCAAAAAAATACATCTCACCTACAAATCCATGTATTTTATTTAAGTTTAATGGAAATATCCCTGCTAAAAAGCTTCCTAAGGATTGAATAGATGCGGTGATATATAAGAACAATAAAGTATCAACTTTACTAGTTTTATAATAAAATGAATTAACTATCGAATAATGAAATAGTAGCATGAATGGGCTTGCTATACTTATTCCTAAGAAAAAAAAGATATTGGACCCGTTAGGCCCCACGCTTAATTGACTAATCCAGTTCTGAAAAATACTAAATGTAGGGTCTTCAAAAATGTATAATATTAAGGCAAATGATATGAAAAAGCCAAATATGGAGTAACCGATCACACCAAAATACGGTGCAGGAATTTTCTTAAATAACTTATTATAAAAACCTATCGGTCTCTTTAATAAAACTTCCTTTATTTCTTCTCTTATCTTTTCTATGGGTTTTTCTTCTTTCATTTTTTTTAATAGATCTTTAGAGACTCTTTTATATCATTTTTATTAATATATATATATCAATTTTTTTTTTAATTCCGATTTTTATTTATACTATTATCATATTCTTTGAGTAATTTAACAATTACCTCACAGAATCCTTCAAGAAAATCTGGATCGACCTTATCTACCGTATCTTGAGGGGAATGAATGTATTTATACACTTTTTTATCTGCAAACCCTAATCCTTTATGATCTTCATTCTTTAAATAATAACCATCGCTTCTCGTCACTGGAAAAATATAATATTTTATATGATAAGTTGGATTTAATTTTTTGGAAAGTTCAACAATTAATTTAAAAAGATGAGCGTCTTCTACTTTATTTTTTACAGCAAATATGTCCAAATGAGATCCAAGTGAATCAAAATTTAAATATCTCAAGTCTTGATGGGTAATTTGCTTTATTATCTCTTTATAAAGGTATCTAATTCCCATTGTACCATTTTCTTCAGCTCCCGTGAAGATAAACCAGAGATCAATATTATTAAGTTTATTTTTCATCTCAGAGAAGTGGGTTAATAGTTCTAATACTATTGCAACTCCTGAACCATTATCGATTGCTCCTGGAGATTTATTACCTGTAGTATTTATAATAATCAAGATTGTATTGATACAATTTATTATAATAACACAAGCAACAAATATATTAAAAAAAATATTCGATAAGAAGAAATATTTTAAAATTAATGAAATAGCACTTATAATGAGTGAATAAACCCATATTCGTATATTAATACTACGAAATGTTATAGTTAACCTTTGGGATTTTGAATCTTTATGGCATAATAATAAGAAGTGATATTTATTATCTATTGTTTCTTGAGTACTCTGGTTTTTTGCATCAATTTTTACATATATATTTTCCGATTCAAAGGTTTTTCCGACCCTTATATCTTCGGGATGCCGCGTGATAATTATTAGAGGGATAAAAAGGATACCAAGAACTAAAATATTGATTAATACGAATATTATATTGATATAGATAAAAAACACAATAAGCAACCACGATATTGAGGAAACAGCGATCTTTTTATAAATTCTGGGATAAAAGGTGGAAAAGATGAATGTTTGAGATTCTGGACTTAATTCTAACTTTTCGATTTCATCTTTAATTAATTGGCTTGCTTTCTGTTCATATTTTGTCCCTGCGAGCCTTGGAAACGAAATCATCTCCAAATTTTTTCTTATTCTTTCACTATCTATCATTTTAAGTAAGCTCCATATTTTGCTGAACTCACAATTTTTCGATACACGTTAAGATATCCTTCTGTTATTTTAGCTCTTAAAGGAGTCCATTTACTAAATCTTTTTTTAATCTCTTCCTTAGAGAGTAATAGATTTAACGTTCTATTATTAATATCAATTTCTATGACATCTCCATTCTCAACTATAGCAATTGGACCCCCTTCAAATGCTTCTGGACAGACATGACCGATGCAAGGTCCTCTTGTTGCACCAGAATAGCGACCATCTGTTATCATAGAAACTGAATCTCCCAATCCCATCCCTATTAACATTGCAGCAGGAATTGACAGTTCTCGCATCCCAGGAGAGCCTTTTGGTCCTTCATATCGTATGATTAATATTGATCCCTCCTTTATATCTCCAGCATAGAGCGTTTCTTTTATTTCCTCCTCAGAATTAAACACTACTGCAGGGCCTTTATGATATCTCATATTTGGACTTACGGCACTTTGCTTTATAATGGCTCCCTCTGGTGCTAAATTTCCCTTTAATACGGCAATTCCCCCCTCTTTTTCTAAGGGATTGTCCAGAGTTCTTATTATGGGGGTTTCCTTGATTTGTATCTCTTTCAAATCTTGTTTTAATGTTCTGCCCCTTATATTTATCGTGGACAAATCTAATAAAGGTGAGAGATGTTTCATTATTATTTTTACTCCTCCCACTTTATGAAAATCGGTGAGATTATAGTCCGAGGCGGGTTTAAATTTCGCTAATAGTGGAACAGATCTACTCAATCTTTCAAATTCAAAATGATTTAAATCTCCTCCTATTTCATGGGAAAGAGCGCACATATGTAATATCATATTTGAAGAGCCTCCAAAGGCGAGAGCGACCTTTATTCCATTTTCCATAGATGTAGGGGTTATCAAATCCCCTGCGGTAATCTTCTTCTCAATTACTTCTAATATAACTTTCCCAGTTTCAAGACATAATTCTTCCCTTTCTTTACTAAGAGCACCAGCAGTAGCACACCCAGATAATGACAAACCCATTGCTTCTATGATGCAAGCCATTGTATTAGCGGTTCCCATCATATTACAAGCCCCGGGAGATGCACACGTTTCAGATTCAATTTGAAAAAACTCTTCCGAAGTTAATTTCCCTACATTATACTCTCCAATTGCTTCCTTTATATCACTTGTTACATAGGTCTTTCCCTTTAAGGGACCTTCTGTGAAAGTTTTTGCCTCCATAATCCCTCCAGTCAGGAAAATGGTGGGAATATCACATCGCGCAGCGGCTAATAGCATTCCAGGAATAATTTTATCACATGAGCATAACATAACCATTCCATCAAAATTATAAGCTTTTATCATGCATTCCACTGAATTTGCGATTATTTCCCTTGAGGGTAAAACATATTTTGAAAAATTTCCGGAGTTTGCAATCCCATCACATGCGGCTATTGTGTTAAATTCCATTGGTGTGCCACCATTTTGTTTAATAGCTTCCTTTACTAAGGCACTTAATTTTCTAAGATGAAGATGTCCAGGATTCACTTCATTCCATGAGTTAACAATAGCGATTCTCGGTTTTTGCAAATCTTCATTTGAAAATCCGCATGCATGAAAGAGAGCTCTTTCATATGCTTTTCGAGGATCCAATTTTTGGTTTTTAATTCCCATATTTATTATCCCTAATTAGATGATTTAAGAAATTAAAAAATGTTTAACTAAATTTTATATATTCTTTTTATAATTATATAACATCTTAATTACTTATTATGATATATTTCAAGAGATAGATCTTATCTCCTAAATTATTATTATCTTAATCCCATATATTTTAATCATATAGGCAAAAATTTCGTTAGATTTTAATTTCTTATGACTTTCTGACAAATAATATTATAGTCAATCTGATAACTTTTAAAATATAAAAAAATTTTTTACCGATAATCACAAAGAATAGGTATTTAATATGGAATTTTTCCCTTCAAATTATAATATATCAACTCTTCTTATTGACTTAATTATAGTTCTTATAGCGTTTATTTATGTTGGAATAACAATCATAGTTCCGTTAGAATTATATAAGAAAGAAAAGGTTTCAAAATTCCAGGCGAGGAAGGTTGTTCATTTATTTGCTGGACTTGCTGTATTTGCTACGCCGTTTTTCACGTGGAAATTATTTGGCACAATTCTTGCTGGATTGTTAACTATTGTCACTCTTCTTAGTTCTAAAAAGAGCAAAGTAAAAAAGCTCAAAGAATTATACGATACAATTGGTGAAGATGCAGAAGAAAAGCTTGAAAGACCTTATCTTCAAGGCCCCTTTCACTATTGTTTAGCAATTACTCTTATTATCACTGTAGCAGCAATCTTCTTTCCAGAACAAATCTATTTCGCCATTGCAGGAATATTAATTATGATCGTTTCGGACACTCTTGCTTCTTTGTTCGGAAAAAAATATGGTAAGCATTTTATTAACTTTTCGTGGACAAAGACTACAAGAAGTTTAGAAGGGTCTTTAATCTTGTTATTAAGTGCATACATTTTAAGTTTCTTAGCGTTCTTCATTTTTGGATTTTTAAATATAGGTTCTACTCAATTATCATTAACTCTTGGAGAAGTCATATTATATTCTCTACTCACAGCTCTTGTAGCCACCTTTATAGAACTGCTCTCGCCTAGCACATGGGATGACCTAACCATTCCAATTTTTACGACATTAATTATATTTCTAATTGTATATTTTACTTCAATATTTTGATTGAATATATAAACTTTATAAAATATTTTTCTTTTTTAGATTAATTTTCAGAAAATTTAAAAATTTTAGATTCACGTGATTGAACCAACAGGTATTTCCAGATAAATTGAGTAGTGGTTTTAGTAAAAAATAATAAATAATAAAAAATAAATAAAAAATAGGTTATAAAATCTTTATAATTTAGACGATTCTCATGGAAGCTTTGGATAAAATTTTCGATGTTATTGTGGTCGGTGCTGGAACTGGCGGCACAACTGCGGCACGGTTTGCTGCGAAAAATGGCTTAGATGTATGTTTAATTGATAGTAAAGCCAAAAACAAAATAGGAACCAAAATATGCGGAGATGCTGTGGGAAGAGAAATTTTTAACCTACTTGATATAGCACCTCCAGTAGGAGAGGAATTATCATGTCCTATCGTAGGAGCAAAATTATACTCTCCAAATCGAGAGAAATGTATTGAGATGAAAGACCCAAAACAAACAGGCTATATAGTTGATCGTCTAACATTTGGACAAAGATTATTAAATGAAGCGTTGGATGCTGGAGTAAACCAATTTTTAGATAATACGATGGCTTTAGACCTGCTCTATAAAAATAATCATGTTTCTGGGGTAAAAGTCAAGTTAAAGAACGGAGAAAAAGCAGATCTTAAATCAAAAATAGTGATTGATGCAAGTGGTCTTTATTCTCCTTTACGTAAAAATATTAGGAGCGATTTGATTGAGAATGAGATCTCTAATGGAGATGCTATATTATGCTATCGTGAAATTATTAAGTTCCCTAAAAAAGATCAAAAAGTAAAGGATCCTACTTATATAACTATTATTTTGGATCAAAAAAAAGCTCCGGGGGGTTATATCTGGTATTTTCCCAAGGGCGAATACTCCCTAAATCTTGGTTTAGGGGTATACATGAACTATGGTGGAAAAGTAAAAGACCTTTATAAACAACATGTATTTAAAGAATTCATCACCACTCCAAGTATAGAAATTGAATCTTCTGGGGGGGGAGTTGCTCCAGTTCGGCGTCCACTCTGGTCCTGTGCTGAAAATGGTATAATGTTCGTTGGAGATGCTGCCTTTCAAGTAAATCCCTTACATGGCGGGGGGATAGATCCTTCTATGAGGGGAGGATATTATGCCGCGTTAACCGCTTCAGAAGCAATCGAAAGTGGCGATTATTCACTAGAAAAATTATGGGATTATAATATAAAAATAATGACTACTTTTGGAGCTGAATTTGCGGCTTTAGATTTATTACGAAGAGTTCTTCAATCCTTAACAAATTCGGATTTAAATTTTGGATTAGAAAAGGACCTTTTAACCGCTTCAGAAATTTTACAAATTGCGGAAACGGGAGATCTTACGCTATCCCTAATTGATATGGCGTTTAAAGCCTTTAAAGGGATAATGCGACCCGATTTATTGTTAGATCTTAATTATTTACGACTCAGGATGAATGAAATCTCTAAAAGATATAGAAATTTTCCTAAGACTTCTACAAATTTTAATGAATGGAAAATTAAAGTAGAAGAAATTTATGATAAAATACAAAAAATGATTATTAGTATAAAAACTAATAAATGAGAAAATTAGAAGAGTGATAAAAATGGTTGATGTTTCTACTACTAAGTCAGAAAAAAAGAGTACATATTCTTATTTAATTAATAAAATCAATGAAGAAGGTGCTTTACACTTCAGCCTTATTGATCCAGATCCCTTTAATCAAAGCCCTAATGTAGCGGCTAAAATAGCGAAATATGCTCAAGAAGCAGGTACAGATGCCATTTTAGTAGGGGGAAGTACTATTATTGACCAAGGATTTGTGGAAAAAACAATATGTAATATTAAAGAAAAGATAAAGGTACCGGTTATTATCTTTCCTGGAGGAATTTCGAATTTCTGCTGTGAAGCAGATGCTATATTGTTCATGTCTTTATTAAATTCAGAAGATCCTTATTTTATTATTGGTCAACAAGCTTTAGCTTCCTATCCCATAAAAATCTCTGGTCTCGAACATATTTCCATGGCGTATTTAATAATTGAACCGGGTGCAACAGCGGGATGGGTTGGAAAAGCCAAACTTTTACCGAGGAATAAACCAAAATTAACTGCAGCATATGCTTTGGCTGCTGAAATGTACGGATTTCGAATGGTATATTTAGAAGCAGGCTCTGGTGGGAATAGCATACCTCCGAAACATATCTCCTTATGTTCCCAAGTATTATCAATTCCAATTATCGCGGGAGGGGGAGTAAAAACCAGAGAAGATGCGAGGAACTTTGTAGAAGCAGGAGCAGATATTATTGTTATGGGAAGCTATATCGAAGATAATATTTTGAAAGATAATGGAACCTCTCTCAAGGAAATCATAGATGAAATCAAAATTGCTGGAAAAAAACAAAAAAAGCATTATTCTATAAAATAGGGTAAAAAAGTATCTTGGAGTTAAATAGTGAAAATGAAACTAAAAGCATCTATAGAGATTATGCGTCCCATCAATGATTTAATGGGCTGTTTAACGGTTCTGATCGGAATTTTAAATACCAGAACGGGCGTCCCTTTTAATGAATTAATTATAAATATTATATTGGGGATATTAACCTATTTTTTCGTTGCTGGATCTGGGATGATTATCAATGACATTTACGATGTTGAGATTGATAGAATTAATCGCCCTGAACGCCCAATCCCCCGTGGTGCTATCTCAATAAAAGAAGCTAAATACTTATTTGCACTTACTCTAAGTATTGGACTTGCTATATCTATCATTCATAGTCTTATAGTAGAGCTCTATTTCATTAATGTAATTATTGCTGCTTTTTTTGGCATTATAGGTTTTGTATATGCTAAATGGGGTAAAAAAAGTGGATTTTTAGGAAATTTAATAGTTAGCGTATCCTTTTCTATCGGATTGCTCTATGGAGCTATTTTAAATGGGATTTGGATTCCATTATATATTTACTTCTTCTTTCTTACAGCCTTTTTTCTCCTATTAGCTAGGGAAATTGTGAAAGGATGCGAAGATATTGAAGGAGATAAGCTAGAAGAGGTAAAAACCTTAGCAATAAGACTGGGAATAAAAAAAGCACTAATAATTTCACTAATATTCGATATTTTAGCGATTGTCTTCTTTATCCTTCCCATTTTTACAGACATTATTAATCCTCTGGCGTTTCTTATTTCTATGATTTTTGGCCTCGTTGTAGTTTTGGTTGCAATTACATTATCCATAATAAGTAAATTAGAACAGCAAGAGTTTAAACGGATTAGTTTATTATTGAAATTAGGCTCATTCTTAGGATTAATAGCATTCGTGTTTGCTAGTATTTAATCCCTCAATTCAAATCCAAAACATTTTTATTGCTATTGCATAATCTTTATATTAAACCTATTATTTTTTTTCTGAAAAAATAAATATTTAAAATAACAAATTAAGGCTAATAAAATGGCTGATAGTACCCAAAATGAAAAAAATAATTCATTTCTAAGTAAAATCCACAAATTAGTAGAAAAATTAACCAAACCACAATTAATTAATATCTGTATTGAATTGAGTTTTATCATTTTCCTTAGCGGATTAATAATAGGATATATAATCGCCGCTTTCGCCACAGGATACAACATGTGGGACAACTACATCTCCGACCTGGGGTCCATTAGATATACCCCCGCACCTTTCATCTTAGATATTATTGCGATGACAACCTCTGTTTTGCTTTTTCCCGTATTGGTCTATTTCTCTTGGAGTCTTTATCAAGCTACAAAAAAGGAAGCGGAAGGTAAATGGAAAGCATTCTACATCGTGATGAAAATTTTTATTATTATTGGTTTTATCTTGTTGGTTTCTGCTGCTGTGGGATTTTTTGGAATTGGGCTCTTTTCTGAAGATAGAACGACAGCATTGGGGCTTCATTATTTCTTCTCTGTTGTGGTGTTTGGCTCCTTTGGTTTTTCTTCCATTTTCAATGGAATAGTGGTCCTTTTCCAGAATCGAAACTTTGAATTAATCTATCACAGAATTATTGGAGTTTGTATGCTATTTATAAATGTCCCTGTAAGTATATTATTTATAGTATTACCTCCCTTAGTGTCAATTCATTTTATGGAATGGATGATGTTGTTCAGCGTATTCACATGGATTATGCCCACATCAATAGCAATTAAGAAAAATCTGGACATATGATTATTAAAAAAATCTTTATTTCTTTTTTTATTTCTTTTTCTTTTCTATTGTGCTGAATTATTTATTTATAAACCATTATTATTCAAAGTAGATAGTGATGGAATTATCTCAAGAGCTTCAAAGCAAACTCAACAAATTAAAAGCATCTTTACGAGATAAACGAATTATCGTGGCTTTTTCTGGAGGAGTAGACAGCTCTCTGTTGGCTTATCTTTCAAATTTACATTCAAAGGAAACTCTATTACTCACAGCATCCTCATTAATTTTTTCAGAGACAGAACTCCAAGATGCTGCTCAATTTGCGCGAAATCATGACATCCCTCATAAAATTATAGAGATTGAACCTTTAAAAAAAAAAAAATTTCGAAATAATCCAAAAGATCGGTGTTATATTTGCAAGCACTTTATTTTTTCAAAATTTTTGCAAATTAAAAATGAGCTCCAGTATGATCTAATCGTTGAAGGTAGTAATATATCTGATTTGAATGATTATCGTCCTGGTTATAAAGCTATAAAAGAATTAGGGATCGCTACACCCTATATAGATGCGAATATTGATAAAGAAGATATTATTGAATTAAGCGAATTTTTTGATTTAGCGGTAAAAAATAAGCCCCCTAATGCTTGTTTTGCCACGCGGATCTCTTATGGAATTTGCATTGATGAAGAATTATTAAATAAAATAAAAATAGCTGAAAGATTTCTTAAAATTGAATTTGACCTAAGACAAGTAAGGGTGAGATATCATGAAGATAACTTGGTGAGGATTGAGTTTTTAGAAGAAGATCTTTTTAAAATTTTTAATAGAACTAATATCGAGCATATTAAAAATAAATTTAAAGAATTGGGATTTTCCTATATAACTATTGATATTGAAGGATATAGGAGGAGCGGATTGATCCATCTATCTTAATTTTTCTCCACAATAAGAACAAAATTCTTGGTCCTCTTTAACCACTTGCCCGCAATAGGGACAAACTAAAGTTTTTTCTTTTTTTTCTTCTAATGGTTTTTCAGGAGGTTTTTTATAGATATTTTGTTCATAATTAATCGTAGATACTTGATCTATACTAGAAATCTTAATAAAAATTGAACTAAAAATTGTTATAAATAAACCCGCTGGAATCATCAGACCTCCTACTAAAAAGTATATCCTATTAGAACCAATGAAATTCAAACTCAAATTAAAAGGTGAAATATTAAATATTGTTGAAATGAACCTTGTATACCCTATAATAATTAATATAATCCCCATCATTATAAGTATTATTCCACTTAATTGTACAAACCTTTTTACATATTTTTTAACAGCCATTATATCATTTTCCTTTATAAATTTAATTTTAATTTGCTTATTTATTATTTAGCATATCTTTTTTTATTTTTAAGATTTCCTATAGAATCTCTATATTTGAATGGAATAAAAATAAATAAAATATATTAAATAGATCTCCTGATTAATGTGCCAGATTTTATTAAATATAATGATTCAAATAGATGGTTAGAAAACTTCCAAGTAATAATAACCTATTCACTTTTTCATCATGAACTTTTAAAAAATAAATATTCCTGGGATTATCAAAAGAAAAATCTACTATCATTTCATCCAATTGATTAATATGCCCAAATTCAGCCGCTACTTTATTTGTCGAAAAGCTTTTTATCTTATAATTTGAACGGCGCGATTTAATAATGCTAAACCATTTCTCCTTGGAAGGTGAAAGAATATAGAAATTTTTAATCATTGCAGAGAAAACAATCTTTTTAATGCGTGCGATTTCTTTCTCTTGAGAATCTTTTATTTTAAAAATATTTTTAAAAGAAAGTAAAACGGGAAAAACAGATAGAATCAATCCCTCGTGAATATCATATATTTCACCAATAATTTTAAAAAATTTATTGCGAACTTTTATTAACCCAATTTCTTCATAATTTTCATCATAAATATGGAGATTTGTTAAATCAAATAGATATAAATTATATTTACTTATTTCTTCATAGGAAGAAGGGAAAAACAATTGATTTCCCGAGTTTATTTCAATCGTCTTACTTGGTTTAGTTATTCGCTTCCCACAACGGGGACAATATAAAACGCCAGGGGGTATATCTGCACCACAAAAATTGCATTTCATTCTATTCGGCTAATATTAAAGAATTTATGAGTAAACTCAATTTTTATTGCCTACATATAGAAGTATTACTCATATAAAATTCTTTATGATAAATGTTTTATATACTCAATAATCTTTTTTCTTTTGATTAACGCTTTCTTAGCAGCTTCTTCTATTGATTTTTCCATTGCTTCCTTTTCTTGAGGAGTTTTTTCTCCTATTACTTTTTTAATTTTCGTATATGCAGATTCTCTAAATTTAGGCAACATACCTTCAATTCTTTTATCCTGAAAAACCATAGAAACTTCTTTCGAATCATCTACATATCCAATTTCAGCACATTCTATATCTTTTTTCCTTAAATCATTTATTATTTTTTTTGAAGTATCTTCAGTGCAATAAATTAATAAAGCATCTAAAGAAACGCCTAAATAATCTACTCCCGTTTGTTCTAATAATTTTAAAACCTTAGGATTGACTAATTTTCTGATTTTTTCTTCAAATATCGTAACTCCGCAATTTGCCTCATAATTGATCTCATAAAGATCGCCACGCAACCCTCCGTTAGTTACATCACACATCGCATGGATATTATCTTTGTATTCTGAATTTAAGATTATCTCGCAAGCCTCCAAGAATTTTATATTCATAGTTTCTTTTACCACATCATGATTTCCAGAATAAATTGCAGTTGTTGAAATGGTGCCTCCCCCAGCCCCTTCTGTCATTAATATCTTATCTCCTGGTTTAATATTTCTTCTCGCGAATAAATTGGTGCTTGCTATTCCAACACCTCCTATTCCGCCAACTAAACGATTTCCGATAACCATATCCCCTCCAATTCTTAATGTAGAACCAGCAGTAAGAGGTACTTTTGCTACTTCACAGATAGTAGAAATCCCCGCCATAAAATCAAATAATTTTCCTACATCACTATCATCTCCTAAGTGTACATCAACCATGATAGAGATTGGGTAGGCCCCTTTAACATATAAATCTCTAAGGGCAGCCCGGGTCACATGAAATCCACATATAAAGGGGAAATCACTCAATCGAGAATGAATTCCCTCCATTTTCGAAACGATGATTACATCTTTTTTCTTTATATTATTATATAATGATTGAAAATCTTGTAATCGAACAGCTCCAGCATCATCTAAGGATCTAGGTGATAAATAAGCCTCTATCCCAGTCTCACAAAATTCACTTATTAATTTATGTACAAAAAAATCACCCGCACCACGACATCCCACTCCTTGCTTCCCAATAGTGATATTTGCTTTATTAAAATTAAGAAGGCTTTTCATAAAGGGATCATTAAGCTTAGAACTATCACTTTTCTTGCATTCTTCGAGAACACCTTCAGAGAGTTTGTATGCTAATTCTTTATTGATTTCTTTATAATCAAGATATTCTTGAATAAGACGATCAATAATTTGCTTTTCGTTATATCCTTTTTTTAGCAAATTCCTCGTTAATCCTTCTAAATCGCTCAAAATCTCTCACATCAAATTACTTTTCTTCAAATTAATTTAGATAGGAAAGGAAAAAATTTGAATTTTTTATTTTATCACTTTTATAGAAATCATAAAATTTAGTGGATTATATAAATTCTTATTCTAAAACAATAAGACTTCTCCTCCAGATCAAGAGCCAGGCAATTTCCATAATTAATACTAATATCTGATTTAAGAAAGAATGTGAAAAGATGGGCACAAGAAATTAATTTTGAGGGGCAGGTTGATATCATGACTCTTGAACAATTTTGGAAGTTCTTCAACTTTGAATGTCTGGATAAAAACCCAATGTATGGCAAGGTTACAGGAGAAATGCCCGGAGGGATCGATGAATTAAATGAGAGAATAAAAGAAGCATCTGAACACCCTGCGGGATTACTTTCTCTAAGAAAATATAAGGAGGAAAAAGAGATTCGGCTTAACAATATACTTGCCGGGGAATTAGGTGCTGATAGATATTTAGGCAGAATTAAATCCCATTATCAGTGGTTCGACATTTATACTTATTTTTAGTTCAATTAAAACAGATGATAAAACTTTAAAGTCCAAATTTATATTAATAAAACGATGAAAACGTTCCAAATTAATAATTACCTTAGCTTAGTATTGAAGAATAGAAGGATCGTTGTTTATGCCGGTAAGGAAGAGTATAGAAATAGTAGACTTATATTTTGGGATATTTCTGAGCATTTATTCGGCACTGCAGAAGATCCATCGCCCGAATCGCATTTTAAAGACTATTGCACGCATTTTCAAACATGGGCGGATAGCAATTACAATCTTCGTCTTCTCCACCTGAATGCGTTGGATACTTTCTCATCCTTCCGATTACTCGAACAACTGATGGATGCGGGCGATCTTAAGGCAAGAAAAGCATTTAAGGAAGAGTTCGCGAGACGATTTAGGGAAGCACCACTCAACGAGAAAGCTTCCTATATGAAGGACATTTATTTTAATTTAAATTTTTTCACAAGGGAAGAATTAGAGGTTTTACTTGAGAATTTTGATGTTTCGAGTCTCTTAAAATTAAATATGAGAGAAGCTTTCCAGCTATTAGATAAGTTAGCATTCTTAGGAAACAAGGAGGCAGAAAATATCTTGAAAGAGGATGTGTTAGAAGCTTTCAAAAACGGGGATCCTCCGAGGAGGCTCATGATATTGCAAGGGGGGAATTTACGCTTCTTTTCGGAGCAGCAACTTAATGATCTGTTTGCAGAGTGCCCTATAGATCAATTGGCGAAAACATATTCGGAGTTCTATTTAGGTGGACATATGGACTCATTCCCCAGTTATCTTATGAAATTTACCAATCTTCGGAAATTCTCGATGAAGCATAGTTCTTTCCGAACGCTTCCAGATTTCATCGGTAAGCTGACCAAATTAGAGGAACTGAAACTTACGTACAATCACTTCACCGAGCTTCCAGAGAGTATGAAATATCTAAGGAGTTTAAAACACCTCTATTTGGATAAAAATGAATTTCAAAAATTTCCTGACGTCCTTACCGAACTTACCAATTTGGAAACATTAAGTCTTGGCTGGAATCGCCTTGAAACATTGCCAGAATCCATCGGCAACCTAAAGAATTTAAAAATACTCTTTTTAGAGGGTAATAATCTTAAGGAGCTTCCGGAGTCTGTCGGCGACTTTTCGCGGTTAAAAAAGTTAGATTTAAATGATAACAATCTCAAAGAACTTCCAGAATCCATTGGAAACCTTTCTCGATTAAAGATCTTATATTTAGGTAAAAATAGTTTGGAAACACTTCCTAATTCTATCGGAAATTTAACTCATTTAGAACGTCTTGAAATATTTTTTAATAGACTTTCTAAGCTTCCCAAGTCCATGGGAAATCTTAATAATTTAAGAGCACTTTATTTAAGGGATAATCAATTTAACAATATCCCTGAATATATCCGCACCCTTCCCAAATTACATGAAACTGATTTCGAAATCGATTCATTATAAAAAATTTACTTATTTCTACTTAAAAAATAGTCCATACCTAATTCTCCGGCAATTATCCTTCGTCGTGTAAATTACTATAAATAAATTTTAAATCTGGATTTTATATATCTCAATTCATTCCTTTTTCAGATAGTTAAAAAACTTGTTTTAAATATTTGATATTTCTATAAGATACAAATTCCTTTGAGATACTATTATCGTCTATAAGCTATTTAGTTAAAAAAAAAATTAATATTAGACAACACTAAATTTAAATTTAATAAATAATTTACACTAATTAGAAATAAGTAAAGTTAACACTATTTGAATATTTATTCATTATCATAAAATAAAATATACTAAATTGGAAATAAATATGACTCTGGATGCTGAAGGTAATACTGAGAAAAATGCTGAAAGCACGGGTTCCCTCTTAAAATGTTTAACCGAGTGTCCAAACGGTGCTGCGCTTAGGGTTGTATCTGTTAGTGCCGGTCGAGGGGCTAAACAAAGATTAGCGAACCTGGGAATCGTTCCCGGTGTGAAAATCAAGAAAACTAAATCTGGAATCTTGAGAGGACCAGTTGAAGTTATTGTTAGAGGTAGTAATATTGTTCTCGGACGAGGTCTTGCCGTTAAAGTAATGGTTAAATGAAAATATTCTAACTATAACTATTTTAATAAATATTTCTTTCAATTATCTGAATTAATAAATAATTATAAAATACAAAGAGAATTCAGAAAATGCTTTTTTTGCTCTAA
>Ga0209918_1001082_pt1 | contig 15599 bp, 10 predicted proteins | sample SalPonD_shore_MG_FD_185712 | JGI IMG/M metagenome (GOLD analysis project Ga0209918, IMG submission 185712) | Salt pond soil microbial communities from South San Francisco under conditions of wetland restoration - Salt Pond MetaG... | ecosystem: Environmental > Aquatic > Marine > Intertidal zone...
GGCGGCCCGCCTCACCCCTCACACCTCACGCCTCACCTGAATAATTGCTTGAACCACTCAAACGTCCGATGCAGCGCATTGCCCGCGCAGGGGGCATAGTCGGTCGGGGCCGTGCCCTTGATGAAGGCCAGCGGCACCGCGCCCGAACAGCCGGGACCGGCCAACAGGCCCGATTGCGGGTCGATGGAGACCTGCTCGACGCCATCCACGGGTGCCGGCGTGTAGGGCTCCAGGGGCAGGCGGTCCATGAAATCGGCCCAGACCTTGAGCGCGCCGCTGGCCCCGGTCAGACCGACCGGGCGGTTGTCGTCGGCGCCCAACCAGACGACGGCCAGGTACTGCGAGGTAAAGCCCGCGAACCAGCTGTCGCGCAGGTCGTTGGTGGTGCCGGTCTTGCCGGCCACGCCCACCCGCGCCGGGATCACATCGCGCAGGGCGCGCGCCGTGCCGATCCGCGGCACGTTGCGCAGCGCGCTGTCGAGCACGGCCACGGTCGCCGGGTCGAAGGCCTGGGACACCTGCAGCGGATAGCGCTGCAGCGGCTGACCGTTGGCCGTGGTCACCTCGCGGATGGCGCGCAGCGGCGTGCGAAAACCGTCGGCCGCCAGGGTCTGGTACATCTGGCTGACCGAGTACGGCGTCATGGGGGCGGCACCGAGCAGCAGCGAGGGATAGGGGTCCAGGTGCTGCTCGATGCCCAGGCGGTGCAGCGTGTCGACCACCTTGTTCAGTCCGACGTCCAGGCCCAGGCGCACCGAGGCCAGATTGTACGAGTGGGCCAGCGCGGCGTACATCGCCACCTCGCCGTGCGAGACATGCTCGTAGTTGTTCGGCGACCAGACCGCGCCGTTGGGCTGCTTCAGGCTCAGCGGGCTGTCGTCCAGCTTGGTCAGCAGGTTGAAGCGCTGGGGCTCGGCCAGCGCCGTGAGATAGACCGCCGGCTTGACCAGCGAGCCGATGGGCCGCGCGGCGTTGAGGGCGCGGTTGAAGCCCGGGTAGCGCGGCTTGCGGTCGGAGACCATGGCCAGCACCTCGCCGTTGCTGGCGCTGGTGACCACGGCCGCGCCCTGCAGCGTGTCGTGGGGAAGACCGCGTGCGCGTTCCAGATGCCCCACGTTGCGGCTCAGCGCGCGCTCCACGTTGTGCTGGATGAGCGGGTCCAGGGTGGTGAACACCCGCAGGCCCTCGGTGCGCAGGTCCTGGTCGCGGTAGTCCCGGCGCAGCTGGCGCTCGACCAGGTCCAGGAACGCCGGATACGGCGTGATGCCGCTGGTCACCTCCGGCACGACGCCCAGCGGCGCGCGCCTGGCCCGGCGCGCCGCGTCGGCGTCGATGACGCCCTGGTCGGCCATGATGTCCAGCACCCGGTTGCGCCGGGCCAGGGCGCGCTTCGGGTGCAGGCGCGGGTCGTAATAGGAAGGCCCGCGCACCAGGGCGATCAGCAGGGCGACCTGGGGCAGGCGCAGCTCGCCGATGTCGCGGTCGAAGTAGAAGCGGCTGGCCAGGCCCACGCCGTGGATGGCGCGCTGGCCCTCCTGGCCCATGTAGACCTCGTTGAGATAGGCCTGCAGGATCGCGTCCTTGGAGTAATGCAGCTCGAGCAGCACGGCCATCAAGGCCTCGTTGGCCTTGCGCCACAGGGTGCGGCGGTTGGTCAGGAAATAGTTCTTGACCAGCTGCTGGGTGAGCGTGCTGCCGCCCTGGACCACCTTGCCCGCGCGCAGATCCGCGAGCAGCGCCCGCCCGATGGCGCGAAAGTCCAGGCCGTGGTGGCTGTAGAAATGGCGGTCCTCGACGGCGATCAGCCCCTGGGTCAATGCCTTGGGCACATCCGCCAGGCGCACCAGCACCCGGTCCTCGAAGTGGTGGGCCGGATAGATGCCGCCGATATAGCGCGGGTCCAGACGCACCAGGCTCAGGGCGCCCCCGCCGGGGCCGTTTTCCAGGGACTGGATGCGCCCGTCGGCGAAGACCACCGAAACGGCCTGCGAGGGCTCCACACCGTCCCAGAAGACGAAGTCCCGGGTGACCAGGTCGACGCGGTCGCCCGCCCGGTGATAACTGCCCGGGGCCACGGGTTGCGCCCGGTCGCGGTAGCCCAGGCCGCGCAGCTCGCGCAGCAGGCGCGCCTCGGTCAACGGCCGGCCCGGATACAGCTCCAGGGCGCGGGCGTAGACCCGCGCCGGCAGCGACCAGCGCTTGCCGTCGAACTGGGCCCGCAGGGTGACATCCAGGTAGGCGGTATAGGCCAGGCCCAACACGAACAGCCCCAGCAGGGCCACGCCCACCCGGCGCCAGGTGAGGTGACGGCGCCAGCCCGTGCGTTGGGTCGGCCCGGCGCCCCGGCCGGCGCGGCGCCTGGCGGCGGGCCGGGGCCGGCCGCGCTTGGACTTTTTGCCAGGCGGATTCATGCGGCGGGGCTCATACAACGGATTCGGGGCGATTCACCGGGTAGGTCTCGACGGGCCGGCGGCCCGGGCTGGTCTGTGGCACTGACGGTCTCGACAAACGGCTCGGACGGGCATCTTACCCCCTCGGCCGGCGTTCGTCTCGGGGCCGTGCCACGGCGCAGTATAGCGCCGCCCGCGGGCGTATCCGCGGATGCCGGTCACGTCGTCTGCGAGGCCTCGGGCACGCGGCGCAGCGCCAGCTTGAGCAGCGGCGGGGTGATCAGGGTCGTCACGATCACCATGATGACCACGGCCGAGAACAGCACATCGCCGATGACCCCCAGGCTCTTGCCGATGGAGGCGAAGATGAGGCCCACCTCCCCGCGCGGCAGCATCCCCACCCCCACCGCGATGCACGGCGTGCGCCGGCTGCAGCCCAGGGCGCTGGCCAGCTTGCCGAGGATGGCCGCGACGATGAGCAGGCTGGAGACGATGACCACGTGCCAGTTCATCAGGCTCTCCAGCTTGACCTGCAGCCCCATGAGCACGAAGAACACGGGCGCGAGGATGGCCTCGATGGGCGAGAACAGGTCCTTGATGGACCGCTCGTGGCTCGAATGATGCCCCCAGTAGGTGAAGAACTTGTCGTGCAGCATCAGACCGGCGGCAAAGGCGCCGACGATGGCCGCCAGCCCGACCAGATTGGCCAGCCAGGCCAGGGCCATCAGGAAGAACAGCGAGATGAACAGCTTGGCCTCCTTGACGTCGCCGCGGCGAAACACCCAGATCCCAAAGCGCAGGACGAACGGCCCCAGCAGGAAGATCAGCGCCAGGTAGACCAGCACCGACAGCAGGATGTGCGCCAGGTTGGTCAGGTCGATGGCCCCCGTGACGATGACCCCCGAGACCACCGCCAACAGGATGAGGCCGAGCACGTCGTCGATGACCGCCGCGCCCAGGATCACCCGCGCGGCCCGCGAATTCATCTGGTTCAGGTCCTGCAGCACCCGCGCGGTGATACCCACGCTGGTCGCCCCCAGCGCCGCGGCCAGGAACAGGTCGGTCTCGCCCGAGAGCTCGGGCATGAACATGTAGGCGGTGGTAAAGCCCAGCACGAAGGGCGCGGCCACACCGAGCACCGCCACCCGCATCGACTCGCCGCCGACCTGGCGCAGCTCCTGCACGCTGCTCTCCAGGCCCACCAGGAACAACAGGAAGATGACGCCGTAGCGCGAGAAGATGTCCAGGGTATGGGCGACCTGCAGCATGTCCTGGCCGTGCGGGCCGAGCAGGATGTGCAGGATCTCCGGCCCGTGGACCGGCCCCAGGCTCTGCTGCGCCGCCTCGGCCCACGGCGTGCCGTTGAGCGACAGGCTCACCATGTCGAACACGGCGGTCCCCTCGCGCAGGATCATGACCAGGGGCACCTGAAAGTAATACAGCAGATTGCCGATAACGATCCCGATGATGAGCTCGCCCAGGACCGAGGGCTGGTGGATGCGCCGCGCGGCGAAACGGCCCAGGATGGCCAGGAACAGGATACCCATGAAGCCCAGCAGTACCGGGGCGATGGGGTCGTGGTGCATGCTCGCCCCGCCGGGCCCGACGGGCGCCGCCCCGGCCGGGGCGGCCAGAATCAGCACCAGCCCGAGGACCGCCAGCGTCCACGCCAGCGGCCCGCGCGAGGGGCGAGAGCCCGGGCGCGACAGGACTAGACGGCCAGGAGGTACTTCGGCAATGGCCAAGGGGATTGATCCAAAATAATATTAATCCGGCTCTTAATCCGGTGCCTTAACTATATCTCAAAACAGCTTGATTAATAATGCAAATAACTTGATTAATCGCGCGGGTTGGACAATAGTTACCAGGAAATCCGCCGGCCCACAACCAAATCCGAACCGACGGGGCCGATGCAGGAGGTGCCCAAGGTGAATGCCCGACGACCCCACACCGCTTCGAGCTGGCTGCGCGCCGGCGTACCGGCCCTGCTGCTGATCAACGTGCTCCTGGCCGGCTGCGCCGGCGGCCCCCAACCCCGCCCCACCGGCGACAACCACTACCGCGCCACCGTGGTCGACACCGCCCGCGACATGCTCGGCGTGCGCTACCGCTACGGCGGCGACACCCCCCGCCAGGGCTTCGACTGCAGCGGCCTGGTCTATTACAGCTACCACCGCGCCGGGATCGACGTCCCGCGGGTGGCCGGCGCCCAGTACAGCCACACCCGGCCCGTGCACCGCGACCGCCTGCGCCCGGGGGACCTGGTATTTTTCCGCACCGGCCGGCGCCTGGTCTCCCATGTGGGGATCTACATCGGCCGGGGCCACTTCATCCACGCCCCCTCCCGCGGCCAGCGCGTGTCCATCGCCGACCTGAACGACCGTTACTGGCGGCGCCACTACATCCGCGGGGGGCGTTTTTTGATCCAGGTCTCGTCCAACTGAACGGCCCGGCCGCGTTGACGCTACCGCGTCCCGGGCGGGTGGGTCCATGACGGACATCCACATCGGCACCTCGGGCTGGCACTACCCGCACTGGCGGGGCAATGTCTATCCCCGCGGGCTCACCAAGGACGATTGGCTGGGTTACTACGCCGGTCAGTTCGACTGCGTCGAGGTCAACAACAGCTTCTACCGCCTGCCCTCGGTCCAGACGCTGCAGGACTGGGCCGCCCAGACGCCCGAGGGCTTCGTCTTCGCCCTCAAGGCCCCCCAGGGCATCACCCACCGCCACAAGCTCAAGAACTGCCAGGAGCCCCTGGCGCAGTTCCTCGACCGGGCGGCCATCCTGGGCCCGCGCTGCGGCCCGCTGCTGTTCCAGCTGCCCCCCCGCTGGCACTGCAACGTCCAGCGCCTGGGCCGGTTCCTGGCGGCCCTGCCCGAGGGGCGGCGCTGCGCCTTCGAGTTCCGCGACCACAGCTGGCACGACGAGGCCGTCTACGCCCTGCTGCGCGAACACAACGCGGCGTTCTGCCTCTATCACCTGGACGGCTTCCTCAGCCCGGTGGAGATCACGGCCGATTTCGTCTACCTGCGCCTGCACGGCCCGGGCGGGCCCTATCAGGGCAGCTATCACGGGCGCACCCTGCGCCGCTGGGCCGGGGATATCCGCACCTGGCGGCGCCGGGGCCTGGATGTCTACTGCTTCTTCGACAACGACGAGGCCGGCTACGCCGCGCGCAACGCCCGGCGCCTGTGCCAGCTCGTCTCCGAGGCGGCCTGAGGCCTCAGCCGGTCTTCTTCAGCCGCTCGATCCCCAGGGCCTTGAGCACGTACTTCTCGTAGACCGGCTCGGAGGTCCCCTTCTTCATCTTGCGCATGAAGTACTTCTCGAAGGCGACCTTGGCCACGTGCACCCACTTGCCCTTCTTGAACCAGTTGACGTTGCGCGGCGGAATCTGCGGCAGGGCCACGAAGGCCGCGCCGGTGTCGCCCATGTCGGCCAGGCAGATGGCGTTCCAGGTCGCCCGCGACTCGGCCGGCCGCCCGGCCAGCTCCTCGCGCAGGTTCTCGGCGATGGCGGTCATCATGGACTCGATCATGTAGCCGGTCTTGGGCGCGCCCGTGGGCACCGGCGTGGCCTCCACCGGCGGGATGGCGATGCACACGCCCGCCGAGAAGATATTGGCGTATTTCGGGCTGCGCTGGTGCTCGTCGACCAGGACGAAGCCGCGCGGATTGCACAGCCCCTCCACGCCGGCCACGGCATCCACGCCCTTGAAGGCCGGCAGCAGCATGGCGTGCTTGAACTCCAACTCGCGTTCGCGGCTGACCTCGCCGGCCTCGTCGTGCTCGGCGACGTACAGCTTGCCCGCCTCGGCCTTGGTGACCTTGGCGTTGGTGATCCAGCCGATGTGGCGCTGGCGCAGCTCGTGCTCCATCAGGCCCTTGGAGTCGCCCACCCCGCCCAGGCCCAGGTGGCCGATATAGGGCTCGCTGGTGACGAAGGTCATGGGCACGCGGTCCCGCACCTTGGCCCGGCGCAGGGCCGTGTCCAGGATCATCGCGTACTCGTAGGCGGGGCCGAAGCAGCTCGCCCCCTGCACGGCGCCCACGACCACCGGGCCGGGCTCGGCGACCAGGCGCTGGAAGTCCTCATAGGCGAGTTCGGCATGGTCCACCGTGCACACCGACTGGGTAAAACCCTCCGGGCCGGTGCCCGGGATCTCGTCGAAGGCCAGCTTGGGGCCGGTCGAGATGATCAGATAGTCGTAGGCGACGCTCTCGCCGTTGGCCAGATGCAGCGCATTGGCCTCGGCGTCGATGCGATCGACCCGCTGGGCGATGAAGTCGATCTGCTTGCGGGCCAGGTATTGGGCGATCGGCAGGGTGATCTCGGCGCGCTTGCGCCAGCCGACCGCAAGCCACGGATTGGACGGCACGAACTGGAAATACTCGGTCGCATTGACCACCGTGATGCGGTGCGCCGCGCCGAGGGTCTCGCGCAGCTCGTAGGCGGCGGGCATGCCGCCCAGGCCCGCTCCCAGGATGACGATATGAGCCATGTTCCACGCTCCCGACGAACAAGTCAGTCAGTTGAAGGATAGGTGCAAGCATGGCCCCTGAGCCTTGACCTTTCCATGACCTGCGTCAACGCCGCCCCGCCCCGCGGCGCGGCGGGCCGTCGAAGAGCGCCCCGGGCAAGGGCGCAGGCGCGGGCTCCCGCCGCGCCCCCCGGATCTATTGGTGCATATCAACAAGCAGATGGGCGAAGGAGCGACGCCCCGCAGCGACTCGGCCTCCGCCGTCGCCTTTCAACCGCCGGCTAGCGCTCGTAGGCCTTGGAGGCCAGGAAGACCTCGTAGAGCTCGCTGTCGAGCTTCCCCGCGCGGCCCTCGTCGGCCAGGATGTCCAGCGCCTGTTCCGTGGTCAGGCCGCCCTTGTAGGGCCGGTCGCCGGAGGTCAGGGCGTCGTAGATGTCCGCGATGGTCAGGATGCGGGTCTGGATGGAGATCTCATCGGCACTCAGGCCCAGCGGATAGCCCGAGCCGTCGAGCTTCTCGTGGTGGGCGTGGGCGATGTGGGGCACGCCGGCCAGGGCCGCGGTCCAGGGGATGAGGCGCAGGAAGGCGAACGAGTGACTGACGTGGGCCTCGATCTCGCGCCGCTCCTTGGGCGTGAGGCTGCCCTTGGACAGGGTCAGGTCGGAGAACTCGAATTCGGTCAACAGCGGGCGCAGATTGCCGTCGCGCTCGGGGAACTGGTAGCGGCTGATCTCCAGCAGCCCGTCGGTGACGCCCCCGCGCGAGATGGTCGGCTCGTTGGCGCGGGTCACGACCTCCAAAAACCCCTCCAGGCGCTCGGCCTCCTCGGCGATTTCGGCCTCCAGGCGTTCGCGCTCGACGCGCAGCGCCTTCGGGCCCAGGGCCTTTTCCTCCTGCAGGGCGACCAGGCGGCGGTAATGCTCGCGCTCCAGGCAGACCAGGGCATAGCGAAAACGCTGCTCGAGCATGGCCATCTCGTGGCCGTGGAGCTTTTTCTCCTTGGTCAGGACATGCTCGCGCACCCCGACCTTGCCGAAGTCGTGCAGCAGGGCCGCATAGCGCAGCTCGCGCACCTGCTCGCGGTCGAAGGTCACGGGCTTGAGCCGGGCGCTGTCGGCCCGGTCCACGGCCCGGGCCAGGCGCTCGGTGAACTCCGCCACACGGAAGGAGTGACCGGCGGTGATCGGATCGCGGGCCTCGATGGCGTGGACCGAGGCCTTCACGAAGCCCTCGAACAGGTTCTCGATGTCGGCGTAGAGCTGGAAATTCCTCAGCGCCACGGCCGTCTGGGCGCAGATCCCGGTCAGCACCTGCAGGTCCTCGCTGTCGAAGGCGTGCGAGTCGCTCGGGTTGTCGAGCTGGATGAGCCCCAGGACCTCGTCCTCGATGAGCAGCGGGGCGCTCATGACGCTGCGGATCGACAACGCGACGATGGACTCCCGGGCGCCGAAGCGCTCGTCGCCCAGGGCATCGAGCGACAGGATGGACTGCTTCTTGGAGACCACCTCGTCGACGATGGTGCGCGAGACGGCGATCTGCTCGTCGCGCTCGAGCGAGCCCTCGCGCCCGCGCGCCGCCACCGGGGCGTATTCGCCGCTGTCCCGGTCGTGGAGCATGATGAAGGCCCGCTGGGCGGTGGGGAAGATGTCGAAGATGAGTTCGATGATGCGCCCGAGCAGCTCGTCCAGGTCGGTCAGCGCCCCGAGGGCCAGGCTCACCTGGGTCATGGCCTGCAGGCGCTTGAGGACCTGGTTGAGGTCGGCCTCGGCCGGTCGCAGCCGGTCGCGGATCTCCATGAGCAGCTGCGAGGCGTCGATGGCCATGCTCACGTCCGGGGCGCGCACCTCGTCCTCGTGGACCCGCACCGACAGCCCCCCGTGCCTGGAGCGAATCGGCGCCCGCCCGTCGCCGCGGGCGGACGGGCGGGCCTCCACGCTGGGGGCCGGTGCGGTGAAGGTGGCCGACTCGGGCGGGTCGGTGTGGAACAGCAGGTGCGTGGAGGCCACCCGGATCTCGGCCCCGTCGGCCAGCGGGTACAGGACGTTGGCGGTGATCTGCTGGCCGCCGAGCCGGGTGCCGTTGGTCGAGCCCAGGTCCTGGAGGACGTATTCGCGCCCGCGGCGCAGGATGCGGGCGTGCTGGCGGCTGACCTCCCCCTCGGGCAGGCACAGCAGGTGCGCCGCGTCGCTGTAGTCGTCGGCGGTGCGGCCGATATAGAGTTCGTCGACGACATCGATCTGTTTACCGGCGTAAACGCCGTCGATGACTTCAAGTCTGGGCATGCCGCGCGCTCAAGCTCTGACCTCTCGGGTCGATGGTCCGGCGCTGGCCCATGGCCGCGCCCGTGCTCCGTCTAGCGTAGCACCGACCCGGCAGACGGGGTGCCAACGCCGGCAATTGGTTGATCTCTATCAAGATGCACTTATATTGAATTAGAATAATCTGCAATTGCGCAGGGGGCAAGAATTCCGATCCGGCCGCGGCGGCGGCGAGGACGGCCGCGCTGGTGTGTAAATGCCTTCTATCGTGGCATGATGGGACCAAGTCGAGCCCGCTGGCCCAACCACGACGGGGCGAATACCCGGGCGAGTTGTCAGAACGCACGCGTGCGGCGCCAGCCGCGTCGACGCCGCGTCACGACGTGACCGACGAACCGCCCCGGTTTCGAGCACCGCGATTGCACCAACGGGAGAGCGTACGTGAGCAAAGACCACCTCAAGATCCCCAAAAAGCTCAAGGAAGTCACCCTCTGGGTCCACCCCGAGGGGCGCGTCATCGGCGCGCTGTTCCTGCGCGAGCAGAGCGTGCATCACGCCGGGGAAGAAGACCCGCTGGAGGTACTCAACCAGCCCGAACACTTCGTGGTACTGCAGCGCGACCGCCCCGAGGAACTACGCTTTTATAACCGCGCCTCCATCATCCGGGTCGAATATCCGGGGGCCTGGCCCTCGGACGACGCAGAGGCAAAGGCGACCCCCTTGCCCTGCCAACTGCACATGATGGATGGCTCGCTCATCGCGGGGACTATCCACGAGCCGCTGCCGCCGGAACATTCGCGCCTGTTCGACTACCTGAACCGGAGCTCGGAGCGTTTCGCGCGTATCTACCTCGACGATCAGACGACGTGCCTGGTCAACAAGGCCTACATCATCCAGGTCAGCGCCCCCGAGGGCGAGACGTGGCGCTGGGAAAGCTGACGCCCCGGGCGGGCGAGCGGCGAAGGAAATCCATGGGCACTGCGCATGCTTGATCGCTTCAAGGCCAAAAAAGCCGTCGAAAGCATCCTCTTCGCGGCGGACGAGACCTCGCCTGAAGTCAAGGAGGCCGCGTCCAAGCTGCGCGGCATCGGCGCCGGCGCGGTGCCTCACCTCATCGACGCGCTGCAATACAACCGCAACAGTGCCGTGCTCGAAAGCCTGCTCTCCGCCCTGCTCGACCATCAGACCGAATCGCGCTACATCAAGGCGCTGGGCAACAAGGACCCCTATATCCTGTCCGGCGTCGCGCGGGTACTGGCCCGCTCGCAGCGGATCAATCCCAGCCATTTGATGCATCTGCTCAAACGCCCGGATGTCTCCAAAAACGCTCTGATCCACGTCCTGCGCGCCCATCCCGGGCAGTTGGACATGAAGGCGCTGCTGGAGCTGATCCCCGAAATCGACCCCGACTATCGCCGCGCGTATTTCAAGCTCATCGAGGAGACCGCCCGCGAATCGATCCTCAGCCGGGTACCCGCGCTGGTGGCCGATCAAGACCCCGAGGTACGCCACCTCGCCGCCCGCCTGCTGCGCAAGTTCGACAAGCCCGAGAGCGTCCAGCAACTGCTCAACCTGCTCGACGACCCCCACCGCACGGTGCGCTATGCGGCCCTGGACGGCCTCGCCAACACCCGCCAGGACGTCTCGGCCAAGCGCATCATCCCGCTGCTGCGCGATCCCGACATGACCGTCCAGGCCAAGGCCATCGAGACCCTGAACCAGTTGGACGCGCCGGACACGGTCCTGCTGCTGATCGACATCCTGCAGGACCCCTCCGAATACGTGCGCCGCGCCGCCGTGGAGGTCCTCAACGAGATCGGCAACGAACACGCCATCAAGGACCTGCTCAGCGCCCTGCGGGACAAGGACTGGTGGGTCAAGGTCCGGGCCGCCGACGCCCTGGGCCACATCGGCGGACCGAAGGTGATGGACGCCATCTTCCGGCTCATCAAGGACGAAGACGAATTCCTGCGCCGCACCGCCGTGGAGATCCTCAACCAGACCCAGGACGAGCGCGCCTTCGACTATCTGGTCGAGGCCCTCGACGACTCGGACTGGTGGGTGCGCGAGCGCGCCGCCGATGCCCTGGCCAATATCGGCGACAAACGGGCCACGGCCCCGCTCGTGAAGATGCTCGACGAACACGGCGACGCGGCGCAAATCGCCATCCGGGCCCTGGGCACGCTCAACGATCCCCGCGCCATCAAACCCATCATCAAGCATCTGTCCAACGCCGACGAGGGTGTACGCAAGGAGGCCCTGCAGGCGCTTGCCGCGATCACCGACGACGCCCACTCGCCGCTGGTCCAGACGGCGATCGCCAAGGCCACCCGCGTCGAGCACGGCGAGCTCAAGAATCTGGCCGACGAAGCGGTCAACATCCTGGTCAAACAATACGGCGATCAGGCCGACCAGGAGGCCCTGGACCAGGCGACCGCGCTGATGGACGCCTCCGAGGCCGATGATCAGACCATGATCGACCTCGCCGGGGGCGGCGAGCGCGACTCCACGCCCAGCCAGCAAATCAGCCTGGAACCCGGCACGCTGCTCGACGATCGTTACCGGGTCATCAAGCGCATCGGCGAGGGCGCCTTCGGCATCGTGATGCTGGTCGAGGACGTCGTCGTCAACGAACAGATCATTCTCAAGTTCCTCAACCCCAAGGTCGCCTCCGACGAGAGCGTCGTGCGCCGTTTCGTGCATGAGCTGCGCTACGCGCGCAAGATCACCCACGAGAACGTCATTCGCATCTACGACTTCCTGACCTTCGACAAAAACTATGCGATCTCGATGGAATACTTCGCCAGCCATTCGCTGGGCACGGAGATCCGAAGCGGGCGCTCCAAGGACATCAAGCGCTCCTTGAGGCTGCTGCACGACCTGCTGGTAGGCCTGGAGTTCGCGCATCGCGCCAACGTGGTCCACCGCGACCTCAAACCCGCCAATATCCTCATTGACGACGATGATCAGGTCAAGATCGTGGACTTCGGCCTGGCCGCCGCGGCGACGTCCTCGGACTCACGCGTCACCAAGAGCGGTATACTCGTCGGCACTCCGACCTATATGGCACCGGAGCAGGCCCGTGGACAGGCCATCGACCAACGCACCGATATATACAGCCTGGGCGTGATGATGTACGAAATGTTCACGGGCAAACCGCCTTATACCGGCAGCGATTCCATGGCCATACTGTTCAAGCACGTCGAGGGCAACCCCAAGCCGCCCCGCGCGCTCAACCCCGACCTGCCCGAGGAGTTGCAGGACGTTATCCTCAAGGCCATGTCCGTCAAGCGCGAGGACCGCTACCAAAGCGTCGAGGAACTCGCAGCGGCCCTCGACACCCTAACCGCGAAGGTATAGAGCAAGATGCCGCGCATCAACGCGTTTTTGGAGCTGGGGCGCAACCAGGGCGCCTCCGACATTCACTTCGCCGTCGGACGCCCGCCGATGGTCCGGGTCTTGGGCGCGGTCAAACCGGTCAAATACCGTCCCCTAGACAAGTCCGAACTCCAGGGCCTCATCGACGAGATACTCACCGTCCAGCAAAAGGCGCATTTCGACGCCGGCAATGACCTGGATATCGCCTACGCGGATCCCGATGTCGGGCGTTTTCGCGTCAATCTCTATCACAAGCTGACCGGCATCGGCGCGGCCTTTCGCGTCATCCCCTTCAAGGTACCGACGCTGGACGAGCTCCATCACCCGCCGGTGCTCAAGCGCCTGACCGACTACAGTCACGGGTTGATTCTGGTTACCGGGGCCACGGGTACCGGCAAGACGACCACCCTGGCGGCCATGATCGACCACATCAACGCGCGGCGCCGGCTGAACATCATCACCCTGGAAGACCCGGTCGAGTTCCTGCACGGCAGCCAGCAGTCGCTCGTCGTGCAGCGCGAGATAGGAAGTCACGTCATATCCTTCAGCGAGGGACTGCGGGCGGCCCTGCGCGAGGACCCGGACGTCATTCTGGTGGGCGAGCTGCGCGACCCGGAGACCATCGCGCTGGCCATGATCGCCGCCGAGACCGGCCACCTCGTCCTCGGCACCCTGCATACGACCGGCTGCGTCAAGACCATCGACCGTATCATCGACGTCATGCCGACCGAGCAAAAGCAACAGGCCCAGGTATTTCTCGCGCAGCATCTGCGCGGGGTCATCAGCCAGCGTCTGGTGCGCACGCTCGACGGCGACTCGCGCAAGGCGGTGCTCGAGATACTCGTGAACACGCCGGCGATCGGCAACCTTATCGTCAACAACAAGGTCTTCCAGATCGCCTCCCAGCTGTTGACCGGCCGTGAAAAGGGCATGCAGCAAATGGATCAGGCGTTGATGGAGGCGATCCGCAACAAAGAACTCGATCCCAACGACGCCTATTTGAATGCCGACGACAAGAAGCTGTTCCAACGCTTTGTCACGGACCCCGAGCTATTGCCGCAGGTGACCCTCGCGGGCAGCTGAGCGATGCGCCGAAGGACGCGAGAATCTTACATTGAGCAGAATTGACGCCTTTTTGGAACTGCTGGTCAAGCAGCGCGGATCGGACCTGCACCTGGTATCCGGCAACCCGCCCTACGTGCGCCTCATCGGCGAGGTGCGCGCCATCAAGTATCGGGAGTTGAACACCGACGAGACCCAGGACCTGCTGCGCGAAATCATGCCGAGTCTATTGCTCGAGCGCCTGGACGAAGTCGGCAACGTGGATTTTTCCTACGAGGTGCCCGAGCTGTCGCGTTTCCGGGTCAACGTCTTCAAGCACGTGCGCGGCCTCGGCGCGGTGTTTCGCGCCATCCCGTCCGAGGTGCAGACACTGGACGACCTGCGCATGCCGGCGGTGCTCAAGCATCTGTGCCGCCAGCAGCGCGGGCTCATTCTGGTAACCGGACCGACCGGCTCGGGCAAATCGACGACGCTGGCGGCCATGGTGGATTTTATCAATCAGGAGCGCCAGGGGCACATCATCACCATCGAAGACCCCATCGAATTCGTGCACCACGACAAGAACTCGATGGTCAGCCAGCGCGAGGTCGGCCACCACACCAAGACCTTCGCGGCCGCCCTGCGCTCGACCCTGCGCGAGGACCCCAACGTCATTCTCGTGGGCGAGATGCGGGACCTGGAAACCATTCACCTGGCGGTCACCGCCGCCGAGATGGGCATCCTGGTGCTGGGCACCCTGCACACCAACAGCGCCTCGGCCACGGTCGATCGCATCATCAACGTCTTCCCGCCCGGCGAGGAGCCCTATATCCGAACCATGCTCTCGACCTCGCTGGTGGGCGTCGTCTCGCAGCAGCTGACCCGCACCGCCGACCGGCGCAGCCGCGTCGCCGCCCTGGAGATACTGATCAACAATCCGGCGGTCGCCAACATCATCCGCGAGGGAAAATCCGAGCAGCTGGACAATGTCATTCAAAGCGGCGGACTGCAGGGCATGCAGAGCCTGGACACCTCGCTGCGCCGGCTGCTCGATGCCAAGGTCATCAACGGCGACGAGGCCTATCTCAAGGCTCGCCACAAGGCCAGTTTCGAGCGCTTCCGCGAGGACGAGCTCCCCCTCATGGACGAGCCCTCTCATGGCGCCGAAACCTGAGTTCAATTATGATCCGGCCCGACGGATGGCACGCTCCATGGGGCGCACAACCCCGCCCTCAGGGCACCGCCAGCGAGACGGACGAACACGACCAAGAGCACGAGCGTACCAGGCATGCCTAAACTGATAATCACAATGGACGGCGCGGTCCTGCGCGAATACCCGATCGAGTCGGACAGCATCGCCATCGGCCGTCGCTCCGGCAACGACATCCAGCTCAACGACCTGACCGTCAGCGGGCGCCACGCCCTGCTGACCACCCTCGGCCAAAACGCCTACGTCGACGACCTGGGCAGCACCAACGGCACCCTGGTCAACGGCAAGCGCGTCAACAAGGCCCTGCTCAAGCACGGCGACGTCGTCCAGATCGGCTCCCACCAGTTCACCTACTTCAGCGAGGACGAGGAGCCCTACGAGCCGACCATGTTCATCAAGGCCGAGTTCGAGCCCACCAAGGTCATCGACGAGGAGGCCGTCGCCGCCCACCACGCGGCCCACGACGCCCAGGCCGGCGCGCCCGCCGGGCGCGGCACGGCCGGCGGGGCCGCCGTCAAATCCGCCCCCTCCCAGAGCCGGGGCAATGCCCCCCGCGGCGAGCCCCTGGCGGCGGTCAAGGTCCTCAACGGCCCCCTGGCCAACAAGGTCCTCGAACTGCGCAAGCCCTTCAACACCTTGGGCTTCAACGGCGCCAAAATGGCCATGATCGCCCGCACCGCGACCGGCTACACCATCGCCGCCCTCAAGGGCATCCACCTGCGCCGCACCACCGACGTGCCCGTGGTCAACGGCGAGCCGCTGGGCAAGGAACCCCTGGTCCTCAAGGACCACGACGTCATCGACATCGCCGGCACCCGCGTCCAGTTCTATTACATGCA
>Ga0209918_1001084_pt1 | contig 15569 bp, 17 predicted proteins | sample SalPonD_shore_MG_FD_185712 | JGI IMG/M metagenome (GOLD analysis project Ga0209918, IMG submission 185712) | Salt pond soil microbial communities from South San Francisco under conditions of wetland restoration - Salt Pond MetaG... | ecosystem: Environmental > Aquatic > Marine > Intertidal zone...
CGCTGACGCGCCTTCGAGGCCGTGCGGCTTCGGGACACCATATCGCGAATCCCGTGGGTATACAGGGCATCCCAATCGCCATCATCCCAACGGATACGGGCATAGACACCACCTGCCTCCTGGGCAAGCGACTTGAGATGCGCCTCCCGCAAGCGACTGAGCACGGCACGGCCATGTGAATCATGGACAAACCTGCCATGACCTGCCGGCACCAGTCCTCCCTTCGATGTACCGATACCGAGGATAAAGAGTGGTACATCCGCAGCATCCAGCTTGGCTGCAGCCGCAAGCGAACGCGCATGCGCGTGATCCTCTCCATCGGTCAGGAGCACCACCGCCCTGCCATGTCCCCGCGCATCCTTCAGGGCGTCGAGTCCCTGCAGCAGTCCGGATGCGAGGTTACTGCCCTGTTCCGTCACCATCTCCGGTTCGAGCTGGTCGGCAAACCGGATCATGGCGCTGTAATCGGTCGTCAGCGGCGCGATCGTGAAAGCCCTTCCGGCAAAGACGACCAGCGCCACACGATCGCCATGCAGCCGCTTGAAAAAATCCCGCAACTCCTCCTTGGCACGGATCAGACGACTCGGCGGCACGTCCTTCGCGTCCATCGAGCTAGAGATATCCATCACGACCGCGATATCGGACCCTTCCCGGAAGATGTTCTGTTGCTCATGAAGCCAGCGCGGACCAGCCAGCGCAACCAGAATCAGGGCGGCCGCGAACCACGGCATCATCGACCCGCCAATATCGGGCTCGCGCTTCAACTCCTCGCGCTTCACTCCCTGCACAACCAGTGGCCAGAAACGCGCATCCGCATAGCGACGGAGCCGGTGGATCGCCTTGCCGGAGAGCCGGACTCTGGAGCGCCACCACAACATGCCGAGCAGCACCAGCGGCAACAGATAGAGCCAGTCGGGCTCCCGCCAGTTGAACTGTTCGACGGCAAGCGAGGCCCATTGCGTGAACCCGTTCATCAGGGCAGTGCCGCCAGGCTGCGCGCACGCACCAGCACCAGCAGGAATACGACCAGCCCGCCGCAAACGAAGAATGGATAGAGCTCCACCGATTCGAAATAGACGGTGTGCTGATCCTTCACCTTCTCCAAGCGGTTGATCTCGACTGCGACACGCGCCAGCGCAGCCGAATTGGTGGCCCGGAAATACTTGCCGTGCGTATCCGCAGCAATCGCCTTCAGTCGATCCTCATCGAGCGCCGCACCCGACTGCGTCGCATTCGCCCCGCCCACACCGACCGTATAGATGCGTATACCGAGTGCACGAGCCATACTCGCTGCATGTTCGGGTGAAATCGAACCGGTGTTATTGCGTCCGTCGGTCAGTAGCAAGACCACCTGCCCTCCTCCAGCACGCCGCACCTCCGCAGCATGCTTGAGGTGTTTGACAGACAACGCAAGTGCGTTGCCGATCGCCGTGCGCTCCCCGATCAAACCGGTCTCCGTGCTGTCGAGCAGGTGCTGAACCAGCTTGTGATCGTAGGTCAACGGTGTCTGTATATAGGCGCCCTTACCGAAGACAACCAGGCCGAGACGATCCGCCGAGCGCTCCTCGATAAACGGCACCAGCACCTGCTTCACAGCCTGCAGACGACTAATGGCCTCGCCCGACGAATAGAAATCATGAATAGCCATGCTGCCGGAGAGATCGACGGCCAGCATAATATCGCGGCCGTAACGGCTCACGGATGTCTGCCCGTTTACCCACTGCGGCTCAGCCAGTGCAACGCTCCACAACAGCCAGACCAGCGCGACAAACCACCGCAGCAGGTTCGGGTTGGTAACACCGGAGGCGTGGAAGGCCTGCCTGAGCCACTCCGCCGCCGGATGAATCAATACGCGCGGCGCACGTTTTCGCACCTTCCGCGCCCATACGATCCAGGGCAACAGAAGCAGTGCGACCAGACCGATTGGATGCTGCAGATGGATATGGCCGAACAAATCCACTATGGCCGCTCCGGCAAGCCGTCATCATCCGGCAACCGCTCCAGCCACCTTCTGGCAGTGGCAAGCCATTCGCGCTGGCGTATTACATCGTCTTCGTCCTCATCCGGCCTTCTGTAACGCATCTCCAGCGACATCCAGAACGCCTCCCACTGCGCCCGATCGTCCACCACCTCCGGCTGCGGCGAAAAGGGTTGCCACTGCCCCTCTCCTTCCTGATGCCTATCGGCATCAAGAAGCGCGGCCCTCAGAATCTCGTTCAGCCTGTAGGCCACATCGCGATCCCGCATCTGACCACGCCCCTCCAGTTCATTGAGTGCGGCCAAAGCCATCACCTTGACCGAAACCGCCGGCCTCTTGCGCCGCCAGCCGACCATGCCGCGATGGATCCAAGTGCTGCCCCCCCACATCGAGATCAGGAACACCGCAAGGATCACCAGCCACCACCCCGGTGGTAGCGGCCACAAGCCGGGCGGCGGCGGCGCATCCAGCGGCGCGATGGGAGGCAACACGGAGAACATCAACGACGGAGGATATTGACCATCTGGCCGATATCTGCGGAGGGGTCGTCCGTGGTGGATACGGACCAGTAGGGAACCGAAGCACTGGAGAATCGCCGCAACAGCGCGGTCTGATGCGCATCCCAGCATGCGGCATAAGCCTCCCTGGCACGGCGGCGCCCCGTATCAATCATAAACGCCTCGCCACCCAGACCCGACACGCGCGCCAAGCCGATATCGGGCATGGCGCATTCGACGGGATCATAGATCTGAATAGCGGCGGGATAATGGCGCGAGGCAGTCTGGCTCAACGCCTTCCAGTCATGCTCTTCCCAGTGAAGAAAATCCGAAATAAGTGTCACAATACGCCCCCTCGGCATCGTGGCGAGAAGACCGCCCCATGACATGCCGCCGCCACGCCCATCCTTGCCGGAAGAGAGAAAATCAATCGTCCGCCACAGCGCCTCATATGGCTGGCACGGTGGCACCTCAAAGCCGCCATATTCGCCGATCAGCAGCACACTCATGCGGTCGCGATGCTGCAACATGCTGAACGCAAACAGTGCCGCTGCCCGAACCGCCTGGGCCAGCTTTGTCGTGGTACTCGATCCGAACAGCATGGAACTTGCGACATCGATCACCAGCACCATAACCCGCTGCCGCTCCTCCCTGTAGACCTTGATATGGGGCTTGCCCGTCCGGGCAGTAACCCGCCAGTCCATGGCGCGCATGTCATCGCCTGGCGCATAGGCGCGCACCTCCTCGAAATCGAGGCCTCGACCCAGGAAATGGGAGTGTGTTTCATTGGGAGCGGACTCGACCGTCCGGCCATGTCGCGAGGCACGGATATGCGCTGCCTGCGCCTCCAGGCGGGAGAGCTCCAGCCTATCGGGAAGAAACTCCTTATGCACCTCAAGGAAGCGTTTCATTGTCAGGGGACTGGCACCACCTCAATTAAACGCCGGATCAGACTGTCTCGGTCCCATCTGGAGGCCACGCCCTCGAAGCTGAGCACCACCCGATGCTGCAACACATCCGGGGCGATGCTCTGAACATCGTGGGGACTGACAAAATCACGTCCATGGATCGCTGCATGGGCCCGGGCACAGAGTGAAAGCGCGATGGTCGCACGAGGAGAGGCACCGAGCAGCACCATGCCATCGAGCCCGGAATCATGGCGACCGGGGTCGCGGGTCGCCGCCACCAGATCGACGACATACCCCTTCAGTTCCGGCGACATATAGACCTTCCGAATCCCCCGACGCAGGGCAAACACATCGTTCGGATGGATCACAGGCTTGAGCGGTGCCTCTTCGACACCCTCTTCATGCATCTCCAAAATCTCCAGTTCGTCATCCCTGTTCGGATAATCCAGCCGGATCATCATGACAAAGCGATCCATCTGAGCCTCGGGAAGAGGAAAGGTACCCTCATTCTCCACCGGATTCTGTGTAGCAATGACCCAGAACAGTTCCGGCAGGGCATAGGTCGTATTGCCCACCGTCACCTGTCGCTCCTGCATGGCCTCCAGAAGCGCCGATTGCACCTTGGCCGGTGCCCGATTGATCTCATCGGTCAGGACAATGGAGTGAAAGAGCGGTCCGCGGACAAACTCGAATGTGGCGGTCTCGGCCCGGAACACCTCGGTACCAATCAAGTCACCTGGCAGAAGATCAGGCGTAAACTGGATACGATGGAAATCGGCGTCGATGCAGTCGGCGATCGCCCTGACCGCCGTCGTCTTAGCCAAACCCGGCGGGCCCTCGAGAAGGAGGTGACCACCGACCAGCAGACCGATCAGCATGCGGTCGATCACATCGACCTGCCCAACAACACGTTGAGCGATACTCTGTCGCAGATCTGCCAGCACTGACAGATTCAGACTGTTATCCGGTGTCCCGACGGTTTCGGGCTCCTGTAAATCCTGCATTGGCCGATCCTAGAAGGGGCCGCAACTTTGTGCAAATCAAGCGCCCATGGGCGGCGCTTGGGCGTATCGCCCGGATGATATAGTATGGTTCCATACAGGAGGAGAGATGTCACGCCAGCCAATCACCAAAGCCATCTGGAAAACCATGATATGGCGCTACGGCATTGCCAGCGCAATCGGCCTGCTGATGTGCATCTTCTTTTTCAATCGCCTCTACTACCTTCACGCCGGCGAGGCGATCCCTTCATGGCTCATCGCAGGCGCATCGGTTGGCGGCCTAATGCTGCTGGGCGGCCTGTTTGGCATGTCGATCTCGCTCCTCTTTCACTTGGGACACAAGGAATAACGACAAGCCCTAGCGGCTGCTAGTTACATCCCGCATTCACTGTTATCATGCCGCCTCCGATCCACAGAGGGGGTTACGGAACATGCAAAAGCTCATGAACATCCCACCAAGATATGTTGGTCTTGCCACTCTCTGCCTGCTGACACTCGTCTATCTTGTACTGTTCCGCTACGATCTCTACGGTATCGACGAGGAAGCTGCACGCGGCCTGCTGCTCGACTGGTCGGTCGGATCGAAAACGCTCAGCCCCGTTGCCGTGCTTGGTTTCCCCGATATGCGCGCTCTGCTGTTTGCCCCTCTGAATGTTCACTGGATCGGCAGCCTGACGGCGGTCAAGGTGCTCACCATGTACCTGACCTTCGCCACGGCACTAATGATCTATCGCTGGGCCGAGCAAAACATCGATGACGAAACAGCCCTCTTTGCCACCGGTCTTTGGTTGATCGCGCCGCTGACGATCTCTCAGGTCGACAGTCTCGGCGCCGGCAACTTTCTCGTGCTGTCGGCCGTGACGATCTACTGGATCGAGAAGCATTTCCGGGCGACGTCACAGGTCATATCCGGATACTATTTCATACTGCTGCTGTTGATCGCATTCGCGGTCAGCATGCACCCTGCCGGACTCGGCATTGCGGCAGCTGTGGCATGGTCCTGGGTGCGCGACAACGGAGGCAGCCCACGCAAGCGCAACATACTGTTTGCCGGTATGACCGCCATGATCTTTTTCGTGCTCGTCAGCCGCATGGGCTGGCCGGGTGTGGAGGTGATCACCAACCCCCTGCCAGCCCTCTCCAACGCCGTTACAGGCCCCATCTTCGAGAAGCCGCTGGTCGGCTTTGGCCTGCTTGCAACCGGTTTACTGATTCTATCCATCGTCGCAGCCATCAGCCGGAAGATGGACCTTCTCTCATTCATGCTGGTGCTGGGAATCATCTTCGGCCTGCTGGCCCCCGACGACTCATGGGGAGAGCTTGTGCTCACCATGATCCTTTTCGAAGGCATCGCCGCCCTGATCGCACTGAACTCACGTCTTAGCAGCACCAACCTGGCCGCCCGGCGTGGTCTGGTGGCTTTGGCCGTCGTCCTGTTGTCGAGCATCTTCATGCTCATGGACAAACAGCGCTACTACTTCATTCACGAACACCGACTCAACGGCAGCGATGAACTGATCGAGGCCATGGTGAAAATTCTTCCGGACGAATCGCCCTCGACGCTGATCGCAAGCCAATGGCCCGGCCGGACCATGCTGGCCACACGCCGGGGCACCCTGCCCCTGCCTCCGGTCAAGAAAGGCGGGGATGAGGACCGCGAAACATTCCTGCAACGGACCCACGGCATCTCATACATGCTTTTCGACCATCACGACAAGGATAACGCAGCATTGGTACGCCAGGTTGCCCGACTCAGCGACCGTATCAAGACAGTCGTGGTGAAGCCGGGCGGGGTTATCGTCAAGATGCCTTCACCGAAGAACCCGGACGCAAAACCGACTTCTCACCACCATCCATAATCAAAAAAAGGGGCCGTTGGGCCCCTTCATCTGTCCAGTAATTGTCTCAAACCAAACATCACGACTGGTAGGGTAGGCACCAGCCTACTGTGGAAGTACCCCTGCTCACGCCGAGACCGTAGATAGGAAGTTGGTGATCCTCAAAGGCTCCTCCAGAAGGGCTCTGTAAAGCCCCTCCTTCTTTCATCCGGAACAGGCGAGCTCACAGGGCCCTGAATCCCGTTTACCGGTTCAAGCACCCTGCTTACCCTACCTCTTGAGCTGATGGCATCACATCCCGTTGCCCGATCAGTCAATATCGGAAGGATGGCAGATGTTCGGAGCACACCATTGGATGCATCTGTGACCGAGATGTATGCGACAAACCGGACATAGCCGATGCAATCAGGAGCTACCAGAATATATATTAGGGGCTGTCCCAGATAATGCATAATTTGTATTGTCGGGGCAGTGATGAGGAAGAGTCGATTAAGTTGGCATAAGCAGAGCAGATTGATTGAGCATTTTGTGGCTGGCACGACGGCTAGGTGCGCTGCGGATTTGATTGGAGTGAACCGTAAAACATCGGCTTATTACTACCATCGTCTGCGGGTTCTCATCAGTGAGAGGCTTGAGCAGGAGAGTGCCGAGTTTCTCGGCGGAGAGATTGAGGTTGATGAGAGCTATTTTGGTGGGAGACGGAAAGGGAAACAAGGCCGTGGAGCTGCTGGCAAAGTGCCAGTATTTGGCTTGCTGAAACGTGGTGGCAAGGTTTATACGAAGATCATCCCGGATGCAAAGGCATCCACTCTGATGCCGATTATGGAGGATAAGATCATGCCCGACAGCATTGTCTATACGGATACATTCTCCAGCTACAATGTACTTGATGTGTCAGATTTCAAGTACTGCCGGATCAACCATAGTAAGCTGTTTGCCAACAAGCAGAACCACATCAATGGCATCGAGAATTTCTGGAACCAGGCGAAGCGATATATGCGCCGGTTCAACGGCATTCCCAAGGAGAGTTTCCACCTCTTTTTGAAGGAGTGTGAATGGCGATTTAACCACCCTGATCCAAAAGTTCAATTAAGCATGTTGAAACAATGGGTTAGGGGAATCTAAATGCCGTTATCTGGGACAGCCCCATATATTATTACAGGAGTGCCTTCGGATTCCGGGAGGGGATCCGGGACAGCCATTGGCCATGGTCGTCGATTCAGGCTCAAACGGCTTATGGGCGCATGATAAAGAAACAAGAAAGGGGCCCCGAAGGACCCCTTTCTCATACGCCAAGTAATGGTGAAACTACTTTAGAAGTTCTCACGCGGAATCGGATGCGGGTTACCCTTCGTATACGGAACCGCACCGGTCAGGAAAGCGGCCACATCATGGATATCCTTGTCGCTGAGCTTCGCGGCCACCTTCTCCATCATCTGCATCGGATCGTTGTGGCGGCTCTTGTCGCGCCAGTATCCGAGCTGGTTGGTGAGATAGACGTAACGCTGGCCATATAGAGCCGGGAAGATCCGGCCGGCGCTGCGACCATGGAAGCCATGGCAGCTCTTGCACGCCGGAATACCGTCAAGGCCGTACTCGACGATCATCTGGCCACGGGCACGGTCACCCACCGCGACGCCATTACCCTTCAGCGCACGAAGATCGGAGCCGGCGAAGGGGCTCTTCAGAGTATGCACGTAAGTCGCAACGTCTCTTCTCTCCTGCGGCGTCAAACCCTTGGCAATGTCGTTCATTGCTCCCAGCGTATTGTCGGTGCGCTTGTCTGCGGCAAAGTCATCCAGCTGCTTCAGCTCGTAGGTGAATACCTGATCGGCCAGACGCGGGGTGCCCAAATCGTCGCTTCCCAAACCGCTTGCACCATGACAGGACTGACAGGCAGGCACTGCATCGCCTTTGCCCTGCTTAAAAATTTTCCGGCCGTTGGCCAGGTTCCCGAAATCGGAACTCTCGCCCGCCTGGACAGAAACAGTATTCATCAGCATTACGGATGCAAACACCGCAACACTGACCAATGACGCCAAATATCGCATGTAGTTACCCTCCCTCGGCATTAATTAATCTAAAGGGGGCGGCCGGAAAACAGACCTACCCCTATACATTCATCAAAACAAAACTGAAATAAAAGCTAGATTAGTCCTTCTGCTTGCCCTTGTTCATTCCTGCACGAAGCATAATCAGGCCCCAAGAGACGAAAAACACAAAAATCCAGAAATAAAAGGACCAGACGGTTCCAGACTGAAAGCCTACGGACTCTGAAAGAAATTCCATTTCCACCTCCTCACAATCTTCAAGAGGCCACATCCTTGCTCGTCTCCCGAGAGAATGCAAGCCCCTATCTGGGTGCCAGCAATACACCACTCAAAACCACCAGCAGGCGTACCCAGAGAATCACCTTGGCCTGCTGCCGATGCAGTGTCCGCACATCCATATCGCCCTTCCACAGCCGGATGCCCTCGCGGATCTGCATGAAATAAAGCGTGAACAGAAGAATATCCAACCCCACATGCATCCAGACCAGAAAATCGAGAATCTCGCCCTTATCAATCAGAATATGAGGCCAATTTCTGGCAAAATAGAGATAGAAGGGTACGCATACGTCGTACACCATGCAGATGGCCATCACCCCGACATGCCAAATCCTGGGACGAGGAAACCGCCAGCCCACGAGCATCAATATGTACGTCAGGATGGAACCAATGGCGACAGGTGATAAAAACACGCTCTCTCCCCCTATATTGTGACAACACACCCTGCTCGTGGCGTAGTTTCTATCTTGCAATCAGAAAGGTCGCCGCTAGTCTCCCCCCATGCAATCGGAGCATCGCTATCTTGTCAAATTTCTGGTTACTTCGGCCGTCGCGTTCTTCATCGGAACCCTCCACGGCCTGCTTCAGGTGCTCCCTCCGATACGGGCCTGGCTCGACTCCATAGGCAGCCCCTACGGTGGCCCCGGCCACATGATCGATCCGTTAGCACACGCTCATATTAACCTCATCGGTGGTGTTACCCTGCTGGCCATGGCAGTGACCTACTACCTGCTTCCCGTGATCGGCGGCGTACCGATTCATTCCCGCCGCATGGCACAGCACTCCTTCTGGTGGACCACGATTGGTGTAGGAAGTTTCTATATCCTTCTTCTGATCTTCGGTGCCTGGGAGGGCATCCTGTGGGCGCACAACCCGGCCGAGGTGCCAGAGGTACACCGCTTCTATGGTCCGCTGATCTCTATCGCATCCACTGTACTCGCACTCGGCTTCTGGATCTATCTGGCCAACGTGTTGTTGACCGTCAGGGATATTCGACGCTCGGAATCATGATTCTTCCCTGCGGGTGCCCGGAAACGTTTCCCGACTGGAACGGACAGGATATCAACTTGGGCGGCAGGCTGGTCCATGAGCAACCCGCACCGATGTTCATGCATCTCCCGCTCGCATTCAACCTGTATCGCCACCGGCAGAATGAAGATATCGAACGTCTGGAGCTCAAGGAGGAGTGGCCCGGTTTCACACTGACCAAATCAGCCGCCTTCCGCGGCAGACATCTTCGCCTTCTGCTCGATCAGGAGTGCCCGGCACGCAGGGTACACCGCCTTCCGAATCCCTTTCGACTCCGGGTCGCATTGCATCACGGCGACATCGGTAGCATTCAGCCTATTGTTCGCCAGATGCAGACCGAGCTTGTGCAGAGCGGCAGTATGCCGAAGGAGATTTACCTCTCCTACCTGACCTGCCCGACATGTGCACCGGACAGGGGAGGAAGTATGATGATGGTATTGCGCCGCTGGATTCCGAGCAAAAAGATCAGGGAGAAACTGGAGAAGCGGAAGCAGCGCTGACATCCAGAGTCTGCTGCCTCAGGTAGGCAATCACATCCTCTCTGTCCCGGCGCGACAATGCTGGCAGCATCATCATGGTATTCGCCTTTACCTTCCTGGGGCCACTCAGCCACATATTCAAAGCATGGGCATCCCAGCGCTTGAACGGCACACCACTGATACTCGGTGCACGTCCATAAACATCCAGCAGTCCGGGACCAATCTTCCTCTCCTTGCGGTGCAAAAAATGGCATGTCGAGCAACGAACCTTTGCCACGATTGCGCCATGCGCCACATCTCCCCCCCGTGCCGGCGGGGAGAGTAGCGCGACCGCTGCCACCATCATCAAAGCTGAAACCACATGACGCCCCATATCAGCGCCCTCCATTTGTGTTATGACCTCGGCTGCTTGGAGAGGTCAAAAACCAGATCCGTCTTTTTCTCGTGATACTTGATATGCACATACAGCTTGGCATCAGCAGGGTCCCCCCGCACGGTCAGCGCACGTCGAAAAATATCACTCAATCCATCCGGCATCGCCTGAATCCATTCATCCTCCGGGCTCAGGCGATAGTAGATCATCATCCCCCGCGGCAAACGGCGGTGAGAACCATCCACGTGCAGCAGAAACTCATTGTGCCCCTTCCGTATCGGAAACGGACGAGTCTCCAGCTTAATCTGCCACTCGCCCCAATGTTTCGTGATAAAGAAGTGTTTATCGTCGCCACATGCCGTGAGCCATACGGTAGCCAGCAGACACACGACGAGAAGCCAGCCCCGGCTATTTCGCATGCGCCTGGAGGTATGCCACGACCTCATCCTGTTCTTGCGTCGAAAGAGCCGGAAGCCTTCCATCCAGACGGTGTCGCTCCATCCGCGCCACCACACGAGGCCACTCATCCTTGCTGTGCAACTTGGGTGATGGCGGTGCATGGCAGGCGGAACAGTGCTGGACGAGAATGTCGGCCGTGGATGCCGAAGCAGAGGCCTGCGTATCATCCGTGCGGGAACCGCTACCACACCCGGCAATCAGGGCGCAGCACAGCAGCATCTCACTGCTCCTGATCCTCAGACTCTTTCTCATCATCGCTGTCAAGTCGCCCTCCAAGCTTGGAGCCATACAATTTTACCATAAAAGCCACAAACACGCCCATGACGCTCAGATACACCACGGCCGCGATCACCCCTGCACTCCAGCCGTTCCAGTTAAAGATCATATCCTTTCGCAATCCGAAGAAAGGAAAACTGAGGCTGACTGCGACAAAGGCCACAGCAACGATGACACCGATGAACCATTTGGGTATGCCCTTCTGGGACTCCGGAATCTTATCGACCAGCTCCCAGTCCTCAAGCCCCCGCTTCTGCCGCCGTTCCTCATCCGAGGCGTAACCGAAATGATCTTCCGTCTCCTGCCCCCATTCGCTCTTCACCGAGGTGTGCTCCGGGTTGTCTTCATGCCTCTGTTTGTGATCTGTCATGTTCGGTCCTCCACCGCAAAATAGCGGACGGGAAATTGTTCATGCCATCCATCCCTGCTCGACACACGTACGACGAAACGGTGCAGACCGGGACCGAGCGTGCCCTGCTCCAAATGCAGAGAGACATCCTTCATGCCGGCGGAGTCAAAATGGACGCGCTGCGTCTGCAGCCGGTACTGGTCCGCCTTAAGTCCCTGCACCTCGATATGCATGTCGGCCGGTCTGTAGCGCTTGTTGGCCACATGGATGACATAGGTATCGACATTGGCATGGGCGCTGCCGATGTTGCCCACACTGAGATGATAGGCGTCGTAGTTCAGAATACCGAAGATAAACATGGCGCCCCCCACCACCATGGCCGGTATGGTACCACGCAGCCGGCCTGCCGCCGTCGCCAAACGTGAGGTGCTTTTCGCATCTTCACGGGGAAACACGAAACGGAGCAGGCCGTCCTCACCATCCTTACGGGCATGCAGTGTGTCACAGGCCACAACGCATTCGCCGCACGCGGTACAGCCCGAGTAGACCTCCGTGTTGCGGGGGTCGAGGTCGACCGCACATGCCGACACGCAATAGTTACATTTTGCACACTCATCAGCGCGCGATTCGTCATACCCGATAGTCAACGTTCCCTTCGTCTTGAAGGAGTGTTGCCAGACCCGGTAGACACAGAAATAACGGCACATGAGATGCCGGATTAGTGCGATATCGATTAGAAAAATGACGACAAAGACGAAATAGATCCAGTACATCGATAGCGGCATCTCGTCATCCGGACTCAACGTCACGAAATGCCATACCGCCATCGGAGGATAGAAGTAGAGCAGCGGTATCAGCGCAAGAAGCATAGCTCCCAGCACGAACGCCACACCGAGCTTCAGCCAGCTGGTCACGCCCCGCTTGCGATTTGCCACCCGAACGCCGCTGCCGTCGATCTCGAGGTCTGCACGCCGCCCCAGCAAGCGGTGCATCAACGTACTCCCCAGTTCGGAGAGAAACCCCTGCGGGCAGAGCCAGCCGCAAAACACGGCCCCGAAGTAGGAGTAGGTAATCACCAACGCACTGGCAATAAAGATCCACAGACCGATGACGATGGAAAAGTCCGAGAACCAGACCTGATAGCTGCCGATCACGAAGGCGCCGGTTAACACATCGATTCGGAACAGACCCAGAATCGGCGCAAGGATCAGAAGCAGCAGGAAGGCAAGCTGCGACAGGCGGCGCAGCAGATGCAGGTATGCGGTACGCGGCTTTTTTACCCGCGATTTCTTCTCGCTCGAAGAGGGGAACGTATCAATGACTTGTCGTTGCATCGCTACAACCTCGCTTCAACCCTGCATACTCCGGCCTGAGAGGATACGCCCTGAAGAGCTACAGGGATTCGAAGATCGATGGCCTTGCCACACATGGTCATCTTCTTTCATGTTGAGCCGCCAACACTTCAGGGTCAAGGGGGACCAAGTGCTCAAGTCTAGTGAACAGCTCGACGGCGCGCACCTTCTGGCCGCGTTGCCTGGCCAGATGCCAGAGGGCTCGCAGGGCACCGACATGATCGGGTCGAATGGAGAGAATCCTCTTCCAGCCCCGCTCCGCCTGTACAGGCGGAAGCGAGAGCTGCCGAAGGCGATCCGCCATGGCATCCGCAACCGCAAACCCGACCCAACGATCGTCGGGATTGGCCCTATAGGCCAGCTGCATGAAAGGCATCACGTTGGTCTTCCTGTCGGAGAACATCCCTTCCCATGCATGCATCATCGCATCGGTCGCCAGCGCGGCGGAGACCACCCGGGTAGTCTCCTTCTCCCCGACACGCCAGCGCTGTAACAGCACTTTCGGTTTGGGTCGTTGGTCCAGAAGCCATTTCAGAATGTGGGCCACATCAAGCCTGCCTTCCACCCGCGCTCTGGCCAGACGGAATTCGACCGTCGGCAACCACTCATCCTGAAGGGGCGAATCAAATGCGGGGATCGGACCCATATCGCGCCCCAGCCAGGTCTGCCACCCTTCGCCGCCGGTCAGCGTCGACCCGTGCCTCTCCGCCCAGGCCGCAATCGCATCGGCCTTTGGCATCCTCTGCCGGAAACCGACCATGGCGAGATGGAATCCATCCATCATCATCGTGTTATGCGGAAACACCGTCCTGAAGGTCGCCAGAATGATCTTCAGGCTGGGGACATCAAACTGGTTCAGTGCCAACCACTGGACATAAATTCCTGACGGATTCAGGCACCCTCGTACCCGCGCAAACTGCTGCCTCGAAAGAAGAAGGCCGCGGCCCGCAAGATCGGGATGGAAGAGATCGCCGACGATCACGTCGAAATGGCGGGCATCATCGGCCATCAGGAACCGGCGGGCATCATCATGCCGAATATCGAGCCACGTCGGTGCATCGCCGTTGAAACGGGAAAACCACCTGCCTGCCGCCTTGATGGCGCCGGGAGAGAGCTCCACGGCCACGGCCGACACCCCCGGAATCTGCTTGGCCGGCGAGGCGGTGATTCCTGTCCCCAGACCAAGGAACAGAATCGATCTGGCACCAGGATGCAACAGTAGCGGCAACCTTCCCTGATTCCTTTGAACCGCGACCGCTGTCGGATCGGTCGAGGCATCAACGCGCTGGAGATCGTTCAGCAGTATCCGGGTCCCGTTCGGACGGGCAACCACGTCGGTCGTCGATACGGAGTCTTCATCGTGGAACAGCTCGCGCGTATGCGCATACTCGCCGGGAAGCAGCTGGGAAACGGGCGGTGTCTGCCAGACAAACACGACGACCGGAATCGCCAACAGAGGCAGGGCGCGTGCACGCGGCACCTCACACCAGTAGATGCCGCACAGCCCCAACAGCATAGCGGCGACACAGACGACACCGGCGCTTCCCAGCCACGGCAGAACCAGCCACCCGGCCACGCCGGCGCCCAACGCCGCCCCGGTACTGTTAAAAGCGTACAGCCATGCCGCAGCGCCCTTCTCCCGCTGTCTGCGTGTAATCAGGGGCAGCCATGCCCCCAGCGCAAGCGTAGCCAGCAGCGTTAACACGAACATGATGGCACCCTGCGTCACCAACGACGACGCCAGGCTGGAGAAATCGGCCGAATCCATCCATGCGGAGACACTCGGTAACAACACCAACGGCATCAGGGCCGCAAGGGAACCCACCAGCGGTAATATATTCAGAAGACCGGCATTGAACCGACGCGCCAACAGGCTTCCCAGGGCAATGCCCAGCAACACGGCCGCCAAGATCACGCCCAGCACATATTCCGTACGCATAAAAACCAAGCTGTAGAGGCGTGTCCAGCCCACCTCAAGCATCAGGGCGGCAGCTCCGATCCCCGCATAGGCTGCCAACTCCAGCCATGCCGGACGGATCGCCGGAGCGTGCCTTCTTACGGATGTGGAACTCCTCTCCTGCAATGCGGCAAGAATCAGCGCAGTCAACCCGATCACCATTCCTAGGCTGGCCACCGCACGCAGGGCGGGGGCCCAACCGAGCCAGGGCAAGAGAAGGAGCGGCGTCAATGAGCCCAGCACGCCACCCAACGTATTCAGCCCGTAAATAGGTCCCACACCCATATCGGACGTGCTCAGGGCACGCAACACGGCGGGAAAGGTCATGCCCAGCGCCGTGGCAGGAATGAGAAGAAGGAGCACGCATGTGATGACATGAAAGGACATCCATCCTTCGATGCCCATGCTGGCGGCCATCGCCTCGAAGCCTTGCTCCAGTGAGGAGGCGATATAAGGAAGAAGAAGGGAAAAAAGAGCCACGGAGATCTCGATCGCGCCGAACAGTTGCAATCCCTGACGCGGAGAGAGACGCAGCCGTGCACCCACCCCACTGCCCAGTCCGAGGCCGGCCATGAAGGCAATCAGGGTGGCCACCATTCCGAAACTGCTGGCGCCACTCAGGGTGGAGACAAGCCGCATCCAGAGCACTTCATAAGCAAGCGCCGTGATGCCTGAAACGGTGTAGAGCAGTAACGGCAGTCCCACGGTCATACCGGACAACGGCCGACCGGCCTCACCGTCGGATG
>Ga0209918_1001085_pt1 | contig 15549 bp, 14 predicted proteins | sample SalPonD_shore_MG_FD_185712 | JGI IMG/M metagenome (GOLD analysis project Ga0209918, IMG submission 185712) | Salt pond soil microbial communities from South San Francisco under conditions of wetland restoration - Salt Pond MetaG... | ecosystem: Environmental > Aquatic > Marine > Intertidal zone...
CGGCGCGCGCCGGTCGGTATCCTCACCGACCGGGACATCGTCATCGAGGTCCTCGCAGAGGGCGTCGATCCCAAGACACTCATCGTCGCCGATATCATGAGCTATGACCTGCTCACGGCGCGCGAGGACGACGAGCTGCTGGATACCGTGCGCGCGATGCGGGCCCACGGTGTGCGACGCATTCCGGTTGTCAACCGGGAGGGAGGATTGGAAGGCATCGTCTCGGTCGACGACCTGCTCGACCTCGTCGCCGAACAACTGGCCGACCTGGTTGAGCTGTTCCGGCGCGAGCAGCGACACGAACAGCGCCAGCGCGCCTGAACAGCGCATCATCGAAGAGGAACTGGTTCAAGAGGACGAAGCCATGGCCGTCGTACCCGTCAGCAACTACTTCGCCGAGTGGATTCCATCGGGCCGAACCGATACGTGCGGGGTCGGCCGTATCGTACTGCGCGGTGCGCAGCACCTGACCGATCTCTACTGGCTGAACAACCTGCATCCCGAGGATTTTCGCATCCTGCTAAGCATGCTGCAGACCGAACGGCCGCTGTATTGGGACACGCATGCCGAATGTCTGCGCACGGCACATCCGCAAAGTCTGGACGCCGAGCCCGTCGGGGAGCAGGAGCAACAATCGACATAACGCCCGCGCGCAGCCAGCCCGAAGAACGGGCCTGCGACCGGGCACAGGGGAGGAGGTAAAGACCCATGCAACTGCCGCTGCAGATCACGTTTCGCAACATGGAGCCCTCACCGGCCGTCGAGGCCAAGGTGCGCGAGCGCGCCGAGAAGCTCGATCGTTTTTTCGATCACATCATGAGCTGCCGGGTAGTCATCGAGGCACCGCACAAGCACCATCATCAGGGCAATTTGTTTCACGTGCGTATCGACGTGACAGTACCGGGCAACGAGCTGGTGGTCAGCCGCGAACCGCATCAACATCAAGCCCATGAGGACGCCTACGTCGTACTGCGCGACGCCTTCGATGCGCTGCAACGCCAGCTGGAAGACTATGCGCGCAAGCTCAAGGGAAACGTCAAGACGCACGAGGTCCCGCCGCACGGTCACGTGTCGCGGCTGGTCGCCGCCGAGGACTACGGCCTGATCGCCACGTCCGACGGGCGCGAAGTCTACTTCCACCGCAACAGCGTACTCAACGCCGATTTTGACAAGCTCGAGATAGGCGACGAGGTGCGTTTTGCCGAGGAGACCGGCGAACAGGGCCCGCAGGCCAGCAGCGTGAGCGTGGTCGGCAAGCACCACCCGATCGGCTGAAGGTCAGTCGCGGCGCCGTCGGCTCTTGTTCGGTGCCACGGATCGCTCGGCGAACCACGCGGTCAACTCCTCGGCAGGCATCGGCGGGCAGATGTGAAAACCCTGGCCGTGATCGCAGCGCAGCTCGGCCAGAAGCTGCAACGCCCGCTCGGATTCCACGCCCTCGGCGGTCACCGACAGGCCGAGACTGTGAGCGAGTTCCACCGTCGAGCGCACGATCACCTCGTCGTTCTCGTCGCCGCCCAGCTCCATGACGAAGGACCTGTCTATCTTCAATGCATCGACATTGAGCCGCTTGAGGTAGGACAGCGAGGAATAGCCCGTTCCGAAATCGTCGATGGCCAGCGAGACGCCCAACGCCGAAATGGCGTTCATCGTCTCCAGCGCCCGGCTCGGGTCGGTCATGATCGCGCTTTCGGTAATCTCCAACTGCAGACAGTCCGCACGCGGGCAGTGCTCCTGCAACAGCTGTCCTATTCGCTCCGGCAGCTCGCGGTCATGCAGATTGCGCGCCGAGATGTTCACGCCCACATCGATATCCAGATTTGCCGCGTACCAACCCTGCCAGTCGCGCAGGGCGCGGCGAATGACCCACAATGTGAGCGGCTTGATGATCTCGCCGAGCTCGGCCAAGGGGATGAACTGATCCGGGCTGAGCAAACCGTAGACCGGATGGTCCCAACGCACGAGGGCTTCGACCGCAGTGACCCGTCCGTCGGACAGCGATATCTGGGGCTGGTAGTGCAAGACCAGCTGATTGTCCGCGATGGCGTGGCCGAGGTCGCTCATCAAAGCCAAGCGCCGCGGGCTGTGTGCGTCGAGCTCGCGGTCATAGACCGCACAGCCTACCCCGGCCTGTTTGGCCTGGTACATCGCCACGTCGGCCAGGCGCAGCAGCTCACTGGCATCGGTCGCGTGTTCCGGCGACAGCGCAATACCGATGCTGGCATCGATCTGCACGCGCATGCCCTCCAGGTCGAAGGGCTGCTGGATGGCGGCGCGCACGCGCGCTGCAATGACCTCGACGGCCTCGCGTTCGGAAACCGAGTGCAGCAGGACGGCGAATTCGTCGCCGCCCAGCCGGGCGAGCACGTCCTGACCCTCCAGCAGCGACAGCAGACGCGGGCCGAGCAGGGTGAGCAGACGATCGCCGCTGTGGTGCCCCAGGGCGTCGTTGACTTCCTTGAAACGGTCGAGGTCGATCAGCAGCAAAGCGAGATCCGGCACCCGCGGAGCGTTCTCGCTGATCAACTGCTCGAGGCAGCCGTGCAGATAATTGCGGTTCGGCAGATGGGTCAATGCGTCGTGACTGGCCTGATACTCCAGCTCGGCGGTGTGGCGATGGCGTTCGGTCACGTCGAGCATGGTCAATACCGAACCGGCCGGGGCGTCGCCCGCGTTGACCGGTCGAACCCAGCACTCGGCGAAAAAGGGGCTGCCGTTGGCCCGGGTAAGCATTAGCTCCCCGAGATGAGCCTCGCCCGTGAGGCGCGCCGGATGCGAGATGGGACAGTGGTCGAAACGAATCGGCGTACCGTCGGCCGCCGCAGGCTGCAGCAGCTCGTACATCGAACGGCCGGTGAGCGCTTCGCTGTCCTCGTAACCGAGCAGCTTGACGCCGGCCGGGTTGCAAAACACGCACCGGCCATTTTCATCGATGCCGAAAATCCCCTCGGCCGTGGACTCGAGCAACAGGCGCACGTGGCGAGTGGAGTCGCGCAGCGCGTCCTCCGAGGCGCGCAGGCGCCGCCCGGAGGACTCGAGCCCTTCGATCTTCTGCTCGAGCGACTCGGCCATGTCATTGAAGGCCTCGGCAATGGTCGCCAGCTCGGAGTGCCTCGGCACGGGCAGGCGTACGCGGCGCTCGCCGCCGGCGAGCCGGGCAATGCCCGTTTCCAATGTCTCCAACGGGCGCATCACCAGGCGCGAGAAGAGCAACACGATCAACACCGTGGCCGTCGCTGCCAGCAGGAAGGCGATGGAAAAACGGCGGACGACTCGCCGCAGCGGCGCCAGCCCCTCCTTGACCGGCTGCTCGACCACAACCCACCACCGGTGAGCGGGGTCGAAACGGCTGACCCCCGCCACCTCATCTCCCTTGAAATTGGGGTAGACGAGCAGTTCGTGACGCCCGCGACCTGCGAACATCGCGCGGGGTACGCTCGTATCGGGCAGATGCACGCCCGAGAGCACGAGGCTCGGGTCGCGCGCGGCGACCAGGTCCAGATGACGGTCAACGAGGTAAACGTAACCGCTTTGACCGATGGGCAGCGACTGCACCGTGTCCCAAAGCCATTTGAGGCTGACCCGACAGATGACAACCGCCTGCGTCTTTCCGTCGCGCACCACGGGTGTGGCGATGCGCACCTGCGGCTCGAAATACTTGGACAGGGTGATCGGTCCGCTGCTCTCGCGGCCGCTCAAGGCCGCGCGAAAGACGGCATCGTCCTTGAGCTCGCGCACGTCGGACGGCCCGAAGGTGCGCGTTCGCGAAACGCGCCAGCGCTCCCGGCCGTCGGCGCCGACCAACGATACGGCCTCCACCTCCGGCCGGCGGTTGAGCAGGCGATGGAACAGAATCCGCTTCTGGGCCTCGGACACCAGCGGGGAGGCAACCATGTCGGCCAAAACCCGTGACTCGGTCCGAATCGCCACGAAGAAGTTGCCAATGGCACTGTCGGTGCGAAACGCTGCTTCGCTCAATTGGCTGCTGATGGTGCGCAGCAGCTCTTCGCGCGAGCCCAGATAGGTCATCGATCCCCACACCGAAATCGACGCGAGCTCGAGCGCCAGGACGAGCAGGACAATTTTGTTGGCGAGCCGCCGCGGACGCTTGAAGCCGAGCATGCTATCTCTGTGTCGTTATGAATTCATCGACCTGGGTCTGCGCCAGAGGACCGAGGGTCAGGTGCAACCGGGCCAACTCGGTGCGGTTGATGGTGTAGAGAAAAGTCTTCGGGGTCTCGAACGGCATATTCTGCGGTGTGACGCCCTGGAGGACCTTTCGCGCCAGGCGGGCGGCCTGGCGCCCGAGGCCGAAAAACGGCGCACCGTAGCTGGCGAGCGCACCCTCCTCGGCCAGCGAACGCGAGTGTGTCATCAAAGGCAGATGCAGGCGACGGACCTGCGGCAGGATGATGTCCTTGAGCGCGTTGTCGATCGGCGCGGTGGGTACGGTCAACATGGCGTCCACATCGCCCGGCCGCAGGCCGCGCATGACGCGCGCAATGTCCGCGCGCGAGTGCACGGCCCTGGCGTCGACGACCAGCCCGTGCCGGCGTGCCGCCGCGCGCGCCGTCTCCATGCCGATGCGCGAGGGGTCAATGTCCGGGTAATACAGGATCAGGATGCGGCGCACATCCGGAATCAGGTCCTGCAGCAACTCCACGCGCTTGCCCGAAATCTCGGCGTTGAGATTGTCCACGCCGGTGACGGCCCAACCGGGGTGGCGGCGGCTTCGCACCAGGCCGCGCTGCAGGATGCTGTTGACGTACAGCACCACGACCGGCACATGGCGCGCGCTGGCCAGAGCCTTCATGGTATCGGCTTCCAGCCCGCCGGCCGCCGCGAGCAGATCGACCTTGGCATCGAGCAGCGCGCGCACCAGGCCGGCCAGCTTGCGGCGATCGTTGTGCGCGTTACGTACGAGATACACGACGGGTCGGCCCGCATTGTCGCCCGGCTCCCCCATCCCACGGATGAAACCCTCGACCTGAGGTTGACGCGAATCACCGAAAAGTACGATGCCCACGCGCGCCGGGCGCCGGGTCTGCGGATCGCATCCGCTGAAGGTCAATACGACGGGCAGCATCGCTACCGCCAGAGAAGCGGCCAATACCAAACGCCTGATACGATCGGGTACTGTCCTGCCCATTTCCTCGCCCCCGAGTCAATCCCCCGGCTCAACGAGCCTGTCGTTCGCGTCTTGCGAACGCCACAGCGGGGCCGGTGACAGCGAGCGCGAACATTCACCGGCAAAGAACGCCCTGCTGTTGTCGGGGCGTGTTGGCCATTGGGCCGCCGAAATCGGCCTGGCTCTTTTCATTGGCGCCGATACCCTTCGTGAAGGCCGATTTAATTCACCACAAGCGATCGGGTTGTTCGCGCCATATTAACAAAAAGATGGGTACCGGGTCGCTCAAATATATAAGGCCGTACAAGCGGACGCTAATGTATGGTCAAAAATTCTGAAGTATTCGTAGGCGTACCGTGCGGCCCGCGCGGTAGATCGTCTCCGCGGCTTCCTGTTATAAACGCTCCCTCATTGCGCAGGGGAGCGTAAATGAACAATAAATCGACAACACATCAAGAAGGAGGCATTTACATGCGTTACGCACGGAAGATAGGACAGGGACTCATCGCCGGACTCATGGCATGGTTTCTCATCGTCGCGCCGGCCCAGGCCGCTCACGACACCCACCACAAGCCGGCCGTCGACCGCGTGCACGGCTCACTATCGGTCATGGTATTGGGCTCGGGCGGCCCGGTTGCGATGCCCAGCGGGCGCGCCAGCGCCGGCTATCTCATCTTTACCGACGGCAAGCCCCGCCTGCTCATGGACGTCGGCGGCGGCACCTTCAAGAGCCTGGCGGCCAGCGGCACCAACGTGAAGGATCTGGATCTCATCCTGTTGAGCCACCTGCACGTCGACCACACGTCGGATCTCCCGGCGATCATCAAGACGGTCTATTTCCACAGCCGCGGGGCGCACGATCTGCACAAGGCGCCGTTTCAAATCTACGGGCCCGGCGCCAACGGCGTGACCTTCCCCCACTCGAAGGTGACCCAGTATCCGTCGACCACGGCCTATCTCAGCGATCTGTTCGATATGCCCAATGGGGCCTACCGCTATCTGCACATTTTCGCCAAGGCCATCAGCGGCGGCACCTTCGGCTATCAAGGCCATGACATCTCGCCCGATGTACACAAACCGGTGCACACCATCCTCAAAGACCACGGTCTGGTCGTGAAGGCCGTGGGTGTCGTTCACGGACCGGCTCCCGCCGTTGCCTACCGTATCGAGTACAAAGGCAAGTCCATCGTGTATTCGGGCGATACCAGCTCCAAGTCCGACAACATGATCAAGATCGCGCGAGGCGCCGACATGCTGATCTATGACACGGCCATCATGGACGATATTCCGAACGGGCCGCGCGACGCCGTGTTCTACAAACTGCATACCACACCTTCGCGTATGGGCGAGGTGGCCGCGGCGGCAATGCCCAAGACGCTGGTGCTCTCGCACCTGACACCCAACACCCTGCCGCGCCTGGACCAGGTCAAGCAGAAGGTCCGCGGCAAGGGTTATAAGGGCAAGATCGTCGTTGCACACGACCTCGCGGTCTACAACCTCGGCGACAGCGACTGAGTCCGCGCACGCGTATTTCCACGCGAGCGTAATGGTCGCTCTCTCGGCGAGCCCGGCGCACCCGCGTCGGGCTCGTTTCATTTAACCAATCCGGTGAGGTGTCACTTAGAACGCGTCGGGCGTCCGTGTTAATGTATTAAGCCGTCATTCAGCCCTAACCCGCCGCCGGATCCACCTACACCCATGTTCAGGACGCTGACCACCATCCCGACGCTGCTGTTCGGCATTGGCATCCTCCTGCTGGGCAGCGGCTTTCTGGGCACACTGCTGGGTATCCGGGCGGGGCTGGAGAATTTTCCCACGGGTCTGACCGGCCTCATCATGGCCGCCTTCTTCGCCGGCTACATTATCGGCACGTATCTGTGCCCGCCGCTCATCCGCCGCTTCGGGCACATCCGCTCGTTCACCGCCATGGCCTCACTCGCCGGGGCCACGGTGCTGGTTCACGCCATGGTGGTCAATCCGGCCGCGTGGATGGCGCTGCGCATCGTGACCGGCGTGTGCATGGTCGGACTGTACATGGTCATCGAAAGCTGGCTCAGCGAGCAGACCGCCGCCCAGCGCCGCGGCCGGGTGTTCTCCGTCTATATGACCGTCAACCTGCTCGCACTGGGCGCCAGCCAGTATCTGATCCTCGTCTACGGCGCCGTCGGTGCGGCGCCCTTCGCCCTGTCGGCGGTGTTCTTCAGTATCGGTTTGATCCCCATCGCCCTGACGCGGGTGATCGAACCGCGCCTGGGCGAGCCCACCGCGGCCTTCGGTCTGCGTCGGCTCTACGCCGTCTCTCCCCTATCGATGATGACGGGCCTGATCTCGGGACTGGGCAACGGCGCCTTCTGGGGACTGGGCGCGGTCTTCGCCCACGACGTCGGCCTTTCCAATGCGGGTATCGCCGCCTTCATGAGCGCCACAGTCATCGGCGGCGCCCTGCTGCAAGGGCCGATCGGCCATCAATCCGACCGCTGGGACCGGCGCATCGTGCTCATGATCGTATCCTTCGCGGGCGCAGCGGCGGCCGCCATCGCCTTCGTGCTCATCCCGGTCTCGCACCCGGGCCTGATCGTCGCCGCGGTCGTCTACGGCGGCTTCGGCTTTTCGATCTACTCGCTGGGCGTGGCCCACATGAACGACCACCTGGGCCCCGGCGAAGTACTGGAAGCCACGCGCGGCGTGCTGCTGGTCACCGGCATCGGCGCCACGCTGGGCCCCGTCATCGGCGGCCTGCTGATGCAGTACGTCGGGCCGCGCAGCCTCATGGCCTTCTTCGGCGTCATCCTGCTGGTATTGGGGCTGTATGCGCTGCGCCGCATGTGGGTCAGCCCAGCCATCCCGGCCGAGGAACAGGGCGAGTTCGTTCCCATGGCGCGAACCTCCGGCGTGGTCCTGGAGATGGACCCGCGCACCGACGAAGAACCGCCGGCCGATCCGGTCGAGCCGACGCCGCCTCAGGCCGGCGAAGGCGGCTGACCCTCACCGCCGCGCCGCTGCATGTGGCGCCTATAGGCCGCCAGAGCCTCCTCGCGCCCGCGAGCCAGGTCGACTACCGGCGCAGGGTAGTCGGCAAGCGGCCCCCCTTCCAACAGATCGCCCTGGCCGGCGCCCGGCGCGTTCCAGGGTTGTTGGCGCCAGCGCGGTTCGAGATCGGCGAGCTCCGGCACCCAGCGCGCCAGGTATTGGCCCTGCGGGTCGAAACGCTCGGACTGGCGCTGCGGATTGAACACGCGAAAGTACGGCGCGGCATCGGCGCCGCTGCCCGCCGCCCACTGCCAGCCCAGCGAGTTGTTGGCCAGGTCCGCGTCGACCAATGTGTCCCAGAACCAGCGCGCCCCGGCCTGCCAGCGGATGCGACAGTGCTTGGTGAGAAACGAGGCCACCACCATGCGCACGCGGTTGTGCATCCAGCCCGTATGCCACAGCTCGCGCATGCCCGCGTCGACCAGGGGTACGCCGGTCCGGCCTCGCTGCCACGCCCGCAGCAGGCGCGGGCTGCGGCGCCACGGAAATCCCGCAAAGCGTGGGTCGAGGGGGGCGTTCGTCGTGTGCGGAAAGTGATACAGGATATGATAGGCAAACTCGCGCCAGGCGAGCTGGCGCAGTAGTGCCTCGACCGGGGCCTCGCCACCGCGCCGCCCGCTCATCGAGGCCGAACGCAGCGCGGCGAGTACCTGGCGGGGGCCGATCTCGCCGAAATGCAGATACGGCGAGAGGCGACTGGTGCCCGCGGTCGCGGGCCGATCCCGCGCCGTTGGGTAATCGGCCAGGGCCTCGTCGATGAACGCGGCGAGCCGCTCAGCCGCCGCTGCCTCGCCCACCGTCCAGGTCTCGCGCAGCCCCGCGTCCCAGCGCACCGCCGGCAGCAGCCCCAGGGCCGAAAGGCGCTCGGAGCGCAGTCGGCGCGGCACCGGAGAGAGCCGGGCGGGCGCCGGCAGCGGCGCCTGCTCCAGACCCAGCTGCTGACAGCGGCGCCAGTACGGCGTAAACACACGGTACGGCCCGCCGGCGCCGTTCTTCACCTCCCACGGCTCGAACAGCAGCCCCGCGTTATGGCTGGCGCAGCGCAGCCCATCGCGTTCCAAACCCATGCGCACGGTACGGCCCAGCTCGAGCTGCGCCGGCTCGTAGCACCGGTTCCAGTACACGCAGTCGGCACCGGTCTCGGCGGCGAGGGCGCGCAGGGCCTCCAGCGTCGGCCCGCGCCGGATCAGCAGGCGACTGCCCGCCTCGCGCAACGCCGCCGCCAGGGCCTGCAGGCTGTAATGCAGCCACCAGCGGCTGGCCGCGCCCGGCGCCCACGCGCCGTCGGCCTGCGGGTCGTGCACATAGATCGGTATCACGCGGGCCCCGCTGGCCGCGCCGTGGTACAAGGCCGGATTGTCGGCCAGGCGCAGGTCGCGCCGCAGCCACACGATCACCGTCTCCATCGAGCCACCTCGCGCCGCCGTCTGCGCCGCGCCGCCGTTGACACTGGGCGACAGACGCAACAGCCGATACACTGATTTCCAATAGCACAACAAAACGGCGCCCCCGCGCCATACCCGAGGCCAGCCTCATGTTCACCGTCCTGACGCATATGGCCGCATTGATCGCCTGCGGCGTAGCCTGGCGGTTTGCGCGCCCCGGCGGCGTCGACGCCGACGCGACCCGCCGCGCCCTGACCGCGGTCGTCTACTACCTGCTGCTGCCCGCCCTGGTGCTGCAGGTGCTGTGGCGTGCACCGCTGGGGCTGGACACGGCACGCATCGCGGCCGCCGCCGCGGCCGGCGTGCTCGCCTGTATGCTCGCCAGCTATCTCATCTGCCGCGGCTGCCGCACGCCGCGCGCGGTGACCGGCGCGGCGATCCTGGCCGCCGCCTTTCCCAACGCGACCTACCTCGGACTGCCGGTGCTCGAAGCGACCTTCGGCACCTGGGCCCGCAGCGTGGCCATCCAATACGACCTGTTCGCCTGCACGCCGTTGCTGTTGACCGTCGGCATTCTGATCGCCGAGGCCCTCGGCACCCGCAACCGGACCGAGTCCCCCCTGGCGGGATTGCTGCGCGTGCCGCCGCTGTGGGCGGCGGTAGTCGCCGTCGCGCTCAACGCCCTGGCCGTACCGACCAATGACTGGCTCGACGGCATGCTGTCCATGCTGGGCTCGGGCGTCGTGCCCCTGATGCTGATCTCCCTCGGCTTGAGCCTGGAATGGGGCTCCTGGCACTTTACCAACCTCAAGGCGATGCTGCCGGTGCTGTTCGTCCAGCTGCTGCTGATGCCCGTGGTGGTGTGGGCGGTCGCCCACTTCATCGGCCTGGAGGGGCAGACCTTACAGGCCGTGGTCCTGGAGGGCGCCATGCCCAGCATGGTCCTGGGGGTGGTGATTTCCGATCGCTTCGGCCTGGACACCGCGCTGTATGCCGCTGCGGTGACCACGTCCACGCTGCTCAGCCTGGCAACGCTGCCGTTGTGGTTCCATCTGCTCGGCGGCTGACAGGCTGCTGCAACACGAGGGCGCGGCAGCACCGGCCGCCCCTTGCCCCCATCGGGCTCGCGACGTTTTTCAACGCCCCGCCGTCTGCTAGCGCTTGGCCTTGCGGTACTCGGCCTCGGCGTCGGGCAACAGCTTCTCGATCTGTTTGATGCGCCGCGCGTCCAGGGGATGGGTGGACAGAAACTCGGGCGGCGCGCCGCCGTTTTTCTTGTTGTACGCGGCGAATCGCTTCCAAAAGGCCAACGCCTCGCGCGGATCGTATCCGGCACGCGCCATATAGATCAGGCCGAGGTGATCGGCCTCGAGTTCCTGCTGGCGCGAATGCGGCAGCATGACGCCGAGCTGAGAGCCGATGCCGTAGGCCCCCAGCACCAGGCTCTGGGTCTCGGCCGGCCGGCTCTGCATGGCCTGCTCCAGGACCGTACCGCCCAGCTTGACCAACAGACCTTCGGAAATGCGCTCGGCACCGTGGCGCGCCACGGCGTGACCCACCTCATGGGCGATGACCGTGGCCAGGCCGGCCTCGTCCTGCGTAATCTTCAGGATTCCGCTGTATACGCCCACCTTGCCGCCCGGCAGACAAAAGGCATTGGCCACGTCCGGCTTGTCGAACAGCACGAATTCCCACTTGGCGTTGGGCAGCGGCGCCACCGCGGCGATGCGCCGCCCCACCCGCTTGACCAGCGCGGTGGCTTGCGCGTCCTTGGAGATCGGCGTGTCCTTCTTGAGCTTGTCGAACTCGCTCAGGCTCAGCTGTACCGTCTGCTCGCGGCTGACCAGAATGAGCTGCGAGCGCCCGGTCTCGGGCACGGTCGCACAACCGCCCAGCAGGGTCAGCACGAGCGCGCCGAGCAGCAGTCGCCCGCCGCGCCGTTTCAGCTGCAGTTTGTCCATGGCTCAGGCTCCGTCGCTTTAGCCCTCGGCCAGCAGATTGCGCAGATCGATGATCGCCGCGTTGGCCGGTGACATGTAACTCACCATCGTCTTGGAATAATTGGCCAGCCACCCCATCGGCGCCCCGTTGAGCACCACCGGTGAGGACGGCTCGACCTGGGTCTGCTCGAGCAGCCGGATGACCTGGCGCAGGCTGGCCACGGCATTCTTCTTTTTCAACACACCGTGGAAGTCCACCTCGACCGCGCGCAGGACCTCCAGCAGCGCCCAGACATAGCCGCGCGACTCGTAGTAGACGTCATCGACCTGCATCCAGGGCGTGCGCGCGACGATCAGCGCCGAGGTCTGGGTGGACTGCTGCGCCGCGGTATCGCCGGCCAGATCGGTATTGACGCGCAGCTCCTCGACGCTGGCGTTGAGCCGCTGGGTCAAACCGCCCAGGCGCTTTCCGACCACCGCCAACAGCTCGTTGAGGTTGTCGGCGCGGGTGTAGAACTGCGTCTTCTGCTCCTTCGGGTCCGACAGGCGCGCCAGATAACGCTGCAGATGGTCGATACCCTTGCGGTACTCGCGCTCGGTCGGGGGAAACAACCAGGAATTGGCGTCGAAATTGAAGTGAGGCTCGGCCTCGGCCAGGTCCGGGTCCTCCAACGACTGCGACTGCGAACGGCTGAAATCGTTGCGCAGCACGCGCGCGGTGTCTCGGATCATCACCACGGCGCCGAATTCCCAGTTGGGCATGTTGTCCAGCATCTGGTAGGTGCCGAACAGCGACGTCGGCGGCATGACGTCGTTGCTGAGGTAACCGCCGGGTTTGTCCAGGACCGTCTGAGCGACGCGGATGAGCGCCGCCGTCGTGGTCGAGCCCGGCACCACGCGACTCTGGTCGCCCCCGGCCATGGCCAGGGCGTTTTCGCGCACGTCGAAGGGTGCCGGTTCCTGGCTCCAATAGATGCCGACGATGTACAGAACCACGACGAGGGTCGCCGCCGCCAGGGCCGTCGTCCAGACCAGGCCGCGCTCGCGCCAGGTGCGGGGGTGATACAGCCTGCCCAGAGCGCCCACTGCTGCCCCGGCCCATCGGCCCAAATGCCGAGCAAGGCCCGCCAGCGTCGTTTTGATACCCTCGAACATCGGTGTCTCCCCTGTATGCGCCCCCCGGAGTGGCGGTGTGACGTGGAACACGCCTTTTGACCCTACCCAAACGTAGGATTTACCCCTAATATGGACAGTATAAGAGACGCGGCTCCCATAATAATACGGGATGGGCCGGCACAGGCCGAAATATGAATCACGACGCCACCTTCGAACTCCGCCAGGAGGATGTCCTGCGGCGGGAACGACGCTTCGAGCTGTTTAACGACCGCTATGTGCGCGTGTTCCAGGCACGTAAGAAACAGGACGTCGAGTACACGATCGATCTGCTCGCCCTCGCCCCGGGCAGCGAGCGCAAGATCCATTTCCATTGGAAGTGGCTCAGCGGCGCCTGCCTTGCGCTGACCATTTGCGCCGCGGTTACCTTTGCCCTGTTCCGCGAACCGAGCGGCGAGCGCATGCTGTACCTCGCGCCGATCCTCCTCATCGCACTGGCGGCATGCCTGGGCATGTTCTACCAGTTCTTCGCCACCTCCCAGCGCTGTCAGGTCTTTTCCAGTCGTTTCGCCGGTGTGCCCCTCGTCGAACTGCTGGTCAACCGACCCGACGCGGCCCGTTTCAAGGCTTTCGTCCAGGACCTGGAAATCCGCATTGACCTGGTCAGCCAGAAGACCCACCTCACCGACAACGAACTCAAAGCCGGGGAAATGCGCATGCTGCGCCGCTTGGCCAGCCGGGGCGTGATCAACGACAAGGCATACAACCACGCCAAGTCACTTATTCTGGCGCAGGCCTAGCATCGCCCGTAGGGCGATGCCGGGGCGAGTAACGAGGAACGAGTTTCGAGGAAAAGCCAAGGGACCGGCCCCCTCAATCGTCACACTCCAGCCCCAAGTCTCGAGTCTTTTTCTTCCCCTCGCCACTCGCTGCTCGTTACTCGCGACTGCGCCCGCAGGAGCGGGCGCCCCACACTTCGTTGGCCGCTTTCGCGGCCAATCCCTGATCCCGATCAATCACATTCAATGAGGGTGTTGCCCGTTTCTGCTATACGTTAGCTAGAAGCACAACGGCGGTAAGCCCCGATGATCCCGATCCAGGAGCTGCTGAGCCGCATCCGCTGGGATGAGGAGTTCGGACAGGGGACATTCCGGCTCGGCTACTACGACCGGGTCGAGGATCGGATTATGTACGTGGATTTCGAGGAGCTGTTTTTCGATCCGGGCGATCACTTCACCTTCGAGCTCGTCGATATCGACGGCGTCGTGCACCACGTCCCACTGCATCGCATCCGGGAGGTGTATCGCAACGGCGATTTGATCTGGCACCGCCAAGGCTGAGGCCGGGCGAGGTCATACGAGGCCGAAAGGCCCTCGCCCCTCGAAACTCGCACCTCGATACTCAAAAGCAAGGGAGAGAAACATGGCGACCAAGAAGACAACCAAACGAACCGCACGGGGCAAAACCACCGCCAGCCGCCGGCCGGCCAAGCGCACGCCGCGGCGTGTGGCGGCGAGCAAACCGCTGAACAAGACTCACGAGACCCTGGTGCGCACGGTCGCGCGGGGCATCGTCGCGGTGGACACCATGGCCGAGAAGGTCAGGGCCGCCGAGCAGCATGCGGAGGAAGCGGTCGCCCGGTGGGAGAAGGCCGTGCAAAAGGCCAGCAAATCGCAGACGGCCGCGGCAAGGCGTATGGTGGCCCAAGCCCGCACACAGGCCAAAAAGGCCCGCAGCCGGTTCACGGAGTGGCGCGCGAAGTTCCGCCACGAGGAACGCAAGCTCAAGGGTTCGGTCAGCGCCGCGGAGCTCGAACGCCGCAAGGAAGAAGCCAAGCAGAAGGCCGTCGCGGCCTTCACCGCAAAGTGGGAGCGTGAGTGGGACCGCAAGATGAAACGGGCACAGACCAAGAAGGCTGCGGCCAAGAAGAAGACCGCGCGCACGCGCGCCACGGCCTCGCGCCGCACGACCCGTTCGCGCGCCGGCGCCCCCGCCTGAGCGCTTCGCCCCCGGCACCGGCCGCCTGCGATCGGGCGGTCGGTGCGCAACTTTGTCCCCAACTCCTGGTCGAAACTGGTACGCGGCCACCGTAGGCCCGGCGACGATCGGGATCGACCATGAGCGAAGACAGCTTCACCGACTTCGTACTGGCTCAACTCCACGACTTCTGTCAGCTTCGCTGTCGCTCGATGTTCGGCGGCCACGGCCTCTACAATGCCGGCACCTTCTTCGGCATCATCCACAGCGGCCGCCTCTACCTGCGAACGAACGAGCGTACCCGCGCCCGTTATCTCGCCGCGGGCATGCAGTCGTTTCGCCCCAACGACAACGAAAGCCTGCGCTACTACTATCAGGTTCCGGCCGACGTCGTGGCCGACACCCGTCGGTTGGTCGAATGGGCGCTCGACGCCGTCGACGGGAGCTGAGACGCTTCGCATCTCGACTCTCGTCGACCAGTTACGAGTAGCGAGTCTCGAGTCGCGAGGGAAAGCGTGAGGTGTGAGGCGTGAGGCGAAACGCCGCGGATACCATAGGATACGGTGAGGCACGAACCGCATCGCTCGCGTATCCCGAATACCTCCTCAGAGCCCTCGTCCGGTGCTCTGGAAAAAACGCAGAGTTCGCAGAGACGCGGAGGGCGCAGAGAAGACATGAATTGGCAGACGTCAGTTTGCAGTCGGCAGCAAGAAGTCTAAATGCTCTTCTCTTTCAGACCACTGCGGACTGCCAACTGACCACTTCGCCCGAAGGGCGGCTAATTCCGCCCGCCGCTGCGCGGCGATTGATCCCCTCACCCTGACCCTCTCCCTGTTGGGAGAGGGAACAAGACAGTGGCGGGCTGCGCACGGGCGGACGCCTGAGTGAACGCAGAGTTCGCAGAGACGCGGAGGGCGCAGAGAAGACATGAATTGGCAGACGTCAGTTTGCAGTCGGCAGCAAGAAGTCTAAATGC
>Ga0209918_1001087_pt1 | contig 15525 bp, 8 predicted proteins | sample SalPonD_shore_MG_FD_185712 | JGI IMG/M metagenome (GOLD analysis project Ga0209918, IMG submission 185712) | Salt pond soil microbial communities from South San Francisco under conditions of wetland restoration - Salt Pond MetaG... | ecosystem: Environmental > Aquatic > Marine > Intertidal zone >...
ATTTTCGTGATTTCAAAATCCTCACGTATTACTTATACGCTGTGGTTTTGAAATCACTCAGGCTTTGACTTTGAACAAAATCCCTGGTTTTGCAAAGCCCTCTTTTAAAATGTTTCAAAGGTTAGAATCTCGTTCCCAGGCTATCCCTGGGAATGCCCCTCCTGAGAAGTTCCGCTTCGCGTAACGTATTAAGGACAAATCATTATAAGAGAACTTTGCAAAACCGTGTATTTGTCCAAATTCTGCATTTTCGTTATTTCAAAATACCTATTTGTTATTTGAAATTTACAATTTGTTATTTACCCGAAGGATACCAGTCACTTTTATTATTGTAAGATTAATCGAACACATCTTCACAATCAACATAAACACGCTCAACCCGGCGGGTAAAACGACAAAGAATTTCGTACGATATTGTCCCGAGTTTTTCCGCCCAATCCCGGGCTGTGTTTCGATTCCTGCCTAGCAAAGTCACTTCCGAATCTACGGGCAACTTATCATCCCCCAGGTACACCATGATATTATCCATGGTAATGATGCCCACTACCGGGTAGATTTTACCCTCAATTTCCACTTCCAATCGATGGGATAAATTGCGGGGCAGCCCATCGGCATATCCCACCGGAATCACCCCGATATAACCATCTTCCGGGGCTTCCCACGTGGCCAGGTAGCTGACGGTATTTTCCTTCTTAATTCGTTTTACCTGGGCAAGATGTGATTTCCATTTCAACACCGGTTCCAATCCCTTGATCGGGACATTTCCCGGGGGATAACCGTATAAACCGATGCCATATCGAACCATATCAAAATGGGAATTTTGATAAAACGCCACACCTCCCGAATTTGCCATGTGAATGATTAACGAATCATCAAACCGGGACCGAATCTGTTCAAAAATGGCAAGCTGCTCGCGGGCCTTGGTGGAATCCGGTTCATCGGCCGTCGCAAAATGCGAATAAATACCCGTGCAATTCAATTCTTCGTGAGTATTGATTGCTTTCTGAACTTTTTCCACTTCATCTGGTAAAAATCCATAGCGTCCCATACCCGAATCGAAGTTAAGATGATAGGTGGTCCCCTCCGGCAACAGGTTAAAATGATCAAAAGCACTGACGGTTGCCACCAGGTTAAATTCCCTGAAAACACCGGCATTCCTTTTATCCGGCACTCCAAAAATCAAAATCGGGTGCCTAATACCCGCTTGGCGCAGCTCAATGCCTTCATCCACATTGGCTACGGCCAACCAATCCACCTCCTTTTCCAGAGAGTTACACACTTCCACGGCACCATGCCCATAGGCATCTGCTTTGACGACCGCCATGGATTTCGTATTCGACTGCGTCTGTGATTGCAGCACTTTCAAATTGTTCAGCAGACGATTTATGGATATTTCAGCCTGAGAATTGGAATAAGAAAATTTCAAATCTGACAGTTTAATTTCAAAGAAGTTATTAACAATTATGGATCATGAAACCGCCCGTTAGTATATAAACGGGTTTCAAATATCTTTATAAAAGATTCTTCCGGTTCAGAATATAACGTTCAGAGGGCTTTGCAAAACCAGTGATTTTGGTCAATCCCGAATGCTTTCGGGGTGATTGATTTCAAAACCTCCCGAAAACTTTCGGGAAGAATTTGGACAAAAGCACGGTTTTGCAAAGTCCTCCGTTCAGTAATTCACAAGTTCATGTTGCTTTTTCAAATCCTATAAAACATAGAATCTTGAGGGGCAAATTCCAACATTTGTGTATAACACACCCAAATCTCTTTTGACAACACAGAATCGGCATTTTCAGAGGGCTTTGAAAAACCAGGAATTTTGGTCAATCCCGAATGCTCGGGGTGAGTGATTTCAAAACCTCCCGAAAACTTTCGGGAAGAATTTGGACAAAAGCTCGGTTTTGCAAAGTCCTTTTTCAATAAACCTTCATTCAGTTCGCGGAATCAATAAACCAATGAATGCCATACGATACATAATAATAACTTTTCGCATTTGAACATTTCATATTGATTTTTTTTCCAATAACTTGGAATATCCAAATAAGGTTCTAGCTATCATCCAAAAACTGGAAATTTATAAGCAATGAAATTTTTTAAAACTTTTTTAGCATCCACACTGGGTACGCTGCTTGCTATCTTTATACTATTCATCATTGGTTTTATTATGATAATCAGCAGCTCTAAAGAACCGGAACCCTATATAAGAGATAACACCGTTTTGAAATTAAATATCAGCGGTAATATTCCGGGCCGGACGATAATAAATCCTTTTGATGAATTCATCCGAAAAAAAATTGGCGATCATGTCTCCCTGGAATCACTCAAGAAAAATCTCAAAAAGGCGGCTGTCGACGATCACATCAAAGGCGTATGGTTGAATATTAATTTTGTTTCCGCCCCCTGGTCAACCCTGCAGGAGGCCAATACTATTCTTGAAAATTTTAAGAAAAATTCAGGGAAATTTATTTATGCCAGTACCGATGATCAGGGGCTGAATGAGAAAGGTTATTTCCTGGCGACTTCCGCTGATTCCATCTTCTCTCCCCCTGCCAGTTTCTTTGAATTTGACGGCTTTTATACGCAGACTACTTTCTATAAAAAATTGCTGGATAAAGTCGGGGTAAAAGCGGAAATCACCCGAAAGGGCAAATATAAATCGGCGGTAGAACCATTTATGCGTACTGATAATTCGGAAGCCAGTGATTACCAGTTGCGCCAGATTGTGGATAAAATCAGTTCCGTATTTGTGAATCAAATCAGTGAGAAAACCGGGAAATCGGCCGATGAGATCAACGGAATGCTAAATACTCAACCTCACATAAATGCCGATTTTGCTTATCAAAATGGGTTGATTAACGGGCTGATCTATCCGGAAGAGGTAGAAAACAAAATGAAAAAACGGATGGGCGTATCAGCGGAAGATGAACTGGAAACGATTTCCAACAGCCGATATCTCAAGGTTAGCAATGAATCAGCCGGGCTGACCACTCCCGATACCAAAAATAAAATTGCCGTCCTTTATGCAGATGGCATGATTGTCTCCCAGTCTCCGACGGAATCTCCACTGCAACAGGAACAGTTCATAACGGCTAATTCCATACGCAAAGAACTGCAGAGTATCCGGGAGGATGACCAGGTTAAAGCGCTGGTCGTCAGAATTAATAGCCCCGGGGGCTCCGGCAGTACTTCTGATTTGATTTGGCACATGTTGCGGCAAACTTCCGAAGATGTCCCCGTCATAGCCTCCATGGGTCCGGTAGCCGCTTCGGGGGGATATTATATGGCTATGGCTGCTGATACCATTGTTGCCATGCCCACGACCATAACCGGCTCAATCGGCGTATTCGGCACTAAATTTAATGCTAAAGATCTTTTGAATGATAAAATTGGTCTTACATTTGATGAAGTTAAGTCACATAAGCACGCCGACTGGCTGAACCCCACGCGCCCCTTTTCTCCTGATGAAGCCGAAGCTTTTCAGCGTGATATTGATAAATTCTATGAGACGTTCATCACCAAGGTAGCTGAACGCAGGGGGTTGACCCGCGATCAGGTTGATGAACGAGCGCAGGGACGGGTTTGGATCGGATCGGATGCAAAAAATCAACAACTCGTTGACCTCCTTGGCGACCTGGATGAAGCCGTTTCTGTTGCGGCAAAAAAGGCAAACATAGATCAATATAAATTGGTAAGTTATCCAAAGCCTAAAAGTTTTTATGAACTGCTCATGAATTCTGCGGAGACACAGGTTCAGTCCTTGTTTAGTATGCACTGGTTATTTGGTTCATATACCAAAGAAATGGAACAAGCGTTGAACACCCATGAACGCGGAGTCATGAGTCTGATGCCCTATAAAATTTCGGTTCATTAATTCTTAGTTATGAGATTAGGACGTTTTAAAATCGAACATCTGAGTGAGGGAAGATTCGAATCCTACCTGGACGGGTCTTTCCAAAAGATGGACTATCGGTCAACCCAATCCACCAAAAGTCCGCCCGTATTTGTTGAAAAAACTTCGGCATCCATCGGTATCGATCCTATTCTGATTCAGGGTGAAGATGCCAATATCTTACTCGAAACCGGGCTGGGCTGGGGCTTGGATCACAACAGCCGAAATCACAAAGTATCGAATCTTAAAACCAATCTTGAAATATTTGGATTAACACCGCGGGATATCACGCATGTAATTCTATCTCATCTGCACTACGATCATGCTGCGGGTTCCACATTTAACGATGAGGAACTTAAAACCCGGCCTACCATGCCCAATGCCTCCTACTTTGTTCAAAAACGGGAATGGGAATTTGCGCTGAATTCTTTGGAGCAAAAGCAACAGGTACAGGGAGCGGGTTATCAACTGGATGAGCTTTACCGGCTGGTCGCCGACAACCGTTTTTATTTTATTGATGAAGACTATCTTAAAATTTTGCCTGGAATTGAGGTTATCTGGTCGGGCGGGCATACACCGGGACATCAGATTGTTCGCATTTCTGATCAACACAAGGTGGCGTATTACATGGGGGATTTGGTCCCGTCGGATGCTCATCTTAACCACTACTCGATGCGTCATATCGACCTGAATCCCGAGCAAGCCAGGCAAATGAAGATGGTTTTATTGCGACAGGCCTATAAAGAAGATGCTTTCTTATTGTTTTATCATTCCCTTTACACCAAATACGGAAAACTCAGTAAAGACCGCCACCGAAAATACGTACTGCAAGACTGAGAGAGTCATAGCAGCAGGACTACTAAACTTTGAAAGTTTAGTAGTCCTTGAATCTAGGATTAGTAAACTTTAAAAGTTTACTAATCCGGAATAAATTACTGATTCATGGATTTCAGAAAATCCATATTGTCGCGGGTACCTTTGATCTTGTCCAGCATAAACTCCATCGCTTCGAATGAATTCATGCGGTTAAGATAACGACGAAGTAGTACCACTTTTTCGCCCTCTTCCTCCGGCACGATCAATTCTTCGCGACGCGTACCACTCTTGAAAATATCCATGGCCGGGTAGATTCTTCGATCCGCCAGGCGACGATCCAGCACAATCTCCATATTACCGGTACCTTTGAATTCTTCAAAAATCACATCGTCCATGCGTGAACCGGTTTCAACCAGTGCCGTAGCCAGAATCGTCAGACTTCCGCCATTTTCAATATTTCGTGCAGAACTAAAGAGCTGACGCGGTGCTTTCAGCGCTTCCGAATCAACCCCGCCCGACATCGTTCGTCCGGTATTGGAGGCGCAGATGTTATACGCCCGGGCCAGACGAGTGATCGAGTCCATCAGGAGCACTACATCGTGACCGCTTTCAACCAGCCGCTTCGATTTTTCAAAAACAATCTCTGACAGGCCAACATGATTTTCCGGTTTCTCGTCAAATGTGGAAGCTACCACTTCTGCATTTTCAACGGTGCGTTCCATTTCCGTAACCTCTTCAGGACGCTCGTCGATTAGCAGGATAATAATTTTGGTATCCGGGTTATTTTCATTAATGGCGTTCGCAATATTCCGCAGAATAGTGGTTTTACCCGTTTTGGGCTGAGCCACAATCAAACCACGCTGGCCTTTACCCATCGGGGCAAAAAGATCGATGATACGGGTCGTATATTCCGTAGACTTGTGCTCCAGCTTATACCGCTCGTCAGGATAGATGGGAAGCAGATCTTCAAAATCCTCACGATTGTCCATATCATGTGGAATGCGACCATTCACACCATCTACACGAAGCAAGGCAAAGTATCGTTCTCCCACTTTAGGGGGACGAATGATACCAATCACACAGTCCCCTTGTTTTAAACGAAACCGTTTTATCTGTGAAGGAGATACGTAAATATCATCAGGGCTGGCCTTGTAATTATAATTTACTGAACGCAGGAAACCATAACCATCCGGTAAAATTTCAAGGGTTCCCTCATTGATCAGGTACCCTCCCAGGTTGGGCTGAATTTCTTTCAGTCGTTCGTCAAGTGTTGAAGCATCCGATTCCGGTAAAATATCGTGGACGCTCTTTTTCTTCTTACCCCCTTTACGACCGCCTTTGGTGCCAGAACTCTGTTTTTTCTTGCTTTTGGTTCTGGACGAATCATTCTTCCGGTCGTTCCTTGGTTTCCGGGTATTCGATTCCTTATAGGGCTGAGTATGTTTCAGGTTTTTTCTATTCGTAGCCTCTGCATCCTTCTTTTTTGTGGAAGGCCGGGCTTGGGATTTCTTTTTGTTATTAGAACTGTCATTTTTAGATGAACTGTCATCTTCCATATCAAAAATCGTTCGGGCATGCGTACTTGCCTGCTCCCGAATACGATCGATTAAAGTCTGCTTGCGTAACCCAGTAACAGGTTTCAAGCCCTTAGCACGGGCAATTTTTTGCAATTCTTTAACCGTCTTTTCATGTAAAGAATTAAGCTCTTCTTCTGTCAGTTCATCGGTGTGGATATCCGACATAATTCTTCTATATGTCTAATCTTTTTAAAAATTAGGGATGAATATTCTAAAATTACAGATACTCATTCAGAGAGTTGATCTCACCAGGAAAAAAATAATCGTTGAGATAAATTCAGAGTAGAAGAGGAAATACTTAGTAATCCAAGTCAATGGCTGTTAACCACTTCCTCACAATGCTGTAAAAGTAAAAACTTCCTGCAAAAATTACTAATTCTGATTTTAAAGCACATAATTTAGCTTTGATATCTTCAGGATTTGCAGGAAAAGGCAGAATATGCTCCATTCCATGTTGTATATCTTGCAATGTTGCCGCTCTATCTGCCCCAAGTGTATAATAATACTTTTTTTTGAATTCCGAAAATGCATTCAACACCGGTTTGTTGACTTTATCTTTCATCATAGACAAAATTAAGACCGCATCATTCGGCGATTTGATGGTTCGAACCGTTTGCATCAATGCTTCAACCGCTTCAATATTATGAGCTCCATCAAAATACCAATCGAGCCCGGGATGCAGTTTTTCGAAATTCCCCGTATGAATGAATCGCTTTTGAACATCAGCAATGCCTTCTTTGAGAGCTTTATTCGAAACTGAAAATTTACTCCCAAGAAGATTTATGACCCTCCAGGTAACGGCAAGATTATAAAGATTAACGGGAGCTTTAAATGGATTATTTAAATTGATCTCCTGCTCTTGCCCTGAATTTATTTCAATTCTACTGCTTTTATAACGAACCTCCGGCTCGTCTATTCCATATACTACAGATTTTTTTTTCTGTGCATTATTTAAGATAACTTTTTTTGCCACCTCTGCCAATTTTCCTATGACAACCGGGACATTTTTTTTGATGATCCCCGCTTTTTCGCCGGCAATGGACGCCAAATCAGAGCCCAGGATATCGGTATGATCTTTCGCCACGCTGGTTATAACGGATACTTCCGGAGTAATAATGTTAGTTGCATCAAGCCGCCCGCCCAAACCGGTTTCAATGATGGCAATATCAACATCCTCCCTGCTGAACCACCAAAAAGCCAACACCGTGCAAATTTCAAAATAGGTTAACCCGGCATTCTGTAGTTTATCTCCATATAAATTGAAAAAAGAGAGCAACGCATCATCACCAATTTCAGAACTATTTATTTTAAACCGTTCATTGAAATGCATTATATGCGGCGATGTATACAACCCCGTTTTGTAACCCGCACTTTGATATACGGAAGCTATAAGCCGGCAGGTGGTACCTTTTCCATTGGTCCCGGCTACGTGAATGGATGGAAAATCTTGTTCCGGATTGCCAATGGAACCACAGAAATTCCTGATGCCGGCAAGCTGGAAATGAGCAGCCTTTGACCCTTTATCCTGGAATTTGGGAATACGGTTCAGATAAGAATTTACCTCATCTGCATTTCGAAATATAATTTTACGGTTCATAAAAATTTGCAAGCGCTATGAAAATCATAATTTCTTTATTGCTATATCTGATTAAAATCGCATAACCAGTTTATATTGAAAAGAATTTGCAGGACTCAGAAAGCAGTTATTGCCCAACGTGAAAAAAGGGATGTGAATCTATTTTCATATCTCAACTTCCCAAAAATTTAGCCCACAGCATGGCATCTTAATATTTGCTACCTTTCCTCCCTTAAATTATCACTTAATACGTTTTTTAAAAATATTATTCCGATAAACGCATGTTCTACAAGTCCGTTATTCGACCGCTTTTATTCAAGATGGATGCTGAACGGGCGCATCAGCTAACGCTCCGTTTTGCACAGATAGCGGAAGATAATGACCTTTTACTTCAAACAACGGGATTTCTATATGATTACCAATCCCCTTTACTATCTCAGCAAATCCTGGGATTGAATTTTCGAAACCCGGTGGGACTGGCTGCGGGCTTTGATAAAAACGGGGAAGTACCCCGGGTGTTGCAAGCCATGGGAATGGGCTTTGTGGAAGTCGGTAGCATCACCGCCAAAGCCAATGCAGGAAATCCCAAACCCCGTGCATTTCGATTACCTATTGATCAATCTCTTATCAACCGGATGGGTTTGAATAACAACGGTGCTGAGATCATCATCAACCATCTCTCCGGGAAGGCATTGAGCATCCCCCTGGGGATCAATATTGCCAAAACCAACGAACCCACCATCCTGGGAAAAGAAGCCTTGCACGATTATCGATTCAGTTATGAACAGGCGCTGAAGGTTGCCGATTATATAACCATCAATGTTTCGTGTCCGAACACCGGCGAAGGAAAAACGTTCGAAGATCCTTCGGCCCTGGATGAGTTATTGGACGCATTGGATGTCAGCAATCACGCCTCATCCACGCCCACCCTGGTGAAACTTTCTGTGGATCTGGACCGAAATCAGCTGGAACAACTGGTGGAGGTTTGCGAAAAGCATCAAATCAGCGGGTATGTGGCAACCAACACTTCCTCTGACCGGGATAACCTGAAAACGTCTCCAAAAACATTAAGAGAAATCGGTCGAGGTGGACTGAGCGGCCGCGCCATTCATCCCAAAAGCACTCAAATTATCGGATGGTTGTACGAGTTGATACAAGGGCAAAAACCAATTATTGGGGTAGGGGGAATTGATTGCTTCGCGCATGCTTTGGCAAAATTAAAGGCGGGTGCCGATCTGCTTCAGGTGTATACCGGGCTCATCTACGAAGGTCCCGGACTGGTAAAACAAATCAATAAAGAATTAACACGCTTTATGGAAGCAAGGGGCTTGTCTTCTATCCAGGAGCTGCATCAGTGAAAAGTGAAAGGTCAACATTATGCAGCCTGTTCACCTTTCGCAACTTCATTGATTTTTTTGAAAGCTGAAGGCTGATCGCAAAAAGCTAAGGTTAATAGAAGGCTTTGCAAAACCGGTCTTTTGTCCAATATCTTCCCGAAAGGGTTCGGGAGAATTTAAAATCCTCACTTATAGGTAATAAGCTCCGGTTTTAAATTCACTCAGGCTTTGACTTTGACCAAAATCCCTGGTTTTGCAAAGCCCTCTTTTAAGTGAAAAAACGCCCCGAAAGATTTCGGGATCGGGATTAAAGAACTATCCAAAAACGCATGAGAGAATTGCCCTCCGGGAAATCCCAAATTACAATGATCAAATAACAAATTTACGTTGTGTTAATTTAACCATAGTATTGTATTCAATGAACTAACAAAAGGCCAAATGTTGAGTTGAAAGCAAAATCTTTATAAAAATCCCCTCCCCGAAAGGGTTCGGGACAGGCTTGACAGGCTGTGAAATCATTGGGGTGCAAATTATTCTGGAATTAATTTTTTCAAGTCAAATGATTGTTTAGTAAACGAAATTCGTAATAGTTTCCCTTCGAAGGGGTGTAGGGGGATGACCCCAGCGTTTTAAAGGCAAATATTCTTATTTATTTAAGATTTCTTTAAGTCCATTTTATTTGATTTTGGATTTTTTAACCTTTATCGCGCCTTCCGAATCAGAGCTTTCGCCGGAGAAGTAATCCCAGGCGGAGCCCGGCATCGAGTTGGAAGGTAAAAACAAGGTCAAAACGTTCCTCTACCCTTTGAGGTCCGGGGATGAGGGCGGACAAAATGGGGTTTAACATATTTTTCTCGATGAAATCTGAGCCTGAAAATGAGTAAAGGGACGCAGAGCGTCCACGGTGCATTACGCCGCAGAGCGTCGTAACGAGTACGGGGAAAAGTACACCCTCACCCTCAACCTTAGACTTAATCTCAACCTAAAACCTGAAGTACTAATTATACCCTGAAATTTGGGTACGAAACTTCAGTTATTATTCACCCGCGTCGTATCCTCTACGTTTATACTTTGTGTTGAATCCATCGTATCCGCATTAACGGGAGAGGGTTTCTTAACGGGAAGCGTAATGCGGCAACGGGCCTTCACGGCTTCCTTATTCCGGGTAATGGGCTTAAATTTCATTTGCTCCTGTATAGCACGGGTATAGGTCATCTCCACCGGATTCCCGGTAAAGCGATTCAGTAGATTCACATTAACAGGAAACCCGTTGGGGTCAATGGTAACTTCAAACTGGTACTGATCAGGGATCTTTGAAAAATCTACGTTATCAGGATAATGTAAATTTTGCAGGAAGCCATCCACCCCGCCGACAATTGACGGAGTAACTCCCAAATCTTCACAGGAATAAACCGGTACAGATGAAGTGCGGGAAGAATCCGGTGCCTGACTTGCCACAGGCTCAGGGCTTGCCGTATCGGCCAAAGCCACAGTCTGTGATGTCAGTGTTGAATCCTGCGGTTGAGTCATTGCAGCTGCGGCTCTCTTTGCCCGGGCCTTATTACGTTCTTTTTCCAACTCCTTCAGTTTTTCAGGTACTTTCAGTTCATTCTGCAATTCAGTTACCTCATCCTTCTTCTTATACTGTGGAAAAGTTGTAAGAAGTTCATTTAAAACCGTTCGGGTACTATCCCAATAGGTCCCTTCATAGGGGAAGAAGTCCACAAATTGTGGCTCTTGCAAAGTAGAATCTGCAATAGATTTCCAGTGCGTTTTTTGGGCAGCACTGAGCGTAGTATCGTTCATCATCGTTTTGGCCGAATCCTGCAAGGCCTGGAATTGGTCTTGCTTACGCTGCCACTGTATTTGTTTATCAAACCACTCGTCGTACTTATTTTGATAATTCTTCCCTTTCATCGCCAGTTTCATATAATCTTTGGCCGCCCGGTACATGGCATAAGGAGCAATGGATGCCTCCTTTTCTCTTTTCGAAAAGCTACGTTGTTTTTCAGCCTTTTGTACCATACTCCAGGTATTCAGAGAGTCCATCATTTTATGATAAGGACGTATCACCGAATCGGGGACGAAACTGGCGGTTGCCAGAGATTTGTTATCTTCATCGAGATAAGCCAGGTAGGGATCATCAACGTCAGATTTAAGGGCGAGATCCTTGCAGGTGTGCTCATCAGCCGACTTCTTATCCTGTAACACCACTAAGTATTTAAAATTCGAAAATTGCTCATTCAACCGATTCAGTACAACACGGGTACTGTCCCAATAAGCTCCATCACAGGGAAACTGATTTGCCGTATCGGTATTAAAATTAAACCGGTACGTTTTTCGGTAACCAATCGGCAGGGTCTTGTTCAATTGCATCAGCCTTCGTACCGGATAAGATTTTTGATCTCCGGGTGCTAACGATTTCGCTGTTTCCAGATATAATTGGGCCGATTTAAAAAGGATATACGGAGCCAGAGCCGTTTTTGAATATTTCCGTCCAAATGCTTGAAAACGTTTGGCTTTTTCCAAATCCTGCTGCCACTTCAAGGAATCCAGGGCCGATTGATATTTCATATAAGCGGTATCGGTTACCGCTGGTTTGGTCGGTTGATCCGACCGCTCAATATTGAAGCGTGAGGCCCCGCGGTCCGCATAAACCGAATTGGGATATTGATTGATCAGCTTCCTGGCCCAAACACGCGCTGTATCCTGCTTGCCGTTGATATAATAAAGCTCGGACAACGAATACATCGCCTTGGGAACCAAATCGTTACCGGGATATTTATTCAGAATTCGGTGATAATAATATTTCGCACTGTCCGCCATATTGAGAGAAAGAAAAAATACATTACCCAGTTGATACTCGGTTTGTACAATATCCTGGTGCATCTTTTGCTTTTCATCCTGTGTGAAGGGAACTTCGCTGATATCAATATTCAGCTTCTGTAATTCCACATCACTGACGATGCCATTTGCATGCGACTCCACCGTTTGCTCAGCCCCCGCTGAATCGGATTGATTTTTTTGAACCTCCCGGATAGCCACGACTCTTCTCCAATTATCCACCAGGGGTCGATCGCCCCAAATCGCCCGGAACTGGGCCTTGGCCTGCGAAACCAGGTCGGAGTTTTTATAATTCAGGAAACCATTTTTGCCCGCTTCCTGCAGGGCATTATTATTATTGTTGTTTTGGCTTTGATCAACATTAACCAGTGTATTTTGCTGCTGTTGAAGATTCTTCTGCTGTTCCTTGAGTTCCTGAATTTTTTTCTTCTTAACCACAGCAAGCACGGAATCGAATTTCTCCCTGGACAACCCGCCGAGCCACATCAAACTATCGAGCCGATGCACTTTATCTTTCAATCTGGCATACTCACCAAACGACTGGGATAATTCACCGGCATTAAAATCGACAGGCAATTTATCGGGATCGACAGACTGGCTGGCTGCTGAATCATAATACGCGGCTGCCCCGCGGAAATCATTTTGTTGATACCGGGAGATCTCAGCCAGTCCATAATATGCTTTAGCAATCGTCTCCCGTTTAGGTTGTTCCTTTTCGCCGTGTAATACTTCGTTATAAATTCCCTCCGCCGATTTATAATTGCCCCGTGCGTATTCAGTCCGACCAATTTCATACCGGAGTTCAGATCGGGTATCAAAATTCTTGTCATCCTTGCTCATCGACCTGAAAATTCGATAGGCCCGATCCAGGTGCCCCTCTTCCCTCGACACCTCTGCCCGCTTTCGATCAGACAGGTAGACCAACTGATACTCCGGGTGAAAACCGGATACCTGATCATAAGCATGATAAGCTGCTCCCAGACTGTCAAGCCGTTCGAGCATTTGTCCATATAAAAAATAAGCTCGTGCATTATGCTCGCCGGTTTCAAGATCGGGGACCGCTTCAGACAGATTGTTATCAGCCTCATCCCACTGTTCGAGTTGCGAATAGAGTTCGGCCAACACGGCCTGGACTTCCGCTTTTAACGGTTTTTTCCATTTCTCGATATCTTCAAGCTGATTTTCGAGATAACTGATGCCCTCCGAATACAATTCCATTTCCAGGAATACACGACCCCGCCACATGACCGCCCGCTGCTTCATGGCCGGTTTTTGAGTGTTGGCGAATAGTTCACTGAACTTCTGATCCGCCGAAAAATATTCCTGCCGGTAGAAATACGATTTACCAATCAGGAGCAGGGCGTCATCCACCCATTTCGAATTATCATGATCCCTCAGGATTTTAGCACCCCGGTTAATGGACTTCTCGAAGTTCTCTTTACCGACGTTTACCGGCGTACGATGAATACGAATCGGCTGCTCAGGATTGATTTCCACCGTTTGATCTTTCACTTTCTTATAACCGGCTTCAAAATTTTGCCGTGCATTATAAAAAGTATTATAGTAGGCCGTAAAATCATTCCAACTGCTTTTCAGGGTGGTTTTACACCCCACAGCGATTACAGTCAGGATGATAAGTGATATGGAAATTCTTTTACTCAAATCAGGTAATTGTACTCACTTTAATCATATTGGTTCGGCCACGCTTGGCAATCGGCATGCCGGTCGCTATGATCACCCGGTCGCCCTTGCTCACCAAACCATGATTTTTAAGGTGATCTTCCATTAGTTTAACGCTGCTGTCGGTATCAAATATTTCCTCCAGGCGTACAGGTTTTACGCCCCATACCAAATTTAATTGTCTACGCACCTTGTTACTTTCCGTAAAAGCGATGATCGGAACATTCGGCCGGAATTTGGCAATTCTTCGGGCCGTATTCCCCGAGTGCGTAATGGTACTGATCACTTTGGCTTCCACATAATCCGACATCCGGACGCAGGAATACGCCAGCGACTCGATAATCTGTTTCTCACGCCACTCGGGTTTGCGATAACTCAGGCTGTTATAGATATCGGGATTGCTCTCTACACTTCTGCATATTCTTCCCATCACCCGTACAGCTTCAACCGGGTAATCGCCGGCGGCCGTCTCCCCGGACAACATGACCGCATCCGTGCCGTCCAGCACCGCATTGGCCACATCTGAACTTTCAGCCCGCGTAGGCCGGGGATTATTGAGCATCGACTCCAGCATCTGTGTAGCCGTTATGACCGGTTTACCCGCAATGCGGCAGCGCTCAATAATTTTTTTCTGCACCATGGGCACCCGTTCGCTGGCAATTTCGATCCCAAGATCGCCGCGGGCCACCATAATGCCGTCGGCTTCTTCTATAATATCATCGATAACCTCAACCGCTTCAGGTTTTTCAATTTTCGCAATGATCGCTGCATGGCTCCCTTTGGCCCGCACCCGGGAAATGATATCCTGAATATCGCTGGCTGAGCGCACAAACGACATGGCGATGAGATCCACATCCTGCTCAATGCCGAATTCCAGGTCCGCAATATCCTTCTTCGTAAGTGAGGGCATGGAAATATCAATATTCGGCAAGTTAACACCTTTACGGGATTTTAACTCCCCACCCACTTTAACCTGGGCCGTAATTTCAGTACCGTCATTTTTAACAATTTCCATTTCCAGGAGGCCATCGTCCATCAAAATGGTGTTTCCCACCCGGGCATCGTCAGCCAGGTATTTGTAATCAATAGGAATGATTTCATGGGTCCCCTCAACATCATCCGGGGTCAACGTCACGTAATCATTGGTCTCCAGCACCTGTGAACCATCCTTCATCCGGCCCACTCTAATTTTGGGGCCCTGCAAATCCATCAAAATGGGGATACTATACTTATACTTCTTAGCGGTATCCCGAATATATTGAATCACTTTTTTATGACCCTCGTGCGTACCGTGCGAAAAATTCAGACGAGCCACATTCATACCATTACGAATGAGCTCCTCAATTTTTTCTTTTGAATTTGAACTGGGTCCTATAGTACAGACAATTTTTGTCCGCCGTTCGGTTGATGGCATAAAATTTAAATAATCTTAAAAGCGGTTAATATGTTTATGAATATTTGGAGGCTTACCCGGATATTTCACCAGGGAATTATTTCCTGGGAGCCTGTCGGACTTAGCTAAATCTACTGCAAATTCGTCAGATTTGGCCAGATTCCGTCCTTAAAAGACCTCGAAATCTGTCTCAAACTGACAAATTTTCGTTAAAATTTCCTAAGTCCGACAGACTCCTGGACGTTAAAGATAAACTTTCTTCATCATTTCCCATATTTCAGATTTTAAAGAATCTGGGACATAACTGCTGAAAGAAGCCTCTTCTTCCGACAACAATTTGTGCAAATAATAATACTGTTTAAAATAAAAATGAAATTTGAACCATTATAATAGTATAGTAACGTGTTGTG
>Ga0209918_1001088_pt1 | contig 15509 bp, 15 predicted proteins | sample SalPonD_shore_MG_FD_185712 | JGI IMG/M metagenome (GOLD analysis project Ga0209918, IMG submission 185712) | Salt pond soil microbial communities from South San Francisco under conditions of wetland restoration - Salt Pond MetaG... | ecosystem: Environmental > Aquatic > Marine > Intertidal zone...
CCGCGCAGCGCGCGGAAGAAGGGCCGGAATGACTGATGTCTGTTGCCTCTGACAAACGGAGGGTCGCGACGGGCCGGTTTCCGCGCAGCGCGCGGAAGAAGGGCCGTCGCGACACCTTATCTGCTTGATAGCCATAGCCTGGCGCGAGCACCCGCGCTTCCCGCTGGTGCTCGCCGCCAACCGGGATGAATTCCACGGCCGCCCCACCCGGCAGGCCGGGTTCTGGCCGAACCGGCCGCGCCTGCTCGCCGGGAGGGATGAACAGGCGGGCGGGACCTGGCTGGGCGTGAGCCTGGACGGGAGGCTCGCCGCGGTGAGCAACTACCGGGAGCCGGATCCGCCGGCGGCGCCGGAGTCCCGCGGGCGCCTCCCCCTGGATTTCCTGGACCGGGAGGTTCCCGCCGCGGAATACGCCGCGCACGTCGATCGGCGCCGCGAACGCTTCGGCGGCTTCAACCTGCTGCTCTGCGACGGCCGGGAGCTCCATTACCTGAGCAACCGGGCAGGCGCGCCTCGGCGCCTGGAACCCGGCATTTACGGTCTCTCCAACCATCTCCTGGACACGCCCTGGCCCAAGACCTGCCGGGTCCGCGACGCGCTTGCGGCGGCGCTCGAGGGCGCGCGCCCGGATCGGGCCGGGCTCTTCGAGGCCCTGGCCGACACCAGCGGGGCGCCGGACTCGGAATTGCCGGACACGGGTGTGGGCGTCGAGCGCGAACGCCTGTTGAGCCCGCCCTTCGTCGCCGGGGACCGCTACGGCACGCGCTCGAGCAGCGTGGTGGTCATCGACGCGGACGGCGGTCTGGACTTCGAAGAGCGCTCGTTCGCGCCGGGTGGGGCCGCGGACTCGCGGCGGAGGTACCGTTGCCGCGTCAGATGGCCGGGCCCGTGAAAGGCGACGCCTTTATAATGTGCGTGCGGAAATTTCAGTGAACCGATGATGCGGCACGACGACGACATTTTCGAGGACCAGTTCCCCACCACCGTGATGGAGCGGCATCACCGGGAGGTGGATGAACTCAACGCCGATCTGTTTCAGCTCATCCACGACATGGAGCAGCGTTATTCGGGCACGGAGGAGAACGCGGTGCGCAGCGGCCTGATCGCCACCCAGGGCGGCTACCAGACCTCCACTCGCACGAACGTTTTCCAGATCAACCACCCGGCCATCGAGCGATTCCGGCAGAAACTCGTCATGCCGGCGGTGCGGAGCTACCTGGAACGGGTCTTCGGCGACGAGGCGCGGCAACTCAATCCCTGGCCCCGCGGCTGGGCCACGGTCCTGCACGAGGGGGACTGGCAGAAGCCGCACATGCACCCGGTTGAGAAAAACGTGGCCAGTGCCGTCTACTACGTGAAACTCCCCGGAGACATGCAACCGCCGCAGGGCTGCATCGAGTTCATGAACCCCCATCCGCTGTCTGCGAATCACGGGTTTCCCATGACACGGCTGCTGCATCCGGCGGAAGGCAAGCTGATCATGTTTCCGCCCTATCACATCCACTTCGTGCACCCGTTCCGCGGCAGTGGCGACCGCGTGATCATTTCCTTCGACGTGCTGGCACAGCCACCGGGCCCCCAGTTCGTATTCTGATCCAGGGCCATGAACGATCCCCTCCCACCAGAAGCAACGCCTCGCGCCAATCTGGCAAACCTGTACGTGGAAGGCCTGGCCGTGGAGCAAGACGACCGGCACGCACTCGACCTGGTAAGCAAACTGGCGGATCGGGGCTTCCAGTCCGCGGCATGGCTGCGCGGATTCCTGCTCGATCAACTCGGGCGCGCCGACGAGGCGGCGACGGCATTCGCACGCTGTTGGGCACTGGGCCACCCGGAGGGTTACTACTCCCTCGGCCTGCGCTTTGCACTGGGTGCCGGCGTTGGCGCGGATCGCGCTTTCGCGCGGGCACTATTGATCCGGGCCGCCGACGCCAGGGCCGCCGCCGATGAGCATTGCCCGCGGGATGAATACGGCCGGGAGGCCAAGCTCTGGTACGACCGGATGAAAGCCTGTCACCGGGCGGCGCAGCCAATGTTCGAGCGTCTCGGCAGGCCCACGCAGCCGGGCCGGCTCAATCCGCTGGTCACCGAACTCGAGGCCCACTTCGCAAGACTCGGACACGCGGCGTTGTGCCTGGACGCCGCGGGAAGGCTGCGAGCGAAAGGCAACGGCGGCGCAAGTCTGGCCGTGGGAGAGCAGTCCTGGGAGTGGGTGTCGGAACGTCCCCGGGTGGCCACCTGTGCGACATTCGCCACCCGCGAGGAATGCACCCACCTGATTCAGATGATCCTGCCCCATCTCACCGACCCGCGCGCCTACCGGCGCGGCAACGCCTACGGGGACCTGACTTATTTCAGCGGCGAGGGCTGCCCGGTAGGGCCCATGGAGGCGGACGCGGTGATCCGCAAGCTGGAACGCCGCATCGCGCGCATGACCAAGCATCCCCTGGCGGCGCTGTAGCCCTGCTCCATCGTCCACTATCGGCATTCACAGGAATATCGGCCGCATACGGATTTCTTCGACGATGAGCAGTTGCGCATCAACCGCGAGCAATACAGCGACCGGGGCGGGCAACGCCTGGCCACCTTTCTGCTCTACCTGCAGCCCCCCGACTCCGGCGGCGAGACCCGGTACGTCAAGCCCGACCTGACCATCCGGGGGATCACGGGGCTGGGCATTCTCCACTACAACGTCGTCCCGGATGGAGCACCAGACCCGGATTCCACTCACGTCGGAATGCCCGTGGCGTCGGGCGACAAGTGGCTATGGCGCTCGGCACTGCGGGAACGCTCACTGCTGCCCAGCCCCGGCAACGCGGGTGAAACCGGGTTCGCAAAATGATCCGGTCGCCGCAATCGCGGAAAAGCACAATCGTGCCCGCGTTTGACGCATCTTGAGTTGATGACGGAAAATCCGCGCTTGTCGCAATAGCAGATTCGGGCATCCCGCCGCGTCCCAACGACAGCCGCTCCCATGCTGAATCAAGCCGCCGAGATGAGCACAATTGCCGAGGCGCTCAGGCAAGATGGCCGCCTCCAGATCGAGAATTTCCTTCCCCCGGGGGTTGCCGACCGCCTGCACCGCAGTCTGGCCGAGGATGTCCCATGGGCGTTGTCTCTGCATGGGGAGAACGGCCTTAACCCGCTGACTCACGAGCAATACGGCGCCCTGTCCGAAGTTGAAAAAGAACGGCTCTGCCGTACCACGGCGGAAGGCGCGCGCAGGGCCGGTTTCAATTTCGTTTTCGAAAACTACGAGATGATCCAGGCCTACAAGGCCCAGCGCGATCCGGGCCTGCTCCTGCACAAGTTGCTGGAGGAGCTGAACAGCCCCAACTTCCTCGACTGGACGCGACAGCTCACCGGAGATATGGAATTGCGGCGCGTGTCCGCACAGGCCACGAGGTACCGCCCCGGCCACTTCCTGCGCCTGCACGACGACACCGACCGGAAAGAGGGAAGGCGTTTCGCCTATGTGCTCAATCTTTCGAGAAACTGGCAGGCCGACTGGGGCGGATTGCTGCACTTTTTTGACCGTGATGCGCAGAAAATCCATACCTTCCTGCCGCGCTGGAACAGTTTGAGCGTCTTTCGCGTGCCTTATCTGCATTGGGTCAGCCTGGTGGCGCCCTGGGCCGAGGAAGACCGCTATGCCATAACGGGATGGTTCCTGATTTGATTAACGAGCAGATCGACGTAGCAGGAACGCTGCAAGCACTCAATCGGTGGGGTCGGGTTCAGATACGCGATTTTCTGCAGCCCGAGGCGGCATCCAGCATTCACGAATGCCTGGCGCGCCAGGTGCCCTGGACCCTGGCCATATGTGATGAAGAAGGGATGCGCACGATCCCCAACGATGAAATTTCAGCGTTGTCCGCCGAAGAGCGCCGGCAGTTCTATGAGCGGATTGCACGCAGCGGCAGCGGCGGCGAATACCGCTTCGCCTACGACAGCTACATGATGCCCCGCGCCTACCTGGAAGGACGGGACAGGCATTTGATACTGCACAGCGTCCTGGAGTTCCTCAATTCGGCGCGCTTTATTTCATTCATGCGCGATCTCGGCGGTGATGCGCGCCTGCAAAGGATTGACGCCCAGGCTACGCGCTATCAACCGGGGCATTTTCTGCGCACCCACAACGACGAGCACAGCGGCGAGCAGCGCCTTTTTGCCTACGTGCTCAATTTGACCCGGAGGTGGGTGCCCGACTGGGGCGGGTTGCTCCACTTCCTGGACGAAGACGGGCAGGTTGTGGACGTTTTCATGCCCCACTGGAACTCGTTGACCCTGTTCCGCGTCCCGCAAAGGCACCATGTATCGGTCGTTGCCCCCTGGGCGGAAGAGGACCGCTTCGCCATCACCGGCTGGGGCCTGGCGACATCCACGGCCCATGCCGCGAAGGAAAGGATGGATCGCCTGAAAAGCAGTACGCCCTGAACCGGGGAGCCGGCCGGCAGCGTCCCCGGCCCCGCGCTGCTGTCCGGTCAGTGGACCGGCGGGTCCGGTCTTCTCCCGGCCTTGCGGGCGTGCTGGCAAAGGTCCGACAGCCGCCCGTGGGAAGGCCGGTACGGGCCCGATGTTCGAGTCGGATCCCGCCGGGCCTCCGACGACGAGATAGCCTGCCGCGCTGACGTTGTAGGCAGTTCCGGATGGGCCTTACCGTGCCGGGCCCCACTCAACGGCGGCGGATCACCACCTCGCCACTGAAGGATTCCACTTCCACCCTGCCGTCACCGCCACCAGCGGTGGCCGTGAGCCGCTTGCCGTCCTCGCCGACCTGGCCGAAATCGCTGTTGATGTCGCCGCTGAAGGTTTTGGCGGTAATCTGGGCGGAGACGGATGCGGGCAGCATCAGCTTGACCTCGCCGCTCAGCGACTTGACGTGGATGTCGGGCGATTTCGCGGAGTCGATGTCCACGCTCAGGTCTCCCGACACGGTCTGCATTTCCAGCCGGGTGATGTTCTCCAGGCCGGAAAGCTCGGCGTCGCCGGAGACCGTCTTGACCCTGACCTCGTCACCGAGACCGGTAGCCTCGATGTCACCACTCACGGTTTCCAGCTCCGCCCGGCCGGCATGGCCGCGGAAGGTGACGTCGCCGCTCACCGAGTGCAGGTTGAGATCCTGAGTCTGCGCGTCGGCGAAGACGTCTCCGCTCACGCTTTTCAGATCCAGCGAGCTGCCCTCGAGCCCTGTGGCGCGAACGTCGGCGCTCACGGCTTCCACTTCCGCCTGCGCCTTGCGTGGCAGCATGACTTCAAGATGTGTCGGCTTGGCGTTGTGGCTGTGTTTCGGGTACTTGACCGTGATCCGCAGCGAGTCTCCGCCGCCCTCGATTTCCAGCTTCTCCACGTTCTCGCCCAGGGTGCCGGTGACGTGCACCTGGTCCTGATCCCAGCCCTTCAACTCCACCGAACCGCTTAGGTTCTGCACCGTTATCCGGGCGTCTGGATTCACCGCCCGGGTCTCGTCCACGGGCGTGTTGGCCAGGACCGCGCCCGCCCACAGCAGCGCGGTCGATATCGCCACGGCCCTAGACGTTGCCCTGAGTATCTTCATGTTCATCGTTGCCTCCGTTGACGGCCGGGTTTCCGGCCAGTTCCTGAACCAGTTCCATGCGCTGGGCATGGGTTTGTGCCAGCAGTGACACCAGATAGGCGGCTTCCGGCTGGGCCTCCAGCGCCCGGCGGATATCCCGCTGGGCGATGTCGATCTGCTGGAAGTCCGCCCGCGCCATGTGCGCGCGATCTCCCGTCTGCGGCATTGGACCCTCGCGCTCGAGCACGGCGAGCAGCGCATCCCGGTAGCCCTGGTCCATTTCCGCCGCGCTTTCCGCTGCCGTGCGAGCTGTAACGCCGGGAAAGCCGGGCGACGGCGCGGGCGGCAAGAACAGGCGCACGGCGATGGCCACGCCCGCCAGCAATGCCGCCGCCGCCATCGGCAGGGCGAAGCGGCGCGCCGGCGCGATGCGCAATTCGATGGCGGGCCACAGGTCCGCCGCCGGCTGGCGCTCCATCGGCAGCGCCGCCGCCCGCTCGTCAAGCCACCTGTCGAAATCATTTCCGTTCATCACTTAAGCATCTCCCGCAACAGGCCCCTGGCCCGGTGCATGTGTGCCTTCGACGACCCTTCCGCCATGCCGGTGAGTGCCGCGATTTCGCGGTGCCCGTAGCCCTCCACCGCGTGAAGCACGAACACGGTGCGGGCGCGTTCCGGCAACCGGGCGATGGCCGCCTCCAGGTCCATGGCCTGCGGTTGGGCGCTGGTGGTCCCCTGCTCCGGGGCGTCCTCCAGCGCGGTTTCCACGCGTCTCATCCGCGAGCGCCGTTCGCCAAGCGCCACGTTGACCGCCACCCGGTGCAGCCAGGTGGCGAAGGCCGCCTCGCCCCGGAAACCGCCCAGCTTGCGCCAGGCCCTGATGAAGGTTTCCTGGGTCAGGTCCTGCGCGGTGGCCTCGCGGCCGCCGGAGAGTCGCCAGCACAGTGCGTGCACTCGTCCCACATGCAGGCGGTAGAGCGCCTCGAAGGCGCGCCCGTCGCCCTGCCGGGCTCGCCGGACCAGCAGCGAATCGTCCGTGGCCGGCGTGGCGGCCTCGGCTGCGGCGTTCATGTGGAGTTGGATGCCCGGAGCATCGGTTGGGTTTAGTGCGCGCGTGATCGGCGGGGGAACCGGGCGGCCCGGCACGTTGCCGGCCGCCAGGTACCGGCCGGCGCGAAGGCCGACCGGCGAGGTGTCAGGAAAGCGCCCTGCGGGTAACGGCCAATTCGAGCTCGAGCGCCTCGGGAAGCCGGTCGCCGTATCCGCTCAGGTACTCGTGAATGGCGTCCAGTTCCTCGTACCAGCCCACCGGGTCCACCTCGAGCAGGCCCTCGAGTCGCTCCGGTGCCAGGTCCAGGCCCTCGAGGTTGAGGTCCGAGGCCGAGGGCATTTGGCCGATGGCAGTCTCGCGCGCCCCCGCCTCGCCACGGCAACGGCCGATGATCCAGTCGAGCACGCGCAGGTTCTCGCCGAACCCGGGCCAGACGAACCTGCCGTTTTCGTCCTTGCGGAACCAGTTCACGTGAAACACCTTTGGCGGCTGGTCCAGCCGGTGCTGGAAGGACAACCAGTGAGCCCAGTAATCGGCGAAGTTGTAGCCGCAGAAAGGTTTCATGGCCATGGGGTCGCGACGCACCACGCCCACCTTGCCGGTGGCCGCGGCAGTGGTTTCCGAGGCCATGGCGGCGCCCAGCAACACGCCGTGGGCCCAGTCGCGCGACTCGAATACCAGCGGCACGAGATCCGCGCGGCGCCCGCCGAACACGATAGCGGAAATGGGCACGCCTCTGGGGTCCTCGGCCTTCTCCGTGTAGGAAGGACACTGCCGGATGGACACGGTGAACCGGGAGTTGGGATGTGCCGCCGGACCGTTGCCGGGCTCGAACGGGTGTCCCCGCCAGTCCCGCGCCGGGGTCTGGTCGGACAGCCCTTCCCACCAGGGACGCTTGTCTTCGGTCACCGCCACGTTGGTAAAGATCGCGTCGCGATCCAGCATGGACAGCGCGTTGGGATTGGTTTTCTCGGAGGTGCCCGGTGCGACGCCGAAAAAGCCCGCCTCCGGGTTGATGGCCCAAAGACGCCCGTCTTTTCCGGGATGCATCCAGCAGATGTCGTCGCCCACGGTCCACACCTTCCAGCCCTGGTATTCCCCCGGGGGGATGAGCATGGACAGGTTGGTCTTGCCGCAGGCGGACGGGAATGCTGCGGCGATGTAGTGGGTCTCGCCCCGCGGGTTCTCGATGCCGACGATGAGCATGTGCTCGGCCAGCCAGCCCTCCTCCCGGGCCTGATGCGAGGCGATGCGCAGCGCGTGGCACTTCTTGCCGAGCAGCGCGTTGCCACCGTAACCGGACCCGATGGACTTGATGGAAAGCTCCTCGGGGAAATGCATGATGAAGCGCCGTTCCGGGCTCAAATCGCCCGTGGAATGCAGCCCCTTCACGAACGTGCCCTCGCGCTCGATGCGTTCCAGCGCCGGGGAGCCCATGCGCGTCATCAGGCGCATGTTGGCGACCACGTAGGGACTGTCGGTGATCTCCACGCCGCAGCGGGATAGCGGCGAATCAATGGGGCCCATGCAGTACGGCACCACGTACATGGTGCGGCCGCGCATGGCGCCCTCGAACAGCGCGTCGACTTTTTCGTGCGCCTCGACGGGCTTCATCCAGTTGTTGTTTGGGCCGGCGTCCTCGCGGTGGCTGGTGCACACGTAGGTCAGGTGCTCCGTGCGCGCCACGTCGGAGGGATCGGAGCGGTGCAGGTAGCAACCCGGGTGGGTCTCGGGATTGAGTGCCTCCAGCTGGCCGGAAGCCAGCATCTCCTCGATCAGCGCCCCGGCCTCCTGCGCGGAGCCGTCGCACCAGTGCACCCGATCAGGTCGGCAGTGACGCCGCACTTCCTCGACCCAGTGGTCCAGTTCCTCGTTGCTGGTGGGCTGCTCTCCGTGGGCGGCTGTCGCTTGTTGAGTCACAACCTTGCCTTACTCCGGGATCAGGGTTTGCATCATGTGTTCCACGTACGCCTCGAACTCCTCGCCGGTCATGCGAGTACCGTGAAGCTGCCGGGCCAGTTGCAGAAAACCCACGTAGGCCGTGTAGGTCAGGCGCGCGCGATGGCGTGCCTCGTCCTCAGCCATGCCCAGTTGGCGGAACGAATTGGTCAGGTATTCCAGGCGGCGCTCCGTGACGCGCTCCATCACCGGAGCGGCCTGCGGGTTGTCCACGGCGGAAAACAGCGCACTGTAGACGGTGTGGATCAGGTGTCCGCGGCTGCCGCGCTGGAACAGCTCCCTGAGACGGTCGCGGGGGTCCGGGAAACGGTCCACCACCGCCATGATTTCCCCGAGGTCGCTCTGTTCCCAACGCGCGAGCGCCGCGTCGATCAGGGCCTCGCGGCTGGCGAAATGCCAGTAGAAGCTGCCCTTGGTCACTCCCAGGCGGCGCGCCAGCGGTTCCACCGCGACGGCGGCGATGCCGCTCTCCGCCATCACTTCCAGCGCCGCCTGCTCCCAGTCGGCGGCGGACAGCCGCGGTTTGTCGATCTTGTTGGGCGCCGTCGCCATGACGGGATAGTACCCGCGCTGCCCGCAAAGTGAAACAGTCGACGCAAACGACGCCGGGGCGCCCGGGAATGGCGTCTTGACCGGTGCCCGGCACCTGCACCATACTTTACCGTATGGTGAACGTGGCACCCTTCTCCGGGACGGATGCCGGCGCGGCAACCCTGGTCCTGCGCGGCCACGACGGCGCGCGCCTGGTGGCCGACAGCTGGGGAGACGAGCGCGCCCCGGCGGTGCTGCTGTTGCACGGCTTCGGGCAGGCGCGGCACACCTGGCGGGAAACGGGCGCTTCCCTGGCGGCGGCCGGATACCGGGCGGTGGCCCCGGACGCCCGTGGCCACGGCGACAGCGGCTGGGCACCGGACGGGCGCTATGCGCTGGACGACTTCGTGGCGGATGCACGTGCGATTGCCGCCGGGCTCGACGGTCCCGCGGTGGTCGGCGCTTCCATGGGCGGGCTCGCGGGGATGCTGGCGGAGGCGGAATCACCCGGCGCGGCCTGCCGCGCCCTGGTGCTGGTGGACATCGCGCCGCGCTGGCGCGAACGCGGGGTGGCACGGATTCTCGCCTTCATGCGCGCCCACCCGGAAGGATTCGCGAGCCTGGATGAAGCTTCCCGGGCGGTGACGGAGTATCTGCCCCACCGCCAGGCACGGCGGGCCGCGGAAGGCCTGCGCCGCTACCTGCGCGCCGACGACCGGGGCCGGCTGGTCTGGCACTGGGATCCGCGGCTTCTGGACCAGGTGGGTCCCGAGGCGGCGCCCTACCACGATCGCCTGATGGCGGCGGCCAGGGCACTGGCCTGCCCGACGCTGCTGGTCACCGGCGAGCTCAGCGACGTGGTGGGGGACGAGGCGGCCGCGGAGTTCCTGGAAGCAGCGCCGCACGCCCGGCACGTGTCCGTGCCCGGGGCGGCGCACATGGTCGCCGGCGACGCCAACGAGGCATTCACCGATTCGGTACTGGCATTCCTGCAACGGACCATGCCCGCGCCCGACCCCGGGACCCACGGGCCCACCGGGCCGCGCGGACCGGGTGACGGGATGGCTGGAGGATAGAGCGATGAATACTTTTCTGATCGGGATACTGGCCCTGCTGCTGGCGAGCATCGTCTCGCTCCACGTGCACGCCCGGTCGTGGCAGGGCACGCTGGCGGCGGCCGCGGCGCTGGCGGCGGTCACGATCTGGCCGGGCACCTCCATCGCCGGCGCGGTCATGGCCTGGGCCGTGTTCGCGGCGATGGCCGTGCCACTCAACGTGACGCCGCTCAGGCGCCGCCTGATCACCCGTCACCTGCTGGACGCCTACGTGAAGCAGATTCCCGAGCTTTCCGATACCGAACGCGTGGCGCTCGAGGCGGGGACCGTGGGTTTCGAGGGCGAGCTTTTCGGCGGCCGGCCCGACTGGGGCAAGTTGAGCGCGCAGGCGGCGCCGGAGTTGAGTGCCGAGGAGAAAGCCTTCCTGCAGGGCCCGGTGGCGAAAGCCTGCGCCATGTGCGACGAGTGGGAAGTGACCCACGAGCAGGCCGACCTGCCGGAACCCCTGTGGCAGTACCTGAAGGAGCAGCGCTTCTTCGGCATGATCATCCCCAAGCACTATGGCGGCCTGGAATTCTCCGCGTTCGGGCATTCCGCGGTGCTGCAGAAGCTGGCCAGCCGGTCGGCGACGCTGGTCTCAACGGTGTCGGTGCCCAATTCCCTGGGCCCGGCCGAACTTCTGCTCGAGTATGGCACCGCGGAGCAAAAGGAACGTTATCTTCCCCGGCTGGCGCGCGGCGAGGAGATCCCCTGCTTTGGCCTGACCGGGCCCGAGGCCGGCTCGGACGCCACGGCGATACCGGACACCGGGGTGGTCTGCAAGGGCGAGTGGGAAGGCCGCGAGGTGCTGGGCATGCGGCTCAATTTCGACAAGCGCTACATCACGCTCGCGCCCATCGCCACCCTTATAGGCGTGGCCTTCAAGCTCCAGGATCCGGACGGGTTGCTGGGCGATGAAAGGGACCTGGGCATCACCCTGGCGCTGGTGCCACGGGGCACCCCGGGCCTGGAGGTCGGGCGGCGCCACCTGCCGCTCAACATCCCGTTCCAGAACGGTCCGGTGCGCGGCAGGGACGTGTTCGTGCCGCTGGATGCCATTATCGGCGGCCCGTCGATGGCGGGGCACGGCTGGCGCATGCTGGTGGAATGCCTGTCCGTGGGCCGCTCCATCTCCCTGCCATCCAATTCCGCCGGCGGTGCCCGGGCGGTGGCCCGCGCCAGCGGCGCCTACGCGCGCATCCGCAAACAGTTCGGCCTGCCCATCGGACGCTTCGAGGGCGTGGCCGAGGCCCTGGCGCGCATCGCCGGGCACACCTACCAGCTCACCGCCACCTGCCGCATGACTGCCTCTGCCGTGGACCGCGGCGAACGGCCCGCGGTGGCCTCCGCCATCGCCAAGTACCACACCACGGAGATGGCCCGGGAGATCGCCGCCGACGCCATGGACGTGCATGGCGGCAAGGGAATCATCCTCGGCCCGCGCAACTACCTGGGGCGGGCCTGGCAGGGCGCGCCCATCTCCATCACGGTGGAGGGCGCCAACATCCTCACCCGCAGCCTGATCATCTTCGGCCAGGGTGCGGTGCGCTGCCACCCGTATCTCCTCAAGGAAATGGAGGCCGCGGCCATCGAGGAACCCGAACGGCGACTGGCCGCGTTCGACCGAGCGCTGTTCGCGCACGCCGGTCACGTCCTCTCCAACATGATCCGCTCGCCATTGCTGGCGCTGAGCCGCGGCCGCCTGAGCCGCACGCCGCGCGGTCCCCTGGCCGGCCACTACCGCAGGCTCAACCGCTACAGCGCCGCGCTGGCGCTGGCCGCCGACGTGGCACTGCTGTACCTGGGCGGCGCGCTGAAGAAGCGCGAGAGCCTGTCGGCGCGGCTCGGCGACGTGCTGAGCCAGCTCTACATCGGCGCGGCATTGCTCAAACGTTTCGAGGACCAGGGTTTCCCCGCCGAGGACAGGGAGCTCCTGAACTGGGCGCTGGCCGACTGCTGCGCGGACATGGACCAGGCGCTGGCCGGCGTTTGCAGCAACTTCCCAAACCGGCCCCTGGGCTGGCTGATGCGCGCCCTGGTGTTCCCGCTGGGCACGCGGGCCCGCACTCCCGACGACCGGCTGAACCGGCGCCTGGCCGAGACCTTGATGACCCCCGGCGGCGCCAGGGACCGTCTCAGCGAGGGCGCGTTCCTGGAGGCACAGGGCGACAACGCGCTGGCGGAGCTGGACGCCGCGCTCGCCGCCGTGCTGGAAACCGAACCGCTGGAGCGCAAGCTGACCGAGGCACGCAAGTCCGGGCAGCTGCAAGCCGTCGAACCGGAGCGAGAGCTCGAAGACGCCGTCCGGCTGGGCCTGATCGACCGGAAGGGCGCGGAGCGGTTGCGCGATGCCCGGAACAGGGTCGCCGAGCTGATCGCCGTGGACGATTTCGATCCCGAGGACCTGAAGGCGGGGCGCCGCCGTGGTGGCGACTCGTCGAGACAGGTTGCCTGACGGACCGGTCAATTCCGCGCCATTCCTCGGTTACAATCGCGCCCGTTGCATCATTCGATGAACGCGGGCACAGATGATCGATTTGGAATCCGCCGAGCTGGAGTGGATATTCGGCGTGCCGTTCATGCGGCACACGTGGGCGGGTTGTGAGCCGCTGAACGAGGCATTGCGCGAGGCCATTCTGAAGCAGCAGGCGCGCGCGTCCAGCCGGGCGCACAGCAACATCGGCGGCTGGCAGTCGGAACCGGATATCGAGCACTGGATCGGCCGGCCCAGCCACGACCTGGTCAGGCGGCTGATCGCGATGTTGAATCATGCCACCCGCAAGCTTTACGCCCACGCCGGCAGGGACGAGGGTGGCGATGTCAAGTGGCAGATCGGCGGCTGGGCCAACGTGAACCGCGCGGGTCATTACAACCAGCTTCACATCCATCCCAACTCCACCTGGTCGGCGGTCTATTACGTGGATGCCGGCGATCCGCCCCCCGACGGGAACGAGTATGCCGGCGCGATCACGCTTCACAGCCCCAACCTCGCCATGGTCAACACGTTCTTCACGCGCGTGCTGCCCGACCGCAAGTTCATCCTCCCGGAAACCGGCCTGATGCTGCTCTTCCCCAGTTTCCTGCAGCACTCGGTGGAGCCCTACCTGGGCGAGCGGCCGCGTATTTCGCTGGCCTTCAACGCCCGCAAGCAGCCCTACCCTTAGGCCGTTTCACTCCCGCGACCGTGAAGCCGATCGCCTTGCGGTGAGCACGAATGCGCGTGCTAACATCGCCCAACCTTTCGGGTTTGGGGAGTCTGGCGATGAAATCAACAAGCGCGACGCTTGGCGTCGCCGTGCTGGCGCTCAGCGCGCTGGCGGGGGCCCGGGCGGCGGAAGAGCCGCCCGCCTATCCGTCCACCTACCAGCCATTGCCATCTGAACCGCTGGCCATCACCCACGCGGTGATACTCACCGGCACCGGTGAGCGCATCGACGACGGCACGATCATGTTGCGCGACGGGCGCATTCAGGCCGTGGGCGCGAACGTCGCGATTCCCGACGGCGTGACGATAATCGATGCCCAGGGACGCTGGGTCACCCCGGGCATCATCGACGTGCACTCGCACCTGGGCGACTATCCCTCGCCACACGTGGACGCCGTCTCCGACGGCAACGAGCTGACCAACCCCGTGACGCCCAATGTCTGGGCGGAGCACTCCGTGTGGCCCCAGGACCCGGGATTCTCCAAGGCGCTGGCCGGCGGTGTCACCACGCTGCAGATCCTGCCCGGCTCGGGCAACCTGATCGGCGGCCGCTCCGTGGTGGTCAAGAACGTGCCCGCCCTGAGCGTTATGGGCATGAAGTTCCCGGGCGCGCCCTACGGCCTGAAGATGGCCTGCGGGGAAAACCCGAAGCGGGTCTACGGTTCGCGCAACCAGTTCCCGTCCACGCGCATGGGCAACATGGCGGGCTACCGCAAGGCCTGGATCGAGGCCAGGGAGTACATGCGCAAGTGGGACGAGTACCGCGAGAAGGTCGCGGCCGGCGGCGATGAGGCCGAGAAGGCCCAACCGCCACAGCGCGACCTGGGCATGGAGACCCTGGCCGGCGTCCTTCGCGGCGACACGCTGGTGCACATGCACTGTTATCGGGCCGACGAGATGCTGACCATCATCGACATGGCGAAGGAATTTGGCTACCTGAAGCAGCTGAGCGCCTTCCACCACGCCGTCGAGGCCTACAAGATCGCCGACGAACTGGCCGAGAACCACATCTGCGCGGCCATGTGGGCCGACTGGTGGGGCTTCAAGCTGGAAGCCTATGACGGCGTGAAAACCAACATCGCCATGGTGGATGCGGCGAAGAACGGCTGCGCCATCGTGCATTCCGATTCCGAGGAAGGAATACAGCGCCTCAACCAGGAGGCGGCCAAGGCCATGGCCGCGGGGAACGAAGTGGGCATGCTGATCGACGAGGGCCACGCGGTGCGCTGGCTGACCGCCAACCCTGCGAAGTCGCTGGGAATCCTCGACAAGACGGGCACCCTGGAGCCGGGCAAGATGGCCGACGTGGTGCTCTGGAACGGGAACCCGTTCAGCGTCTACGCCATGGCCGACAAGGTCTTCATCGACGGCGGCCTGGCCTATGACCGCAACGACCCGGCCCACCAGCCGGTGTCGGATTTCGAGCTGGGACAATTCAAGCAACCGGAGGTGGGCCGATGATCACGCGGACAATCACATTCGCGGGCCTGTTCGCGCTGAGCTTCGCCGCGAGCGCGCAGCCCATCGCCATCACCGGCGGCAAGGTCTACACCATGACCTCCGACGAGCCCCTGGAAAACGCCACGGTGCTGATCGAGGACGGCCGCATCCGGGCCGTGGGCACGGATGTGGACGTGCCCGGCGACGTCAGCGTCTTCGATGCCGCCGGCAAGGTCGTCACGCCGGGGCTGGTGGACGCCAACAGCCACATCGGCCTGGTGGAGATCTCCGCCGTGGGCGACACGGTGGACTACCGGATGGAGCCCGATCACCCGAACGCGGACCGCTTCAGCGCCGCGTTCTTCGCCCCGGACGGCTTCAATCCAGCCTCCACCCTGGTGCCCATCAATCGCATCGAGGGCATCACCCGCGCCATGGTGGCGCCGGCGGCGGGGAAGACGGTGATCGCCGGCCAGGGCGCCATGACCTCGCTTTCCGGCGACGCGGACTCGGTGATGGGCGGCACCGGGGCGCTCTACGTGGTGCTGGGCGAGGCCGGCGCTGAACTGGCGGGCGGTGCCCGCGCGGCGACCATGCTCGACCTGAGGCAGGCCTTCGACGAGGCCGCCGACTACGCCGGGCACCGGGACGACTACATGGAAGGCAAGCGCCATCCCTACGTGCTCAACCGCC
>Ga0209918_1001089_pt1 | contig 15506 bp, 8 predicted proteins | sample SalPonD_shore_MG_FD_185712 | JGI IMG/M metagenome (GOLD analysis project Ga0209918, IMG submission 185712) | Salt pond soil microbial communities from South San Francisco under conditions of wetland restoration - Salt Pond MetaG... | ecosystem: Environmental > Aquatic > Marine > Intertidal zone >...
ATATCGGCAAACTGCTTGGCCACCCCGCCGTAATGCTTGGCCATTACCGTGGTAATGGCGGCCGTCAGGGTCGTCTTGCCGTGGTCCACGTGACCTATCGTACCTATGTTTACGTGCGGCTTACTGCGTTGAAATGTCTCTTTTGCCATGATTAAATTCTTTTAATAATGATTGTTAAGCTTCTTTTTCGAGGATTTCTTTAGCAACATTCTCAGGCACCTCTAAATACTCTTCAAATTCCATGGAGTATACTGCCCGTCCCTGAGAAATCGATCGGAGATCGGTGGAATAACCGAACATTTCAGAAAGAGGCACTTTGGCTTTAACAACAGATCCGTCGGGACCGTTATCCATTTTTTCAATCAGCCCTCTTCGTCCGTTCAGGTCACCAATAATATCTCCCATGTACTCTTCGGGAGTAATAACTTCCACACTCATAACCGGTTCCAGCAGAATAGGCTTGGCCCGTTGTGCGGAACGTCTGAATGCGAGCTTGGCACAAAGTTCGAAACTGAATGCATCGGAGTCAACATCGTGATAAGCTCCGTCAAACAGTCTCACACCAATATTTTGTGCCGGATAGTTGGCTTGAATACCGCCCCGCATGGCTTCTTTTAACCCCTTTTCAACTGAAGGGATATATTCACGCGGGATATTACCACCAACGATTTCATCAATAAATTTAAAGCCGTCGGAAACACTGACTTTTTTGTCTTCTTCATCATACTCTTCAAAATGCTCCAGTGGTCCGATTTCGAATTCCATTTGGGCAAATTTACCACGACCACCCGTTTGTTTCTTATAAACTTCTTTATGCTCAATCGTTTTACTAATGGTCTCGCGGTAGGAAACCTGGGGTTTACCCACATTGGCTTCAACCTTGAACTCACGTTTCAGGCGGTCTACAATAATTTCGAGATGGAGCTCGCCCATTCCGGCAATTGTAGTCTGACCGGTTTCTTCATCAGTCTTGACTTTAAATGTCGGATCTTCTTCAGCCAGCTTAATCAAGCCTTCCGTCAGCTTCTCACTGTCGGCCTTGGTTTTGGGCTCAACTGCCAGTTTAATTACCGGTTCGGGGAAAGTAATTTCCTCAAGAAGAATGGGGTCCTCAAGATCACAGAATGTATCACCCGTTCGAACTTCCTTAACTCCAACGGCTGCAGCAATATCACCGGCACGAACTACATCCAGATCCTTCTTCGAGTTGGCGTGCATCTCGAGCAAACGACTAATGCGTTCCTTTTTACCGGTGGTGGAGTTATAAATATATGATCCTTTTTCCAATTCTCCGGAATAAACCCGAAAGAAAGTCAATTTACCCACATAAGGATCAGACATGATTTTGAAGGCCAATGCGGAGAAAGGTTCTTCAACACTGGGATTCCGTTCCATCTTTCTGTCCGGGTCCTTCGGATCCTTACCTTTAACAGCGGCAATATCGAACGGACTCGGCATATAGTGAATAACTTTGTCGAGAAGAATCTGAACACCTTTATTTTTTAGTGCAGAACCACACATCACCGGGGTAATATCCTGGGCAAGCGTTGCCTCACGGATAGCACCTTCAATTTCGTCGGTGGTAATCTCTTCTTCCATCAAATACTTTTCCATCAGCGTATCGTCATAATCAGCAATCGATTCGAGCATGATTTTACGATACTCATCGGCCTGCTCTTTCAGGTCTTCCGGAATCTCAATCTCTTCGTACTTCATACCGAGAGATTCCTCATCCCACACGATTCCCCTCATATTAATCAGATCAACCACGCCTTTAAAATTGTCTTCAGCACCGATCGGAATCTGAATCGGGATTGGATTTGCATTAAGCTTTTCATCCATCTGCTTAATGACATTAAAGAAGTCTGCGCCGGTACGGTCCATTTTATTTACAAAGGCCATACGGGGAACATTATACTTGTTGGCCTGACGCCATACCGTTTCAGACTGTGGCTGAACCGCGCCTACAGAACAGAAAACACCAATAGCTCCGTCCAATACCCGCAGCGAACGTTCAACCTCAACCGTAAAATCTACGTGTCCGGGAGTATCAATAATGTTAATGCGATGATTTTTCCACTCGCAATGAGTTGCTGCAGAAGTAATGGTAATACCGCGCTCTTTCTCCTGGTCCATCCAATCCATCTGTGATGCACCTTCGTGCGTCTCACCAATACGGTGACTTCTGCCCGTATAATACAGAATACGCTCGGTAACCGTGGTTTTACCCGCATCGATATGCGCCATGATACCGATATTGCGCGTCCGCCGTATACGGTCAATAATTTTGGGGTCGGTTTGTTTAGCTTTTGCTTCTGCCATAACTACATTAAAACGTATTTAAAATCTAAAGTGTGCAAATGCTTTATTTGCTTCTGCCATACGGTGCGTCTCATCCTTCTTGCGAATGGCACCGCCTTCGTTATTCGATGCATCCATCAGCTCGCGAGCCAATCGCATAGCCATGGACTTATCATTACGGCTACGCGACGCATTAATTATCCATCGCATACCCAAAGTTGTTCCGCGATCGGGGCGAACCTCGACCGGAACCTGGTAGGTAGACCCACCTACGCGCCGAGACCGAACCTCGACGACCGGAGTAACACTTTCCATTGCTGACCGAAATACGTCGATTCCGGTTTCTCCGGTTTTTTCTTCAATTATTTCAAATGCCTGATAAAGAATATTTCGCGCTACGTTCTTTTTTCCGTCTCGCATCAAATTGTTAACAAAACGCGTAACCAGTTTATCCGAAAATACGGGATCTGGCTGAACATCACGCTTTTCTGCACTTCTTCTACGCATGCTACACCCAACTAATTAATTACTACTTTGAATTTTCTGGCTCTACTTAGGCTTTTTGGTACCGTACAAGCTCCGGCCCTGTTTCCGTTCTTCAACTCCGGCCGTATCCAGCGTTCCACGAATAACGTGGTACCGGACGCCCGGCAAATCCTTTACACGTCCACCCCGGATTAGCACTATACTGTGTTCCTGAAGGTTATGTCCTTCACCCGGGATATAAGCCGAGACTTCTATACCATTGGTAAGGCGAACACGCGCAACTTTCCGCAATGCCGAGTTCGGCTTCTTGGGCGTTGTTGTATAAACGCGTGTACAAACACCCCGTTTCTGCGGACAATTCTGCAGAGCAGGAGCTGTTGTTTTAGCTGGCTTACTTTTCCTACCTTTACGTATTAGTTGTTGTATCGTTGGCACGGATCAAAAAATCTTGTTAAATCTTCACGTTTAAGAGCTGACAATGATAAGGATTATTTTACTACTAATGCAAATGATTTATGAAATATTTTTCTCTTTTTTCATGAATGAGTAGATTATTTATCCGAACCGGTGAATAAGGTTCGAAAATAACGCCCCAAAACTATAACACTGTTATATACCAATATATCAATTTGCGATTAATCGATCTTCCAGGACTCCACAAAAAGCGTTTAGAAGCTTTACAAAAAAACGGGATTCGCAATATCGAAGACCTGCTTAATTTATTTCCCAGGCGCTACCTGGATCGAACCAACGTACGCCCGATGCGGGAAGTAGCCGGAAGGGGTGAAGAAGTTACTGTGGTGGGACGAGTAAAGCAAATCCGGGAACAGGGGTATGGACGAAAGAAACGCCTGGAGGTAATCATTCAGGACGATACGGCTTCTATTAAAGGCGTATGGTTTAAAGGCACTAATTATTTTAAGAAATTCTTTTCGCGCGATGAACTGGTGGCTTTCTTCGGACAGGCTAAAAAATACGGGCGATATGTTTCCATGGCCCACCCGGAAGTGGAAAAACTCGAAGACAAGGGAGATGTACAAAACATTGCTCGCATCATGCCCGTCTATCCCGGGAATAAAGACTTCTCCAAGGCTTATATAAACAGTCGCGTTATTCAGAAGTGGATACGGCACATTCTGGAAACCACCGAACCACCCGAATTTTTACCTTCTTATTTAAGGGATCAGAAAAAACTGCCCGAACGCCGGGAAGCCTACCGCATGATTCACTTCCCGGAATCCCCCCGCGAACATCAGCGGGCCCTGTACCGGTTTAAGCTGGAAGAACTCCTGCTTTTCCAGATGAGTGTGGCCCGGGTTAAACAACACGTGGTGGAACGCAAAAGTGGACATCTTTTCAAGAATCTTGGAAATTATACAAAAACCTTCTTTAATGAAGTATTGCCTTTTGAACTAACCAAAGGACAACGGGAGGCCTTGTCCGATATCAAAAAAGATGTGCGCTCAGGTCACCAGATGAACCGGCTCATCCAGGGGGATGTGGGAGCCGGCAAGACGGTGGTGGCCCTGGGTTCTATGCTGATGGCGCTGGATAATGGTTTTCAGGCCGCTTTTATGGCCCCGACCGAAATTTTGGCGGAACAGCATTTCAGAACACTGCAAAATTACCTGGATGACATGGATGTGAATATCCGCCTGCTGGTTGGAAGTCAACGATCACGACTCCGGCAGGACATACTGACGGATATTGAAGGTGGCAAGGGGCAAATTGTAGTGGGCACCCATGCGGTTATACAGGAGCAGGTTCGTTTTAACAACCTGGGTATTGTGATCATTGATGAACAACACCGGTTTGGCGTAATGCAACGGGCTGAACTTCTGAATAAGGGACATCATCCGCATGTATTGGTGATGTCTGCAACCCCGATCCCGCGCTCACTGGCCATGACATTATATAGCGACCTGGACATTTCGGTAATTAAAGAACTGCCAGCCGGACGAAAGCCCATCCGAACGGCCATTCGTACTGATAAGAAACGGGAAGATGTATACCAGTTCATCCGGACTACACTGCATGAGGGCGGACAGGCCTATATCGTCTATCCCCTGGTTGAAGAATCGGAAGCCGTGGATTTGAAAGACGCCACCATGGGATTTGAAAAAATTAAAAAACGTTATCCTGAGTTTGAGGTGGGGTTACTTCATGGACAGATGAAGAGCGACGAGAAAGATGAGATCATGAAAAAATTTATCGATAATGAAATTCAAATTCTGGTCACCACCACCGTCATTGAGGTGGGCGTTGATGTTTCAAATGCCAATATTATGGTTATAGAACATGCCGAACGGTTCGGGCTGTCCCAGCTTCACCAGCTTCGTGGAAGAATCGGCCGTGGTGAGCGTCAAAGTTATTGTATCCTGATGCCCGGTGACAAAGTGAGTAAAGACGGGCGGTTCCGCCTTAAAACCATGGCCGAAACCAACGATGGTTTCAAAATTGCCGAAGCGGATTTGAAACTCAGGGGGCCGGGTGATTTTCTCGGAACCAAACAAAGTGGCCTTCCGGAATTTAACGTGGCCGATATTATTGAAGATCAGGAGCTGCTTACCGAAGCCAAAAAAATGGCCCGTGATATAATTTTTTCCGATCCCGACCTGCAAAAACCGGAACATAAAACGCTTAAAGAAGTATTTATACCATACTACAAGGAGAAATCCCGGTTTTATACAATGGCATAATTCTAGCCAATGTTGACCTCATAATTAAATAACGTGTTTTACAGTCGGTTAGCCCGGATATTTCACAGAAAATTATATTATAATGAATGAACTTATTGATACAAATACACTTATAGAGGTGTAGAACGCTGCTAAATCCCAGCAACCCGCTTCGGACCACTGTTACAAATAGCACAGGGCCAATAGCTGAGATCGCCACGTCACTCACCACCGTTCGTTCCTCGCGATGACCTAGAGGGTTGCCAGCCCAATTTCTATGTAAATGCGAGGAGCCAAACCAGCCGAAATGGGGCAACCCGATGAGCAGACGAGGCAATCTCAGCAGTTAGCCCGAACAACCCATGAAGGTAGCACCAGGCCAGTAACTGAGACCGCCGCGTCACTCCGCAAGCTCCATCCACCTGTCTCCAGACTCGGTGGATGAGATTACTACAAATAATATTTCTTATGGCAACATAATTATGAAATTCAAGTACGAGCAATAAGCGTTTTACGGTTGTCTTCGCTTTTAAAGGTTTATGCTGTTTAGACAACCGGGGAATCTTGAATAAATGTTTTTAACCACAAAAAGCGATTAATAATTACTGTTCAGTAGCTTTAGAGAGCTTTATTGAGCACTTTATATTTGATACACTCATTAATTATCAAGTTTCGCACCACGTTAAAATGACGATAAAAGGCTTTTTAAAAAATAAAGGATTCACATTAATTTGGTATACGGTATTTATAATTAATTATTTAAATGGCTTTTTAACATTTTTCCGCATTATGTACCATTCGGATTATATCGCAGGGTGGAATCCTCGGTACCCCTTTGTTGGGAAAATTCAAATCACAATAATCAAATTACAAGTTAACGATGTGTTGAATTTAACAAGGTATTTTATTCAGTTCATCCTTTTGTCGCCGTTATCGCGTCTAGCGAAACAGAGTTTTGCTGGAGCAACATGCCCAGGCAGAGCCTGGAATCGAGTGGAAGGGTAAAAATAAGGTTAAAAAGTTCCCATAAAACGTGATTTAACATATTGTTTCCCGATGAATTCTGAGCCTAAAATGAGGTAAGAAGGTGGTAAAGGGACGCAGAGCGTCGTAACGAGTACCGGGAAAAAGTTCACCCTTAACCTTAGCCTTAAACCCAGCCTAAAACCTGAAGTACTAATTATATCCCAGAAATTGGGTACGAAACTTCAGATTATTATTAATATGTACGAGCCAAAGAAAAGTCATCAAAATACTAAGTCATAGATTTTTCCTTTTTTTACCTTCTCTGCCTTTAATGTTTTACTTTTTTTTATAAATTATAAGGTAAGTATTTGCATAAATTTAGACGAAGACTTTTCAGGCAATATATGAAATGAACAGAGTGACAGATACGCTCTGCGGGATAGCTTCGTTTAATAACCGTATAATCGTTCAAATTGAGTAGATTTTAATTTCGACTTACTCTTTATATATAGAAGAACTCTTTAAATAATTAACCTGTATTAGTGTATGAGCTGATAGCTATAGCCTTTTGACTTATGATGAAGTCTTTGACACATCATATTATTTTTGCGGCTTATTTAATGTTATGTTTTTTCCTGGTCGCGCCTAACCAAGGAATTGCCAACACTGTTTCAGAAAGCTACAAAAATAATACGAACAATTTAACAGTTCGCTCCATAAAGGGCATTTCAAGTGATTTCGAAACAACTCGAAATCATAATGCGGCATCGGTATATGCAAATACTCGCAAAACTGATTTTTATAATAGTCCACTCATCCCCCACCTTTCCGAGCGTAATGTTATTCTCTTTCTTACGCATATCGACTCGACCGATGATCGTGCCAATGATGAACAAAGTCAGGAATATAATGTACTGACGCTTGGTGGGCCTGCTTTTCAAAAAAATCTGACGGATATCTTTAACAATTACAACAGCAGTTATTACTATCGCCTGCAATCGGCCGAAAGCCCCTACATTAAAGCGGAGATTTCAGGTAACACGCTGAAAGTAACCGGTCAAAAAGTTGGAAGAACAGCTATAGCCATTCAATCAGCCGATAACGGAAGTACGGAAAATGTAAAACGACTGGTATTTACGGTATTTCCGGCGCCCCGGACAAAGAAAGAGAATCACAACCTCACCCTGGAGGCTCAACATTCAACCACTTTCTCGGTTCTGAATTACTTTACCGGCGGGGCTCCTCCCCTGAAATACCACCTCACCGGAAACGAATCAGCTTCAGTTGATGCTGAATTCAAGAATGAAAAGCTAACCATCCATCCCAATCAGGCAGGAAAACACCGCCTATCTGTTTCAGCAGTTGATCAAAACGGGGTTAGCGTTCAGACCGTCTTAAATTTGAACATAACTCCACCGCTGCAGACCATTAATAAGATCCAAAAGCTGGATATTTACGATCATGGAACAACCCGTATGTTTGACCTTCAAAAATGGATTAAAGGGGGAGTCGCTCCATATCAGTTCGAAATTTCTTCCGGGAAAAAAAATAATGAATTATTTGATGCATCCCTCAAAGGGCATCAATTGACGTTAACCGGCAACCAAACTGGAACATCATCAATTTCCATTTCTGTAACAGACAAGCTGGGTGCGACGGTGCATAAAACCGTTGACATCGATATCCACCCTGCCCTGGTGGTGAATAGTTCGGATGCCACCTTCGAATTGCAGGAAAAAGAATCACCTGGTCTGGTGCAACCTTCCCACTTATTTGCCGGCGGTTTTGGGAAACTCTCGTATCAAATTCAATCATTCGATAAAAAAATTATCACTCCCATGCTTTCTGACACTTCTATTGTAGTAAAGAGTGGTAAGCCCGGGGTTTCTCACTTTACCGTTACGGCCCGGGATTCGCTCGGTACCAAAGTCCAAAGAGATATCGCCGTAGCTGTGCTGCCGGAAGATGGCAATCACGATCATATCCCGGATCAAAAACAGGATAATGTGATTTCCATTCTTGATCACAAGGCCATGCGCATTTTAACCCTTTCGGCATTGAATCCGGATCATAAGTTAACCATAAACGAAACAGATTCTTATGATCGACAAGAGCAGCCTGAACTTCCTGAAGGTATCTCCGACCCTTTGAATTTTCTCTCGTTCCAAATCAAAAATATTAAACCCGGCGGGTCGGCTACTTTAACAATTACCGTGCCCAACGATATTAAACTAAATACCTACTGGAATTACGGTCCGCTTCCCGATGAAAAGAAAACACATGGGTACGAATTTCTTTATAATTCCAGTACCGGGGCCCAAATTGAGGGGGATAAAATGGTATTGCACTACATTGACGGGCAGCGGGGAGATCGCGACCTGAAAGCCAATGGAGTGATCGAGACTTCCGGTGCACCGGCATTTATTGAAAACAACCCGCCGACCAAAGTTGAAAAAGTATTTCCGACTAATCACTCGGTATTAACGATTGACGGTAAGCCCCACGATGAAATTCGTCTGCATTGGAAACAAGCAAATGATCCAGACGGAGATCGGGTTTACTACCACTGGCAGTTATCAATGCAGCGGAATTTCTCAGGGTATAATATGATTTTTGATGAATCCGCGTCTGATGACACCACTTTAACGGTTCAGCTGAAACAATTTGATGACTGGTTTACTCAGCATAACATATCTTACGGCGATACGCTGAAAGTTTACCAACGAGTGAGTTCAACCGACAAAAGGACTATCACCACAGGTGCTGTTGATTCCCTTTACCTGGTGCGCGGCAGAGTGGAAGCTTTTACGAGGGTACAGGTCATTAATAATGCTCCATCACGGGATGCTTTACAGGTTTACCTGAATAATGATCGTTCCCTGTTTGATCAACCGCTTCAGTTCAGAGCCGCTACCCATTTCATTAAAATTCCTGCAGATCAGAAAATCAGTCTATCCCTTGCTTCTCAGGATGGCAAAAATAAATCGCAACCAGCGTTGAGCAAAGTATTTTCATCGGAGACGAAATATATCCTGATCGCAGACGGTACAGATCATATTGAATTTAAAGTGTTGAAAGAACCATCCAATCAATCAGATGATTCCAAATATATCCGTGCTTATGCTTTCCATGGAGTTCCGAATGGCGCCAAGGATATTGATATGAAATTGGTGGGGGAAGATGGCAAACCTTCGAGCGAAATCGCGCAAATTGCATCCGGATTAAATTATGGCGAGGTCTCGGATGCCATTGAATTCAAACCGGCCAAAGTTTTATTAAGTGCGAAGCCGGGCGGGCTTTACTCTTTTGATTTTTCGGATTATGATCCGCAAATGCTGACTTTTGTCTTATCGCCCAGCAGGGGTAACAGCTTTAGTGTAATGGCCTACGATACTACCGGGCATCAAATCGCGGGTCAGATCGCATCTCCCAAGGATGAAGAAGAGAACGAATTACCGGACAAGGCTCACTTATTTGATAACTATCCGAACCCATTCAACCCGGTTACTCAGATTAAGTATACCATCCCCAAAGACGGAAATGTGCGATTAAAAGTATTTAACCTTTTAGGTAAATCCATTGAAACCCTGGTCGACAAAAGACAGGCTGCAGGAGAACACCAGGTTTCATTTAATGGGAAGGATTTGCCGAGCAGCGTTTATATTTATCAGCTCACCTATAATGGCCGCACCATTACCAAGAAAATGCTTTTAGTGAAATAAAATTGATAAAAAAAACCTTTCCAAGGGTTGAAACCTTGGAAAGGTTGGTGGTTTAAAATCGATTTTTAATCAATTGCTTTCCTGGTAACTTAGCCGGCGGGCTTCTCTCTTCTTCTCAAACCGTTTACGATCGTTATGATCAAGGTACATTTTACGAATTCGCAGGCTTTCCGGTGTTACTTCCAACAGTTCATCGTCATCGATAAACTCGATGCACTGCTCCAGGCTCATCGATTTGGCCTGGGAAATTTTGACTGCATCGGCCGTTTGCGTTGCCCGGTGATTGGTCAGGTTTTTCTTCTTGGCTACATTAACCACGAGATCATCGCTTCGGTTATTCATGCCTACCACCTGCCCCATATACACGGGATCTCCGGGAGAAACAAAAAATATCCCGCGATCCTGTATACCTTCCAGCGCGTAAGAGGTAACATCGCCATTTTCAAGAGCTATTAAGGCCCCGCGATTTCTACTGGGAACTTTTCCAAAATACGGTTCATATTGATCGAATTGCTGGTGCATGATGCCGGTGCCGCGCGTTTCCGTCAACATTTCTCCCCGGAAACCAATTAATCCACGGGATGGAACACGGAATACAATACGGTTATTTTCGCCTTCCTGCACCATAGAAGTCATAATACCTTTACGTTGCTGCAAGTTGTCAATTACCCGGTTACTGTAATCGGTGTGTACATCCACCACCACTTCTTCAACCGGTTCACACAATTCACCGTCGATTTCCTTCATCAACACTTCCGGACGGGAAACGGCAAACTCATATCCTTCCCGGCGCATGGTTTCAATCAAAATAGCCAGTTGCAGCTCACCGCGGCCAGACACTTTATAAACGTCCGGATTTTCGGTCTGTTCAACCCGCAGCGCCACATTGGTACGTACTTCCTTGAAAAGTCGATCTTTAATCATATTTGAGGTTACATAATCGCCTTCGCGGCCGGCAAAAGGTGAATTATTGACACGGAAATACATGGCCATGGTCGGCTGATCAATATCGTAATACTCGATGGGCTCGAGATCTTCACTGGCGGTCAACGTGTCCCCGATATTTACCGCATCATAACCGGCCAGCGCTATGATATCGCCGGCTACGGCTTTCTCTACGGGTTCCCGCTTCAAGCCGATAAATGTAAACAATTTGGTAGCCCGGGCTTTCTCCTTAACTTCACCTTTACGGGTAATGAGCGACACTTCCTGGTTCTGCTTAACCTTGCCCTGCTCAATGTGCCCGATGGCAATTCGTCCCACGTAATCATTCCATTCAATATTGCTGACCAGCATTTTAAACGGCTTGTCGAATTCCTGTTTGGGAGCCGGGACATGGTCGACAATAATATCGAACAGCGGGCTGAGATCTTCTCCATCATGTTCCAGTTCTTTCTTGGCCATACCGTCTTTGGCCACTGCGTAAAGCAGGGGAAAATCGAGCTGATCATCGGTGGCATCCAGATCCACAAACAGATCAAAAATTTCATTCAATACCGCATCCGGACGCGCATCTTTACGGTCAATTTTATTGATCACCACGATGGGCTGATATCCCAAACGCAACGATTTCCGCAATACAAATTTGGTTTGTGGCAACGGACCTTCAGCGGCGTCGACCAGCAAGATCACACCATTCACCATTTTTAAAATACGTTCTACTTCTCCCCCGAAGTCCGCGTGGCCGGGCGTATCAACAATGTTAATTTTGGTATCGCCCCATTTTACAGCCGTATTCTTGGAGCTGATGGTGATACCACGTTCTTTTTCGAGGTCGCCGGAATCCATCACCCGATCTTCGACATGCTGATTTTCACGAAAAGTTCCGCTCTGTTTCAGCATTTGGTCAACCAGGGTTGTCTTCCCATGGTCGACATGAGCAATAATGGCGATATTACGTATATTTTGCATTTCCTGTAAATCCTTAATTTTCAGTATTCAAAAAGCCCCGTATGATACGGTTTTTTTCGGAGAAAACCCGATTTCTTTTCATAACGTCGGGTAAATTTATGGTTTCTTAATATTTGGTTCCCAAAACTCCGTTAGAACAGTTTTACTCTTTAATTATTGTGTACATAACCATTTATTGAACTTTTTTTAATGAATTCATATATAGAGTTAAACAAAATTCGGCAAAGCTTTATAAGTTAACTTTGTTAAACGGATCATCTGCACTTAAAAAACTAACGATGGACTTAAAAATCGAAAATCAAACATTTATTGTATGCGGCTCCAGCAGTGGTTTCGGAAGAGCGATTGCAGAACAGCTTTTGGATGAAGGAGCTTCTGTCATTGCAGTGGCCCGGAGAAAAGACAAACTGGACGAATTGCGGCAAAAAGTTCCTTCCAAAGTTGTAACTATTGGCGGGGACCTTACGAAGGATCAAACGTTGGAAGAAATTTGGGAAGCAGCGGCCGATACCGATTCCCTTCACGGATTGGTAGTTAATGCCGGGGGACCACCAGCGATGAGTGCCCTGGAAACATCTATGGACGACTGGGATGAATCCTATGAACTGGTCATGCGTTGGAAAATTGATCTCGCAAAACGAATAATACCACTATTGCAAAATCAAAACTATGGGCGTATTCTTTTTGTTGAAAGTCAGTCTGTCAAACAACCCGTTCCCAACCTGGTGCTGAGTAATGCATTCCGTGCGGGTGTAGTGGGATTTGCCAAAACATTATCCCGGGAAATAGCATCTAATGGTATTACGGTAAACATCCTGGCTCCCGGATCTCACAGTACCCCGGCGATTGAACGGGTTATTCAAAAGGAAAGCGACGTTCAAAATATATCTTATGAGCAGGCCAAGGCTCAAAAAGAAGAAGCGATTCCCGTAGGAAGAATGGGAAAACCGGAGGAAATAGCATCGCTTGCCGCATGGTTACTTTCCCCCCATGCTGCTTATGTAACCGGGCAAACCATCAGTCACGACGGGGGCGTTATAAGGGGTTTATTTGGGTAATTCAATTGATCAGGTCTCACACTTGGTTAAAGTGTAACTGCCACATTATTTGAATAGTTGAGATGTTGATTTGTTTAGAAGTTTAGTAATTAACTCAAGTTTCACACCGCTTTAAAATGATTCTAAAAAGCGTTTTAATTAATAATTAACCCATAATTATTTTACATAAGTATTTTATAATTAACTACTTAATTTACTTTCTGATATTTTTCCAGATGATGTATTATCCAGATTTTCTCGCAGGGTGGAATCATAGGTAACCTTTTTCAACCTGGATAAAAAGTGTAGTGTTCATTTTTTTAGTGAGAATGGCCCCGAAAGGATTCGGGGAAATTCCAAATTACAAAACTGCCTTTTTGGAATACAGGAAAGAACGTTAACCGTATGTATTGCTTCTCCTTTCAAATATTAATTGTAAATTCTTCAGAGAACTTTGCGAAACCGTGCTTTTGTCCAAATTCTGCATTTTCTCTTCATTGATTATTAAAACAAACGCTATAAGGGTCGTTTTCTGTTGATCCTCATTTAATTTGAGAACGGAAAAGATGGCAGAGCCACATAACTAACGATTAAGGGTACGCGTTGTGCATTAACCTTGACAAAACTGCTAACTGTTCATTGATCATTATTCAGAAAGTCCCAGCCCCCGGGTGGCTTCCTTCCTGGTAATGCCCTTTCAATCCTATCCAGTTTCTTTTTTCACCAATCGAGACCAGGCTTGAACGTGCTGACCCGTAACTCGAAATACGAAACATCCTGCATACTTCCATCTCAGTTCATTCGATTACATGGGATAATTTTACCTCTTTGAGTGGGTGCGAAACTTCAGTTAGGATGACTTTTGCGAATCCGTGCTTTTGTACAAAATCTGCATTTCCGTGATTTAAATACTGCTTAATTTTTATGAATAATTAATCGGTAGGAACCATGCGTCTCCTGGCAAACAATAAAACAGGTATACCAACTACTAAAATTCCCATTCCAAATATGGCCCCGATACCGGTAAAAACCACACTCGAATACAGCATATAAATACAGGTCATTACAAAAATTATTGGAGTAATGGGATACAGCGGCACCTGAAATGGGAGAGCGTCGGTTGCTCTCTTCCTGAAAATGAATAGTGAGATACCCGTTAATAGTAGGAAAAACCAAAAGACAGGGGCCGTGTATTCCACCATCGTGGTTACACTCTGTTTGGTTAGAGCCCCCAGAAGAACTAACAGCAACGAAATAATTCCCTGAATAATTAATGCATTGACCGGTGCATTACGCTCTTCGCTCCATTTACCGAGAAAACCCATCCGGGGAAAATCTCGTCCCATCGCATAGTTGGTCCGTGCCCCGGTGATGATGGTAGCATTGGCTGTGGATATTGCCGAGATAATGACAATGAATGACAATACAAAAGCTCCTTTCTGACCGATCACAAACTCCGTCAAATCAGCACCAATAGCTTCCGAATTGCGAAGCCCCTCCAAGCCAAGGATGTGCAGGTATGCGTAATTAACCAGCAAATAGATCACCGTTATGATGGCAATACCCCCCACCAATACCCGAGCCATGTTGCGCTTCACATTGACGATTTCGGCCGATAGATAAGAGGCTTCGTTCCACCCGCCGTAGGTCAGCAATACAAAGATCATGGCCGAACCAATGGCGCCACCTGAGCCTTCCATATTATCAGTTGTAGATGCCGAAGCCAGGGGAATCCCTTTAAAAATGCCGAGTAAAGCGGCGCCCAGGAGCATTAAAACCACAACCAGCGTGACCAGGTTTTGTGTTTTCTTGGCAGGCTGTGTCCCCCAGATATTCAGTATAGTCAATGCAAATACGGTCAACGCCGCGTATATTGCTGAACTGTATGTACCCAGATCGAATATGCGGGAAGCATAATCTCCCAGAATAAATCCAGCCAATGCAATGGAGCCGGTTTGAATGACCGTCATCCGTCCCCACGAAAACAGGAAACCCAGTGACGAGCCATACGCCCGGTTCAGAAAATAATATTCTCCACCCGCATCGGGATGAGCCGCTGCCAGTTCGGCATAGCAAAGGGCACCCGTGAGTGATATGAGTCCACCAGCCACCCAAAACCCCAGAAACTGCAGATCACTGCTGGCATTGGCGGCCACAAGAGGGGGCAAGCGAAAGATACCAATGCCAATTACAATTCCGACGATGACTGCCACCGCATTCAAATTGGTGAAAATGGGTTTGGGTTTTCCCGTAGATGATAGAATCCGACTCATGGCCGTCTGTTGTTAGAGGGCTTTGCAAAACCGGTGATTTTGGTCAAAGTCAAAGCCTGAGTGATTTCAAAACCGCAGCGTATTAGGTTATACGTGAGGATTTTGAAATCACGAAAATGCAGAATTTGGACA
>Ga0209918_1001090_pt1 | contig 15500 bp, 10 predicted proteins | sample SalPonD_shore_MG_FD_185712 | JGI IMG/M metagenome (GOLD analysis project Ga0209918, IMG submission 185712) | Salt pond soil microbial communities from South San Francisco under conditions of wetland restoration - Salt Pond MetaG... | ecosystem: Environmental > Aquatic > Marine > Intertidal zone...
CCGTTGACGTCCCAGTCGTAGGCGCAGTCGAGGTGGACGCGCACGGCGCGGATGCCCTGGAGGCCGTCCTCGAGCATGGCATCGATGGGGGCGCGATTGCCGAAGCGGTGGTTGCTCTGACGCATCCAGACGGCGCCGGCGGCGGGGTTCATGGGGTGGGAGGTACGCAGGGCCTCGGCGATACCGGCCAGGTGCTCCACCCGCTCGTGGACATCGGGGTGGTCCGGCAGCGGGGTGTCGCGCCGGAAACCGCGAATGGCCCGCGAGCGCGTCCCGGCCGGCAGCCCGAGCAGGTTGAGTTGATCACCGTCGCTCACGCCCCAGCTGTCGAGCAGGGCGATGATGAGGCGCGTGGCCTCCATGCGTTCGTCATGGCTGTAGCCTTGCATGTGGCGGCGGCCCTCCCGGCGAGCCCACGGGGCGACGACGCCCCTGGCCAGATGCCCCGAGTATAGCCCCCGGGGCCGGGCGCGTCAGGCGCTGCGCGGCAGCGGTGCGCCGCCCGGTGGGCATTGGGGGTCCGGCGCGGGGCGCCGCCATCCATACCCCAGGCCCGGGCCCCGTTTAGCGCATCGGCGGCCACTCAAGGTCGTGGACCGAGCAGGCGGCGCAGAAAGCCCAGGTAGGCCGGGCGATCCCACGCCCGCCCGCCCAGGGCCTGGTAGCGCAGCCGGCCGCGGGGGTCGACCAGGAAGGTGGCGGGCAGGCCCCGCGGCTCCCAGCGTTCGGTCACCCGGCCGTCGCGGTCGAGCAGGGCACTCAGGTCCGGCGCGCTCACCCCCAGGAAGGTGAACACGGTATCGGCGCTCTCGGAGACGTTGACCAACACGATGCGAAGCCGCGGGTCGTCCAGGCGATGGGCCATACGCTGGATGGCCGGCATCTCGCGCCGGCAGGGGCCGCACCAGCTGGCCCAGAAGTGGACGAAGACCCAGCGCCCGCGCGCCTGGCGCAGCTCGAAGCGGTGGCCGTCCATATCCGCCAGGGCCAGCGCCGGTGCGGCCCGCCCGTCCAGGGCGAGGATGCCGGGCGGCAGCTCGGCGCCGCCGCGCGACGCCGCGCCCGCGACCGGGGCGAGGCCGAGCAGTGGGACCAGCGCGAGGCCGAAGACCCAGCGTGCGGCCTGGCGGGCGCGGAGGCTCACGGGCGGGCCCGCGCCGTGGGCAGACCGGCGCAGCGCAGGCCCTCGAAGCGCACCGTGATCGGGGGCCCGGCACGGTCCTCGCCGGTGGGAAAATGCGCGATCAGCGAGAACCGGCCCGTCAGGCGCGGCAGTATCAGATTGCCGCCCTCCCCCTCGCCGGGGCGCAGGTCCAGCGACTCGGGCAACTGCGTCCAGCGAAAGGTCGAGCGGGCCGGCAGCGGTGCATCCATGGCGGCCCACCGGGCCTTCCAATAAGCGCGGTTCAGTCGGCGGACACGGCGCCCGTCGGCCCGGCGAAACTCCCAGCGTGAGGGCTCCAGCCACACGATATCGTCGCTGAGGTTGCGCACGGTCGTGGTGATGAAACACTGCGCCCGCAGGCGCGCGACCATCGCGCGGGGAAAACCGCGTGCCTCGTAGAAGGCGGCGATCTGCTCGGGCGTACGCGGATGCAGGTGCACCCGCACGCGCCCGTCATCGAAACGGCGCTCGCCGTTCGGCGCGGCCGGCAGCGTCAGGGGCAGGCAGGCGAGCAGCAGGAGCAGGGCACGGCGGTTCATCCGGACATGATAGCCCGCTACCGCGCGCCGGCACAGCCCGGGGCCGCGCCTGAAAATGCGGCCGGTGCCCGGATTCCGGGCCCGGGCCATGCTAACTGTGTATTATAGAAGCGGGCGGCGCGCCGCCCATTTGCACCGAGGAGGAAAGGCCGATGACCGGCTCGTCGAATCTCGAACGCCGCCGCCACCCGCGCAACGCCGTCGCCGCCCGGCTGCGCCTGACGCACCCGCGCCACGGCAGCTTCGAGGCCGTCTCGCGCGACATATCCGACGGCGGGCTCTATCTCACCGCCGGGCGTCTGCCGCCGTTCATGCCCGGGGCGACCGTGCAGCTGCAGCTGCTCGACTCCCTCAACCCGGCGATCGTATTCAACGCGCGGGTCGCCCGCGGCGACGACCGGGGCCTGGCCCTGGAGGTCATCGACTACGAGCTCGGCGGCGGTAACTTCCCCGTCGACACCCTGCGCGAGCAGTGGAACGTGGTCAAACAGATCCTCGCCTGATCCGCCTCGCCCCGCGGCCCGACGGCCGCGTCCACGGGCCGGATCGTCTATAGTCTTTTAACAGCCCCCGGCGCCTGGATGCTCGCGCACGGGGCGCCCCGCTTGCCCGCCCCGTGTACAGGCCAACGCCGCCGGGCACCCTCTCAGGCGGTGCGGCTAAACCCCCCGCACCTCGTTCCGACAATACTGACAGAGCCGCAATTCCCTCGTTGGGAACCGCCCGAACGAGAACCGAGCAGACCGATTGCCCATGCGCGCACCGCGATTCCTAACAAATATCAGTTACCCTGCGCGGATTCAGACTGCGGTCTCGGTCGCCACACTGGTCTTCGCCGTGGTGTTGTATGTCCCCGCACTCGGCCCGGACGCACGCCACTGGTGGTCGGACCTGGGCTGGACGGCCGCCTCGCTGGGCGCTGCCTTGCTGTGTTGGGCGACCGCCCGGCGCTGTCCGCAGCCGCTGCGCCGGGCCTGGCAGTGGTTCGCCGCCGCCTGCGGAACCTGGTTCGCCGGCATGCTGGTCTGGGACTATCTCGAGCTCATCCGCCAGGTCCTCACTCCCTTTCCGGCCCTTGCGGACCTCGGGTTTCTCGCATCGGCGCCCCTGTTCGCCTTGGGCCTCCTGCGCTACCGCGCCGAGCGGCCGACCACGGCGGTGACCCTGCAAGGGGTGAGCGACTTCGGCCTTATAATCTGCACGACCATTATCTGCGCCGTGCTGATCGTGTTCCAGCCGTTGAGCGCACCGGGCAATGGGCTGCTGTACAAAACCGCGGCCCTGGCCTATCCGGTGCTGTACATCGCCACGGCCGTGTTCGCCTTGCTCGTCGCGCTGGGTCACACCTGGGGGCCGGCACGTCGGGTCGTTATCCTGATCACGCTCAGCCTTGCCGTACACGCCTATACCGATACGCTCTACGCTTACTCGCTGCTGGTACACAGTTACGAGGCCGGCCAATACCTGGATGTGTTCTGGGTCATCGGCTTTGCGCTCATTGCCTGGGCCAGCGCCGAGCAGCGCGCCTGCCTGCGGGCGCAGGCACCGGACGAAGCCAGTGACCGGCCGCCCGAAGCACATACACAGGCCCTGGAAGGGGTACTGCCGGTGGCCACCTTGCTTATCACCGTTCTGGCCCTGCTCAGTTTTCACGACAATGTACAGCACGAGACCCTGATACTGACCGCGCCTTTCGCCGCCTTGTACTTGGTATTCCTCGCCGCGCGCGAGTGGGCCGCCAGGCGGATCCAGTACCGCCTTATCCGCGAGGCGCGCTCCAGTGCGGCGCAGTTGCGCGACTCCGAGCAGGAGCTGTCCACCATCCTGGAAAGCATGCAGGACACCTACTTCCGCGTGGACCGCCAGGGGCGGATCCGGCGCGTGTCGGCCTCGGTCTACGAACTGCTGGGCTACCGGGCCGATGAGCTGGTCGGACAGGCGATCGAGCGTCTATACGTCGAACGCGAGGAGCATCGCAGCGTTCTGCGCTCCCTGGCAGTGTTGGGCGGGCGCATCCAGAACCTGGAACTAGCCATGCGCCACCGCGACGCCAGCACGGTCTGGGTGTCGGTCAATGCCCAATACGTGTACGACGCGGACGGACGCGTGGTCGGCGTGGAAGGAACGGCACGCAATGTCACCGACCGCAAGGTCGCCGAAGCCGAACGTCACAAGCTCGCCAGCGCCTTGCGGCAGACCGCCGATGCCGTGGTCATTACCGACCGTGAAGGGGTGATCGAATACGTCAATCCCGCCTACGAAGCCGTAACCGGGCACACCAGCGCGGAAGCGGTTGGAAACATGCCGAGCTTGGTCAAGTCCGGACACCATGATCAGCGGTTCTACCAACACTTGTGGGAGACAATCCTGGCCGGCGAGGTCTACAGCGAAGTGTTCGTCAACCGTCGCAAGGACGGCTCGGTGTATTACGAGGCCAAGACCATCACGCCTTTGAAGGACGGGCGCGGTCGGATCACGCACTTCATCTCCACGGGCAAGGACATCACCGAGCAAATGCAAACGCAGGAAAAGCTGCACTTCATGGCCCACCACGACGCGCTGACCCACTTGCCCAACCGGGTGCTGTTCCTGGACCGGGTCGAACAGGCCCTGGCGCGCGCCCGCTGGCATGATCGGCTGGTGGCCTTGATGTTCCTTGACCTGGATCGGTTCAAGACCATCAACGACAGCCTCGGCCATGACTTCGGAGACCGCCTGCTGGCCCAGATCGGCGAACGCCTGCAAGAAGGCATAAGGGACCGCGATACCGTCGCCCGGTTTGGCGGCGACGAGTTCGTCGTGCTGCTCGACGACATCGCCTCCGAGGACGATGTCGCCCAGCTGGCCGAGCGGGTATTGGATCTGCTCGCCCCGCCCTTCGTCATCGACGAGCGCGAGCTGCACATCACCGCCAGCATCGGCATCAGCTGTTTCCCCAACGACGGTGCCGACCCCAAGACCCTGATGCGTCATGCCGATGTCGCCATGTACCGCGCCAAGGACCTGGGGCGTAACACCTACAAGTTCTATTCCGAGGACATGGGCGCTCGCGCCTTCCAGCACCTGACGCTGGAGAACGCCTTGCGCCACGCGCTGGCTCGCCAGGAGTTCGAACTCTACTACCAACCACAGGTCGATGCGGCACAGGGGCGGTTGATCGGCGTCGAGGCCCTGCTGCGCTGGCACCACCCGGACCTGGGCGTGGTCGGACCGGGCGAATTCGTGCCTCTGCTCGAGGAGACCGGCCTCATCGTGCCGGTCGGTGAATGGGTGCTGCGCACCGCCTGCGAGCAGCTCGCCCAGTGGCAGGCGGCCGGCGCGGCCGGGCTGCGCATGGCCATCAACCTGTCGGCACGCCAGTTCGCCGAGGCGCGCCTGGGCGGCAATATCGAGCGCGTCGTCGCCGGCTGCGGTATCGAACCGGGCACCCTGGAGCTTGAAATGACCGAAAGCGTCTTCATGCGCCATGCCGATGCCACCACCGAGACCGTGAGCGCCCTGCGGGCCATGGGGGTGCGGCTGGCGATCGACGACTTTGGCACGGGTTACTCCGCCCTCAACTACCTCAAGCGCTTCCCCATCCAGACGCTCAAGATCGATCGCTCCTTCGTGCGCGAGGTCATCACCGACCCCGACGACGCGGCCCTGACGGCGGCGATCATCGCCATGGCCCGCAGTCTGTCCCTGGAGGTCATCGCCGAGGGCGTGGAGACCGAGGCCCAGGCGATGTTCCTGCGCCGCCATCAGTGCCAGCGCATGCAGGGCTACTACTTCGGCAAGCCCGCCCCCGCCGCCCAGTGGAGCGGACGGCTCACCGGCCCCTGGCCCCAAATCGCCGCACACCCCACGGCCGGCTCAAACTGAGCCCGCCCGCGGCGCGCCCCGGTTGTGGTCTCAAATACAATCACTTAGGCTTATTGCCGCGCCCCGGAGGCGATCGGCGCCGAGGCGGTCCCCGGGCTCAAGATTCTCCGCCGGATGACGACACAGTGGTATATATAAGGTAGAAAGCGGCCGCGGGGCGCGAACCGTTCCGCCGCCCGACAACGGGACCGAGGAGTTGGCCATGGACAGGACCGCCGAGTGCATTAATATCGTGCCGTGGGCGCGCCAAGGGGCGCGCGGAGCGAGGGGCCGAGGCGCCCTCACCCTGACCGCCCCGACAGCGGCTGCGGGGCCAAGGGGACGCCGCACGGCAATCGGGTCGGATGGGCCCCGAGCCGGTCTTTTCCGGGGGGATCGATGGGGGATGGGTTCTTGAGTGCCGAGCACACCGGTGAAGCCACCGAGTCGGCGGTGGGGGAACAAAAGGCCGAGGGACGCGAAAGGAAGTCGATGGCGTTGATCGTGGGCGAGGAACGCCAGTACGAGGGCCTGCCCATCGATAGCCAGGCCTTCGAGCACTTCCTGTCGTTTTGTACGCGGCGCCAGCTGCGAAAGAAGACCGTCATCGTACGGGCGGGCGATCCGGCCGATACCCTGTATTACATCGTCAAGGGATCGGCGACGGTCATCGTCGAGGACGAGGAGGACAACGAGATCGTCGTCGCCTACCTCAACGCCGGGGATTTCATCGGTGAGACCGGCCTGTTCTACCGGGCAAAGGCCCGGGACGCCATCGTCCGTACCCGCACCGCCTGCGAACTGGCCGAGATCAAATACGACCGGCTCAACCAGCTGTTCGCCGGTGAGCTCAAGGCCGAGCATGCGCAGATCCTGCACGCCGTGGGTCTGCAATTGTCCGAGCGCCTGCTGAAGACGACGCGGCGCGTCAGCCGCCTGGCCTTCATGGATGTGGCCGGGCGCATCGCCCGCAGCCTGCTGGACATGTGCAGCGAACCCGATGCCATGTCCCACCCGGACGGCACCCAGATCCACCTCTCGCGTCAGGAACTGGCCCGCATCGTCGGCTGCTCCCGCGAGGTGGCCGGCCGCGTGCTCAAACACTTGCACGAAGAAGGCATGATCACCGTCGCCGGCATGGACATCGTCGTCCATCACAGCCGCTGACGGCGGCTTGGCGCCCGCCGTCAGCGGCGCGTCACAAGTCACGAGTCACGAGTCACGAGTCACGAGTCACGAGTCACGAGTCACGAGTCACGAGTCACGAGTCACGAGTCACGAGCAAGAGCGTACCGCCTCACACCTCACACCTCACACCTCACGCCTCACACAAACACCTCACACCCGGTGCGGCTGCCCGGGATGCCTCTTCTTTCTGCCAACTGCCAACTGCAAACTGCCAACTACCAACTGGTTACTGCAGGTTCAGTGCCCGTACGTCGTTCCAGTCGCTGTTGCGCGCGGCGGCGATGCCCTTGAGGCGGATGGCCTTGAGCAACGCCCGCCCCTTCGGGTCTTTGTCCATGTTCAACATGGCCTGCTCCAGGCGCTTGACGACCGCGGGCGGCACGTTGGGATCGGCGGCAAAGGCGTGGGGCGTGAAATCGGGCGAGGTCCACAGGATCCGCAGCGCGTTGCGCACATCCGGCGCGGCGTTGCGGAAGGTGCGCATCACGCCCCCGCCGGCCGCGTAGCGCCCCTGCGCCACGTTGCGGTAGGCCGAATCGTGCGAGGCGACATCGCGCGCCTCGATGGACTCGCCCAACTGGCGAAAGCGCGCCCGCATGACGTCGGAGGCGGCAAAGGCGTGCGAGGGAAAGGCGATCTCCTTGCCGGATAGCTGTTCGAGGCTGTGGTAGGGACTGTCCTTGCGCACCACCAGGATACCCTTGAGGCGTTTGTCCTTGGCCTTGGCGAAGGCCATGTAGCCGCTTTGCTTGTGAAACTCGACGTAGTGATAGGGGTTCATATAGGCGAAGTCGTACTTGTCCTCGCGCAGGCGCTGCTCGAAGGTCGGGATGTTCCTGGCCGTGGCGAACTGCAGGCGATAGCCGGTGCGTTGTTCCAGATAGGCCAAGATGGGCGACCACAGCCGCGAGAGCTTGCTGCCCGACTGCTGGGGTACGATACCGAAACGGTAGGTCGGTCGTTGGTCCGATGCCTGTGCCGGGACCGGCGCGGCGCCCGTCAGTACCGCGCAGGCGAGGACACCGGCCGCGGTCCATTTCCGTAAAATCAATTTCGCCATGATCACATCTCCGTGGCTTGAGTCATCGAAAGCGTCGTTCGACGCCAGGTGGGTCTATCGCGCCGCCGGCCAGGGGCCGTCGTGGTACGCAGGCCCTCATAGCGGTCCCAACCGTTGTGCGATATGCCCCAACAGCTCGTCTTCGGTGAAGGGCTTGGTGAGATAGACGTTCACACCCGCCTCCTCGGCCTGATGACGGTGCTTGTCGGTCGCGCGCGAGGTGATCATGATGATCGGCACCTCGCGCAGGTCGCTGCGCGCGCGCACGTGGGCGGTCAGCTCCAGGCCGTTCATGCGCGGCATCTCCAGGTCCACCAACAGCACGTCGGGCTCGCGCTCGGCTATCGCATCGATCGCCTCCAGACCGTCGCGGGCGGTGCGCACCTCGAAGCCGGCGTCCTGAACGAACTGCGCCAGGGAACGGCGCGCGCTGAGCGAGTCGTCCACAACCAGGGCGCAGGGCAGCTGGCTGGGGCCCTGTTCCTGGGCCAGCCGTTCGGCCAGCTCGGTGACCGCGTCGGGCGCGGCCGTGCGCAGCAAACCCGGCAAGTCGACCACCGGGGCGATCGAGCCATCGCCCAGGATGGTGGCCCCTTCGATGCCCGCGATGGGCGGCACGTAGCGGCCGAGCTGTTTGACCACCAGGTCCTGAGTGGCGGCGATCTGGCAGACCAGCACCGCCTGCGTGCGCCCGGTCTCGCCGCGCACCAGCAGCACGGGGCGCTCGTGCCCGGCGACGCCCGCCGCGTCGATGGGCTGGTGGAGCAGCGTCTCCAGGTAATAGGCCTCGTACGACGACTCGCCCCACCGATAGCGCAGTCCCGCCTGCGTGTGCTCCACGGCCCCATCGCCGGGGTGCAGAATCTGTTCGACACCGCGGGTGGAGACCGCGAGCAGGTGTTCGGGCGAGCGCACCAACAGGGCGTGCACCGAGATCAGGGTCACCGGCAGGCGCAGTTCCACCGTGCAACCCTCGCCGCGCTGCGAATCGATGCCCAGGCTGCCCTTGAGTTCGGTGATGCGTGAATAGACCGCGTCCATGCCGATACCGCGGCCGGAGGTCTGGGTCGTGACCTCGCGGGTGGAAAATCCGGGCAGCCAGACCAGGCGCATCAGTGCCTCGTCGCCGGTTTCCTCAGCGGGTCCGCCGCCGTCCGCGTCCGCCTGGGCCTCGAGCAGTCCCCGCGCCTTGGCGGCCTGGCGGATCGAATCCAGGTCGAGCCCGGCACCGTCGTCGCGACAGCGCAGCACGATCTGATCGCCCTCGCGGTGGATGCCCAGCTCGATGCACCCCGCCGGGTCCTTGCCCAGCGCGCGGCGCGACTCGGGCGGCTCGATGCCATGGTCGACCGCGTTGCGCAAAATGTGCATCAGGGGGTCGGCCAACTCGTTGAGCACGTCGCTGTCGATGAGGGTGTCGGCCCCTCGCACCTCCAGACGGGCCTGCTTGCCTGTCAGGCGCCCGGTCTGGCGCACGCTGCGCTGCAGACGCGGGACGATGGTCTGCACCGGCACCATACGCGTGTGCATGACCACCTCCTGGCTCTCCTTGTGCAGCCGGCCCTGGTCGACCAGCAGGGCGGCGAGCGCGTCGAGGTGGTCCTGCAGCCCGTGGGTCAGCTCGCGCGCGTCGGTGCTCGCCTCGGCCAGACGATGGGTAATGGAGTGCAGCTCGTTGTACTGGTCCAACTCCAGCGCGTCGAACTTCTCGTACAGGCCGGCCCTGGCCTGCGGCGAGGTCAGGCCCTGCACGTCGACCAGTTCCTCCAGTTCGTTGACGAGCTGCTGGACGAGGCGGTTCTGGTCGCGCGCGGCCTCCGTTTGGCGCAGGGCGTGGCCGAGTCGGTCCTGGAGCTGGCCGGTCAATATGATGGACTCGCCCGCCAGGCGCAGGAGCTCATCGACCAGGCGCGCGGGTACGCGCAGCGTGGCGCCGGCCGCCTCGGGCGCGGCCTCCGGTCCCGGTTCACCCGCGCCCGGTTCGCCCGACGCGGCCGAGGGCGGCGGGGCGGCGTCGTCTTCGGGCAGGCCCTCGGCGTCGATACGGTTGGCCCAATCCAGCACGCGCTGGAGCACATCGCGGGCCTGGCCCGGCGCCGGTCCCGTCCCGACCAATGCCTCGCTCATCATCTCGAGCACGTCCGCCGCATCGATCAATACCTCCAGCAGCGCGCTGCCGGGCAGGCGCTGCTGTTTGGAAAAGGCGACCAGGATGTCCTCGATGTGGTGCGTCAGCTTGGCGATGCCGGCCACACCCACGGTGTTGGCCGAGCCCTTGAGGGTGTGGGCGATGCGCTGGGCGCGCTCCAGCACGTCGAGACCCGCCCCGCCGGCCGACATCCGGCTGACCGCGTCGGTGAATTCGGCCGTCTCGTTGGGCAGTTCCTGCAGCAGGCTGTCGAGCAGCTGCGGATTGACGTCCTCGGGCAGCGCCAGCGACACGTCGTCGGCGTTTGCCACACGCTGGCGCGGCTCGGCCTGCTCGTCCTCGGCGAGCAGTTCGGGCCGGGCCAGACGGGTCTCCAGTGCCGCGGCCTCCTCGCTCGCGACCGGCCGCGGCCACTGCGGATCGACCAACAAGGCGATCAACGGGGCCGCGCTGTCGGCACGCCCCAGGTCGTGCAGATAACTGAGGGTGAGCGTCGGCCAGACCCGGAGCCGCTCGCCCAGGCCCGCCGCCAGGGCCGCCCCCGGATCGGCGTCCTCGAGCAGGGCCTTGAGATTGTCCTGGATCACATCCAACGTTTCGCTCAAGCCGGTCAGGCCGAGGGACTCGGCCGCCAGTGCGAAGGGCTCGACCTGGTCCAGGTACCCGCCGAGCGCATCGACGCGCGCCTCGTCCGACGCCTCTTCGTCCAGCGCCCGCGTCAACTGATCGTCCAGGCGCTCCAGGCTGAACTCGAGCTCGGTGGACAACAGACCGATCAGCTCGCGGGCCTGTTCGGACAACACGACCTCGCCGCCAGCCTCCGTCGTCGGCGCCTCGGGTTCGACCGGGGCCGGGCCGACGTCGTCGCAAACGGGCTCCTCCACACCCAGCTCGGGCAGGAGCACTCCCTCGAGCATGGCGCGTGCGGCCTCGTCCAGGCCGTTGCCCCAAGGCAGGTCGGCCAGATAGTCGAGCAGCGCCCGGGCCGCGCCGGCATCGCTGGGCGCCGCCAGGTAGGCGTTAAGGCGTTCGTTCCACGCGGCCAGACGTTCGCGGGCGGATTTGTCCAGCGCCGCCCCGGACTCGGCCAATGCATGCAGTGCGGCCTGGAACAACAGGCACACGTCCATCAGACCCATGAAGCCCGCGTCCGCCGCGGACATCCCCATCAACTCGGTCCGCTCGGCCGCGAGTTGCAGGGCCGCGGCGATTGCACCGGTGTCGCCGCCCGCCCCCTGCAGATCGGCGAACAAGCCGTCCATGGTCTCGGCCAGTTCCTGCTGCAGGGCGGGAACGAGGTCGTCCGCACCGGCGGGCGCCGGGGGATCGGGCGGGCTCGGCCCGACGGTCGCCGCCGAGGGCGTCGGTGTCGAATCCGCCGCGGCCCCGTTCGGCTGCGACGGCGCCGGCCCGGGGGATGCCTCGACCGCGACCGCCTCGCGCGGTCGAAAGGCCGCGCGCAGCGCCTTGGCCTCCGCCGCACTCAGGGGCTCGGTCCAGGCCGGGCTTTGCAGCAGCGCGATCACGGCCTCGACGGCGCCGGCCTCGGGCCGCTCGCCCAGGCAGGCCATCATCTGGGTGGGCCAGGCCTCGAGCAGTTCGCGCTCGGCCGCGCTGAGCGCCCGGCCGCGGCGCGCCAGCGACCGGAGGCGCTCGAGAAACTCCACGCACGCGTCCTTGAACGCCCCGTGGCCATTCGCACCGGCGGCCATGCCGATGCGGCCGACCCTCCGTATATAGCGTTCCAGGACCTTGGCCTCGGCCTGCAATCCGTCCGCCTCCAGCCCCTCGCCGATCACGGCCTCGGCAAAGAGCTCGTACAGATCCGCGACGACCGTGGCCATCTCGGCCTCGAGCACGTCGGGGGACCTCAGTGCGCCGTTGGGCGTTACAGCGGCCATGGCGGATCAGGACGCCTTCTTTTGCGGGAGGCCGGCCACCGCCGCGGCGGGTTCACCCTCCTCGCGCGCCGCGACCTCGATCTCGGGCAGATGGAAGACCTGCACCGCGTTGAGCAGCCCCTTGGCGTACTGCACCAGGCGCGTCGTCAAGGCCGTCTGCTGCTCGAGCTGCTCGCGGGTGTTGCGGGTGCTTTGCTGAATCTGGCCGGCACGCGCCTTGAGGTCGTTGCTCAGGCGGGCCTGGTCCTGGGAACGCTCGGCGATCTGGCGCACCGAGTCCACCAGATTCGCGGTGCTGTCGCGCGTCTGGCGCATCTGGGCCCCGGCCTGCTCGGCCAGGCGCGAACCCTCGACCACCTGGGTGATCGCGGTGTTCATCGTCGCCACGGTATCGGAGGTCTCGACCTGAATGTTGGAGACCAGGGTGGCTATCTGCCCCGTCGCGTCGCGCGCGCTCTCGGCGAGGCGCTGCACCTCGTCGGCCACCACGGCGAAACCGCGGCCCGCCTCACCGGCCGAGGCCGCGTGCATGCTGGCGTTGAGGGCGAGGATGTGCGTGCGCTCGGAGATGCTGTTGATGAGATTCACCGCGCGGGTGATCTCCTGCGAACGCTCACCCAGGCGCTTGATGCGCTTTTCCGTCTCATGGATGACCTGGCGGATATCGTTGATGCCATCGACGGTATTGGTCACCGTCTCCAGCGCGGTGTGGGTCGTGGCGATCGCGTTCTCGGCGGCGGCGTTGCAGGTCTGCGCGAGCTCGGCGATCTTGTTCATGGTTTCAACGGCGTAAGACAACTCGTCGGCCGTTTCCTCGACCTGCTGCTGCTCCTGGGTGGCCACCGATATGACGGTATCGGACTGCGACTTCACTTTGGCCGAGGCGCGTGCCACCTCCTCGGAGATGCGCCGCACGCCCTGGAGCACCCGCGATGTCTCGGCGGTCAGTTGGTTGAGCGCGTCGGCCACGGGGCCGGTCACGTCCTCGGTCACCGGGACCTTGATCGTCAGGTCGCGTTGGCTGAGCTGCGACACCGCCTGCAGCAGGGAGATAACCGAGTCGTTGAGCCGCTCGTTTTCCTTCTCCACGCGCACCAGCGTCGCCACCTTATCCTCCAACAGCCCGTCGAAGGCCTGGCCCAGCTCGCCGAGCTCGTCACCGCCCTCGACCTCTGTGCGCACCGAGTAGTCACCCTCGGAGACTTGGGACACGGTGCTGGAGATGCGGCGAATCGGCCGCACGATGGAACGGTAGATGAAAATGCCCAGCAGGGCGGCCAAGAGCAGACCGGCGCCGATGATGCCGCTGGTGCTGTACAGGAATTGGCGGCTCTTGTTCAGCGACTCGGTGAACAGATCCTCGCCCAACAGCTGCTGCTCGTTGACGCGCTCGTTCACCGACGTGAGGAACGGGCTGATCTGCTTGGGCAGGCCGGTCTCGATATAGTCGGACAGGGCCGTTCGGTCCTCGTCGGCAAACAGTTGGCCGAGGCGATCCATGGCGGAGGTGACGCGGCCGAACTGGCCGCCGAGCTGCGCATTGATGCGCTTGACCTCGGCGGGCGTGCGGTCCTGCTTGTACTCGTACCAGTTGTTCAATACGAGGTTCTTGGCTGCCAGCAGGTCGGCGCGCCCCCGTGACCAATCGACCTTGCCGCTACTGACCTCGTTGACCGCGCCCAGCAGGTCGGCGCGAACGGCCTCGTTGAGCTGGTTGAGCTTCACCTGCTCGATGACGTTGTCGTTCAAGGCCGAGGTCGTGTTCGCGGCGAAGCGAAGGCCCGCGATAGCGGTAACGCCGATGACCGCGAGGACGATGGTCTGGATACCGATCAACAGGACCAGCCGCGTACCAATCTTCAATTTGTTCAACATATGCTTTCCCCTAACTGGCTCGGGTCGTGCGCCGCGTGGCGGGCCCGAATACAGACGTCAAGATCGGCCTTCGGCCGTTTGCCCCGATGGCCCGGTGCCACCGCGGGCGGCGAGCGCCGCGAACAGGCCGGCGTGGTCGAGTTCCAGCCAGTCCGTGCCCTCCTGATGAAACGCCGGGTGAAAGAACTCGCGAAACGGCTCGGGCAACGCGTCCAGTCGCGAGAACGGCACGCCGGCCTCGCCGGGCGCTATGGCCCGGGGCAGGCCATCGACCTGCAGCCCGGCGGCGGCCTCCGCCTTGCCCAACACGAGCACGAGGCGAGCATCGTCGGCGCTACGTCCTTCTCCCAGCAATGCGGCTACATCGAACACGGGCACGATATTGCCGCGCTGGTTGACCACACCGACCAGCCAATCGGGCGCCAGGGGGACGCGATAGAGTGTGGGGTCGACGACGATCTCCCCGCTGACGCCCGGCTGGGTCAGCAGCGCGTGGCCGCCGACACGCACGCCGTAACGCAGCGACGGGCCCGCGTGGGTCGCCGGCGCCGACATGGCATCGGGCGCGCCGGCGGACGCCATGGGGCTCGGGGCGTCGCTCGGCGTCGGCCCGTCGCAATCCTCAACCGCGGTTGGATAGTGCATCGTTCGTCTTCCCTGTCTGGCCCGGGTCGGGCCGGTGCGATGCGCAGCGCCCTATTGGAAGGCCTTGAGCTGCTCCTTGATCTGATCGGCCGTGAACGGCTTGGTGATATAGCCCTTGCCGCCCTGCATCTGGCCCCAGAGCCGGTCGGCCTTCTGGTTCTTGCTCGAGACGAACACGATGGGGATGTGCTTGGTGTCGGGATCGTTGTTCAGGCGCCGCGTGGCCTCGTAGCCGTCCATGTCGGGCATGATGATGTCCATGAAGATAATGTCGGGGCGCTCGCCCTTGGCCAGGGCCAGGGCCTCCTTGCCGTTCGATGCGCTGAGCACGATGCAGCCGGTCTCGGCCACCATGCCCTTGAGATGGGTCAGTTCGGTCGGCGAATCGTCAACGACCAGTACCTTGTTGATAGCCATCGTCCTACTCCTTAGCTGTTGGTCTCCAATGAATCCCTGGCGCGGTCTACCGCGCCGTATGCGCCGCGCTCAACGCGCCATGCTCAGGCTCCCATCGCCTGCGCCGAGGGCACGGGCTCGAGATAACGCTTGACCGCGTCCTGAAACGTCGTGCGCCCGACCGGCTTGACCAGGTAGTCGTTGCAGCCGGCCAGAGCGCCCTTGACCCGGTCCGCCTGGGTCGCCTTGCCGGTGAGCATGAGCACGTTCGTCGACTTGCTGAGCGCCTTGATCCGTTTGCAAATACGAAAGCCGTCGGTATCGGGCAGCATGACGTCGAGGAAGGCGACGTCGTAGTAGTGTTCTTCCAGTAGTCGCGCGGCCTCCGCGCCCGTGCCGGCGTAGTCGACCTCGGCGGCGAAGAAATGCAGCTCCAGCTCGATCTGCTTTCGCACCGCCGGGCTGTCGTCGACCACCAGGGCCCGGGGCAGTTGGAGGCGGCGCGTCTTGGGGCGCGGGACCGGCACCGCGGCGCTCGCGCCGGCCGAACCGGCGTCGCGGCCCGCCGTGGGGCGATCCTCGTCCACCGCCTCGGCCGCGGCGGGTGTCCCCTCCGCGACGGCGGGCCAGTCGGCACGATTGGCCGGGTTGGCCAGGGTATCGTCGTGCACGATAGCCAGCTCCGAGGCCTCCTCCTCGCTGATGGAAAACGCGGCGTCGGCCGATGCGCTCGGGGCCT
>Ga0209918_1001093_pt1 | contig 15472 bp, 10 predicted proteins | sample SalPonD_shore_MG_FD_185712 | JGI IMG/M metagenome (GOLD analysis project Ga0209918, IMG submission 185712) | Salt pond soil microbial communities from South San Francisco under conditions of wetland restoration - Salt Pond MetaG... | ecosystem: Environmental > Aquatic > Marine > Intertidal zone...
CGCCACTCCGCGCAGATAGCTGGCCGCCGGTTGGCCGGCACCAGTGTAGCGAGCCTCCAGGTTTTCACCCTCAAGATAATCGTCCGTGGTGCCCCGGCTGTCGCTTGTCTCGATGCGGTAATTGAAGGGATCGTACTCGTAACTGTTGTCTGTTGGCAGCCCCGTTACGTTGACCAGGCGGTTGCGCGCATCCCATTCATAGTTCACCACGGTCTGGCCGCTGCAACTGTCGGCGCCCCGGGCCACCGTGCCGCCAGAGCAGCGGGTAATCATGTTGCCGTCCGCGTCATAGACAAATGCCTGCACTATCGCACCGGTGCTGTTTTCCTCAATCTTCGTCAGTCGGTTATCAGCGTCGTAGAAATAGTGGTACAGGATTACCCCGTTCTTAATGTAGTGCAGACGATTGCCCACGGCGTCGTAGTCGAAGGCCTCGTCGTCCGCCGTGCCCGGGTAGTCGGCGCTGGTCAGCCGGTACAGGGCATCGTACCCGTAGGTGGTCTTACCCTTGCTGTTGGTCGCGGTAAGGATATGCCCCAACCGGTCCCGGGTATAGCTCACATTGTCCACCTTGGCGCCGGTTGCGGTCTCGTTCTCCAGCGTGGCCAGGAACCCGTCCGGGTCATAGGTGTAGTCGGTATGGGCTCCGTTGCTCAGTATCCGGCTGAGCAGACGCCCGGCCGGATCGTATTGGTACGACACCTGCAGATAGTCTGGATTTCGCAGAGCCACCAGGCGGTGGGTGCCGTCGTAGATATAGTGTGTGACGTCGCCCCCGTACGTGGTTTTGCTCTGGATCTTGTCGGCCGCGTTATAGGTCCACGAGAGGCTATGAGACGTCGTGCCGCGAGTGTCCGTCTTATTTTTCAAACGGTGTTTTTTGTCGTAGGAAAAGCCGTAGTCGACCGTGTCGTTAGATAAACTGTCGCGATCCCCGAACTTGTTATAATGGTAGGTATCGGTGGTACCGTCCGCGTAGGCCACCTTGGTCAGGCGATTGAGTTTGTCGTATGTGTAGGTGGTCGTCTGGCCCCTGCGGTCCGTCTTTGTCAGGATATTGCCCGCCTCATCGTAGGTGTACGAGGTATGCTTGTCGGGCGACTGCACCAAAGGATCCCAGACCTCAACCCGGCGCCCGAATCCGTTATAGACATAGGTGGTCTTGTGGTGTTTGGCATCCTCCACCGATGTGCGGTCGCCAAACAGGTCATAAGTGTAGACGGTGGTATGGTTCAGCGCGTCCACGACCTTGGTTAACCGATTCATTTCATCGTATTGCTTGTAGACCGAGCATCCGTGACTGTCTTTGGGCTGCAATCCGGCCTGGGCGTTCGCGTCCACTATGCACGTGAGGTTGCCGTTGGCATCGTACTTCATGTCCCTCTCGTAGCCCTTCGGATCCACTACGCTCACGGCGCGCCCCCGCGCATCGTAATGGGTCACCGTCGTCTGCCCGTCCGGATTGGTCACCGACACCGGGTGGCCCGCGAGGTCGTAGGCGGTCTTGGTGGTGTGCCCATCGCCGTCCTTCACGGCGGTCCGCCGGCCCATCGCATCGTACTGATAACGGGTCACGTTGCCCGTTGGGTCGGTTTTCGAGACCCGTCGGCCATCCGCATCATACGTGTAGGATGTTGTCTGCCCGTTCACATCCTTGTCGCTGACAAGCCGATCGGCCGCATCATACGTGCGGGTCGAGACGGTACGGTCCGTGTACGTCGTCCCGTCGCTGTTAAGGTAGTGCTTGATGATCTGGTGGACTTTTCCGTTCTTGTCGTAGACGGTCTCCTTGATGTTCCCAATCGGATCAGTCACCTTCGTCACATGATCCAGATCGTCATACGCGTAGTGCGTCGTTAAAGCAAGTGTGCTGGGATCGCTCTCCGACGTACGGCGAGACAGGGTCTTGCTGGTCATACGGCCCAGCGCGTCGTAAGTGTAGTGGGTATGTATGGATTGGCTGCCATCCGACGCCAATACCAATTTACCGGAAACGTTTAGTCCATTAGTGCCGGGCTCATAGCTCAATATCGTCACCCGATACCGCGCCCCCCCCGGATTGAGATAATCCATTACGTAATCCAAGGTCCCGTCGGGATTCCAGCAGTAGTCCCGCAACTTGACGTTGGATACGCCGTCCAGGCTGGCGATGGTCACACTCTTCGGCTTGCCCGCCACACCACAGGTGTCTGAGCTGGTGTAGAAGCTCGTTGTCTTTGTCACGCCATTGCGGTCGGTCACGCTGGCCACCTGGTCGTAGGGTCCATACGTGGTAACAACGGTGGGCTTGGGGTCCTCGGGCTTTGGCGCCGGGTCCGTCTCCTGCTGGACATTACCGTTGCTGTCGTATTGGTATTGAGTCTTGTACCCCAGCCCGTCCGTCTTGCTGTTCCGCAGACCGGCGCCGTTGTTAGTGAAATCCAGGATTGCCCCGTCTGGTTTGGTCAGCTTCAACAGCGCGCCGTTGCTCGGGTCGTAGTCAAATTCCTTCACATTGCCCAGAGGATCGGTCACCCGGGTCTGCTGGCGGAACAGGTCATAGTCCATGCTCGTCGTATCACCCAGACCATCCGCATATTGGAATGTCTTGCCGTTTTGATAATAGCTGAACGTGGTCTTAACATGCTTGTGGCCTACGATATCGCCGGTTTCCGGTCGGATAACGCTTGTCAGATTGTGGGTGCCGGCGGCGTAGCCATAGCTGGTGACGTCACCCAGCGGATTTGTCACTGACACCAGGTTGTCAATGCCGTTGGTCGTATCATAGGCATACGTCCAGGTCCGCCCGGTCCAATCGCTCACTGTATGGATAAGATCCGTCCCCGTGTAGTAGGTAAACCTTATGCCATCTCGTCCGCTGATTCCCAGGTTGTCCTTTACGTTGACCAGATTTCCTGTCGTAGCGTCATACACCAAATTCAGCTGATTACCGTACGGGTCCTCAATGGTGATCAGGCGGGCCTTCTTGCCGGGTATCTTCTTGAGATCTGAACTGGTCGTATAGGTCGGATCCTGGAAGATGTATTTCGTCCCATTGCGGAAGGTCAGCGTATACTCGCCTGCAACCGGAGTATCCAGTGTCAAAGTGCTATATTCGCCGGTCGGTGCGGTCACGGCGTAAGTGCCGTTATCGCCATCCTCGAGATAGTTATGGGCACCACCGCGCTCGTCATAGAACGTAATCGACGACGTGGCATTGTTGCCATTCACCGCACTTTGCCCGCTTCCGTTTCCCGCTGCGCAATTCGGGCAGTCTCCGTAGTCGTTTGACTGTAGATAGACATTGTAACTGTCGGTCCAGCCGTGCCCCAATGGGCCGTCGTTCGCGGTGGCACTCGGTGCGGAGTTATACGTGCGCGTAAAGACGTAGTCGAGGCCCCGACCTCGGATAGTAAAGTCCTTTTCGTCATGGAAATTGTTGCCCGTCACGGTCGACACGGGATCCGCTGTGGAGGGTGTCCGAATCAGGTCATTGTTCGCGGACGACACGAGCTGTTTGTCCGTGAATATTGAATTGTCAAACACGGGCGTCACAATCGACGAACCCGTTATCGCCTTGGGCACGGAAGGGTTGAGCGGTATCGTCGAGTCCACGTAGCCGCCGCCAGCCGGCAGACCCGCCGCCGGCCGGATGATGTAAGACTGCTGAAAGACGGCGCCCGCCGCCCCAGGGCTGTGGAGCCAGCTTATGTAGACATTGAACTTGTAGCCACCGGACGAAGCCTGCTGGGTTGGAATCTTGACTTCATACCAACCGTTGCTCTGGTTCTGGAGATCCAAGGTGTCACGGATGTCCTTCATGACAGACGTGTCTACGGCGTTTGTCGCAGGTGGATGCGCACGATATGCGTAGTCTGATGGCACAAAACCATGGTCTTTGTCGAAAAAGTGTACGAAGTTCGGGCCCACGTAGGGGATTACACCGTTTGTGTAGTCGTTCTCTACTGCGGTATACCATTTTCGCGGCGTAGTCCAACCAGCGGGCAGTACATTTCCATCGCAGAACGGAAAGTCTTGCGTAAGCTGAATTGGCGTATCCCACCCTACTGACGCGTAGTTGGCCACGAGGTTCTTAATAGTGGTCTCGTCAAGATGGACACACAACATGTCCGCGCTGTACAACGCACTTCCATGATATCCTGTCGAATTCGCGGTAGTGTACACATACTTGTGCTCGCCCAACCGCAATGCGTTCGTTGAACTGTCAACGGCTTTCTTAAAAACATCGAACGCCTCGCCCTCGTTGTCGGCACTGAAGACCACAGGGTTCGTCTGAACACCATTCTCGCCATCGTTTACGAAGTTTCCGGCGGTAAACGGTGCCGGTGGTGATCCGAGTTGGAATCCGAAATCGGGATAACTACCCACGAGATTGTCCGTTGTCCCGTTCTTGATGAGATCGTCCAATTGCGCTCCCGGTTGGGCGAGCGCGATCTGGATACCACGGACCGTGGACATCGCGTCATAACCGGTCAACTCCTGCCACGTCTCATGTTCCAGGGAGGAAGAGGCATGGCCCAGCAGCTTGAAGTCGGCCTGCGCACTCGTGCTTGGCGCATTGGTCCGCCACATGCCGGCCAGGTACTGGCCTTTCATGTCAATGAGCAGACCGGACGGGAGCACTGAATAGGCGGTTCCGTTGACATACTGGACACCATAGGTGGAACTCACCACGCCTACGAACCCTTCGATCGGTGACACAACGTGGTCTAGGGCGTCCATCTCCTTAATTTCATCATGGAAATGCGAAAAATACTGCTCCATGGCGACGTAGAGCAGATGCCCGGTAAGGTCATTCAGTGCGGTCGGATTGTCTATCAGCTTCTGATCACCAATGTCCCACGCACCACTGCCGTTGGAATCGATGTACGGAGTGCATCCCTGACCTGTCTTCGGATCGCAGGTTTGACCGCTGACTGAATCGTCCGGGTTGTATACGATGGTGTACTGTTTGTTCGCCTCCAGGAGTTCTCTTGCGGCCCGGTGGACCTGGCTCCAATTCGAGACGTTTCCGCCGGTCCCTATCAGGTAGTAACCGCCCACGACGAGGTTGGAATAGGCCGGGACCTGTAAGGTGCCGCCATGGTCGGTGGGCGGAACATCCAGGGAAAGGGTCAACGTCAGGCGATCACCGATCTGGGCAGTCTGCCCTGATCCGACGGCAAACAGGGTGGCGATCTGGTGCCCCCCTAACTGAACGATTTCCTCTTGCGCGACGTTGTCATAGGAAATCGTCAAGGGTTCTGTCGTCAGCGTTGCAAGCTTGATCGGTGATGGACTGATTGAAATCGGGGGTCCGGAGCTCGCGTTATTCAGCGTAATGGTGCCCGACAGATATTTGGCCCAATTGACCGATTCTATGCCGCTGTCTACCGCCGCGTCATGCTCGTCTACGGACTTGTAGGTCCGAATCGGGGACAAAACGGAATACGGCAAGGAAGCCGGCAGCACACCGCTGTGATCGGGTACGACGGTTCCGGTATCGACGACATCCTCTAACGTCTTTCCCGGGTCATTGGCTTCCAAGTAGCTCTGGACCTGTTCCTTGTAAATGGTCAGGGGGTTCTTATTCAGGAGCGCCTTATTGTCGTCCTTGATGGCAGCGTAGTAACTCGTATAATCGAATGCGATTTTTCCATAGATATCGATTGGACTGTCTGGGTAGATCTTCTGCTTGAAGGAAGGATCCAATCCGATCCACCGGCATTGGCTCGGATGTGTCCCGCAGTCCACTGAACCGACGTCGTTACCGGTGCCGCGGTAATCGCCATAGGGCACCAGCACTTCAACCCAGACGTGCTCGAAATCGACATAGGTCGAGTCGGACGACAACGCGGCATAGGTGCCTTGATCTTTCAACAAACTGACCGCTAGGGACAGATTCGTCACCCCCAACCAATTCTCAAGACGGGCTGCGTCAATCCGGACCGTGGCAACCGCGTAGCGCGCCGGGATACCCTGCGATCGGTACATGGCTATCAGCGCGGAGGCAAGATCAACATCGTCTCCACGCAGGCCGTCCAGCGTGTTGACGGAACCGCTGCGAGACCCCTGGTACAAAGCATACTTCGCGTTATTTCGCAGAAATTCATAGATTTTGACTGGCGTCTTTAGCTTGTCCGCCTTGTTGAGGATGTCAGCCGGTGCCGGATCCGCGGTGGTTGCCTGCCACTGTATCTCATCGGTCTGGTCGAGATCAGTGCTCGCCGCGGCAAACTGGCACATGACGCTCAGCAACAGGCCGAACACAAGCAATGCAATGCCATTTGTGCGTCGATTCATAGGGCGGAGAGTCTCGTGTCGTGGGGCAGTACTCATGGCCGGTGCCTCGTCCAGATTGAAAGCGTGGGCGCCGGTGGACCGCTGGACGCGCTAGCCTGTGCCCTGTCCGATGATCGCTTCTCGAGTTCCTTTCTAAGTGCTACCAGTTGAGCAATTCTGTTTTTTCCTTTCGCTGCCAGTATGCGGTGCACCTCCCCTTCCAGATGCGCTGCGCGCCGCTCGTCCAAGTGGCGAAGCGGGCCGTTCAGCGACCCCGTCGATTGCGCCGACCCCTTCCCAAGGGCCTCCTTTCGGGCCCGCAATTTGGCCAGCACGTCCCGCAGATCGCTGTCATCGGCTGGGGTGGCGGCCGGCTTGCCGACCGACCCCAATCCGGCAGCTCCCAGCCCGTGAGCCAGGCCGGCCACACCATGAAATGTGCGCCGGGAGATGTGATGATCGATCACCGACGTAAGTTGTCTCACGGTATTTTGAAATGCAGTCTGCGCCGGTGACGGCTTGCCATCGTGCTTTGCATGCAACACACCACGACTGACGGTGCGGATTGCATGGAGCTCAAGCGATGTAAGGTCGGTCACAGGGGGAGCGCCCCATGCGATGGAAGTTGCGGTTACCAACACCACAACCGGGAGTAAATTGCGCAGGCTCCTAAGTCTCATACGTTGACTCCTCAGTCGTCAGCGGGCCGTGGTAACAGTCGTGGTCAGCCCCGTTATCGGCGTGCCGTCCAGACCTACATACTCGCTGCTCTGACGCTGTAGCTCAGTGTTCCCGTTGCTGTCGGTAATGCTGGTTAGGCTCTTATCCAAAACTACTGCAAAGGCCATTTCCGTTAGGCTGTTCGTACCGGTGGCGATGTCAGTGTCAGTTGGCGTGGTCACTCCGTTCAAGGGGTTGGGGTGACCAGTGCCCAACAGAATCGTCAGCGCGGTGCTGTACGTGAGCCCACCGGGCCACGTGTAATAGATGTTCGCTGCACGGGCAGCGGGTTGCCGCCGCCATCGGTTAGGTCCACCACTCCAATCCACTGCCCTTGATGCAGTGGAGTGTCACGAGCTTCCCAAATGGCATTTTTCATTGCCAGGGACCCGGTGTCGCCGGCCCTCCCGGCGTCGGGTTAGGGTTGCATGGCCGCGGAGCCTCCCAATAACAAGACCAGCAGCATACTTGTGAAACCGGTCAATCCGCCTAGGCCCAATACACGGCCGTTTTCTATATTGATTTCCCTCAACGGTTCACCTAAGGAGGAAGCCGGGCCCACCGCGCTGTGGTGCTTGATCCTCGGAATTGTCCCTCTCTCCTATTTCATTGCGCACCGAACACTAATGCACCGACAGCACTAGCTGTTGCAGCACCACCAGATCCCCCACGTCGACCACGCCGTCTCCGCCAGCCGGGGCGATGTCCGACACCGCTAACTGCGCCGAAGTCATAGTCCCCAGCCCCAACAGATAGCGCTGCACCAGCAGCATATCAGCGGCGTCTATATGGCCATCCCCATTCACGTCTCCGTCCAGCGGGTTGCCTGACAGTTCAAACGTTGTCTGTGCGAGACTCGCCACCACGTCAATGCTAGTAATGCTGTTGTTGCGCAGATCCGCGTTCACAAGATTGACTGCATATTGCAATCCCGTAAGATCCGCAATGCCGTCGTTTTCCGCACTCAACGTGGTTAGACGGGCCATCTCGCCCCGGTCGATCGAGTCCATGGCATTGCGACCTAATTGGTGATTGATGGCCGCTCTTAGGGCATCGTCAGGGATGTCGACCAAGATGCTATCGGTGGATATGGTCAAGCCCATGACGTCAGCCCAAGCATGGGCCGCCATGGCCGTAGCCAGGACGTCCTCGTTCAGACTGCCGTCGTTATCTGTTGTGGCTTGTTGAATGCTAACCAAGTTGTCGGAAAACCCGTACTGGCTCACGTCGGCGTCGTGTAAGGCCATGGTGGCAGCAGCTTGCACATAGGGGGGAGACGCGGTAGTCACATTGTTCTGCAGCCATGTTGCGCCGTTGCTCATTGGGCTGGCCAATGAGCTATCCGTCGGTAGCCACAGAGCCAGTGCCTGAACCACGAGCGCTGTGGTGAACGGGTCCGTTACCAAGCCATCGCTTGCGACATCGTCATCGACTGGCCAGCCCGCCGAACTCAGCTGAACGCTCTTGAGGTAGGTTGTACCGCCGCTGACATTCCCCGGTGGGAGCAACGAACCTGTGAGCAAGGTGATGGCCGTATCGATGGGGGAACTATTGTAACTACCCGTCAAACCCCAGCCACCGGTTTCCTGGGAAGCGGTAGCGCGCGCCGCGCTAAGCGCTGCGAGGTCTGCATCGACGTTGTCGCCATGGCCCGACAAATCCACGAGTCGGCGAGCCGCATAATCGTTGTTCGCTGGCGCGTGATTTTCCAGCCATGCAATACCGGAGAAGTAGGCTTTCGAACGCCGGTTCAGCGCCCGGAAGGCGGCGACAGCCTCGCTGGTATAGAGCAATTTAACGCTGTCGTCGGTACCCCAGCTTCCGTCGGCGTTTTGAGTCGTCTCCAGCCACCTAGCTGCGCGACTTGCCGCGTCCGTGTAGGCATTCCCGGCCCAACTAGATGTGGTCCACACAGTCGAAAACGCTCCCAGGATGACCACCACAATGCAAATACGCGGCATCGGTCAGACTCCCACAGATTCCTAATGCACATTGTTCTAGGTTTCTAAATGCCACCGACAAACGGTGGCGGCCGCGACCATTAGCTGGACTGTTAGGGTGAGTCCAGCCAGCGGCTGTACGTTTAGCCCTGTTTCCTCTACTGGCTCACAGTAGCCGAAACGCCAGAAATCGGTGTTCCACTCTTGTCGTAGGCGGCCACCTTGGTGACCTGCACATTAGTAATCCCACCGGTGACGTAGAACTTCCAGTACTTCAAACCATAGCTGTCTGGAAAATACGGGTCCTCCCAAGTGCCATCGCCAGATGGCAGCAACAGCACATGCATATTGGTCCCACTATCCGACCAGGAGAGATTTTTCATTTCTCCTCGTGGATTGACCGCGAACGCTTTGCCGGGAGCACCCCCCGCAGTCTGATCCGGGTCGTGGCTTAACCAGACCTCAAGGGCTGCTGGTACAGCGCTCCCTCCCGAGAACTTGATAGTGTAATGCGGCATGCGTTCCATTGATTCGAGCATATTGGCGCTCAAGCCGCTCGAGATACCGTCTGTTCCAAAGGTGGCGGGACTACCCGTCCCGGGCAGGACGGTTAGCGGAATCGGACCGTAGCTTTCCCCATCCGCTGCATCCACCTGAACGTCCGCTGTCCCCGTGGGAAGCGTGGTGGGAGTGTCTACATAGATTGTCGTCTCCCACCAGTCGGGGTCATTAGACGTATTCTGTGTGTTGATCTCACTTCCATACGTCGAAGCCGAGTGGAATCCATCATTAAGACCCACACGCGTCCCCACAACAATGTACGAGAGAGGATCGGGATACTTATCGATGATAGCCCGGACGTGCGAATTGCCAGGCTGATAGACTGTCTTGGAGCCATCTGAGCCAGTGAAAGTAATGGTGATTTTGTCGCGATCGAAATGATGCTTCCAACCCGCGTACAACGCGACGGTATCGCCCGCCCGTGCCGCTTCTGGCATTGTTTTAGTCCCGGTACAACCGGTCATCAGTAACGCCAGAACCGCCACGGCCCATAGAATGGGCGAAATCGTATAACGCATCACCGCTACCCCCTCCGCTTGAACGATCTCTCATTAGCGAGACGTACCGAAACGTCCAAGGCGCGTGCCGCATTGAGCCAGTCAAAACTCGGACTACACACGCCGACGTTACTCGACAACGCAATCCGCCGTATTGAAGACCCAATAGCGCCCCTGTCGGCACCGATAACTCGGATTCGATTTGGAAGAGCAAAAGCGACTGGAGAGAACTGCTTGGTGAGAGAAACCACCACTCCCTGGTTGACGCTCTTCTTGTTTTTACATTTTATTTACGTTGTCTGCGCGCTGCACACGCGATTTCCGCTGGACCTTACGCGGCGGTGCACATGAATTCAAGCCCACTGACTGTGATACCGATGTCTCCATTTGCCGGCATCTTTTGTCAGAAAATGCTTACACGCATCGGAGATGATTCTTCAACCCGTCATCACGGTAGCACCACGGCCTGACCGGACATGTAACGGACTGGCTCGACCAAGACATCGGATCGTAATAGATTGGTCGGTGGTCCGCCGCAGAACTTGTACGCTATACGACGATTCCAGGGCGAGAGACGATATCCAGTAGAAAGAGATCCTGAGCGGCGTTCATTGTGGATGCCCCACAGGGGTCGCATTCCGGCATTTTCACCATCGCTAGGGGAGGCTCATCGTTACTACTTACCACCAAAACCGTTGGGCGTAGTGATGACCGCGGCGCGCACGACAGTCACTTTGTGGTTTCGGTCTCACCGGGCCAATAGGTCCTGTTAAGGGACGCTGGATGCGCAAAGAGTGCCGAGTCCGTGGCTTGCCCCGCGCCGGGGCGATTCATCTTGGCGACCAGATCGTCAAATACCCGCGCGATGGCCTCGGTGATCTCATCGGGTGTTTGCTCAGGTTCCTGGGTCAAAGTCGATTCCTCATCGTTTGTCACGCTCGAGTGTCTGCGAATGCGGGCCGTGGTCGAACACATGGCCCGAGCTTTCGATCTTCTCGCCCGGCCTTGTCTGCGTGGCAGCATGGTTAGCCCGGAGTTTATGCCCGTACGCCCAAGGTGGCCCGACCAGGCGAATATAGGCCAGGAAACTAGGGGTTATAACAAGGTGTTGATGCCCTAGCGGCTCATTGATACTAGCCCCCTACAATCCAATGGGTTGTAGGGGGTCGTTTTTGAAGAAGAACTCTTCCGCAGGACGAAAGCGCCACCCTCGTATCCCGTCCCCGCAAAGCCTCATGTGGCTTTGAACCAGCCCTCAGGTCTTATAGGGTGGTTCAAACGACCCTGTCCGTTCTATAAACGGACCATTAAGGTAACTATGCTTGATTTATGGACCACTCGCTTGTTGACGCCGATCCAGATTTGCCCCCCCGGGAGGCAATATTCCAATATTTGGCCTGACCGTCTGTTTCCCCCGTAAGAGGTTGCTGGGTATGACATTACGGTCACGCGGGCGGGTCATCATCAGACCGGCACGGTGCTCAAATTTCAACCGGCGCGAACAGCTAGGGGCCAATTTAGGTGCTGATGACAATTTGTTTCTTTTTATGAGAAATATTCGTATAGGGAGTGTGCGCCCTATATATATTTCTCGTTTCTGGGAAACTATTGGCAACTGGCACGCCGGCCGCCCATAACTTCTCAAATAGGAGAAATTATGGCGCGCAAGATCACTCCAACGCCTCTGCCCGAGAAACCGACGGTCACGACGGTCGCCGAATTCGGTGCGTTCGTTCGTAGCCTGCGGACCCAGCAGGGGCTACGCATCGATGATGCCGCTTCCCTGTGCGGAGTCTCGGTCGCGTTGCTATCGGCGCTGGAGAACGGCAAGCCGCGAGGCGTCGGTCTGGACAAGGCCTTGCAGATTGCCCACCAACCGGGACTGTCGCTGCTCGCGATCCCCCGGGCCGACTTGCCGCCGGTGCTCACTTGCCTGGAACCCCATGAATGAGTACCCATCGCCTGGATGCCTGGGTGGGTGGAAGGCGCCTCGGGACCCTGTCCTATCACGACGACACGGGACGATGCGCGTTCGACTATAACCTCCAGTGGGTGAGGTTCGGATCCGCTTTTCCCTTGTCACCGGCCCTTCCGTTCGAGCGTTCGCCGGACATCACCGACGAACGCCATTCGGTCAGCGTGCGCCGCTTCTTCGAAAATCTCCTGCCGGAAGGCAAGGCGCTCGGTGACGCCGTTGCCGTACACCGGCTCTCCAAGGCCAACCTCTACGGTTTGCTGCTCGCTCTCGGTCGCGAGCGCGCGGGGGCCGTCAGCCTGCTGGCGGAAGGCACCCGGCCCGAGCAGGTCCCGGACTCACGGCGCGAGATCACTCGTGAGGCGCTGGCCGGCCGAATCCGGCGCCGCGCCCACGAGCCCTTTAACGTCCGGGATGGGCAGATGCGGAGGTCCCCAGTGGTCGGTCTGGCCCGTTGGTGATCATGGTGATGATGGCCATGGCCACCCTGGGCGTTATGCCTCTTAGGGCCTGGGCGGCTTTGGTGGTCGCGGATTGCCCGCGCGCTGACGGTTGCGTTCCGCTTCTCTCAGCTGTGTATACGCTTTGGCGTATACTGTTGAAATATACGGGATAACGGATATATTGACAATATACGGAATATCGTATAATATTGCTTTATACGGTTTACCGTATAGGGAAAGGACCGGACATCATGGCGATACGCAACCACAAAGAGCTTGGCGAGGCCATTCGCGCGGCGCGCCTCAAAAAAGACCTGCGCCAGGTTGATGTGGCGCGCAAGGCTTCCTTGCGCCAGGCGCTGATTTCCGAGCTGGAGAACGGGGCGACGAGCGCGCGCGTGGATACCGTGCTCAAGGTTCTTGCCGCGCTCGATCTGGATCTGGCGATCGTTCCGCGCCGCAGTGCCGCTTTCGAGCCCACGGAGTACTAACCATGGGGCGCAAGCGTCGATCCCGCAATCTGGATGTTTATATCGGCACGAGCAAGGTCGGCGTCTATCGGCGCGCGCCGGACGGTTCGACGGCCTTTCGCTATGATCCGGTCTGGCTCGGTTCGGAGAAGGCCTTTCCGGTTTCCCTGTCGATGCCGCTTTCCGATCGCATCTGGTCCGGCGCGCAGGTGAGCAGTTTTTTTGACGGTCTCTTGCCTGATGATCAGATGGTGCGGGACAAGATTGCCGCGCGCGAGCATGCCGAGAGTGGTACCACCTTTGATTTGCTGGCGGCGATCGGGCGCGACTGCGTCGGCGCGTTACGCTTTGTGCCCGAAGGAGACAATCCCGGCGATCCGGCGGCGATGGAGGCGCGGGCGATTAGCGATGAGGAGATCGCGCAGCGGCTCACCGCGCTTGGCACATCGCCGCTGGGCATACAGGGCGAGGAGGACGATTTTCGGATTTCGCTGGCCGGCGTGCAGGAGAAGACCGCTTTTTTGCGGCTGAATGATGCGTGGCATCTGCCCCTTGGCCCGACGCCGACCTCGCATATCTTCAAGCCGGCCCTCAAGGAAGGGCCAGACGGCGCGGACTTTTCAGATACGCCGTGGAACGAATGGATCTGTCTGGAACTTTGCCGCGCCTTCGGCCTCGATGCTGCGCGCGCCGAAGTATTGATGTTTGCAGACGAGCCCGTGCTCGTGGTGGAGCGTTTTGATCGGAGCTGGCGGGACGGGGTCTTGTACCGCTTGCCGCAGGAAGATCTTTGTCAGGCGCTCGGCGTGCCGCCCGTTCGTAAATACCAGAGTGACGGCGGTCCCGGCATTGTCGATGTCATGCAGCTTCTGAATGGTGCCATTGCGCCCTACGAAGACCGTTTGCGTTTTATGAAAGCGCAGCTCGTCCTCTGGCTGCTCGCGGCCATTGACGGTCATGCCAAGAATTTTTCACTGTTTTTGTCGCCCGGTGGTTTTGAACTGACACCGCTTTACGATGTGATGAGCTCCGCGCCTTATCCGGAGCTCGACGATCACAAAGTCAAGCTGGCTATGGCCATTGGTGATAACCGTCATTACCGGCTCAAGGAGATCATGCCGCGGCATTTCTATCAGACCGGGCGCAAGGCGGGTTTGCGCGATGCGGACATCGGTGATCTGTTTGCGGACGTGCACGGCCGGATGGATGATGCGCTTGGCGCGGTGGAAGCGTCAGCACGGCAAGCGGGCGCACCCGATCCCACGCTTGATGTGATCCTGCAGGGCATTCACGATCGGGCCAAAAGGATCGCATAGCCCGGTACCGGTACCATGGCCCCCATGGGCATTACAGGCCCGGCGGCTTTGGTGACCGCGGCGGTGCCGCCCTGGAGCTGCGCCGGTGGCGCAGGGTCCGGGCGATCCGGCGCAGCGAGGCGGCGTGGCAGGCCCGTTCGGCGCTGCCGGGCTCGCTCTGGCGAGTTTGTCCGCGACTTGCCGGAACAGGGCGCTGAGCGCTCCATCGCTCAGCTTGTCCAGCTCGCTTTCCGTGATAACGCGTTCCATGATTTTCCTCCTTTGCTTTTCAGGGCCGCGCCCATCGCGGCCTTTTCTGCGCGCAGGAGGACTCGCGCAGCGCTTGGGCCCGCCTGGCATCGCCCGCGTGCGGGCGGCCGCAACGATCAGAGGAGGAGCTTTACGCTTGCTTGCACCGGGCCTTCGCTGCGCTTGCATGAGCTATGAAAGGCCGCCGGGCGGCGGCTGGAGTGCAATTGGAGGGAAATCGGGAGTCGAGTCGCTGTCATGCAGCAGTTCCAATAACGACAAGACGGCCCTTGGCTCGCCACTTGCGAGCAGGCCCAGAGCGCAGGTGCAGCGTACGTCGACGGCGCTGTCGACCGGCACGCCGTATCCAGGGTCCAGTTGGCGGAAATTCAGGTAGCGGTGCCAAAAGGCGGCACTGTCATAGTCTAAATCGTACAAGGTACGGGCGATGGCCCGTTTCGCTGCGCAGTTCCTATCGACTTCCGGGCCGTCTTCCAGGAACCGCTCGAAGGCAGCGCAGAGATCGGGAATCAATTCCTAGGCCAGCTGGTGCGAGCTGAATTCAGCGGCCTTCGCCACCAGGAAATTGCTCTTCTCTGCCAGGGCCTTCTTCAGGTGCTCGATTGCCTGTGACTTCGGGCCCTGCTCGACAGGCTTGGCCCAGGATTTCGATCTTCTCGTCAGTCTTGAGTTTGCGTGGAGGCATGGCTGGGCCGTCTGAATCGGGTATGAGCCGAGTCTATATGCCGCTCTGCCCGCGAAACCACCTCTGTCAGGTCGGTTTCGGCCCTGAAATCAAAGCTCCGTAAGATGCTGATTTGCTGAGAAGTATATCGCTGACCCAGCCCGTTGCAATATTTAGGTTGTAATCGGGCCTCTCGTTGCATCGCTTAGGTTGTAATCCGGCGCCAAGGGGTCCGTAAGTCACTGATTATAGGGACCTGCTGTTGGCAGGATCAGCTAGCATCAACAGCTGTTTGTTGATACAACCTAAGGTTGCCAACGTGACAACCTAACCCTGCCAACCGTGACAACTTAAGGCTGCTAACGCCCACTCCGTA
>Ga0209918_1001094_pt1 | contig 15449 bp, 17 predicted proteins | sample SalPonD_shore_MG_FD_185712 | JGI IMG/M metagenome (GOLD analysis project Ga0209918, IMG submission 185712) | Salt pond soil microbial communities from South San Francisco under conditions of wetland restoration - Salt Pond MetaG... | ecosystem: Environmental > Aquatic > Marine > Intertidal zone...
GCTTCGTCGCCTATCATCAAAGCTTCTACCGGTTCGTCGAGGCGACGAGCCTGACGCCGTTCTCGGGCCCGGCGCTCGAGCGCGGGCTCGCCGGGACGCTCGTGGCGATGACGCGGCTCGCGGATCCGGAGATGACGCCGCCCGGGGCGGCGATGGGAATCGAAGCGCACCGCGCGCTCGGCGAGCAGGTCGTCGGCGCGCTGGCCGAGCGAGCCGGCGCTCATGGCGAGATGGACGAGTCCGAGCGCCGGCGCCTGGTCGAGAGCATCCGCGACCGCGGCCAGAACCTGCTCGACGCCTGGGAGCGCCTGGTCACCGAAGCCCGCACCGAAGCCGCCGCCAAGCGCGCCTACTCCCGCTTCGACAAGGACAAGACCGCCGGCAAGCCCCTGCTCTACCAGGTCGCGACCGCCGGCCTGTCCCCCGGCGAGATCACCGCGCCCATCGAGATAGATGAGTGGACCGTTGCGGCCCGGCTGCGCGGCCAACGCCTCACAGACGCAACCGCTGGTGGCTGACGGTTCGCGGGGAAAGATGCCCATGCGGCGACCGTTCATTTCCTCGCGCTTCAGCGCGACTCCGAACGCTTTCTGGTAGAAATCCACTGCGCGTTCGAAGGCCACGGTCAGAATTTCGAACCAGTTGATTAACTGCGTCATGGCATGCGCCTCCTTCGGAAATTACGGTGTTCTACCCGGTCGCCCGCGCGACCACGAGGGGAAGCATAGCGAAGCGCTCCTGACAGCATGTCGTCAGTAAGTTGGTGCGGAAGCGATTACCGGCGATGAATACTGACACCCCGCTGTCAGCAAGTCTGGGCTACACTTGACCTCATGCGACGCGCCGACCGTCTTTTTCGGATTATCCTGTTCCTGGGTCGGGGTCGGGTCCTGACTGCACAGCGCCTGGCCCAGGACCTGGAGGTCTCCGAGCGCACGATCTACCGGGACGTGGCCGATCTCATCGCATCCGGTGCACCGATCGAGGGGGCCGCCGGCGTAGGCTATCGCCTGCGGCCGGGCTATCAGGTCCCACCACTGATGTTCGATCGCGAGGAACTAGAAGCCCTGGCATTAGGTGCAAGCATGGTGCGCGCCTGGGCGGATGCCGAACTGGCCAGGGCGGCTGATCGCGCGCTGGCACGCGTCGACGCGGTCTTGCCGGATCGACTGCGCCATGCCCGTATCCATGACACCCTACTCGCGCCGGCGTGCTTCGTGCCGCCCACCACGGCCAACGGTATGGGCGAACTGCGCCGAGCGATAGACCTTCGCCTAATGGCCCGGCTCCACTATCGCCGAGAGGACGGAGAATCTTCACGGCGCGTAATTTGGCCGTTGGGACTAATCTTCTGGGGCGCCAAATGGACATTGGGCGCCTGGTGCGAGCTGCGGGACGAGTTCCGAACGTTTCGCCTCGATCGCATCGAATCGCTCGACATACTGCCCTCGCAGTTCCCGGATATGCCGGGCCGGCGTCTGAAGGACTACATCGCGCACGCAACCGGTGAGTAGACGGCGCGTAAATTTTTTTCGTCCCGATACGAGATGCCTGCCTGCGTGAGCAGGTGTTTAATCAGACATGCTCAGCAAATAGAACGTCCGCGCGGATGGCGGCACGAGGGCAAGGATCTATGAAATTCGGTGAGGACGAGCCGTCCGTTTACCGTTGCCGGCGGAATGGCGGCAGTCGGTCTAATCGGGCAACACAAAAGCAGCTTTGACTGGCATCGCGGCACCTCGCGCATGAAGGCACTCAATCGTGTAATTCCGGAGCATACTCACCATCGCAATTCGAGCGATTACAGCGACAGCTCCTCGATAGATACACCGTGGTCGCCGTCCGCCAGCGTCTTGACGATGGTGACCGGCAGATTGTCCTTGGTGTAGTTATCGAGACTGGCCAGGGTATAGGTGCCGTAGGGCTGTTTGTTCGCATCGAGCAGCAGGATGACATCGGGCTTGAGGTTCAGCCCGGATTTTTGCGCCTTGACGATGGCCACCTCGCCCGTGCTCAGCTCGACCAGCGACCCGGTCGGGTAAGTGCTCAGGGTGCGGATGAAATACTCTACGAGTATCTCGTCGAACATGGTGCCCCGCTGTTTGTACAGCATCTCCTCGGCCTTGGACGGGGAGATAGGCTTGGCGAAGGGCCGCGGGCTGGTGACTGCCACGTACTGGTCGACGATCCCGGCGATCTGGCCGAACAGCGGGATCTCGCTGCCCTGAAGTCCCTGAGGGTAGCCACCGCCGTCAAGCCGCTCGTGGTGCGTGCGGACGATATCCAGCACGGCGGGACTGCACTTGGGGCACGCCTTGAGAAGCTCCAGACCGCGATCGACGTGAGTCTTCATGAGCTCCCATTCGTCGTGGTCGAGGCGGTCGGGCTTGTGCAGAAGCTCGGTCGGCAGAGACAACTTGCCGATATCCATCAACATGCAGCCCGTGGCAAGCGCCTGCAGCTCCTGCGCCGCCATGCCCAACTGTCGGCCCAGCGCCGTGGCGAGAACGGCCGAGGTGACCGCGTCCTTGTATAGAAAGGAGTCGAACTTCTTGAGCCGGGTCAGCCATAGATAGGCGTCGGGGTTCTTCGCAACGCTGTCCACCATGTACTTGACCGGCTGCTCGAGTACCTCCAGGCGCAGCGTCCCTCCGGACTGAACGAGAGTTTCGATTTCGGTAAACAGCGCGGACAGCTCCTCATGCGAGGAACGTATCTTCTTGACCTCCTCTTCGGCGGAAACCGTGTCGCTGTAGTTGGTCTTGTGAATCAGCTCCGATGTCTCAACGCTCGCCGACTGATGCGAGCTCAGGCCCCCGAGCTCGATCTCCTCGTCGGGCACCATGACGTAAACATACTTCGTATGCTCGCACAGCTCGTCGATGTCGTCTTGGCTCTGGACTTCGAACCCCTGAAACAGAAACGGAGTTTCGACCCAGGGGCGGTCCAGGTGAGAGATGTACATTCCGATTTCGACTTCGCTGGAGGGAATTTGCTTGACGGCCATATCGTTCCTTCGCGGAGGTGACAAGTGCTCGATTTGGGTGGGTCGGCTCATCGCCCTGCCCTCGGCTCATGATATCGGTTTTCAAAACCCGAGCATTAACAGATTCCCCTCCGCCTCCCGAGCGACGACTTCCCAGTTTGACCGGGCAGTACCAAGAACATTTCCATACACGCCGACAGAAAATTCACAACTAACTGATTTTGCGTGGCATTTGTGTATCAGTCCGACAACCCCGGCGGGGCGGTCACATCGGCCGGGCAAGCATAAAGCCCAGCGTCAACGCCGCCAGCGCGAACACGATGAAATACCAGAAACGCACGATGAGGCCGCCATTGTAGGCGGGATGAGGACGAACCGTCCCGGCCGACGGCTGAGGAATGTCGCCCCGGCACCAAGCGCGAGCCACGGCGCCCGAAAAGCCGGCCAGGGCGAACAGGGCACCCGCGAGGCAGTACAAGGACCAGCCGGAAAACACTAGACCTTGCGCCGGATGCCAACGGCTGCGGAGCAAAACCGTATCTTGAGTGAGGAGATAAATTCCAGCCGCCGTTAGCGCCACCATTAAAACAACGTTGATCACGACTCTGGCATTCACCAAGGCTCCTCTCAGGCCAGGGCGGCGTTGGAATCGGCCGGGGCCTGAGCGCGTTCGGTGGCGGTGTAGTCGCGCAGTACCTCGGTGACCAGGATACGATAGCGCTCGAACAGTCGTTCCTTTCCCTTTTGCTGGGCCAGGCGATGCTCAGCCACGTTACGCCATGCCTGTACCGCCGCCTCGTCCTCCCAATACGACACGCTGAGCAGCTTTTGCTCGTCGGACAGGCTTTGAAAGCGATCGATGGCGATGAACCCGGGGTGTCCCGACAAAAGCTCCCGCAGTCCGGCGGCGATGGCAAGGTATTCATCCTTACCTTGCTCGGTCGGATAGACCTCGAAAATGACGGCGATCATTCCCGTCTCCTTGGAAGTGGGCGACGCACACAGCATAACAGCTTTGGCGGTGCCTGCTGAGTGCGCGCCCACGACCGGCGACGGCCGCATGCGCGGACAATCGCCTAGCCCGCCTCCGTGACGCCCGGCGCCATCGCGGGGACCACAATCTGCCGGAAGGCCTCACGCCAGGCGGCTTCGCATTGGGGCGACCAGGCCTTCGGGTTGTACTCGCCCATAACCTCCATGAGCACCGAGAGAAAGTCGTCGAAATCCGACAGGGCGAGACCATATGTCCTGTGGCGGGCCCCGACCTTCTCCAGGTGCGGGTGCAGAACCGGCTCATCTTCGGAATGCTTGGCCATCAACGCCAGCGTCTGGACCATCTTCTCGGCCTGATGACTCATGGTAGCGGGAAACAGCTCCCGGAATCGCGGGTGGCGTTCGAACAGGCGCTCATAAAATGCCGAGACCAACTCCAGCTCCTTGTCCCCGATTCCGTCCCAATGCTGCGCGATAAGTTCGGTATTCATGGTTGTACCCCCATCTCTTTTTTTAATCGACCGTCCCTGCGGCACCGACGCTCGCGTGCCGCGCCTTCAGGACACTTGACCACAGCAAATCGCAGGGGAATTTGACCTGTGTCAACAAAGGGCGAACGCGAGCGCCGGTCGGTGCGGCGCAAAAGAGATATCCATTCAGGGCGTAAACTCAGGAGCGAACGTAACCCACGACCAACACCGCCAGCCCGGCCAAAGCCATCAAGGCGTGAATACCGACCACGACCATCGGCGGGGACTTGCGCCCGTCTCGCAGGGCGAGCAGGACCACACCGCCGCCCAGCGTGAGGACGAACAGCAGGGCGGCATTGTCATAGAGCATATTGATGCGCGTGGTGAAGATGTGCACGGCCAGGACGATGAGCGCCAGCATGGCGATACCGGCGTGGCCCAGGCCCAGAGTGAGCGAGCCGCGGTGATACCGCACCCCCATGACGACCAGCCCGAGGCCGAACAGTGCGGCGAGGCCGAACAGAAGAATTGACAAGAAGACCATGAGTTTTCCGTCTTATTTTTGGAACCTCCCCTCCCTGGACCCCCAAGGCTCCCCAAAGTTTCCGGCTAGCGGTGAATTTCGCTCACCGACGGTCCTCCCTCCACCGGATTTGTCAGTTGCGCTGTCCGATCGCAGGCCGCGTTTCGATGCAAGGGGGTCTTTTACTACCGCCGGATGCGGGAGATCGACCCACCGAACCGGGGGCCCTACCCGACGATTAGGCGCGGCAACCCAGGCTATTTACTAGTCCCAGGAGAGCAGCGAAATACGGCATTTTGCGGACGAACCCCCTGGGAGGACCATGCCATGATCACGCGCAGACGATTTCTCCAAGCCAGCATTGCAGCGGCACTGGCCAGCGGCGCCCCCTGGTACAACCTCATTCGACGCAGCTACGCCGCCCCGCAGATGGTCGGGCTAAGCAATCCGGTACTCCAACCGTTGTTTACCGAACCGGCGCCCAACGCCATGGCTGCCGGCTTCAAGTACGCACCCAAGGGCGACAAACTGCGCATCATCATGGCGCAGACCGTGCAGCAAACCGGCCTGGTCGACACCAACGGCACTCGTCTTCCGACCACGGTTTGGGGCTATGGCGAAAACGGCAAGACGGGCGTGAGCTGGCCCGGACGGACCATCGAACGCCACGTCAATGACGACCCCCTGGAGATCAAGTGGGAGAACAAGCTGCTCGATCCTGCCACGGGGCTGCCTTTGCCGCACCTGTTGCCCGTGGACACGAACCTGCACTGGGTCTATTCGATCGGCCCCATGAGCTCGGCCAACGGCGTCGACTATACCCAGTATTCGATCGAAAACGACGGCGTACCGATGGTGCCGCACGTCCACGGCGGTCGCAACGACAGCCCCTTCGACGGTAATCCCGAGTACTTCTTCGCCCCCGGCTGGAACGTGCGCGGCCCGCGCTGGACCGACAAGAAGTATGTCCTGGGCGGACCGGACTGGAACAACAAGGCCGGCATGATGTGGTATCACGACCATGCGCTGGGCATCACGCGCTTGAACGTCTACGCGGGGCTCGCCGGTTTCTTCCCGCTGCGCGACAACGAGGACACTGGCAAGCCCGACAATCCGATCGGCCTGCCGGCCGATCCCTATGAGCTTGGCTACGCCGTACAGGACCGGATGTTCCGGGATACCGGCGAGCTGTTCTACCCGGCCTTCCCCGGCGATCCGACTTACGACGAGTTCATCAATGGCGAGGGCGCCGTGCTTCCACCCGACCTCTTCCCCGGCGGCGGACCGACGGCCCTGGCCGAATTCTTCGGCGACCATATGCTGGTCAACGGCAAGATCTGGCCCAAGGCCAGCGTCGAGGCCCGCCAGTATCGCGTGCGTTGGCTCAACGGCAGCGACAGCCGCTTCATGCGCCTGCGCCTGAAGGTGATTCCGGCCGGCGCGGGCAATCCGGCGGCGACCAATCCGGCCGACGGTTACACCTTGCCGTTCCTGGTGCTGGGTTCGGACCAGAGCCTGCGGGCGACGGCCGCCCAGGTTGAGACGGTCGACTTCCTGCCCGGCGAGCGCCTCGATGTGCTCTTCGACTTCAGCGCCATCCCCTTCGGCAGCCGCGTGATCGTCGAGAACCTGCTGGGCGACTCGCCCTTCGGCGGACAGGAGCCCGGCCCGGAGGATGTGTTCGAGAATCGCCTGACCGATCGGATCATGGCCTTCGATGTCGAAGTGCCCTTCGACGCCTCACGCCCTGACACAACCATCAAGGACGGTGACCCGCTCGGCGGCGGGCTGACCGTGCCGGACACCGGCATCGTGCGCAAGCTCGGCTTGTTCGAGGGCGCCGACGAATTCGGCCGCCTGCAGCCGCTGCTGGGCACCGCCGAACCGGTAACCGACGTCAACGGCAACACGGGCATCAACGGGACACTGACCTGGGCCCAACCCATCACCGAAAATCCCGGCCTCGGCAATACCGAAGTCTGGGAGGTCTACAATGCGACCGGAGATGCCCACCCGATCCACGTGCATCTGGTGCACTTCGAGGTCATGAACCGCGAGGGCTTCGCCGCCAACGTGGTCCCACAACCGACGGCGCAGCACAACGGCGCACAGGGCGCAGGGTACCGGCTCGAAGGCATCACCACCGACGGGAACCTGAGTGGTCCGGCCCCCTCCGAGCAGACCCGGCGTGACATGGTGCTGTCCCTGCCCGGTGAGGTCACACGTATCCGGATGACCTTCGACAAACCCGGGCGCTACGTGTGGCACTGCCATATCCTTTCGCACGAGGACCACGAGATGATGCGCCCGTTCCACGTCGGCCCCGTCTGACTTGTCATCTTGGCCCGCCGCGCCCGGCTTCCAGGCGCGCAGATCGGCGGACTCGCCCGGATGCGGCTCAGGCGCACTGGCCGCATCCGGTTTTTTTAACGACGTTCGCCGCGGCGGACAGCACAGGTGCGCTCGCCCCCCTTTGAAGATCGACTCCCCGGCCCCATCTACACCAAGACAACACCCGCCACCAAATAAAGTGGCACCGGGTACCCGCTGCGCGATCCGCGCGGCCCATGGGCAACGAACGCATGAACACCAGAGGCATCGACGCACACGTCTGGCAACAGCACGCCTGGGTCAACCGGCTCCAGTCGGTGGTGCTGCTCCTGTTCATGGGCGGATTCCTGGCGCTGCTCGGCTGGCTGCTGTGGGGCGTGTTCGGCATCGCCGTACTGTTGGTCCTCGGCATCGTCGCCGTGGCGTTCAATCCCTCGGCGTCACCGCGCTGGGTGATGCGAATGTATGGCGCCGCGCGCATCGGCCCCGAGCGCGCGCCGGGGCTGTGGGCCATCGTCTCGCGCCTCGCAGAGGGCGCCGGACTGCCGGCGGTCCCCGAGCTCTACTATCTGCCGACTCGGGTGCTCAATGCCTTCGCGGTCGGCACCCGCGAACAGGCCGCGATTGCCGTCAGCGACGGCCTGCTGCGACAACTCAACGAACGCGAGCTGGTCGGCGTGCTCGCCCACGAGATGAGCCATCTGCACACCAACGATCTCTGGGTGATGGGCCTGGCCGACCTGTTCAGCCGCGCCACGCGCGCCCTGTCGCTGATCGGTCAGTTTCTGCTGCTGGTGAACCTGCCCTTGATCCTGCTCTCGGCCGTCGCCATTAACTGGTTTGCGATCCTGCTGCTCATCTTCGCCCCGACGCTCAGCGCGCTGGCCCAGCTCGCCCTGTCGCGCACGCGCGAATACGACGCCGACCTCAATGGCGCGCGTCTGACGGGAGACCCGGAAGGGCTCGCCTCGGCGCTGGCCAAGATCGAACGGGTGCAGGGCGGATGGCTGGAGCGTATTTTCATGCCGGGGCGGCGCACGCCGATGCCCTCGCTGCTGCGCACGCACCCCGACACCGAACAGCGCATCGCGCGGCTGATGGAGCTCAAACCGGCGCTGGCACGAGCGGATGCGCCGGCCTGGAGCCGTATGGGGCTCGATGCGCACTCGGTGTTCGGCGCGCCCGTGACCCGCGCACCGCGCCGGCATTTCAATGGACTTTGGTACTGACTGAAGAGAACGAGCATGAGCGAAGCACTGCACATCGTCTGCCCGCACTGTGATGCGGTCAATCGGATCCCCGCCGCGCGGCTGGCGGAAGGCCCCAAGTGCGGCAAGTGTCACCAGCCGCTGTTCACGGCGCACCCCATCGAGCTGACTGCCGCCAACTTCCAGAAACACATCAGCCGCAGCGACATCCCGGTGCTGGTGGACTTCTGGGCGCCCTGGTGCGGGCCCTGTCAGATGATGGCGCCACAATTCGTCCAGGCAGCAGCCCAGCTCGAGCCCCGCGTGCGCCTGGCCAAGGTCAACACCGAGGCCGAACAGACGCTCGGCGCCCAGTTCGGCATTCGCAGCATCCCGACGCTGGCCTTGTTCAGGGCCGGACGCGAGCTGGCCCGTCAGCCCGGCGCGATGGGCGCAGCGGACATCGTGCGCTGGGCGCGTAACCACGCCGGCTAGAGCTCACAGCGGCCGCGCTCATAATGGCCTCGAGAAACTCCACCCCAACAAGGTCGAACGCCCCTACGGCATACCGGTTGCGGTAGGCGTGTTCGAGCATGTCTTTCATGTTAACCAGAGCCATGACCTGCTCCCGTCTGCTGTATGGCGGCCAATGAACTTGAGCCCGGCTGGTCGGGGTCCGGCGGTTCCCCGGCGACACTTCCGGCCGGCGGCTGCTATCGTGACCAAAAAACGGGCTGTATCCGAGCCTCCTCCCGAGCGGGTGCAGCGACCGGAACAGGACCGGGCAAGGATAAACCAAAGGAACGGGGACAATGAATACCGAGGCCGGATGATCGCATCACAGTTTACCCCGTTCATCCGCGGTCCCACAAAGCCGCCCTGACCGTCTTACGGATAGCGCGCGTGACCTGCGGCGTGACCATACGGTTGGACATCGTCCTTTCCATTAAGTTGTACTGGGAAAACCGGTAATCCCAACTGAAGCCACAGACGTTGGATAGATCGACGGCAATTTCGCCATCCCGGTCGCAGATTGCGAAGCGCGGCATCGGGCACGGTTGAACGCAACCCGACCACAGGCTACCCTGACCTATATCCACAACAACACAAACGTCACCCGCGGCCCGCCCTGCCATCCGCCGTAACTGCAGTTAGCGCACTGGCGGACAGCGCCGGGACTAGCGTCGACCAAACCTGAAGGACGAACCCGGAAAATGACGATATCACGCGTGGTTCTGTGCGGTCTGTTGTTCGTGACCGCGCCTTGCGCATTCGGCGCCAATACGCAAAACGCCACCGTCAAGCTCTGGACAGTCGACGCCCACGGCGATTTCGTGCGGTACGTAACCCATGGGAATACGGTTCACGGCCACGAGCTCGGTTTCATCAAGAAAGCCGGCCACTGCAACGGCGACATCCTGTGGATATCCTGGTCCACCTATAAGAAGGGACTGAAAGCCTACGAGGGAACCAACGCGACGTTTCGATTCCACACGGGCAAGACCTCTTTTTCGTTACCGCTGCCCCTGTTGTCGACATTCAATTTCAAGCACCTGTTGACCGCCGCCGCTTTTACCAACTTCGCCGTCAATGGGCGATTCATCACCCTGCTGAAAGGGCACGACGCGATAGACCTTATCATCGCCGGCCCCAAGAAACTGGCGGACCGCTTCGACGTCCACCAGGATTCGTTCAGCCTGATGGGTTTTGCGCAAGCCCGGGACGATGCAAAAGCCATGTGCCAAAAGTTATAACGATTCTACCGGGAGCCGGAATTGCCCATGCAACCGAGGCTGCGGAGTCCGCTGGCGACCTGGCTGATGGCGGCCGTCACGGGCGGGATCTATTTGCCTTTCTGGGCCTGGAACGTCGCCACGGAGCTCAATTACGCGGAAGGGCAGACCGTATTCCACGTCAACGCCTGGCGACTGGCATTCGGCGTCCTGCTCGTCGCATACATTGCGGGCTTCGTGGTGGCGACCGAAACCGATCGGATCTGGCCCGTGATGACGGCCGGCTTCGCGCTGCTCGGCCTGTATATTCATGTTCAGCTGGCAATCGGTAACTACATCAAGCGCAAGGACCAGGAGTTGAGCACCCGGGGCTCGTATAGCCATATCATATCGCTGCTACTGCTATGGATGTTCGCCTTGTACGGTGTTGCGTACATCCAACGGAGTCTCAATAGAATTATCCGCCGTTCGAGAGCACGTCTGTGACGCCGCCATGTGGAGGCCGCCGGTGACCAAAACACTTGCCTTAGTGGGGATGCTCATCTTCTCCCAGGCGTGCTCAGCCACGGACTTCTCGGTACTGGGCGGAGCTTATGTGGACACACTCAACAAGTTCAACGTCAAAGCCGGCTTTATTCTGCGCGACGCCCATGACTATATCCCCGAATCGACACAACATTCCGACCCATTCACCTACGCCGACTTCGAAGTCGGCATCGAGGGCACCAAAATAACGGTCGGCAACGGCGACTTTTACGAGGGAGGCTTCAGCCGTGCCGGGCTCAGCTATGCACAGCTGCGGACCCAAGACCTAGCCGGTTTCGAGCTCGTAACATCCCAACTGATCGCCGCCGACATGGCCCTAAGCGTCAAGCTCGGCTATTACTTCGGGCTCCGCGGGACCGACAACCGGCTCCTGTTGGGCCTGGGATTCGGGTTCTGACGCTGCGCCAAGACGATGCCCACCGCGCCACTGTACAGCCTTCTTACCGCGGGTTCAGCGGCAGATAGATGTCGGTGATCAGCTCGTGCTCCGGCGTTTCGGGTAACAAGTTCAGGTAGTGGCAGAACAAAGGGAAGTCGCGAGGCTCTTCTCCGCTGTCCGGCAGCCACTCCCGATACAGATAGTAGATACACTCGCCCATCCGATCGTGCGCTCCGAGATGGCGAATGACCGCACAGCGGCCGGCCGGAATCACCTTCCGCTCCACCCCTTGCGGGTTGGCCGGAATATCCCCCGACGCCTCGCCGCAGATATCGAAACGAAAATCCGCGGGTTCGGTCGTCTTGGGGTCGTGGTAGATGACCCCCAGTGTCTTGCTGGTCTCGACCGGCGACAATCCGCTCTGCTTGCGCCATTCGATGAAGACCCTGACCGAATCGGGCACGGTCTCCGGCGCACCGCGGTGCTCCAGCACGCCCACGGCCATCTCCTCGAATTCCACTATCGCCACCTCCATGGGGGCACTCCTCTGTCGTTTGGTCATTGGATACTGCGCCTTCCAGGATTCCCAGACGGGCGCCTTTCTGAACTGGGAGGGAGTTTGCCCAAACGTCTTCTTGAACGCGCGCGAGAATGACTCGGGATTCTCGAAGCCGGCTTCCATGGCGATCTCGATAATCGGGCTATCCAGGCTGAACACCAGCCGATACGAAGCGCGCTTCAGACGCATCAACTGCACATAGCGGCTGATGCTGATACCGGCGTACTCCGAGAACTGCCGATGGAAGTGGAACTTCGAGAAGTTCGCGACCCGGCTCAGACGCTCGACCGACAGCTCCTCGCCGAGGTGCGCATCGATATAATCGAACACCCGGGTGAACCGCCTTGCATAAGCATCTGCCGTTCGAATACTCACCACACCTCCTCAGTGGCCGCTACTATGCCGCAAGGCTGCGCGGGTTGCCTGACCCAAATTGCTGTTTGCCACGCCATAGCCCGCTCCTAAACGGGCCGTGGGCGCGTCTGTGCGAAAGCGGCTATAATGCCAAAAAATCGGGGCCGGACCTGAAGCTCGCAAGCGATTGGGGCACGGCGGATAAGATAAAGCAACGGACAGCTGAAAGGGGAAACCATGAACACCAAGGCCGTTATTGCCGCGTTGGTGATCGCCGGTGCAGGCTATCATTTCTGGAGTCAACATCAGGAAGCCAACCAGCAGCAAGCCGTCCTCGACAGCGCCGACGCGAGCGGCTTTATCGCGTTGCCTCCGGCGGCCGGCGTCGACCCCGACAAGGTCCTCATCCTCGCCGCTCCGAATTGCCCGAAGGCCGGCGCTCAACGCGCGGCGGCGTTGGCCGAAGCCCTCGCGGCGCGCGGGATTCCGTTTGTTCAGAGCGGCCACATCAGCTTCAAGGCATCGCCGGACCATATCCCCGACCGGAAACGAATGGATTCGGTCATGCTCGGGCCCACACCCGTCGTGCTGATACACGGGCGCGGCAGGGCCAACCCGAGCCTCGAGGACGTGCTGGCCGAGTACAGCGGCGGAAACGATGTCTAGCCGTTCTTAGAAATCTACCGGCCGCCCGCCCGCGGGACGCTCATGAGATACCTGAAGTGGATAATCGCGGTTCTGGCGCTGCTGCCGCTGTCGGCACTCGCGTTCTACAAGCCGACCCGGTTAATGATCCCGGAAGTCTTCGGTGTCAGCTGCAGTGAGGCCAATATCTGTGTCGACGATCCGACACGGCTTGCCGCGGCCACGCAACTGGTCGCGGAGGCAAAGCAGTTCTTGCGCACCCGCTGGAACCTGTCAGCCGGCCGGCCAAGAATCGTATTCTGCAGCACGGCCAAGTGCCAGCACACCTTCGGCCATGCCAAAGCGGCGGCGTTTACGTTCGGTAGCGTGGGTATCGTCATCGAGCCGCGCGGCTGGAAGCGCTATTACGTCGCACACGAAATGATCCACTATTGGCAATCCCGCACGTTCGGCACTCTGGTCCGGCTGCGCGCCAAGCCGTGGATCATCGAAGGGATGGCCTACAGCCTCAGCGGCGACCCCAGAAAGCCCCTCCATGAGCCGTTCGAGACGTATCGGCGCAAGTTCGCCGAGTGGCAGCGTTCGCATTCCGATGCCCCGCTCCGCCAGTCTCTCGGTAACTTGTTGAGAAAAGGGGGCTAACGCGAGTTCTGTTCCTTCGCCGAACGCCTCCGGACATCGCACCACACCGCATCTACCGAACCGGTGTCATCACCCCCGGCTGGATTGCCTCGACGCGATACTCCACACCCTCTAGGTCCGACAGCTTGCGGCGGACCCCGTCGACCAGCGGATCCGACACGCTTTTCGGCAGCTCGCCCTCGATGGTCATTTTGACGCTGACGTGATCTTCCACGAAACGCACGATCACGCCTGCAATCTCGATTCGATAGGTGCCGACCTCGTTCTCGTCTTCACCGATAAACCGGTGGCCGATGTCCGGCCGATAGACGTCTTCGATCGCCCTAACGTCCGGAGCGCGGCCGAGGCCCGCCGCGATCTGCTCGACCTGCTTCCGATAATCCAGTTCCCAACCGACCCGCGCACTCCACAGCGCCTGCCGGATGTCCCACAGGAAATTTCGCTTACCGTCCGAACGAAGGAACTCCCACCGCCGCCAGGGCAGATGTTCAGTGTGGGCCCAGGTCATCGTCGCCAGTGACAATTCCCAGGTGCCCAGATTCTCGACCAGCGTCTTGCCCGCACCTCTGTCGATCAACCCGCGCGATATCCTGATGAAATCCCCCGACGCCGAAAGCATTGCCGTATGTTTGTGCAGCCAAGGCGGCAAAACCCCGCTCGTTTTAACGCTCGTGAACGCGTACGAGTCTGTATCCAGCATGTATATGTGATCGATAGCCCCCTTGCGGGACCGGGCATAGCCAAGATTACCGATAACATAGATGGTCGAGCCCACCAGGGTTGCACTGTGAAAATCGGTGGGCGGAAAGACGTCCTCCGGATAGCCATACACGGAGACAGAGTCATTGGGTCCGATTACGACCACGTCGTTGTATATATGGAAGTCCGGGTCGTAGTGATCCTCGTGTTCACCGCCGATATAAATAACGCGCCCGTCCGGCATCTGCGTCGAAGACTGGCCGAAGCGCTCAAAACACCAGGTCGGGCCCGCCTCGAATGCGCTGGGCGCGTCCATTTCCTGGACGGCCTGATAGGCGCTGATGCCGGTCCTGACCAGCCACTCCCAGACGGGATTGTCCATGCGGGTGGGATTGGCCGCCCCTTCACGGGGCGAGCGCCAGGCGTCGAAATCCGCCCGGCGAATGCCGAAATCCGATGCTGTTCTTTTCGATTCGGTCATACCCACCTGTCCTCGGGAAGCCTACCGCATATTGGACGGCGCGGTCGATCTTTTGGATTTGGTTTGGGCGTCGGAACCGTCTACCTTTATGAAAGTACCCGCTCGAACCGTGGCTGGCCGTCCCGCAACCAGCGTACCGCGCCACTCGAGCGCCAATACACAAGGCAGGCACACATGAACAAGACACTTGCAGCAACCCTCGGCGCCTGTGCGCTGTGCTTTTCGATTCAGGCTTTTGCCGGCGCGGGGTGGACCGACTATACGACGGTCGCCGAATTGGTGCCAACGTCCCACCCCTATTACGCGGTCCGACTGCCGGTCAAAGACAATCCGAGCGGATGCAGTCATAAGACCTGGTTCTATCAGAACTACGGGGCGCTCGGCGCGGACAAGATCTATCTGACACTGCTCGAGGCCGTCAAATCCAAGCTGAAGGTGCGGGTCTACGTAACGGGGAACTGCGATTTGCACGGTTATTCCGAAATTTCATCCGTGAGCGTCATACGCTAGGTTGGAGATATTTCAATCGGCTGCCCAGTGACGGAGACCGACCCGATGAACACCAAGCGCCCGCGCCTCTTGGGCCCAGGGACTCTGGCACCTCTGCTCCTGATCGCCCATCTAGGCGCGCTACCCCCGGCCGCCGCTCAACCGCCCCCGGCGATCCGGGCCGTGCCGGGCGCACCCGCCAGCAAGGCGGCCAGGGCGAACGAGCTGCAGGACCTCGCGGCCGAGCTCCAGGCCCTGCAGGCTCAATTGAATCAGGTCGCAAAAGAGTTGCAGTCGTTGCTGGCCAGCAAGCCGCAGCCGGGGGGTCCGGCCGACGCCTTCCAGCAGAAGACGGCCAACTGGCAACAGCGGCTCACGGAGCTGGAGCAACAGCTGGAAACGTTGCACAAACAGATTGCGAAGACCCAGGCC
>Ga0209918_1001095_pt1 | contig 15446 bp, 7 predicted proteins | sample SalPonD_shore_MG_FD_185712 | JGI IMG/M metagenome (GOLD analysis project Ga0209918, IMG submission 185712) | Salt pond soil microbial communities from South San Francisco under conditions of wetland restoration - Salt Pond MetaG... | ecosystem: Environmental > Aquatic > Marine > Intertidal zone >...
CCCGTCGGTCCATTTAATTACTCAAAATTTAGAGATAAAATTAACATTAGAACGTATTTTCAGATGTTTCATATCATTTCCTTTATGGCAATAAACGATCAAATGATGATGCTCTTTGTTTGAACAACACCCGGGGATTGGTACACTACGAAATAAAGACCATTTTTTAATGTTTCTTTAACCAATTTGAGCCATTGCCATTTATGTATTTTATTCACCTTCCTTTTAAGAATAATTTTACCGGTGACATCAAGTAAACTGACATTAGAAGAAGGAAGATTTTGTCTGAATTTCACTGTTATTTCTTTACCCCTGTTGAATACCAAAAATTTTGCCTTCTTATTTGGAAGACGAACCATGGGTCTATCACTGCCAGGCTGACCATCAAAAAGAGCTGCAGAATGATCTTCTGTAAATTCATTAAAGCCGATATCCGGTGGATCCTTTATCGCATTCCCAAAATAATCAATAGAATCAGGTTTACCGTCGAACCTGATACCCATGTCCCGAGCCGGTGAATCAGCCGTTAAACGGTAATCATCTGCTAAATAAGTTCCCACATTTTTAAGTTCTGGGTCAAATCTGTAATCTGTTTTTTGATCCAGAATCTTGGTGAAACTACCAACCCAAATGTTATTATCGATAATAAAATCTATTGCATGATCATATTCTGCGGTACAGGTATACCCGTTATTTACCACGTAGAAAATATTATTATATATTTTCATTGATTTGGGATTCCCATTCCAATTATTTGGGCTAATGAATGTATGATCCTTTATCAAAGAAACATACACCGTATTGTTGTAAATAGCCCCACCCGTACTAGTGCCACCAATATGAAAGGTCCGGCTTTTTTTACCTCCCCCATCATTGACACTGAGATTGTATCGGAATACCGGATTTTCATTCAGTCCGCTCCATTTGCCGTTTGTCACTACATTAAAAGCACCACCCTTATTGTCGTGACTGTAATTATATTGAAATAACGTATTTCTGCAAGCATAATCGGCATGCATTCCGGTACCGTCATTGCCATCATTTAAATGAGCGTGGCTTAATTCATTGAATTGAAAAGTCGTATTATCAGAGCCAAAAACCCAAACAGAAGAGGCGGATTCCACGTGCCCTACTCCCGTATTATCAATTTTATTAAATTCTACGAGTGCCCCGAATGAGTTAAGGATACGTACACCATTTTTTCCTAAATCGTGAATATAGTTATTCCTTACTACTACATTTTTTGCCCAGTTTTGCCGCCACCCACTGCCTTTTCCCCCAATAACTCCAGTAAACATTCCATCGTGAATTTCACAATCTTGTACCAGTAACCCATCGATTCCGGCATCACCGTTGCCAAAGCTCTCATACTTAATTCCATATCCTTCCAACTTTCGGGTGCCCCCTACATTATGAATATCAAGTTGATTAAATTTAAAACCCTTTGAAATTCTGTTATTAGACTCAACCATAATTGCGGTGCGTCGGTTATCTTTGGGGATATAATCATTTGATATATCCAAATGATTAATCTGAATGTATGAGGTATTGTATAAATAAATGGTATTTAAAGCATTCTGGTCTCCAATCAGCCTGGGACTTCCTCCTTTTCCATAACTATCAATAACTACAAATTTATCATCAGAACCAGATCCCCGGATGACTAATTGTCCTGGAAATATTTCTCCCTTCTTGAATAGAATGGAGTCACCGGGATGAAAAGTATGCTTATTGACTTTTTCCAGACTTGACCAGGCTTTTTTCGGTGATAAACCACTGTTTTTATTACTACCATTTTTAGCATCTATATAATAATTGTGTGCAGCAGGTTTTTGGTTTGAAGGTGGATTAACTTGATTTACGGATTTGTTTTGGTTGCATGAAAGCAGTATTAATGGAAAAAAGAATAAACCAAAACCTGCAGTTCTCGTTAAAACCAAGGAATCTATTTTCAATTTCTTTAATACCAGTTGAGCAACAAGTCCAAAGGCAATAATCTGAGCGATATTTTCTAATAATGACCATTGATCAATTAAACTCATTGATTCAATCTTTCTATCAAGGTAATGTTAGATTTGCCAAATAATTAATAGATAGCATTGCAAAAAAGTGATTTTGATCAAAATCTAAGTCTGATTGATTGATTTCAAAACTGTAGTCCCGACCAGTCGGGATGCGAATTTTGAAATCATGAAAATGCAGAGTTCAGCCAAAAGCATCATTTTGTATAGTTCTCTAAAATCTCAATTCTGAATTAGAGCGGTATGAATTTCTGTTAATTAAATAAGCAAATATGTTTATTTGAGTTATCGAAGATTTAAGGATGCAATCGTTTGGGATATTTATTATTCATCAGAGCCTTGTGAATATCCCAGGTGACGTCGCGCCACGGTTTGGACTCATGCCAGAGTGGTTCCATAAGCTGCTGCTCCCAATTGTTCAGCCCTTCTTTCATGGTATCAAACTGATCGGAATCCGTTTTCTTCAAGTCGTTTGTTTCTCCCAGGTCCTTGTCCAAATCGTACATTACATAGCCGTAGTCATCGAGTTTGATGAGCTTCCATTTTCCATCTCGCATTCCGGCTTCATCTTCCTTGCGCCAGTAGAGTCGTTGGTGCGGTGCTTCGGCCTTATCTCCCTGTAAATACGGGAGCAGATTTACACCATCCAGCGGTTTGCCAGGATCTCCATTTCCCCCGGCTACCGCATAGGCAGTCGGAAAGATATCCAATGAAGATACCAGTTTGTCATAGTGTTGATTCCCTTTAAGATGTCCTTTCCAGGTCACGAAAAATGGGACACGCTGCCCGCCTTCGAACTCGTTGCCCTTCCACCCTTTCAGGGGTTTGTTGCTGGAATCGTTGTAGTAGGCCCCGCCATTATCACTCAGGAAAAAGATGATGGTATTTTCCGTCAGTCCATTTTTATCCAGCGTATCCATGACACGCCCCACCGCCTGATCCATTGACCAAGTCATCGCCGCTAAGACCTTTCGGGGATGACCTTCAAATCGCTTTAAATCTTTTTTGGTAGCTTCCATGGGTCCATGTACCGCATTAAAGGCCAGGTAGATAAAAAATGGGTTCCCCTTGTTTTTGTTGATAAAATCCACAGCTTTGTTGCCAAAGATTGTGGTCAGGTACCCATTAAATTTTATATACTCCTGATTATGCATGATGGCATGAGGATCCCCCGGGCGATCGTTTTGCTCGTTGGGAAAATAGTGACGGGCACCGGCCAAGAATCCATAAAACTCATCAAACCCACGATTGTTGGGATGATAATTGGGTTGTGTACCCAGGTGCCATTTCCCAAAAGCAGCCGTAGCGTAACCTTTGCTTTTCATGGCATCTCCCATCGTGGTCTCTACCGGGTCCATCCCCAGATCTTTGGGAACCCCATTCGATTCATGTCCAAAGCGCTGCTGATAACGCCCTGTCATCAGTCCGGCTCTTGACGGGCTGCAAACGGTAGCCGATACATGAGCATCCGAAAAAACGATCCCTTCAGATGCCAGCTTGTCGATTTTGGGGGTTTTAATATTGGTCGGCCCCTGGAATCCGAAATCGGCATAGCCGGCATCATCAGCCAGTATTACAATGACATTCGGTTTGGATGAATTAGTTTGCTGTTTATCAGCATTCTTTTTTTGCTTCTGACAGGCCAAACTGGTCATTAAAATTAAAAATACTGCAAGAAATTTGATGAGTTTATTCATATAAATTTTTAAAATATAAAAGTTCTGTACCTGTCATTTCATTAGGGTCCACTTATCCAAAGAGGACATTGCAAAACCGTGCTTTTGTCCAAATTCTGCATTTTCATGATTTCAAAATCCTCACGTATTACTTATACGCTGCGGTTTTGAAATCACTCACCCCGAAAGCATTCGGGATTGACCAAAATCACTGGTTTTGCAAAGCCCTCCCAAAGTTTACTTTTTAATTAAACGAAATGCGTAAATCCGGGAAAAGTAATTCGATTCTTTAGTCGATAATAGAAGCATCCACCCGGCAGATACTTCTATTATCTATAAATTTTTACCAGCCCGGGTTCTGATTTAAATTTCCATTCTTCAATATTTCAGACTCAGGTATGGGATATAAATACATTTTATCTTCGAAGGCTCTTTTTTCCACTAATTTTTTATGGTAAGAAAAAGATCCGTCATTATTCTTTTTGATATCCATACCATAGATATCGGTTGTAGATGGCCCGATCATCCAGCGGCGAATATCCCAGAACCGGTGATTTTCAAAAGCGAGTTCCACCATCCGCTCATTTCTAAGCTTTTTGCGAAACTGGTCCTGAGTTAAACCAGTGGGAAAATCTGGCATATTTGCCCTGTTACGAATCATATTAACGGCTTCTCTGGCCGTCATACCCAGATTGGCCGGATCTTCCGGACCATAAGCTTCATTCATGGCCTCAGCATAATTAAGAAGAACTTCACCATATCGAAATAATACCCAGGTGTGCTCCTTTTGAGTGGTATGCGTCGGATCAAGATTTACACTTTCTATTACATATTTTTTGAGATAATAGCCGGTTTTGGTCGCCCGGTCTAATGGCGGAGCATTTCGCCCTCCATCCCAAATTTCAACATTTTGCCCTTTCCATTGAGAATTATTGATGATAACGGTTTTTGCTAAACGGGGATCCCGATCTGTGTATGGATGAACCGGGTCATAACCAGAACCCTGAGCCGTAATGGATTCCCCGGTCGACTGCATTTCATAGGCATCAACCAGGTTTTGAGTGGGGCACGTCCCGGGATTGGCACCTTCATAGCCAATGGGGAAATTGGATTTTTCAAATGAATTCGAAGTACCCAATCTTCTGCCCAATATTAATTCATTGCTTTTATAATTATTGACCACGTTGCTGTAATTATTTGCCAGGGAATACCAGCTGGAATCAATAATGGCCTCTGAAGCAGCCGCTGCTTCTTTCCACTTATCGAGACTCCCATCCGGGTTATGTAATTTACTGGCGGCATATAACAAGGTGCGTGCCTTTAATGCCATCGCCGCTCCACGCGTTGCCCTTCCGGTTTCTTTATTCGGTACATTCGCATAATTAACCGGTAAATGATTCATGATATCATCACACTCATTGACAATAAAGCTGGCCACTTCATCAAAAGATGCCGGTTGAATCGAATTGGCCTGATCAGCTTCCAACACGCTCGTTATAAGGGGCACATGACCATATCTTCTGATCAATTCAAAATAGAAATAGGCCCGTAAAAATCTGGCTTCATACGGATAAATCTTATATTGCTCCATCATTTGATCGTAATCGTCATTGTATTTACGTTCCTCAAAGGTATTACCTTTCGATTCTTTCAAGAACAAATTGACCGCGCGTATACCTGAGTACATATTGGACCATTGCGTATCCAGGGTTTGAATGGCGCTCCAGCTTCCGTCATTAAATTTCTGCACATTCGACAAATCCCAGACTTCTTCTGCCTCATCCGTTGCTGAAGCACGCATGGCCCCATCTATGCTATTAAATCCATCCGGTAAGTGCGAATAAATATTGGTTAGGAATGATTTGGTACGATCAAAGTTGGAAAATATATCGTTTTTCGTGTAGTCCGAAGACTCGTCATAGTTCAGGAAGTTACACCCTCCCGCACCAATAAGCAGTATAAATAACAGGTAAAATCTGTAATATTTCATTTTCCTATACTTTTGAATTGATTAAAATGCTATATGTAAACCCAGGTTATAAGAACGCAACGTCGGGTACCCCGAACTCACAAATTCAGGATCGAGAACATCAATATTATCGATGGAGAACAGGTTCATTCCACGGGCATAAAGTTTTACACTATTCATTTTCCACTGCTGAATAAATGAAACCGGGAGAGCGTAAGAAACTTCAAGCATGCGGAGCTTTACAAAGGATCGATCGGCCAGCCATATGCTATTGGGTCGGAAATTATTATCGTTACTTTCCGTCGTCAATCGTGGGAAAGTGGCTGATTGAGCGTTTGCTGCGGTCCAGCGACGATTATAATAATATGATGAAATCGTGTTATTTGCTCGCAACGGCCAGTACACACTTTGCGTATTCAGGTACGCATTATAATGAGCTGTCCCCTGGAAAAGGGCCGAAACTCCAATTCCCTTGTAATCAAATCCTAAATTGGCTGAGAAGGATATTTCAGGATATCCCGTCGAATACCCCAAAGGTACCTCATCGTACTCATTGATCACTCCATCCCCGTTTTGATCTTTATATTTTATATCACCGGGACGTACTTCAGAAAACAATTGTCGCGAGCTGTTAGCAATATCATTTTGATCTTTAAAGAACCCAACCGCTTGCAGGCCAAAAGATTGACCAATCGAATTTCCCGTCCGTTTTAAATAGGGATACGGACGATAGGCCTCATTCATATCCAAAATTTTGTTTTTGGCGTAAGAAAACTGTCCACCAATATGATACTGCAGCGAACCTACATGATCCTGCCAAAGTAAATCAACATCGATACCTTTGTTTTCCACGATTCCATCCGTTGAAAGCGGATCCTGTACACCAAGAACATTTGAAATAAGGCCATCGGTATTTGTTAATATATTTGTTCTTTTAGCATAGAACAGGTCAATATTGAGGGCCAGTTTATTAAACAGATATGCATCAATCCCGAAGTTGGTTTTATAGGACGATTCATATGTAAGATTTGATGTCGCCAATCTGCCTTCTACAAATCCGCCCTGGTAATTATTCTGATTAGTGAACCAGTAACCGTTTCCACCGTGATAAGCCTGAATATCCGGATTGTTGGTAGGCAACCGATCGTTGCCCGTCATGCCCCAGGAAGCCCGTAGCTTGAGCCGATCCAGAAAATTAGCATTCGCCAGGAAGCTTTCTTTGCTGAGAATCCATGCCCCTGAAACAGCGGGGAATATGCCGTAACGATTTCCTTTGGGTAACAGGTTATTACCACTATACGATGCGGTTACATCTAAATAATATTTTTGTTTAATTCCGTAATGAATATTACCAGCAAAATTGCGCCGATGATACGTATTATTCTGACCATTAAAGATCATTGAATTTTGGTGAAACAACACCATGGATTGCAACTCATTATCCCCAAAATTCCTTGAATAATTCAACTTACCCAACAAGTCACTGCTTCGACGTTGATTACCGAAACTACTCCAATAGTTTAATTCCGTATCTTCGCCATAGGTGGTGGTTGTCGTATCTATGATGTTCCCGCCGTTATCCAATACCGGGTTTATGACCTCATAACTATACTGCTTGGTTTTACTCTCCCAATAGGAAGCATAATTATTATAGCTAATGGCAGCCTCTGCACTCAGACCGGGTAAGAATTTATTCAAATCCTGGTTTAATTTACCATCCAGGAATAATTCTCTTGAATTCGGCGAACTGTACCCGGTGGAAGAAGTAATAGCCACGGGATTGTTGCCGTATATTTGTGAACCGCCCCAGTTTCCGTCTGGTGTTTTTACCGGAAATGCGGCAGACGGGATGGAATATAAGGCATTAAAGATTTGCGAAGGACCATTGCCACCCTTTGGTTTATTCTGATTAATCACATTACCGGCCACATCAACCTGGAATAAGAGATTATCAGTAAGATTTACGTCCAGATTACTTCTGAAGTTAAATCGGCCGTATTTTAACTGTGTGCTATATCCATCGTTTTGGTTAACCGGGCTGAATAATCCCTGATCATTCACATAGTTCATCAACACAAAGTAATGTGCATTGGATACGCCCCCGTTAAAGGTAATGTTGAAATTGGATCGATTACCATAATCCCGCAGAACCTGATTAAACCAATTCACATTTGGGAATAAATAGGGATCGGCTCCCGAATTATAAGCGTCAATTTCGGCCTGACTGTAACGTGGAGCCAATCCATCATTTTGAAGTGCTTCGTTCATTGCACTTGCATATGTTCCCGAATTTAAAAATTCAGGCAAGCGGGTTGGACTGGTAATGGACTGATCATAGGAAAAATTCACCTGCAGTTCATCCGATTTTCCGCGTTTCGTCGTAATCAGTAAGACTCCATTAGCCCCATGTTGACCATACTGGGCAAGAGCAGCGGCATCTTTGAGAACGGTGATACTTTCTATTTCTCCAGGCGACAAGGAAGACAAAGGCCTTTCAAAACCATCCACAAGTACTAATATGGAATTGTCATTAAAAGTTTCTCGTCCCCGAATGAACATATTTACATTGGTGGGAGGTTCTCCACCGTTTTGCAATACGGTCAGCCCCGGGATGAGCCCGTACAGTGCATTTTCCGGGTTAATGACGCCTTTATTGGTCAGTTTTTGCCCACTGACAAATCCAACCGATGAGGTCATTTCGTCAACTTTTCTCGTTTGCCCAAAGCCGATCGGTATAACTGAAGTTCCATTTTTTAACGTAATATTTATATCAGGCTTTACAATTTTCATCTTCCCGGATGCCTTATTTTCCGTTCGGGCTTCTACATGCTGCCCAATCTGACCGTCTATTACAAATTTCCCATCTTTGTCAGAAACAGCCTGGGTATCCGAATGTTCGGTTACCAAAATAATAGCCCCTTGTACAGGCTTTCCCGAAGTATCCCTGACGATTCCGGTGATCTCATTTTGCTGTGCCTTTGCCATGCCAATAAACATCAGCGAAAACATGGTCAGGCAAATAGATATTTTGATAAATTTTCGTTCCATCACTTTAAATTTTTTATGAATATTCTTTGTCATCAGTGATTAACCTTTTTTAAGTATCCTTTACCAACCTGGATTTTGCACTAGCCCGTATCCCTTATTTACTTCGTTGGGAGGAAAGGCACTTAAATACCATTTGGGTGACCAGTTATTTTGCCAGTATCGTCCCGGGAGTTCAAAGGTTTGGTAAGAGAAGGTACCATCACCATTCTTTGTAATATTCAGGCCATGCAACTTTTTAGTAAAATCTTCTTTTCGTTTCCAGCGTATCAGGTCAAACCAGCGTACTTTTTCGTACCCAAGTTCAAGAGCCCGTTCTTTAAGCACAGCTTCCCGAAATTCTTTTTGAGATAAACCGGTTTGCAGATCACCAACATCCACCCGATTCCTGATCTTATTGACATATTGGTAGGCTTCTGGCGTCGGACCATTATTTATTTCATTTAATGCTTCGGCGTAAGAGAGATAAATTTCCGACAGACGCAAATAAGGCCATTGAACAACGGAGTGTGTTGCACTTTTTTCATCCAGAATAAATTTTCTCATTCGGAAACCGGATGCGGCTAAATGATTCTTTTTCGTCTTTCGTTCACGTCCACCGATCCATAATTCCGCCTTGCGGTTTTTATATTTATCTCCATTCACTAATACCGTTTCATATAATCTTGGATCTCTGTTTTCAAATGGATTTTGGGGATCATAACCTGAATTGGAATCTGTAATCGGCAAACCATTTTGCATGGGGAACATGCGTACATAATCGTTGGTTGTGCAGGCTATACCATAGCGCGTAGCCTGATAAAAGTAATACTGTCCACTCCAGAAACCGGGTGATTTATATCGAATCCGGGTCGAAATCAGTACTTCTCCACTGCCGCGATCATAATAAGCACTTTTAAAATCCTCACGGGGATTTCCTGTATCTACCAAACCATAGTAACTGGATTGTTCTACCTTATCGATCAGTTTTTTAGCAGCATCTGCCGTTTCCTGCCACAAATTGGGATCATAACCACCGAACCACACCATTTTTTTGTCCGCAGCTTCTCCTTCCAGATAAGGTTTGGAACTGTTAAATAAGGGGCTGGCACCGAATAACAATACCCTTACTTTTAATCCCATCGCTGCCGCCTGTGTAAATCTTCCGCTCCAGTTATCCGGATCACTGACTTTCCAGGGTAAATCCGGTATGGCTTTATCAATGGTGGTGACGATGGAGTCCATTGTTGCACGAGCGGTAAGACGCGGTAATTCTAAATCCTCGTTGGGAGAATACGCATGATTAACCCACGGCAGACCGCCAAAATTCCGAAACATATCGGTATAATGAACCGCAATAATCATCCGGGCTTCAGCTTTTAATTGCTTCTTGGTCTGCTCATCCATATCCGGCACGCGATCTACATTTTCTATAAAAATATAGGCATCGCGGATGCCGCCCCAGGCCCCGGAATTTTGATAGCTGTATTTGGTTTTGCCGCTACCATTTTCAATACCGGCATTATATTGTCCCGGATAATACAGCTGGTTTATGCCGCCCCAGGCCAGATAACTTTGGTTTAAATCCGTTAAACTGGGCTGTATGTCCATCCCCAGTTCATCTGTTTTGTTACTCCAGCCGGTTGGCAAACCATAGGGCAATGTACTATAGGCATGCCAGAGAAAACGTTCCGCAAATTCCGCTTTGGAAAAAATGGAATCTTTGGTCACATCCACACTCGGTGGTTTCTCCAAAAACTTATTCCCTACGTTAACTGAATCGCATCCCTGCAAACCCAGCAACAATATTGCAACACTTATGAAAAAATATTGAATGGTGTATTTCATGATTAAATCCCTGTTAAGCAAACTTTAAAAACTGATTTTTAGACCGAGGTTATAAACTTTTACAATCGGGTAATCGGAACGACTTGCGGTATTTTGTTCCGGGTCGGCAATTTTAAGTTTTGAAAAAGTCCATAAATTATAGCCATTGATATAGGCCCTTAACCTGCGTATTCCGAGATTTTCTAACATTTTAGGCTGCAGACTATAGCCTATTTCGATATTTTTGAGCCTTAAATACGAAGCATCTCTCATCCAGAAATTGGAGTCCTTCATATTGTTGGTCTTACCCGAAAAGGTCAGCCGTGGATACTCGGCATTTTGAGCATTCTCGGGTGTCCATCGTTTTTCGGCCTGCCATTGCATTAAGCCCCGGTTCCCGGTCGGTCCAAAAGCCGATCGATAGGGAGTGTCTGATAAAAGACGCGACGTATGTGTTGCACCAGCCCAGATCATTGTCAGATCAAAATTCTTAAAGTTGAAACCAATATTAGCTCCCAATGTATATTCCGGATATTCGGGATATCCAATGGCCCGTTGGTCGTCCGTATCAATCACCCCATCACCATTCAGATCTTTGTACTTAAGATCCCCAGGTTTTGCATTAATTTGTTGATCCGGCAAATTGGCGATATTGGCAGTGTCGGCTGCTGTATAATAGCCATCAAACACATATCCAAAACGCTGCCCGACGGCGTGTCCCGTGCGATACAAATAAGGTTCATTACGTGGTACCTCATCCATATACAAGATCTTATTCCGGGCAAAAGAAACATTTCCATTGATGTGATATTGAAATGCTCCCAATCGTTGTCTCCATTTTACTTCAACTTCAAAACCCTTGTTTTCAACTTTTCCAATATTTACAGCCGGTAAATCAGCCGCGACGTATGCAGGAATGGTATTTCGGGTGGTAAGAATATTATCACGATGTTCGAAGAAATAATCGAAACTAACCGATAATTGATCATTCAGTACCCGCATATCAATCCCGTAATTTTGCTTCGTTGCCGTCTCCCATTGGACCAGCGGATTACCAATTTGACCTTCGGATGCACCGGTTTGATCCTGGGGAACGTTGTTACCAAAATTATATCCTCTGGCTGATGCATAATAGCTATCCGGCAGATAGAGGAACCTTCCGACTCCCTGGTCATTACCCACCAGACCATAGGAAGCCCTTAATTTCAGGTAATCCAGGAACCCAATATTTTTCATGAACCGTTCATTGGTGACATTCCAACCGGCTGAAACTGCGGGGAAAAATCCAAAGCGATTGCCTTTAGCAAAATTCTCAGAACCATTATACCCAAGGTTTAATTCAAAGAGATAGCGACTATCGTAATTGTAGTTAAGACGTCCGGCCATACCCACCAATCCACGGGGAATTCCTGGAAATGTGCCGGGGTAAAAGTTTTTGCGTTCATTATAAAGTGCCAATGCTTTAAAGTTGTGACGCCCCAGACTCTTCTGATAAACGAACCGGGCATCCATATACCAGCTACGATCTTTACCATAACTTTCGCCGTACCCAAGAATCCCTGCACTTCCCATTTTCTTGTATACAATCGTGGAATCACCGAGAGCCGAAGGATCGACATCCGTTCGGTAATAGGGCTCATAATAAGGTTGCGATGATGAGCGGTTTTTGTTCTGGGTAAAGTACGTGTTGGTCGAAACTTTAAGTTTAAAGAGCAATCCTTTGGTCAAAAAATCTAATTTTTGACTTACTCCAAGGTCCAGGTTCAGAGTACTTCTTATCGACTTGTTATAACCACGACCATAGAATGGGTCCAGGCCGTCTTTTTTCTCATCATTTATATAATAATTACTGCTTCTGATATATTTGCCATCCACAATACCAGGTCCTGAAAATGGAACCGACCAATAAATGAGGCGAAATAATTGTCCAAGTCCGTCTTTGGTTATGGGACGTTTCCGAACCTCATTTCTTCCCCCGGCCGTTAAATTTATTTGCGTGGTCGGTGTAACGTCGATATCCAGGTTAGTCCTAAAATTATACCGGTTATACGAAAAATTATTATTGAATGCGGTATCATAGGATTTAAACATTCCGTTTTGCTTTAAAAACCCACCGGCCACGTAGTACCGAACATTATCGGTTCCGCCCGAAATATTTATATTATTCCGGGTTTGAAAAGCTACCGGCTTCATGATATAATCCACCCAATCTGTATTTGGATAGATGATAGGATCAGAATTTGTTTTAAAGGCATTTAAAGCTTTGGGGGAGAATCGAACATTATCAGGACTCAACCCATCATTCATCTGCGCTTCATTATACCGCTGAGCATAGGTATAGCTGTCAGCAAATTTTAATGAGGTCGTGGGTTGTTGCAGGCCGGAAGACATATTTACAGAGATTTTAACCGGACCTTTATTTCCCCTTTTCGTCGAGATAATAATAACCCCATTGGCACCACGGACACCATAAACCGCAGTGGCCGAAGCATCTTTGAGCACGCTGATGCTCTCGATATTATTCGGATCCAATTGGGTAAATGATTGACGTTCTACACCATCAACAATGATGAGAGGCTGTGATCGGCCTTCGGATAACGACCCAATACCTCGAATAAATATTTGGGGATCATCTGCTCCGGGCATTCCGGAACGTTGAATCGTTTGAAGTCCACTTACCTTCCCGACCAGTGCATTACCTATATTGGCCGTTGGTGCCTTGAGTATGTCATTGGTGCTTACCGAACTTACAGATCCGGTAACCGTAACTTTTTTCTGTTTGGCATAACCAACGACGACGATCTCCTGCCCTTCCAGACTCTTAGGATCGAGTTGTACATCGATACTGCTTCTGCCATTCACAGGAATTTGACGAGTTTGATAACCGATATAGGAAAACACCAGCGTATCGTTAGGCGAGGGCATACTCACTGAGTATTCCCCATCCAGGTTGGTGGAAGTACCACGTGTCGTTCCTTTTATCAGAATATTCACTCCCGGAAGGGTTACCCCGTTATCGCTATCAGTAACCGTACCTGTAACGGTATGATCTTTAATTTTTATCTTTTTGATAGTCTTGAGTTCAGGAACAACCAGCTGAATAGCATACGAATTGTTATTAATTCTCCGGTAATTCAAATCATACGGATCTAACAATTGCCTTAGGCTTTTGTCAAAACTGTTTCTATTTAAATTTTTGAGATAAACAGATCGTCCCTTAATTAACTTGCTTTCGTACATAATGTTAACATTATAGATATGCCCTAATTCTTCCAGTGCTTTCTCCAGAGCGACCTTATGTTTACCTCGATACGAACTTTCCGACTTATCAACAGTTACCAATTTATTGCCGATCCTCTGTGCTTTTAGTGAGGTAAAGCCGGAAATAAATATGAATATGCACAACAAAAAATGAATCTTTTTCATCATAAAACCGCTTTTATTGTCATCGATTTAGTTATTTAAAAATTCTTTATGTCCTTAGAACCTTTGCTATATCCATGCCCCAGGTATAGCTAAAAATCATATCCCTGTCGAACTACACAGATCCTTCTTACCGGTTTACAAATATCAAAGTTGAACCCTTCTTATAAATTTCAATGTCAAGAGTAACCTGTAGCCCTTTCAGCAGCGTTTTGAGATCAGGATTACCAATTGTTCCTGATATTTTGCGGGAAAGTAATTTATCATCATTAACCTTGATATTTACACCATAGGTCTCTTCAATATTTTCCACAAGCTGCCTGACTGGGGTGTTATCCAGATGGATTCGTTTCTTAATCCAGGCGGTATATAAATCAGTATTTACATTTTTAATTTGTATTGAATCCGTCGCTGCCGAAATCGTAGCCAGTTCACCCGGCTTCATTTGATAGTTAGGATTTGCATCATCCAGGGTATCTTTTGCGCTTATCTCAACCGCACCTTCTTCAAGGACAACCCGGGTTTCTTTTTTTCGTGATTTAATATCGAACCGGGTACCCAAATCTTTTATAATCCCTTCATGCGTGTGAACTACAAATTCCCTTTCTCGTCCCCCGGGATTATGTTTTACGGAAAAATAAGCTTCTCCCTGAAACCAGACGTCAACACGTTTCCCGGAAAATGAGGCTTTGTCGTATTTAATTTTAGAATTTGAGTTCAATACGATTACGGTACCGTCACTAAAGGATAATGAATCCAATTCACCAAAATTCGTCGAAGCAGTTTCATATTCAGAAACCTGCGCCCGTTTTAAGTTATTTTGGAAAATGAAATAACCCAAAAAAGTGACCACTAAAACTGCTGCTGCAACCGCCCATTTACCATATCCCGTGGACAGTCTTGAATTATCCGAAAAATCAGCATTCCTACTCCCTATTTTTCTGTTTTCTTCAGATTCAATTCGCTGATGTAAGGCATGCAACTGTTCATTTAAATCCGAATCATCCGACTCATAAAAAGGCAGATTCAACAGCTTATGAGCCTTAAGAATCATTTCTCTGCGATCCAGGCTCTCCTTTGCCCATTGATTCCAATACTCCGTTTCATCAGCAGGTGACATCCCCCTTAACCAGCGGATAAAGGACTCGTCATGAATCAGTTCTGATATTTTCTTATTTGATGATTTCAACGATCTTTTGGGTTTTTGAATGTTAGTATTTCGGATTTTTAAATCATCTGTTATATAAAAGGGTGCTCAAAAACAGATCTAATAAAACTTTTTTGATTTTTATATTTTAAAACCCCTAGAAATCCTTTTAAATATTTGTTTTTATATCATTTATCTTTTTTAAAAAATATATAATCTTTGAATAAAAGAGAGTATTAGGTTAGCACTAATCGATATCCGAATGAATATCGATTTAAAATATGCTTAATTAACGTAAGTTCGATTTAAACTTTATGATAAAAAATAACTCCGAGATGTCATTTCGGCGACCGGGGAGG
>Ga0209918_1001096_pt1 | contig 15433 bp, 10 predicted proteins | sample SalPonD_shore_MG_FD_185712 | JGI IMG/M metagenome (GOLD analysis project Ga0209918, IMG submission 185712) | Salt pond soil microbial communities from South San Francisco under conditions of wetland restoration - Salt Pond MetaG... | ecosystem: Environmental > Aquatic > Marine > Intertidal zone...
GTCATGAGCAATGTCTTCCAATTCCCAACGGGGAGAATGGTACCTCATTTTCACCCGGAGAACCTGATGGAATCTCTGCACCATTTTTAACGCATCCGAAGCAGGCGGGGAAGCGAGAACAGGAATAAATGAATCAGGAGGAAGTATGAAATTCCCACAATTCGGGCACATGCGGCGATACGGCATTCTGCTGGCGGGACTAATTGTTGCCGCCGTTCTGCTGGCGTGTTCCGGAAACAAGAACGCCACCAGCGGGCAGATGAACACGCTAACTCCGGCTGAGAAGGCTGACGGCTGGACTCTTCTCTTTGACGGAAAGAGTTTTGACGGCTGGACCGGGTTGGGCCGCGACGAGATCCCGTCGGAATACTGGGTCATCGATAACGGCACCATGAAAAAATTGGAAAGCGATAAAGTGCCGACCGCTGCGGATGGCCAGCCGCTGATCGGCGGAGACATTATGACGGTCAAAACCTATCGGAATTTCGAATTGCAGTTCGATTGGAAAATCAGTGAAGGCGGTAACAGCGGGGTGAAGTATAACGTCTCCGAGGAACTCTCCACGTCCCACGAGCCTGTCCATGCGGCCCTGGGGTATGAGTATCAGGTGCTGGATGATGAGCGACATCCGGATGCCGAAAACCCGACGCATCGCGCGGGCGCTTTGTACGATCTGATTGCTCCCAATGACAACAAACACGTCAATCCGGCGGGTGAATGGAACCATTCCCGCATTGTCTTCAACGGCACCCACGGGGAACACTGGCTGAACGGTGAGAAGATCCTGGAGTTCGATATCGATTCTCCCGATTTCATCAAGCGGTTTCAGGCCAGCAAATATGCCGATATCCCGAATTTCCGGGAAAAGAAAGACGGACACATCGTGCTTCAGGATCATATCCAGGCAGTGTGGTACCGGGATTTGAAGATCCGGGAGTTATAATAGAGCAACGGGCCGGACTGGCCGTTTGCCGGTAGGGAACTGTCAGTTCCCTGCCGGCGACCGGGAGCGCGGCATAACCATCAATGGAACGATCTAGCAAAAGGAATGGGAATATGGAAGTTTCACGTCGAAATTTCTTAAAAGCAGTCGGTCTGGGTTTGACGGCCGGGATGGTAACCGGGGGCCTTGCCGGATGCGGCGGCTCCAATGCCATGCAAACGAAACCGGACGGTGCCGACCGGTTGAATTTGGGGCTCACATCATACACCTTTCGCCAGTTCAGCCTGGAAGATACTATTGCCATGACGACCCGGCTGGGGGTGAAGCATATTTCCTTGAAGAGCATGCATCTCCCGTATAATAGCAGCCCCGCTGAATTAAAGGCGGCTGTTGCCAAAGTGCGGGATGCCGGCCTGGATCTCTATGGCGGTGGCGTTGTCTATATGGCTTCGGAGGACCAAGTGAACCAGGCTTTCGAGTATGCCAGGCAGGCCGGATTCCGGGTGATGATCGGGGTGCCGAATCATGATCTGCTGGACCTGGTGAATCAAAAGATTAAAGACTACGACTTCAAACTGGCTATCCATAACCACGGCCCCGGAGATGAGCATTATCCGAGTCCCGGTAGTGTCTACGAAAAGATCCAGAATCTGGATAAACGCATCGGCCTCTGCATGGATATCGGGCATACCCAGCGACTGGGACTGGATCCGGCGGAACAAGCGGTGCAATACGCCGACCGGCTGTACGACGTCCATATTAAAGACGTCACCTCCGCCACCGCCGATGGTCAAACCGTCGCGGTCGGCCGGGGGGTGATCGATATTCCGGCCTTCCTGGGCACACTGCTCAAAATTGACTACCAGGGAGTTGTCTCTCTGGAATACGAAAAAGATGCCAAAGATCCGCTGCCCGGTTCGGCGGAATCCATCGGATTCGAGCGAGGTGTGCTCAACGTGATTTGACCGCGGGATACGGGGGTGATTTTCTCTTACCGTGCACGGCTCTTTCTCTCTGCCGTTCCGGGAAGCGCAGAGCGGCATTGCCTGGGGGACGCCCTTTCGAACGGATTTATTCCTGGCGAATTTTCCGGGAAAATCCGGGGTCTTCGCCGGGAGTCTTGGGAAGAAAATTGTGGCATTTGCTCCTGATTCTCCCGAAGTTTACCGGGGAATTCAAAGCGGTCTATTGTCTTGACTATCCTGTAATTGCCGGAGATACACAGCGGGATCCTGTGCGCAACCAGGGGATAGGAAAAAGCACGCAGAATTCCGAACAGTGCGGCGTTCGGATACGGGAATCCCCGGGAGAGAACGGGATGTGAATCCCAGAAACCGTGATATGTTTCACGAGGTAAGGAAAAGAACCATGTTCCGACGATTGATTGCAGCAATGGCTCTGCTGGTAACGGTGGGCCTGCTGAGCACATGCGCATCACAGGAGAAACAGTCCATGAAGTTTACCGGTGCGAAGAACGAGGTGCGGTTGATTACCCTGGATCCGGGACATTTCCATGCAGCCCTGGTTCAAAAATCCATGTATGATCAAATCAATCCCGAGGTCCACGTCTACGCCCCGGAAGGGACCGACGTCCGGTTGCACCTCCAGCGGATCGACCAGTATAACACCCGGCAGGAGAACCCGACCCGATGGGACGAAGTCGTCTATCTGGGACCCGATTATCTTGAGAAGATGCTGCAGGAAAAGGCGGGCAACGTGGTAATGCTGGCCGGCAATAATCAAAAGAAACTGGACTATATCCAGGCGTCCATTGATGCGGGACTGAATGTGCTGGCCGATAAACCCATGGTGATCGATCCCGCCGGTTTTGAGGTGCTGAAGGACGTGTTTCAATCGGCGAAGAAGCAGGGGGTCCTGCTCTACGACGTCATGACCGAGCGGCATGAAATCACCACCCTCCTGCAAAAGGCACTCTCCCGGGACCAGTCCGTGTTCGGGACGCTGGATCAAGGCAGTCCGGAGAAGCCCGCAGTGACCAAAGAGAGCGTACATCACTTTTTCAAATATGTTTCGGGAACTGCGCTGCAACGGCCGGCCTGGTATTATGACGTGAAACAACAGGGCGAAGGGATCGTGGATGTGACCACTCACCTGGTAGACCTGGTGCAGTGGGAGTGTTTTCCGGAACAGGCGCTTGACTACCAGAAGGATATCCGGATGGTGTCCGCCCGGCGATGGGCGACCCCGATCACTTTGGAGGAATTTTCCCGCAGTACCGGAGAGAACTCCTTTCCGGATTATCTCAAACCTGCGGTAGATAACCAGGGCGTGCTGCAGGTGTATGCCAATGGTGAAATGGTCTATCGCATCAAGGGCGTCTATGCAAAAGTGTCCGTGATTTGGAGATACCAGGCCCCGGAAGGTGGCGGCGATACGCATTTTTCCATTATGCGGGGCACCAGGAGCACCCTGGTGATTCGGCAGGGGAAGGAGCAGCAGTATCAACCGGAACTGTATGTGGAACCGGCAGGGGCTTCGGGCGGATCCTTTCAGCAAACGCTCCAACAGGCTATCGACGGATTAGCCGGGACATATCCGGGCCTGGCGGTGGAGCCGGCCGCCGGCGGATGGCATGTGATCATTCCTGCCAAATACCGGGTGGGGCACGAAGCACATTTTGCCCAGGTCACCCAGGATTATCTGCAATATCTTGTGGATGGAAAAATGCCGGACTGGGAAGTGCCCAACATGCTGGCGAAATATTATACGACCACGACCGCGCTGAAAATGGCGAAACAAGGGGCGCAGTGAGCAGCTTATAGAATCAAGAGGAAAGGTGAAAGTTGCCAGTTGGCAGTGGGCAAAAAAATAGATCGACAACCTATACTTCGGCGGATGCCATATGCTCAAGGGTTCTTCTTGCCAACTGCTCACCGGCAATTGCCAACTGGTTAAGCTTTGCGTTATACGTTTCACTTTTGACTTTTCACGTTTCACGATTACCAACTGACATCCCCCGCGGTGTTTCAGAGTAAAGTAATTCTTCGGCAGTGAGGTAGAGGTTCAGTGGGTAATGTATCCAACAATAAGGAGGAGGTTATGCAGAAACAAATCACATCGCTGATTCTGGCGTTCGTATTGGCAGCTGTGTTAAGCAGCTGTGCCCGGCAGGCGTCGGGTCAGAAGGGAGTGATGATCATCCCTAAAGAAGATCAACAAGAGGTCGACGTTCTCATGGACGGGCAACCGTTTACCTCGTATATCTTCGATAGCAAATACGATGTATTGAAAAAACCGGTCTTGTACCCGTTGCGTTCACCGTCCGGAGTAGTTATCACCCGCGGCTATCCCCTGGAACCCAAGGCGGGAGAGCGGACGGATCACCCCCACCACATCGGATTGTGGTTTAACTACGGGAACGTTGACGGCTTGGATTTCTGGAATAATTCCAGCGCTATCCCGGCAGAGCGCGCCCCGCACATGGGCCATATCGTCCACCGGGCGATTACCGAAACCAAGAGCGGGGAAGATTCCGGCGTCCTGGGCGTTTCCATGGACTGGAACACGCACGACAATAAAACCCTGATGAAGGAAGATGCGCGCTATGTCTTCCATGAGGGGGAAAACAGCCGGGCCATCGATTATATCGTCACGCTGACTGCCCTGGATAAGACCGTGCAACTGCATGATAACAAGGAAGGGGTGCTGGGAATTCGTGTGACCCGGGCGCTGGAGCTCCCCACCAAGCGTCCGATTAAACTGACCGGTCCCGATGGAAAACCCATGGAAGTGCCCGTGCTGGATAATGAGGGCGTTACCGGTGACTATCTGAGCAGTGAGGGCGCTACCGGGGAAGATGTGTGGGGTACCCGGGGCCGATGGGTTGAGCTGACCGGAGTAGTAGAAGGACAGCCGGTGACCCTGGCGATTCTGGATCATCCGGATAACGTGGGTTTTCCCACCTACTGGCATGCCCGGCCCTATGGATTGTTCGCTGCCAACCCGCTGGGACAGGCCGTGTTCTCCAACGGGAAAAAACAGCTGAATTACGAACTCCCGGCGGGCAAGTCCGTGACCTTCCGGTATCGGATCCTCATACTGTCCGGGAAAGCGACCGCGGACCAAATGGAACAAGAATACCAGGACTGGATCCATGTGACGTCCTGACTCGAAGAGAGTTATTCGAGTTACATTGGTATGTGAGTATCGGTGAGGGTGAAGAGAGCACTGCTCTTTTCGCCCTCACTTTGGTTAGGGATACCCGGAATATCGAGAGACAATTGATGGCTCTGCTATAAAACCGGATTCGCAATATGAGAAATGCTGACAAAAAGTATTTCTTGCCTCCGCACTGTCTCTGGTTTAAGTTTCAACAACCTAAGCATTGCACGTGACAGTTCCCGCCCAATATAAATGCTCGGGATCAGAAGCGTGTCAATTTCTATGGTAAATGTAGCAGGAGAAATTTTACCCCAGAGTGTATAGAGCCGGGAGATTATTTATGCGGAGTGAGGTATCAGCCGGTGCGACATGGCGGGAGAAGGTCTGTACCTGTCCCCGGATGGGGTCAAGCAACTTGTATTATAGGAGAGAGGGGTCATCGTCGTTCAAGATCCGACGATACAACCCCGTATTCGTGACCGTGAATCTGGCCAGAGATGCATTTCGGTTTGTCGTGCGGAATTCCGAAGCCGGGCAAGGAAAAAAGCCTCTGCACTCCGGATTTTTTGCTTGACTTCACGGTGGTCTGCGATTATTATTTGACATACTGAATATACCTACTAGAAATATCGCCTGCTTCCGGGCGAATGATATATGACCTGATATCCTCGCTTGAGGATGTATGATTGATTTTTTGAAGAAGAATGGCAAAGGTGGTTTTGTCTTATTCTATTAGTGGTGGAATTGTGGATGCGGGAACTACTTCGGAACTAAGCCGCCAGGATAAGACGATACTGATTGTATAGAGATTATATTGGATGGAGGGGGCATTGTTGGATCTGATCAAGCGTAGCAAATGGTTTATTTCGTTACGATCCCCCTGATATAGTATGGAATGACTTTGGTGTTGCAGCTCGAACCTGCCGCCAGAAGGATAATCCGGTCGTTTCGCGGATTCGTGGAACTTGCGGGATATCCGGAGCAATCAGAATTGATCTTGCGGGGCAAGCCTCGTAAGACAAAGGTCAGGGCTTATTATCTATGGTAGCCTTTGTCTTTTTATTTAAATAAGGAAAGGCACACTAAAGGAGGACATATGACGTAACGCTATCGAGTCTTTCTCAAACACACATGCAAGTGAAAACAAGTTATACGTTAACATGGATGGAGGAGGCGTGTAATGAAACGTAGTCTTCTTGTAGTAGCCCTAGTACTTCTGGGTTTTAGCGGGGCCTTTGCCCAAACCGGCAAGATTGCCGGGACGGTGACGGACGCCGAGAACGATCAGCCCCTGCCGGGGGTGAATGTGGTCGTGGTCGGTACGAATCTGGGTGCGGCCACCGATGTAAAAGGTAATTATACAATTTTAAACGTACCGCCGGGAACTTATAGTGTCCAGGCGCAGATGATCGGGTATGCAGCGACTACGCAGACCGACGTCAGCGTGGCTATCGGCCTGACCCGCACGCTGGATTTCCAGCTGCAGGTGGAAGCCATCGCCGGCCAGGAAGTAGTGGTGGAGGCCTCGCAGCCGGTGGTGCAGCGAGACATTTCCGGTACCCAGCGGAACATTAGTACCGCGGAAATCCAATCCTCGGCTCACCAGGATATGTCCAGTCTGCTGACCAACGCCGTGGGTGTGGATGTAGGGACGGCTTATGATGACCGGCCCACCTTCCGGGGTGGTTCCATGAGCGGTGCCCAGTTCATCGTGGACGGGATTGTGCAGAAGGATCCGCTGAACAACAATCCCAATATGCGGTTGAACCTGGCGGCGGTTCAGGAGGTCAAGGTGGAAACCGGCGGGTTCAGCGCCCAGTACGGGAACCTGCAGTCCGGCCTGGTGAACGTGGTCACTAAAGAAGGTGGGGATCAGTATTCCGGTAGTATCGATTACCAGTACAGTCCTCCCGGAATTAAACACTTCGGCCCGAACGTCTACAGCTTCGAATCGCCGTTGATGATCCCGTTTGTGGATACTCCCGAGGGGCGCATGGCCGGGTCCTTCACCGGATATCACATGGATGCCAACGGTAATCCGGTCATCGTGGATGGTGATACGGTGAAAAACAATTTCTTCAGTGGCTGGAATAACGTCGCGGAGAGTGATGCCTACATGACCACACCGATGGAAGCCTATGCCCGGTATTTATGGCGGCACCGGACCCCGGATTCCATTGAGGAATTAAAGAAAATGAAAAAAGATGGTACGATCCCTATCGAATGGGCGCCGGGCTATACACCCGCGCCGTTCCAACAGTACGGGAACGTGCCGGATTATAATATGAACGCCACCCTGGGTGGGCCGTTGCCCTTTATCCCTAAGGTGAAATTCTTTCTTTCGTATGCCCAGAATTTCCTGGAATACCAGGGCCATTTTGCCCAGATCAATGGGTATAGCAGCCGCCAGTTCCGGGGTAAGCTGACCGGCAATGTGTCGGACAATGTCAAGTTGATGGTCCAGTATTATAACAACTGGGAACAGGGCGGAGACGGTGGCCAGGGGCCCGGTATCGGTGGATTTGTCTCCCGGGATGTATTCGGCCAGTGGGGCGCCGCGAACAAGATGTGGTATCGGAACTGCGGGGTGCCGGCGGATCAGGTTCGCCAGTATTTTACTGCGCGATTAACCCACACCCTGTCATCCAAAACCTATTACGATATCCAGGCGACTTATACCCGTAATGATTACTCCATGTTACGGGACTACCGGGATGCCGCTCCGGTGAAGGGCTCGGATTACGGAGCCACCACCTCCAGTGCGACGCAGAGCGCCTATTTGGATAACGGGATGATTGGGACCACGGCCTATGCCGATTCGGTAGCGGCCGCCGGTGAACTGGGCTGGAACAACTGGACGGATTGGCGCCGGATTAAAATCGGCGACTACTGGTTCGATGAAGGGCCTAAGGGATACGGTCCGGTGAACTGGCGGGATATCACCGGGGAATACCGGATGGAATCCTGTAATATCCGGATTAGTGATACCTTTAGCCGGCAGCTGGAGCTGAAGGGGAACCTGGTCAGCCAGTTGACCCAGAACCATCAGTTGACGACCGGTTTCGAAGTGCGCCGCAATACCTTCAAACAGTATTATGCTGCGATTGATCCTTCGGTCAACGGGGGAAGCATTTATCAAACCCCGCTGGTGAATCCGTGGGACGGCGCCCTGTACGCCGAAGACAAGATGGAATACGGCGGTTTCGTGGCCAACCTGGGCTTGCGTGCCGATTGGTTAGTTCATGACAAATATCCGCTGTTCAATGGCGATGTGTCAGACAAGCTGAATGGCCCGTACACCACGTTGCTGGAACCGGGCAGGCCCCGTTCCATTGACAGCCTGTGGGCCACCCCGGGGCTGAAACTCCAGCGGGCTACCCATTTTACCCTCAGCCCGCGGTTGGGCATTTCGCATCCCATCGCCACCACGGCGAAGATCTATTTCAATTATGGTCATGCCTACATGTGGCCGGACTGGGTCGTGGATTACCGCGCCCAGATCGAAACCACCCATGGCAACAAGGTGGAGAACTTCGGAAACCCGCTGGTGGCGCCGGAACGCTTGATCATGTATGAATTAGGTTATGAGCACAACCTGTTTAACAAAATGAGCCTGACCTTATCTGGCTATTACAAGGATCTGAACTCTCAGATAGCAGAATCGTATTATCAGTATACCGATGGAAATCAGCATGATTTTTATACCAACCGACAGTTTAGCGATATCCGGGGTGCGGAATTCCGGTTAGAGCTGCGCCGGGGAGCCTTCCCGTTTGTGGCAGGCTGGGTATCGGCTGACTATCGGGTGGAAACCGGGGGTGATTATGGGAACAATGCCTTCTATGAAGATCCCACCCATCCCCCGCAGCTGCCAAGCCGTGAAATATCCGCGGCCGATGTGCGGCCTATTATCAAGTTCAACCTGAACTTCAATACCCCGCGGCAGTTTGGTCCCCGGTGGGGTGGAGTTTTCTTCCCGACAGGTGGAATCAATGTCGACCTGATGTATAAGTGGCAGCGGGGCGAACAGTTCACCTGGAATCCGAACAATTATCCGCTGGTGCAAAACAACGTCCGTTGGCGTCCGTACCAGCGCTGGGACCTCCGGTTCCGGAAACAGCTGTTCACCAGGGGTACCGTCACGGCCCAGTTCTATATGGATATCTTCAATGTATTCAATAACAAGAACATGACCCGGCCGAATCAGGACCACGTCAACGCCGGCCTGGCCTGGGACAGCCACAAGTGGTGGAATAATCAATTCCGGAACTATATGGAATCCCTGCACATGACCGTGAATCCCGACGGCAGTATCACGGGTAAGGATCGCCCCGGCGATTATCCGCGCAACGGGAAGAAATCCTATATCGATATGCCGGATTTTACGCCGTTGACGTTCCTGGAAAAACGGGATATCTACTTCGGGATTAATTTTCTCTTCTAACCAAGAAAGAGAACGCCAGGCGACTTCAGGGAAGAAGCCGCGCATGGATGGCGGGCAACTGCCGATGTCCGGCTTCTTCTCCCTGAACATGCAACAGTTGCAGGTGATCTTATAAATTGATGCAAGCCAATACGATTGAGGAGATTAGTCATATGGCTATAAAACTAAGAAAGTGTTTATTATCGATGAAAACCTTCAAGGTCACACTCCTTGCGGCCTTGACTCTTTCTGTGACGCTGGTGTTCGGTCAGGAGACCAAGAGCATCAGCATCGGTGATTTGAGGTATCAAACAGACGAATCTGCAACCGCAGATCGTATTAACTGGCCCAACGAAACCCCCTATTTGGATGAATCCAACATGCTGCAGACCTACGGGTGGTACGTAGGGGTTGACAGAAGCTGGACAGATGCCGGGGGCTCCACCTGGAACCGCCAGGTCGCGATGATGGTGGAAAATAAGGGTACCGATTACAATAACGTCGGGGTGCCGCAGGATTTTACCCGGGTGTTCCGGAATCCCTACCCCTCGCGGACGGTGGATGGAACGGTCTGGACGTCCAGTGTGGATTTAGAAGAACAAACCGATTCCAGCATCCCCTCTGATGCCATGTTCCACCACCAGTGGCAGCTGTGGCCCGATTACGGGATGGGCCTGACTTTGGACCGCTGGACGTATCTGTTCGCCGCGGACCAGTATGATGACTTCGCCATAATCGAGTACAAACTCACCAATACCAGCAGTCAGCCCAAGAACGGCGTCTATTTTGCCGTGGCCGGCGCTATGAACTCCAGTGCCTACTATCCCGGAGATCTTTGGGGCGATCTGTACGGCGCCCGGTATAACGACGGGACCGATTCCCTGCGATTCTGGTATGGGTGGGATGCGGATCAAACCGTCAGTCCCGATGTGGATGATCGGGCCCGGCCGGATGCGGTATGGGGGTACTTTAACGAACCCCAGTCAATGGGTGAGGTCGTGCTCCATGCGGATGCTTCCCCAACCGATCATACTGATGATCCGAACCAGCCCTTCAAGGCCGGATGGTCTTACCGGGAACTGGCGCCCGATCTGAATGTGTCTACTCATGATCAAATCTATGACGGTTATCTGGCCGGTGGTTGGTACGGAACCCTGGTGGGCCAGAATTACTCCCGGGTGCTGGATCCTTCCGGCAACCAGGTGAGTTTTGGTGATCCGAATGCTCTGTTCCGTACACTGGATCCCTCCGTATTCACGGATGGGAAATTTCCGGAACACACCTTCGACCCGAACAATGAACAGAATAAACAGTCGTTGTTTGATTTCGGTCCGTATGATCTCCAGCCGGGCGAGCACGTGACGGTGGTCCTGGCATTTGTGGGCGGAATGCTTCCTCATAAGCTGGCCATCGATGCCGGACGGGCTTACATCAACGGCAATCCGGGACAGCGCCAGGAGCAGGCATTACCGTATAATGTGTACGATAATCCGACCGACCCCATGGAAGATAACGGTCAACTCATTGCGAGTGCCGGTTCCATGCTTTCCCAAAAACAGAAAGACGACATCCTGGACATCAGCAAGGAACGCGCTTTCCAGGCAGCCGGATTTGTCAACCGGTTATGGCAGGGTGCCAACGTGCATGATGGCACCGGCGATTTCGGTATTCCACTGGCGCCCGCTTCACCATCCATCACGGTGACATCCCAGAATAGCCAGATCCTGCTGGAATGGGACGAAGAGGCGGAGAATGATGCCGGGAAAGCCGGACCGGTAGTCGCCTATAACATCTACCGGAATTACTGGCGGCCCCCGTCAGTCACCCAGCCCACCGATACCGCCTGGGTGCGGGTTGCCCAGGTGGGCCCCAATGAACGGGAATATACGGATACCGATGTGATCGTCGGTGAGCAGTACCGGTACTATGTGACTGCCGCCTGTGTGGACCCGGCAAGTAGCGACACCCTGGAAAGCAGCGCCTTCCAGAACCGGATGCACTCCAGCAACGGGAAAGAGCCGGCCCAACCCACCCGTAATTTTGACACCAACTGGCAGAAAGATGTGGTGGTGGTACCGAACCCGTTCCATGTGCAGGCGGCCGATAAATATGACGGACTGCATCTCCAGTTTATGAATCTGCCGCAGTATTGCAAGATCCATATCTATACGATGGCAGGGGATAGGATCAGAACACTAGTTCATAACTCTGGTGACGGGGATGAAATCTGGCTGAACCAGCTGACTTACACCGAGATGCAGGTCGTAAGTGGAGTCTATCTGTACGTGGTCCAGGAGACGGATGCGAACTTGAACCCCACCGGGAAAACGACCACCGGTAAGTTCGTTTTAATCAAATAACCCCGGCAATGACTGAGATAATCATGACTATTATCTTCAGAATATGGATAAACGATGAGGTATTATTATGAGGAAAACAATATCTGTTGCACTTTGTACACTGCTAGCTGTTTTCCTGGTGAATCCGGCCATAGTGCATGCCCAAACCGGATTAAACTGGGGAGAAGGCTTTGATGTAGGCTTGTATCAGCCGGGCACAAAATACGCCCAGGCGGGTATGACCTTCCTGAACATCGATCCCACGGCCCGGGTCGCGGCTCTGGGCGGCACCAGAGCCTCAGCCACCGGGACCGAAGAAGACATCTTCGCCAATCCGGCCGCCATGGCCATGATGGATGGCATCGGTGTCACGCTGTCCCGGACCAACTGGCTGGTGGACATCGGTATCACCGGTGCTGCCGCAGCGTTCAGCGCCGGAAATTACGGCGTGTTTGGCGTAAGCCTGGTGAACGTGGATTACGGGGATATCCCCAGGACCATCCCCTATAAAGGATATGATCCGGATCTGCGGAACCAGGGCTATATCCAGACCGGGACTTTCTCGCCCAGCGATTATGCCATCGGCCTTTCGTACGCCCGGCAGATTATCTCTCAGTTCTATGCGGGGGCTAATGTGAAGTGGGCTTATGAAAACCTGGGTGACGTCCCCGTCATCGACGAACTGACCGGCGAAACAGTCACCGCGAAAAATTCGGTGAACAATATCGTTCTGGATTTTGGAACACTCTATTACCCGGGATTCAAGGATCTCCGGTTTGGCGTGAATTTCCGGAACTTTTCCAACCAGTCGGATTACTACAACCAGCGGTTCGAACTCCCGCTGACCTTCGACTTCGGAATCGCCATGGACCTGATGACGCTGTTCACAGATCAGAGTAACAATAAGTTGACTCTGGCCCTGGATGCGGTCCATCCCCGGGATTATTCCGAGCGCGTGAATATGGGGTTGGAGTATAGTCTCTCTGACATCCTGTTCCTGCGCGGTGGGTATAAGTTCAACTCATCGGAACAGGGATTGAGCGCCGGCCTTGGCGTTGATTATGACCTGGGTGGAGTCGGCATCAAAGCTGATTATGCCTATTCAGCGTTCGGTCTGTTCGGTGCCGTTCACCGGTTTACCATCGGATTCGGTCTCTAACAGCTGTATTGTAAAAACCTCACTGGTTGAATAAAGCCGCCGTCATGGGGAACTCTGACGGCGGCTTTTGATTTAACATGATAATAAATATAGATTTGTTCAATCCACGATATACGCAAGAAGGAGCCTTCTCATCTGATGAGAACGTACACAGTACATAAATCTATACGCTATTTACCCGGCGTACTACTCGCCATTCTTGCAGGTCTCTTTGCCTGTCAGAACAAGAATCCGACTGAACCACAGAAATATGCCGCTCCCGCCTTCCAACTGAAGGATGTGACTACAGGGGATACCCTGGACCTGCGGGATACCTATGGAAAAGTTGTTCTTCTGGAGTTCCTGCAATATGACTGTCCGGCCTGTCAATCAGAGGTTCCGATTATGAACCAACTGAAAGCCGACTATGAGGGACAAGACCTGGTAATCTGGGGTATTGCATTTAATTCGATTGACAGTACCAATATCGTGGATAATTTTGTGAAAAAATTCGACGTCACCTATCCCGTACTCATCGATAATATGACATTGACGACCATCCATGTCTGGGAGGGATACAATGTGAATTATACGCCGACCTTTGTCGTCATCGCCCGGGATGGGTATATCAGATACTTTTATGATCAGAGTACATTGACCAGAAATGAATTCGGTAATGTGCTGGACCCGTTACTTGCTGAGCCCGAACCGGACATGTAACGGGATCTTTCTTTTTGTTGTGACCCGGATAGTACGAGAATAATGTGAGGACTTTAGTATTTTCCTTGCCAGCAGAGAAAATATTTACGAAACTACGATTTGTGTGGGGACAGTTCCCGGATCGACTCTCAGTTGATAAACTGGCAGTTATGTAGTTCTTTCAATAGAATTCGATCAGGAGCCAAAGGCGGACTGATTTTCATCTGTAACAGGAAAATATAGTCACAGGACAGCATGTAATGAGTGGAAAGGGAGTTGTTATGAAAAGCCGGATATTGCTATTCGTGTCTCTGGTCACGGGACTCCTCATCCAACAGTGTGCGGTAACCGGGAATTACGTAACTGAAGAACCTCAACCCGGAAAGTCGTTACTGGTGGGGGCTATCTTGGTTGAAAATTTCGGCATCGGTGAGATTTATGATTCTAAAACCGCCGGGATCACCGTGAAAGTTGTCGGCAGATATGAGGAAAATGGCCAGGAAGTCACACAGACTTATCGGACCAAAACCGATGCCAAGGGATACTACATGATTCAAAATGTGGAACCCGGTTCGTACATCGTAAAGGGCCTCGAGATGAACCTGGTACCTAACGACCGGACATATGTCACTGCCATCTGGGATGGAGAGCGGCGATTTTATGAAATTACCGAAAAGCAGCAAGATTATATTGTCCGGTTTTGGCCACCGGAAAAAACCGGCCGGGTAATCGATATGGGTATCATGCACTTCGAAGTCGGGATTACCGACCGGGGGCATGTACTCTATAATAATTTTAGCCAACTGAATAACAACAAGCTCCAGCTGCCCGGAATCAGATATACTATGAAAAACCCGGTGACCTATTATCAAGAGCTGTTTCCGGATTGGGGCTGGTTTAACTAATCAGAAAGCATGTTCGGAGAAGAGCTACACCTAAATTGATGAATAAAAAACTGTATCTAGTCTTATTTGCCGGTTTGGTTGTATTACCAAGCATAACCTATAGTCAATTCGTACTCAGTTCGGAGCAAAGACACGGCAAGTTTGGTTTCCATGCTGGCGTGAATGTTCCGGTGGGCGATTTCTCCCGCACCGACGGGAGTAATGCCGGTGGTGCGCAAACCGGTTATACCTTGGGATTGGAATATCTCCTGCCGATTACTCCTGATAACCAGCAATTTTCCTGGATGTCCACTGTCTCACTCATGGTCAATACTGTGAATCTGCCAAATGGATTCTCGAATATCGAGTTAAGCGGAGATGAAACTCCATGGTTCCATGTCGCGCCAATGGTCGGTTTACGATACTCTCCTGTAGAAATGAAATCAATCGGAGGGCATATCTTCTTGCAGGCGGGAGCAATGTACGGGAACAGTCCTCAAATTGAAGGGGCCAACTATCTGGACGGTACCAGGTTCACACGTGCCTATCAACGGTCCGGGACAGCCTGGACCTACGCCCTGGCCGGAGGTTTGGGAATCAATCTCACCGGGAAACTGGACCTGGAGTTCACCGGCCTGTTGAGTGGAGTATTCCATTACAAAATTGAAACCTTGGGGCGATATTTTCTTGAAAATTCACAGATTCCATTGAATTATGTCTTTCCTCTCAAGCAAACCGTGTCCTTGCTGCAATTCAGGATCGGATATTTCTTCGGCTCCTGACCGATTCGGCAGCGCATTTAATCGAAGAATTCCCCGAGGATTTTGCATCGGGGTTAGTGAGAGGGATTGTAGGGACGCGGTTTAGAGGCTGTGTGAAACAAAA
>Ga0209918_1001097_pt1 | contig 15427 bp, 27 predicted proteins | sample SalPonD_shore_MG_FD_185712 | JGI IMG/M metagenome (GOLD analysis project Ga0209918, IMG submission 185712) | Salt pond soil microbial communities from South San Francisco under conditions of wetland restoration - Salt Pond MetaG... | ecosystem: Environmental > Aquatic > Marine > Intertidal zone...
TATCTAAATTATCAAAATCCATTCCAAAATCTTTAATAATTTTTTCTTTTCCCGCTGGATGTAAAGGAGGTTCAATTCGAGTAGAACATACTACTTTACCTTTCTCCAAATGTTTTAACATATTTTCAAAAGTATTCTTTGTAACTAACATATCGGCATGAATAATACCAACTATATCATTTGATGCCATTTCCACACCAACATCATATAATATAGTATGACCGTGTCTTTTTGGATAATGTTTAATTTTTAAATTCGAATCCTTAACAATACTAACTTTAGCATCCATCCAACCTGCAGTTCCATCAGTAGATCCATCATTCAGTATTATAATTTCCACTTCTGGATACCATCTTCTAATAGAATTATAACAGTTCTTTAAATGTCTCTTATTATTATAAGATGGTATAATTATACTAATATTTTTCATATTATTGTATGCTGATTAAATCTATTATTTCCATATCTGTATTCTATTCCGAATTTATCTCTAAAGAACTTTAATTGATCTTCAAAGACATCTTTTATTTTAAATATTTCATCCATTGCTTTATACATATCTTTATAATCAATATCCGAATTTTTTGTTTTCTTTTCCCACCCCAATTTTTTTCCAACTATCTCTGGAATATCATATGAAATAGCTATTCTATTTATTTCATTTTCTAAATCTTCAAATATAATAATATCATCTATTTCATTTACATCCCACCATAATTTTTGTTTCTGCCAATTAAATTCAGATGGTTTGAATATGAAATCATTAAAAGAATATGATGGAGGGCACTCTCCATTTAACAATGCCCAATGATATGCGGATGATACATAATCCCAAGGATTTCTAATACCTACAACTGTAATACTATTGTTTTTATTAACACCCATCATTCTTCTCCATTGTTTAGGATGATAATGATTATTTGCTAACATTCCATGAGATTTTCCTACATATTCATTAAGTAGTTCATATAAACTACTTCCAGCAGTTTTAAATGATTTGCTAATTAGTATTTTATTTTTTTCATTATAATACATATTCAACCACCCCATACATCATATATCATTCCAAAATTATTGAATTTAGGTTCTCCTCCCCATTTATCAATAAATTTTTGTCTATTAACTTTCTCTGCTTTAATTTGTCTTTCCGAACTTTTTCCATTATTTTCCTCCAACCTATGAGAACCTCTAGCACCAAAATGCCATACAACCGATTTAGAAGTAAGTATGAATATATACCCCATTCGTTTCATACGTAAAAACAAATCCATATCTTCCCAACTAGCAGGAGCAAAACGAGGATCATTCCCACCTATTTTATCCCAATCTTTTTTTCTAATAAGACCTGAAACTCCTTCTCCCTTTGGAATCTCTATATCATTTATTCGTTTAAATTCATCAGCCCATTGTTCAAACTTTTCTGCATTGAAATCATCATAATATGCTCCAAAATATTTTTTATCAACAACTGTAGTTCCAAATCTAGATGTTTGATTATTACCAAACATTTGAGGTTCTATTCTGTGAGAACTAACCCAACCTATTTTTTCATTTTCTGCTTTATCATTGGCATTAGTTTCATATACATCTAATAATGCTTTATCCCAATTTTTTGTAACATAAAAATCTGAATGTAGGAAATTGATATATTCTGTTTGAACTTTGTCTGCGCAAAAATTCATCCCACCCCCGATACCTTTAGGTTCTTTATTTTTTTCAATATAATATTCTATATTATATTCCTTTTCAGCAGTTTCCAACCATTCATCAGTTCCATCTTCGCAATTTTCTGCATGGATGATAAAGGGTGCATCTTTAAAATAACTATTTTTTCTAACACTATCAACTGCAATCTTTAAATATTCCAAATTGTTATACGTTGAAATACAAAAACTTATTGGTGCTTCACTCATAACCCATTCTTTTTCATTCTATTTAATACTTCATCAAATGCCTTTTCTACCTCATTTTGAAGAAACTCAATAACTTCTTCTTTTGGTTCTCCAGCATATGCTTCATAATCATATAAAAACTCCGCAGTTATTGGAACTTCTATCGTATATTGAATATTACCAAACTTATATTCTTCTCTGATATTCAACATAGACCTATCAGGAATTCCCATCAATTTTTTTCGTGGTATTTGTACTTCTTTTTCCATAATCTATTACTTCTTTACTTACTTATTATTTTTATACGGAAATTTTTTATTTAATTGTTCTTGTCTCTGATTACAGTTACAATCTCCATTTGTAACTTTATTCACTACAGTTTTAATACCAGTTTTTCTCATTATTTTATCGACTGTATCTCCTAATCCCTTTGAATCACTCATTTTCTTTCTCCTTTTCTAATAAATATTTGATATAAAAATTATTCATTGCATCATAGAATGCTTCATTAATTGCCTTTCTCATTTCTTCTTCTGCATTTATTTTACTCATATGTCAAAGGTGCTCCCCAATTTGATTGCATTACAATACCCATATACTGCTTTTTAAAATGTTTTTCTTCCCATCCTAATTGTTTATAAAATTGATATTGTTGTTTATAATGAAAACATTTAAATAGAGGACCACAGGGTTTGTATGGATAATCAAAATATTTAGTTAGTTCTCCATACCATTTTAATTCATTACTATGCTTAGACAATAATGAATCTATACCAAATTCATCATCCGCTTCTTTCCAAACTTCCCTATTCCATATGAAAGGAGACGGGCCATAATCTAAAATTTTCTTTTCTCCGTTTCCCAAAAATTTTCTTATACTTTTATATTCTTCTTCATATGAATCTCTATAATCAAATGGAAATAAATCAGAATATCTATCAAACCATTCAAAAAATTCTACATTCTCATGCATTACCATATAAGGTATATCTTTTGAATACATAAAATCATCTGAATAGAAATCTCTAATAAAGTATGAATCTGAATCTATAACAATATAATATTCACAAAGTTCTAATTTATAAAACATTGATTTCACATATTGCTGCCCAATCCACCCATGATTCATATTTGTTATTTCAGCATCATCTATGATTCTCGTATAATAAGGTAATGCATTTTTAAATATCTTAACATCTTCTTTTGGAACTGAAACATAATAAGGCAATTTATCCACATTATATTTTTGTATGCTTTCTGATAATTTTATAGCATGCTGTAAATCGCCTCTGTAACTTTTAGTAAATAAAACTATTTTATCCATTTTCTCTTTCAGGCAATCCATGTGCTTCTCCACACGCAACCGCTAATGCTCCAATTTTACGAATTACTTCTAATTTTTCTTTATCATTATCAGTCATTGCCGCTACATTAATCAAATGATTTGAATAATGTTGAATGTATGTTGCGAATTCATCTACAGTTCTATCTAGCGAACCTTTATTATTTGGAGAATTCCATTTTATATCTTGATAATCTCTTTCACCATCTAACCGTTCATATACTTTTTCTCTATTCATAACTATTTATTTTTTATTATCTTTGTATTTTATCATACATTTCATTTTGTTTTTCTTGTCTATCAATATGCTTATGATGATATAATGATAATTCTTCATATGCTGGAAGTTTTGTATAATCATCAAACCCAACTATACGTTCATGCACTTTACCTTCCCATTTAATTCCTTTTTTGTTCCGATAAATTCTTGGTTGATAATCGGGATAGTTTATCCATCCATTTTCATTTTGCTTCCAACCCCATTTCTGGATATGATTTTGTGTAATCCCTTTAACTGTATTCACTCTAGGAACATACATCAAATCAGTATCATTTTCTCTCACAACATCATGCAAATTTTCCATCAATAACTTATTTGGAAGTTCATCTGCATCAATCGAAAATATATAATCTTTGCTACAAAATTTATTTAATTCATTTTTATGATCAGCAAAATTATTATTCAATGAATGAAAATGAGGCCTTATACTAAATCCTTTACATACTTCCAAAACTTCATCAGTATAATTATCTTTATCAATTAATATTACTATTTCATCACCACTCTTTTTATATTCTTCCAATAAAGAAAGAAGTTTTGCTAATTCTTGGTGTTCATTACATACTGTTATACCATAACTAATCGACATCATAGGGAATATATTTTACATTTTTAATTTTATTGAATATAAATGTTCTATAAGGCTGTTCCTTCATTAAAACATTATTTGGTTTTATTATTGTTTCATAAAACCTAGGACCTATATGTATATTTTGTTTTACATATCCTTTTTTTCTAATTTTTAATTGAGCTCGTCTGAAATCATTTGATTCTCTTATTCTTCGAAAAAAATCTTTAAATGCATAATCTTCAATTTTACTCAAATCCAAACAATGAGTTTTTCCATTTAAATTTGGATGAATAATAAATACATAATATTTTTTTGTATCATTAGGAGAGGTATAAGTTAAACTGTATATACCTCCATAATCCATTTGATTTTTATTTACATATGTTTTATTATATGCATTCTCTTTTATTAATTCTTTTGAAACTTTCATTACTCAACTTTTTCAAAATCAGGAAGATTAGGTAATTTAAATTCTTTCTCTTTTGGAAATTTAGGTAAATTTTTATCCAAAATTTCAGAAAATTTTTCTGTCATTTTATCCAAAGTAAATTTATTAGAATTTATATTACCAAGAGTTTCTGATTTTTTTCTATATTTTTTATAATTCTTATATACATCTTTTAATGCATCTCTTGCTGCATTAAAATCTACATAAAACCAACCACTGCCATCCACCACAAAATTATTTTGAACCGAATTATGAACTTTTGATAATTGACCAGGCAGTAATATTGAATATTTTTCATCTAAGAAATCCAAATGCCCACTAAAATTTGATGCTATTACTGGTTTTCCAGTGATACTAAATTCTAATAAAGGTCTACCAAAACCTTCTCCTTTAGTAAAAGATACCATTGTTTTCATCTTTGGATGATTGTATAGTTGATTCATTTCTTCATCAGATAAATTACCATGTATCAAATAAATAGGAGGGCAATTTTTGCCAACCATTTCTTTAATTCGTTTTATTCTGTTATAAATATTTTGCTTATCTATAACAGATGTAGTTGCATGAGATGTTTTTAAAACCAATGCTGGTTTTGTACCTTTATTTCTAAATGCTTCTCCAAATGTTTTAACTAATGTAGCCACGTCTTTCCTATCATGTCCAAAATCTCCACTCAACCAATGACCAACAAATAAAAAACAAAAATCTTCTTCAATTATATTAAGTTCATTTTCTAATTTATCGGATATCTCATTAGTATTAAAATAAGTATTTGAATCAAAACCTTCAAATAAAACTTCAATAGGTTTATTTACTTTCAGTGTATTAACTACATTTCCATTTTCATCCTGCTGATCATATGAAGTTCCTTCGAAAACTTCTTTAGTAAAAGTAGATGGAACTAAATTCAAATCCATTTGATTCATACCATTTATCCACTCATGCGGAACTGCTGTAGTTTCAATTCCAGCAGTAATTCCAATATTATACTTACCAACTCTTTGAAATTCATTAGGTACAGTCATTTGAACCCAAACATCAGGCTGATATGTCAATTTCTGTGGTGTATTTAATACTTGATTAATAACAATTTTATCTTTAATCCATTGATGAAATTCATTATCATCTTCCAATGCATTCATTGGGCAAGAACCCCATCTCATTGATACTATTTCAATATCAAACCTATTCATATCTTTTAACGATTTCAATATATCTCTGGCGTGTGCTCCATAACCCGAACGAGTCGCCACAGGCCCACTAAATATTAATGTATCTCTGCTCATATTATAACTTAACAACCTCAAATCTTTTTCTTGGTTTAAAATTTTCTAAATCTTCTATCATATTTTTCTTAAATAATTCTGTCATATTTTCAGAATTCAATCCACCTTCATTTTTTAACCACCTTAATCCTCTTTTTCCACATTTTTTCCTATTTTCAGAATCCATATAATACCAATACTTAATTGCTTCTGTAACATCCTTCACATCCACTCTATCGTCGTAAATATAAGGTGTAGGAGGAGAACCAACCAAATTAACTGCCTTACTCCACACAGGTTTTACCCAATCACCATGAGATAATCTATCATTATTTTCCCACTCTCTCCATCTGTGAAGTGAACCAATTTCCAAATAATCATCAGCAGTTAAATATTCACCATCCAATTTAAAACCACATTGGTCTTGCAACCCACCAGTAACATTTACAATAATAGGTGTTCCCGCCGCTAAGGATTCAGCCGTACCCAGCCCAAATCCTTCATTGGATGAAATAAGAATTGTAGTATCAGCAATATTATACAAACAATTTAATTGATTTGCTTCTACTTTTTCACCACTCAATATTACATTTTTTCTATATTCTTCTGGAATAATTGCTTCGATAACAGCAGGTAAATCTGTACCATTATCATCTACAGGTGTAGTGTGTAATACTAAATAACAATCATTTCTATCTTCTTCATCAATATCCATCAAAAAATCTTTAAATGCAACTATGACATCCGATGTCATTTTTCTTCTGATATTTCTGCTATTATAAAATAACACATATTCGGGTTCATTTTCCCCAAATATCGACTTTTTCATATTTTGCATCATATCCCAATCTTTATCACCCTTTTTAATTGGATGATAGGTATCTGTATTAATCCCATGAGGAATATATTTTATATTAACTCTACGTCGATCCGATGTAGGTTGAATTTCCATTTCATTTTCAATTGCTAATTCATCACCGTATCCCTTATCTAATACTCTATTTACAATACCATATGTTTGTTTTGAAATACAATATAATGAATCACAACTTGCATAAAATTTATCATTCCATTGCGGGTCTGGCAAATCATCCCATATAGTATAATAAAAAATAGGAATATCTTGCCTAATTTCTCTCTCCATCTGATATAACCATTCCCAAAATCTAGGGTCTGTAAAATGAAGTATTGCATCAGGATTTTCCAAATTAATTAATTGACGTAGTATCAATGGATTTCCATACCCACTGGTACAATAAATTTTAAGATAAGCATCATCAATTCCAAATTCATTAGAAACAGCATCAGATAAATCTAATATTTGCCCCTCTTTGGGATGTTTCATAGCACCGCCCAATTGAACCCAATCAAATTTATCAATAGTTCCTAATACTATTTCCTTACTCATAACTCCAATTCCACTTGGAAGTGTAAGATCATCTCCTAATAAAAGTATCTTCTTTTTCTCTCTCATATTTTATAACTTTATTTTTTAATTCTACATTCTTTATTTACTGGATTTGTTACAAAAGAAAATTCAATTAATTCAAATTCTTTAATTATTGTAACTTTTTTCCAATTAAACCATGTCCACGGTTTATACCATTTCCCAAAAAACTTATATTTACGTTCAGAATTTTTGGATAATCCACCAATTCCAATTTTCATAACTTTTTTGTATTAAATTCTTCATTTAATTTATCGTAACTATCTATTTTATTTTTAAAATCTTCATCATTTAAATAAAGATCCATAGAACGATTTGTTAATTTTTGCAAAGTGAAATTACTTCCCGAAATTGCTAAGTCACTTTTAAAACTCGAATATAACTGATTTTGTATTTTTACCGTTGTTAATTTTAAATTATCATTCATAACATTTTTCTTTCATTGAATTGTATATATAAATATATATTCAATAAATTTTTAATCAACATTTTTAGCTTTTGGATGAACTTTATCACATATCCCTTGCTTTCTAAAATCACAATATGTGCAATTAAATTTAGTAGGATTTGCAGGATAATCTTTTTCCTTACTACGTTTTCCATCTTCAAATACAGATGATACAAATATCTGAAAATCTGAAACTGCTTTCTTTACACTGATTATACCATTTGAAGGTATAAATCTCTGCAACCTACTTGCATCAGGAACTCCTTCAATATTTGTAACTTTCCGTTTCAGAACTAAATATTCCACATTTATTTTTTTCAATGGAACATTAAGTTTTTCGCTCAATAATTGTTTATAAAACAAATTTTGATTAGTTGTTACAGTATCATTTTTTTGGTAATAACCCCACCCCTTTGTAGATGTTTTCAAATCAATAATATGATAATTACCTAAATCATCTTTTAATAAAATATCTATATATCCAACAAATTCAATATCTTCCGGCAGATCTTTAGATAATTTAAATTCTATTCCGACTAATTCCCAATTATTGATAGTAAACCATTCTTTACGTTCTGATTTCAGATAATTAAGAATTTCAACACCGTCTTTATAAAATTCCACCATTTCATTTTTTGTAACTCTATCTTCTCTAACTCTTTTATCTATTTTTTCAACTTCTTCATACATTCTTTCTTTTAATAATCTACTAGTATCAAAACCTACAATCTGTCCATTTTCTTTTATCAAATAATCACTAACAGTTATTCCATTTACTTTATCATCTTTTTTCATTGTCTTTGCATTATACAATAAATACAAATAACATTGAATAGTATCATGCATTGCCCTACCAAAAACAAGATGAATATTTTCCTTAAATTCGCCTAATTTATCTATATACTGAAATTTATATGCTAATGGACATTTTTTCCATAATTTGTATTGAGAAAATGATACTTTCTTTTTTCTTTTACTCATTAGTTATTCTTCTATATGATTTAATTTCCTCACCATTTTCTTCTACAGTTCTAGCAGTTTCATCTTTCGGAACAAACCCCCAATCCATAAAATATCCTCTGTAAATATTATTTTTATCAGTTAATATTTCATACAACTCACCCGTTTCCGAATCAGGATATCCATCAGGATGAGAATAATCAACTTTTTCCCATTCAGATGAATCTGTATTATTTCTACTCCTATCCAAACATTCAATTGCGGCGACTGCCGTTGATGCTACTTCAATGAGTTCTTTTCTATAATCATCAAAAGTATGGTTTCCCATATGATCAAAATGAGCTTCTAATGCAGCTTCATCTGCTTCACCTTTTTCTTCTCCAATAATAGCCAACCATACAAAAGGATTATGATTTTGAACTCCCCATTTATTATCTTGTCGTTCTCTCTCTTTACGTATTTCCTCTAATATATTTTCCATATTTTTTATTTAATTTTTTATATGTTCTTTTTGATAATAATTTACAATTTGATTTACTCATATCAGATGCATTATAACCTTCTGGTGTTATAAATTCACACTCATTAAATGTTTCTTTTAATGATGCCCACATAATAGGAGCAGGAATATTTAAAATTACATTTTTATTTATATCATACAATCTTCTAATAGCAGGTAATGATATTTCTAAAAAATTATCATCTAATTCTTCATCTACATATAGCATTTTTTGAGAAATATAATTCAGACAAAATGCTAACAATATTTCATCATCACCTTCTGGAACTTCATCCAATAAACCAGTACTTTTCCATTTTTTTACTATCTCATTCATTATTTCTAACCATATTTCTTATTATTTCAGTGTTATTATATATAAAAATTTTACATCTAGCATTGGAAAATTTATAGAAAAATTTACCCACAAATTCATTATCATATGCCCTTAATCTATAACTGCCATCTTTATCAATCTCACATAAATACCATTTTGCAAATTTCATAATCTATTCCCACCTTGCGCTTCCACAAAATTTACATTCATACTTTGTTTTGTGTGAAGTATTTTCAACACGTTTATGATCATGCTCTGTGTGTTCGCACATATCTTGCATCTGTTTATACTATCCATCAACTGCGATCTTCGCTCGTTCACTTTTTCAAGTTCACGGTTAAGTTCTCTTACTGCTTTTTCTATTGTACTTTTAGTCATTATACAATTCCCCGTATTTTTCTCTTAACTCTTTAATTCTAGATTTTTCTCCTATACTCATTAACACATCAATATAATAATTAGCTTCTCTTTGTGATATATTAAAGTGATTTGCTAAAAATTCTGCATCTTTTTTATTTGAATCACTCTTTCCTTTCAAATATTTATTATACCGTTTCTTTTTTGGTATAATTTCCATGTAAATATCATAATTTTGCTTTGGTGATAACTGATAATGTTGGATTTCATTTACAATTTCTATTAAATCAATATCCATACTTAAAAATCTATTAATCATAAAAGGAGAATACTTTTTCTTTTCACCTTCCGTCAAATTATTCCAATAATTTTCATTTTTCCAAGCAGTTATTTGCTGCAAATGAGTAAATAAATTCTTTTTTTTATTTTTCTTCTTTTTTGCCATTACTTTCTTTTAATTGTTTCAACTCCCTCTTTAAACTGTATATCGTAACTAAATCAGATGGATAACTATCAGGATAAACTCCAATTTTAAATCCTTCATAAAAATTAACATATACCACATCTCCATAAACTTTAGATATATCCTTAGCATCAGACAATGCAGTTATTGGATTTCCTTCACACCAAAGTTCTATATGTAATGCTTTTGCCATATCATTTATATATTAAAAATCCTACTACTCTAATATATCAGAATAGTAGGATAATTTCAAATTAAACGTTAAATGTTAAATGTATTTGAATTTTTGAGTTGGATATACATTTCTACAATGCTTATCTACAGAGGTAAGATTATGAAATTCACCACACTCTTTTGCTGTATCAAATATTCTATTATCACAACAATTTTCTTGCAAACATTGAACCTTTTTAGCATTAGGATTATTTTTCCCTACCATAGCTTCCCGTTTTCTATCACATCTATCATTGTATTTCTTAGTACCTACCCTTTCTCCATATTTATTTTGAAACCATTCTAGCGTAAATTGCCCCTTCTGAATTTTCTTTTTATGTAATATTTCTTCCTGTGTCACATTACGACCAGCAGCCAATGGTTTTAATTTACCAGATTTATATAAAGGATTATCTACAGATATATAAAATCTATTTCCTTCATCATCTTTTACATTAATCATTCCTTTATTATTTCCAACAAGATCTCCAGTATCAAATCTTTCATCATCAGTTGGAACATAATGAATATCCCCGTTTTTATCTCTAGCTACAACAAAACCAGAACCAGCACCAACTAAATTATCAGATTTTTTAAATTTTTCCTTAGATACTAAAGTAATATGCCCATTTTCATTCTTTGCTAATACTTTACTGCATCGAATTTTACTCATTTTCTTTTTTAGCCTAGCATACTCCCAACTACCAATTATATAATCACGATATTGGCCATTACCCACTACATTTGCCATCATCCACAAGGCATAACGTAATCCATTTTCATCTGGATAAATCTCACATAACAATTTATGAACTACAAAATGCTCTCTAGCAGTTAATTCTACTAAATTTTCTGTATCATCAGTTCCTCCCATACATTTAGGTATAATATGATGTTTTTCTGTATAACCTTCTATATTTCTGTCTTTTGCTCTTTCTATTATTTTATCATGTATTTTCTTGTAATTCATAATATTATACCAAAATGTTCAATTCTTTTTTGAAAGTTGATTCCTGCCAGTCTCCGATTTGTTTTCCTTCTAAATGGTCTGGCCAATCTCTATCTAAAACATCTTTCAATGTTTCAATTGTGTATTCTACATCAAAATTCAAAAAAGTCTGAAACCATTCGACTTCTAATACATCAGTATCCAATAACAAATTACGATTTCTCCAAATTGCATCAGATGCTTTCAATTCCATCAAATCTTTTGAAAATTTAATCCTTCTTTTTTGAGGAATTGTTAATGGTAATTTATCAACTCCATCAATATCCCACAACAAATTATGAATAAAAGCATCATAATTCATCGTATCAGTCACAGAAGGATGTGAAATTTTCCTTCGAATAGAATACCCATCATCATCAATGTTGAACACAAAAGGAATAACATGAAATGATAAATAAGTAATGAATCTAAACCATTCATCTAATGAAGGTAATTGTTTCATTGCTTTTTCAATTTCCATAAACACCCTTTCAGTTGAAACAATATCATTGAAATCATCTTCAAAGGTTTTACAAATCAAATACAAATCATCAGGTTGAATTTCCAACCCAAATCTACAAGCAAATCGAAATGCTCTTAATGCTCTCAATGCATCTTCATCTAATCTATCTTCTGTGTTACCAACAAAATCTAATAAATTAGTTTTTAAATGCTTGATTCCATTATGAAAATCAAAAAGCATTCCATCTTTTCGGATTCCCATAGCACAGATCGTAAAATCCCTACGCTGGGAATCTTCTTTGAAAGTTTTTGCAAATTCAACTGTCGCTCTCCGCCCATCAGTAGATACGTCATTCCGAAACGTGGTGTGTTCAATCATTTGATTAGTTTCTTTTGATTGTAAAGTAACCGTTCCATGATTGATACCTGTTTCCCAAACTTTATATCCATTAGATTCTGCCTTTTTAATAACATCTTCTGGCAGAGTAGATGATGCAATATCAATATCATCATAATCTCTTTGGATTAAAAAATCTCTAACACAACCACCAACGGCTAATACATCATCAGAAATCCAATCAAATTCATTTAATACCGTATGAATTTCCGAATCAAAAAATCGTTGTTTGTTTAAATTTAAATTCATTAAATAACTTTTAATTATCACCAATTATCTGATCAGATCTTACGAAATATTTCAACCAAAATCAAATTAATTTTTAAGTAAAACCCAATTATTTATAGTTTCGGCATAATATTTAGCAGAAGATGAAGGTTTAATGTAATCTAAATAATATTTTCTTCCATTGCTTCCAATCCATTTTAAATATTCAGGATTATCAATAGATTTTTTATACCGTTCATATAATTTATCTGCTGCATACTCTGGATCTTCACACACACCAGTCCATTCAACATCACCTCCATCAGTAGAAAGATAATGATAATTCGGTCTTGGACAAAATATAGTAGGACTTACCCAGTAAGTAGATAATATAGGTAACCCCAAAGCCCACAATTCATGCTCTCTACTACACCAAGGATGTCCAGGAAGTGCTAAATTAATATAATGTTTTGCAGCTTCTTTCCACCATTCAATTCTTGGTAATTTATTATTTCTATCTAATACACGAACTTCATCGGGATGCTTTTCTTTCATAATCATAACTACTTCCCTACGAGGAGAACCATCTGATTTTACATATCCATTTTCATACCCAATTGTTCCACTAAAAAATAATCTTTTATCAGTAGGTGTTATTTTTGATATTGTGTCATAATAGCTCTCAACTAAATCAGGTTCTATTGGGAAATAATTACCTACTGTAACTAAATGAGATTTTTTAAATTCTTGAGTAATACATTTCTGATTATAAAAAGTTTGAATAAATCCCACACAATTCTCATGAGGTAACATATATCTCATTAATGATAGACTATCCTGAATATCTATAACTATAAATTTACCATTATCCGTATTTTCTATAATAAAAAAATCATCACATAGCATTTTTAAATCTGGATACTCCGAATTTTCATAAAATGGAATATCACTTAATTTAATAAAAGCATCTTGTTGAATTATATCTTTAAATGTTACAGTATTTCCAAATTTTTCTAAATTAGTTTTTAATTCATTTGAAAATATAGTATTATATCGATTAGATAAATCATTTAATGGATGTAAACTAAATCTATAAAACTTTAATTGCATTATTTCTTTTTATAATAAATATATTATTTATCATAAATAACACAAGTTACTTTCATATCAGTAGTTTCTTCTTCAATGATACTACCTACTTTATCCCATTCCCCACCTGCAAGTCCACACCCTATTTGTGGAATTCCTAAATGTTTATTTGGAAATTCAAAATTTATTTTTCTAAAACACATTCTCAGTGCATCATAATCCAATGGAACATCATATGGAGGTGTTGCTCTTCCAGGAGAAAATTGAGTATATGAGTTCACTACAATCAATCTATGAGCATAATCTGAATTATTTTTATGGATATGATGAGGAACTCCATCTTCAATTGAAAAATAAATGTAATCAATTGTTCCTAATTTATTGTAATCTCCCGCATATTCTAATTGATTTTCTTTCGGAAATATATTACAATCAAAAGTCTTTGACATGGGAACTGCTATCCCACTTCCCATATTACACCAACAATTACAACCATGTGTAATTACATCAAATTTTTTCTGTAATGCTAATTTTATTAAATCTCCATTAATATAATTCATTTCAACCAATCTTTATCTTTCCAAATATTTACTAATTCTATAGGGACACTATCAATAAAATCTCCTTTAATATCAACCACATCAGTAGTATCTATTTTTTTAGCATTTTTTAACGCTTCTTCAAAATTTCCACCTTTTACTGGAACATCAACTACCAATTTCAATGTTACAGTTGCTTTAAAATTTTCCATAATTAACTTTCTATTTCTTTTCCTGTTTGTGGGTCAATAGGCCCGTTTGTTCCGTATAAACAATGGCAGTAAGGATATTGGCAACCACTTTCAGTTACATCAATTTTACCACCATAATATTCTTCTTTACACGTTCCATGCTCTACAGCATCTTTTCTTGTTTTTTTAATATATTCTACTCTTAAACTATTCTGAATCGGTTTCATTGATATAAATAATAGGTTTACAAATTTTCTGTTTTTTACTCGTAATCCATCCAATGAATGATCCGATAAATGTGAGATTATTATCTTTTTTCTCTTTGGTTTTAGTTTTGTTAATCAACCTATTATAAGATTCAGCTGACTTTTTTAGTAAATGTGAAAGTACATGAACAATTCCAAATATTAATGCAATTGCAATAGAAATACCATCAACTAATATAAATGTTAAAGTTATTGAACCAAATATTGTTAATCCCCTTTTACCTGCTTCAGCCATAGGATGAATATAAACAATAGATTTAAAAAATTCAGGAGAAATGAATCCTATAATATATCCTATTAATCCTTCAATCATTAACAAAGCAATTACATATGAAGCAATTATACCCAAACCATACCCCATATTTTTTAACAACCCGTCTTTTTTAAATCCTACTTTCAATCCCACAGACCACAAAGGATATGTAATAATTAAAAATAATACTGTCCAAAAATATGAACATTGAGATTTTGGTTTTTCTGAATCCAGATAAATCATATCCAACATTTTATAATGCCATTGATTATTTTTTACATTTGGTTCTTTTTCAAATATACTCATAATTTTTATTATTTATTATATATTGCGTTATAAAGTATTTCTTCGATACTCAAATCTTTACCTGCTAATTCTTCTGTATCTTCGTGAATTTGCTTCAATTTTTCATATCCAAATTTTTCTTCGAAATCATCTGGATATATGTTTGTTAATACAATTACAGATGCTTTAAGTGCTAAATCTTTGTCCATATCAAATGTTAATACAGGG
>Ga0209918_1001098_pt1 | contig 15426 bp, 10 predicted proteins | sample SalPonD_shore_MG_FD_185712 | JGI IMG/M metagenome (GOLD analysis project Ga0209918, IMG submission 185712) | Salt pond soil microbial communities from South San Francisco under conditions of wetland restoration - Salt Pond MetaG... | ecosystem: Environmental > Aquatic > Marine > Intertidal zone...
GTTTTTTTGTTTTTCTGATAAGAGTAACAAGGAGCTTGGTCATAATCCGAAGTAAAAATTAAACTGGCAAAATCCATCGAATTAATGGATTCAATATACTGATTGACTTTTAAATCTGGATCATTTGCATAGGAAACTAATTTTATATAATTATAGCTATTCCGTAAATGTGGGATTAAAATTCTTTGAAAAAAACGTTCGTCATCGTCGCCTTCTATAAAAATGTATAATATATTATACATCTATTAGCTTTTTAATAAATAATTCTTCAATTCCTACGTCATTTTCTAAAAAAGCTTGGATTGTTTTTAAATCTGCAGGCCTTTTAATCAAAGAGCTTCCCTCTTCATCTCGTGTTATTAAGAGTAGATCATCTTGATCGACAAATTTCACAATTTCCGGATTATGTGTAGTAATTATGATCTGCTTTTCCTTAGAAGCCTCTTTCATCATGGTTATCAATTTCGAAATCAAACTCGGATGAATACTCTTATCAGGATCCTCAAAAATGGACAAAGAATCATTATCTTGAAAGAACAAGGCGATCACAAGTAATGTAATATTAATTGTACCATCGGATAATATTGAAGCCGGAAGACTTGTCCTTTTATCAAAAAAGATCTCTTTCACTTTGATAATAAGAGATTTATCAGCAAGCTTTTCCACATTAATGTCATCGATAAAAGAAAGCATATCTTTTAAATAATTCGTGAAACGTTTCTTGCTATTTCTTTTGGCAATAATATCCTTTAGTACCACAGCAACATTACTGCCATCACTTTCTAAATCCTTTTTCCCGGCAATAGGAATTGATCTTTTCGGTAGTTTGGGGTCAAAATCATATAATTTTATATCACCAAATAAATCAATGAAGGCTGGAAAAAAGGTATAGGGGCTGTTTAATATGATCTCAGTTTTTCCAAGATCTCGATTTTCTAATAACGAGGGCAAAATATCGTCAGCGTTTAGATCTATTTTATCCTTTAAAGATTTGGATATATTCGTAACAATTTTCTTCCCTTTCCTTTCAACTGATATTATTCCTTCACTGAGCATTTCTCCCTGTTCAATTTGGCTCCCTTTTTGTCCTTTTATTTTTACAGCTTCCACCTTGGAAGCGATTTTTTCCCGTTCGACTTTATATCCTCTTCCGGTTTTGTAAAATCTCACTTCTAATCTGTATTGTTGTTCTTTTGTTATGAGACCAAACGGGGCACTATTAGACCTCCCGACGAAAAATTTTTCATCTGAAATGGTTGCTTCAACAAAAAAATCTTTTTCAAAGCCAATATTCAAGTTTCTAAAATATTCAACATCCGCCTGCAAAGAGATCGCATTGTCTAGTCCAAACGATTCTAGATCATATAAGAATTTTAAAATAGAAACAAAGTTCGTTTTACCGCTCGCATTCGGTCCGATCAATACATTAAAATCATGCAGATTGATATCAACATTTTCAAAACATTTAAAATTTCCAAATTTTATATTCTCTATTTTCATCAAGACCTCTTTGATAGGGGCAAGGAAACTATTTTGTGTTTGATAATACTATTAATAAATATTGAAATCAACAGATATGGATAATGCAGGTTGATGAAAGAAATCTGTTTTTTTATCTGCGCAAATCTGCTAAATCTGCGTTCACCCCGTGGAATAATGTTCTCATGACTCCTCATTCTTTTGCATGGCAGGTGCTTTGTGATGGAGAATGAAGAAATAGAATATTTGCTATTCCACGGGGTAAATCTGCGTTCTATTATTGCCATCATTGATCAACGCATCACCCAGCTCTTTTGAGGCCAGATAATTCGTATAAGAACCCTTTAGCAACGGTTTCGCCTTCATCAGCCTCTCTTTCGACGGGATCTTATTCCTTTTCCGGACTGTTTTAAACTTCGGATCGCTGGGGATAAGATTCCAGAGTTCATTGATGGGGTAGATCGACACGGGAAAGATATGGTCAAGGTCATATTTCTTATATGGATAAAAGTCTATTGCCAGAATTGAACTTGGGCAAACAGCTCATTGACTTCCATTTTGGGAGAAATATTTTCGAGCCGCCTGAATTTTGGTGTGAAAATATTGCTCGATAACGGTCACCAGGCATTTTTGCCGATACCGAGTGATCCAGACGAGATGATACTGGTTTTTATACACCACATGTACTGATTTCCTTACTTTCATCACAGAGTATACCAATTCCAGCGCGGAAAAATACTGGAAAAGACTCTAATCCCCGTCTCGACAGACAGGGATTTCACGCTGGATTAAATACTGGCAAGTACATTTAATGCAATCTCAATATCTTTAGTTGTTGTAAAACGCCCAAGACTAAATCTCACTGAACTGTTTAATAAATTTTCTGAAAGTCCCATTGCTTTTAATACATGAGAAGGAGCAATAGTGTTAGATTCACATGCTGAACCAGACGAAATAGCCAATTCTCTACACTGGAGGATAATCTTCTCAGAGCTAATCCCTTCAAAACCTACATTGGAAGTATTCGAAATTCTCGGTGCTCTTTCTCCGTTAATTGAGACGTTATGGGATATTTCCTCTTTAAGTCCATTTTCAAATTTATTTCTTAATTGCTCAATTCCTTTTATTTCGGAATTCATCTCCTCGCTAAAAATTTCAAAGGCCTTTGCTAATCCAACGATTCCAGGCGTATTGAGAGTTCCACTTCGCAAACTTCTTTGTTGTCCACCACCCGTAATCTGGGGCATAATTCCTGATTTTAAGGCACTTTCTGACAGGAACAGTCCCCCAATTCCTTTTGGCCCATATATTTTATGACCCGAAAATGCTAATAAATCAATTTCAACTTTATTCAAATTCACTTCTGTTTTTCCAATTGCTTGGGTTGCATCCGACATTAAGAGGACACTATGTTTTTTTGCAATTTTGGATATTTCCTCCATGTTTTGGATAACGCCTGTTTCATTATTTGCCCAAATGATTGAGATTAATGCAGTCGATGGGCTTATGCATTCTTCTAACTCTTCAACATTAATCATTCCATTCTGCTTAACAGGTAGAAAGGTAACCTGAACTCCATTATTCCTCATTTCATTACACGTTTCCAATACTGCTTTATGTTCTGTTTGGGTAGTAATTATATGATTGCCACGCATTTTGGGGGATGCGATAACCCCTCTTAATGCAAGATTAATCGATTCGGTTGCACCGCTTGTAAAAATTACATCTCCGGTATTTTCACTATCAAAAAATCTTTTTATAATAGTTTTTGAACGTTCAATAGTACCTTTAGCTTCTTGGCCGTATTGATGACTAACACTTGAAGCATTACCAAAATGTTGATTAAAATAAGGCAGCATTGCCTCAACAACTCTCTCATCTGTCGGGGTTGAGGAGTTGTAATCCAGATATATTTGTTTAAATTTCATTGTTCACGGTTATGTTTTCTATTTACTTTAAATGTAATAATAAAGAAAATATGTGCTTAGAAGAAATAGTAAATTCATATGAGAAAATCTCTTTCATTCTCAGGGCATGAATCTTTTCAATGCCGCAATTTGTGGCTGAAGAAAGGGTTCGATTTTCTTACACAAAATGGCAACTCCAAGTTTAATGATGATCGCGCAGTCATTCAGTTGGGTGTGGGGAAAAATATGGTTACTTCCATTCGCTACTGGCTAGATGCTTTTGGAGTACGTGATGATGACGACAAGTCTAAACCCAGTGAATTAGGCAAAAAGCTCCTTAATGACGAGAATGGCTGGGATCCTTATTTAGAAGATTTAGGTAGTCTGTGGTTATTGCATTATCTATTAGTCAGTCGTGGTCATGAGAAAGCAAGTATCTACTATCTAGTTTTCAATCAATTTCGAAAACAACGAATAGAATTTACCAAAGAACATTTGGTAACTTTCCTAGTAAACTACAGTAATGAAAAGGGAGAATATCATTCACCGAATACCATCGAGACAGATGTTGGGGTCTTTTTGAAAACTTATATCAAACCCAATTCCAAAGAAGAGAAAAAAAATATTGAAGATGTATTTTCTTCCCTGCTTATTGAATTAAACTTAGTTAAAAAAATTGAAAGCACCGAAGCCGATAAAAAAGAACACTGGTATAAGATTGAGAGTTCTGATCGGGAATCATTGCCTATTGAAATCTTTTTTTATTCTATCTTGGATAATATTGATAAGGAAAATTTTGGCGATTCCATTTCATTTCATAAGCTGTTAAATGATAATAATAGTCCGGGGAATGTTTTTGCTATGCATCCGGATGCGCTTGTATCAGCTGTGGAACAACTCATTCAAAAATATAAAGGAATAACTTATAAAGAAGACGGGGGAATTCGGGAACTTCAAATGCAAAAGTCATTTAGTAAAAATTTAATATTAGAAGATTACTATGGGAACCATTAAATCCAAATTTTCTCCTTCGGTCAATATTGAACGGGATCAATCGAAAGATTTCACTTACATTGTCACATCCAATGCGCGTCAAATCTATGATCAGCTTGTGCGAAATCGTAACTCGGGGATCCATTCATTTTCTATTATTGGAAGTTATGGAACCGGAAAATCATCATTTTTAATTGCTCTCAAAAAACATTTTCAAGATAAAAACACTCAATTCTTTGAACCGCTTAATGGCCACTTTGCTGATGTTTCTAACTTTCAGTTTGATTTTATAGTAGGCAAATATGGGTCTCTAATAGGTCACCTATCTCAATATTTTGATTTGGGTGATGTAGCTTCGGAAGATGACATATTAGCATGGGTCAAACAAAATCATGAAAATTTAAAAAAGAATAAAACTTTCTGGTTTCTTGTAATAGATGAGTTTGGTAAACACCTGGAATACGCGGCAAAAGAGAATCCAGAGAAAGAGCTCTATTTTGTTCAATTACTTTCTGAGTTTGCTAATGAGCAAGAGAAAAACTTTTATTTTATTACAAGTCTACATCAAGCATTTGATTCCTATGCTAATGGGTTAAGCCTCCAACAGCGCAAAGAGTGGGACAAAGTCAGAGGACGATTAAAAGAACTAACCTTTAACGAACCTGTTGAGCAGCTACTCTATATTGCAAGTAAATACTTAAGTTATGGAATTAAAAATGGAAACCAGGTAAGTCTCGAACAATTAATTCGAATTATAGAAGCGGCTAGAGCATTTCCTTTAAAATATGAATTAGATTTAGAGCTTGCTCAAAGTCTGTATCCACTTGATCCACTATCAGCAGCCACTTTGGCTATAGCACTCCAAAAATACGGTCAGAATGAGCGATCATTATTTACCTTCCTTCAATCGGAAGAGTACTTAGGCCTCCATAACTACGATAAAGATATCCATCCATTCTATAACCTTAGTTGTGTTTATGACTATCTGCTTCACAACTATCATCACTTTTTGTCTTCAAAGTATAATCCTCACTATATCCAATGGAGCGCTCTCAAGAAGGCCCTGCAACGAGTTGAAACTGGTCTTCAAGAAGAAATCGCTACGGCAAAAAGTATTGTGAAGACTATTGGATTGTTAAACATCTTCGCTGTAGAAGGTGCAAAGATTAATCTCGACTTTTTACGACAATACTCAGCCATTTCAATGGGGATTGATAATGTAGACGGAGTAATATCTCTACTCGAAAAAAAGCAAATCCTACGCTATCGATCCTACAAACAGCAATTCATTCTGTTTGAGGGAACCGACTTTGACATTGAATTTGAGTTGCAAAACGTCACCAACAAAGTTGATCCCGTTACAAATGTAGTTACACAAATAAAGAAACATTTTAATTTACCCTTTCTCCCTGCGAAAAGAATTTATTACAAACAAGGTTCTCCACGATTTTTTGAGTTTAAATTCTCCAATGAGCCTCTAACTGAATCACCAGATCAACCTATCGACGGATACATTAACCTTGTGTTTGACACCGATACTGAGACAGTGCAAACAAAAAGCAAAGATTTAGAGGCACCCATTTTATATGGAGTTTTTAAGAACACCGGCCAAATTGAAGAAGATCTTTTCCGCATTAAACAGATTAAACACGTACTCGAAGAAGTCGTTGATTCAACTGATAAAGTGGCCAGACGAGAACTCCAGAATATGCTTCAGTTTCAGATCAGTGAATTGAATGATACAGTACTTAAAAATATCTATACTGGTAAAGGAGACATTGATTGGGTATTTAACGGAGAAAAAAGGTCAATTAGTGATGCGAGGTCTTTGAATAATTTCCTGTCAGAAATCTGTACAACAATTTATAGCAAAACACCCAAATTTAAAAATGAGCTCATCAATAAGGAGAATGTCAGCCCAGCTATTTATCGTCCCAGAAAAGAACTTTTAAAAAGGTTGATTGATTCCCCTGAGAAAGAGGACTTAGGATTTCCTCAGGATACCTTCCCTGCCGAAAAAACAATATATCTTTCTTTACTAAAAGAAACAGGTTTTCATAAAGAAGTGGAGGGGCTTTGGAAACTTGGAAACCCCGAGAAAAATAAAGGATTTGATGATCTCTGGAAAGCCAGCGAAGAATTTTTTGAAAGTACTAAAACGGGGAAACGGAGTATTACTGATTTCATAGAGGGTCTTGAAAAGCCACCTTTTGGTTTAAAAAAAGGTCTGATAGAACTTTGGGTACCTATCTATCTAATTATTAAAAAGGATGATTTCGCTCTTTTCCAGAAGGAGGCTTATGTAACGGAATTGAACTATGAAATCATCAATTTAGTTTATCGTAATCCTGGGTTGTTTGAAATTAAAGCCTTTCATATTAGTGAGGTCAAGAAAAAGCTATTCGCGAGATATCGTGCTATGCTTGAACAGGATGAATCGGTCGAATTCACTAATGAAACTTTTGTGGAAACGGTAAAACCGTTTCTTTTGATTTATAATGATCTCAATGAGTATGGTCGAAACACAGATCGAATTTCGGTTCCTGCCCAGCAATTGAGAGATGCAATCAAATCCGCGACGGATCCGGAGCAAGCATTTTTTGATCAATTTGTAACCGCATTAGGTTATACGGATCTTAATGATCTCGAATCCGATAAAGCGATTCAGCAGTTTGTTTACGATTTAGATAAGTGTATTGACGAGATTAAATACTCTTATCCTCGTTTAATCAAACGCATAGAAGAATGTTTACTTGAATCGTTGTACTTGGAGGCTAAAGAGTATGAGGGATATAAGGGAATTATTGAGTCCCGATACGAATCGCTTAACGTATATAAGTTGATTCCTCATCAAAAAAAGTTATTAGGTCGATTGTTATCCAACCAGCCCGGACGTAAGGAATGGATTGAAGCCGTTGCTTTCGCTATCTTAGATAAACCTTTATCCAAGTTGGAAGATGAAGAAGAACCGATGTTAATGGAAAGGCTAAAAAGACGAATCGATGAACTTGATAATCTGCAGGAGTTGAATAAATTAAATGTTGACCCTGGAAGCGAAGAAGCATTCAAGTTCAGACTCCAACAGTTTAACAGAGAGTCTTTAGATCGTAGTTTTAAGGTTAAAAAGAAACAGATACATAATGCGGCTACAAAGATTGAGAAGCTTAGAAAGCTTTTAACAGGTGACAAAGATCTTAACACGGCACTTCTTTTAAAACTGATAGAAGAGCAACAAAATCATGAATAATGTTCGACACGTCCTTGGTATAAGTGGTGGCAAAGACAGTGCGGCTCTTGCTTTATACTTGGGAGAGCACTTTCCCTCCATAAACGTTGAGCTTTACTGCTGTGATACTGGTAAAGAACTCGATGAGACTTATGAACTTATTGAAAAATTGCAGGCTCATCTTGGAAAAAAAGTGAAACGGCTTAAGGCTGTAGATACGGATAAAATGGCTAAGCCTGATTATGAAAAGAGTGATAAAAATACGCCTTTTGATTATTATCTGAATGATTATAATGGCTTTTTGCCTTCTTCATTCGCACGGTGGTGTACGAAGGAACTAAAATTAAAACCTTTTGAAGAATATATTGGCGAGGATCCAACCATATCTTATGTAGCCATTCGAGGTGACGAAGACAGGGAAGCTTACATATCTACGAAAGAAAACGTCCAGACCATTTTCCCGTTTAAAAAGAATATCTGGAGCAGTGATGTCATTACTCTTGTATTGGATGAACAAAACAGAGAAAAATTGAAAAATATCTTTGAAAACAGAGTAAAGCCAAAGAACCTAAACCGAATACTTGAAGAAATTGAGAGACCGATTACTCCGGAACACAACCTGAATCGTAAAGCTAAAACATTGATCGATCTCGACATAACTGCTTTCAATAAAGCGGTTTTCTACTTTTTAAAAAATACAGATTATCCGATGTCTCGATTAGATGATTTCCCATTATTGGATAAAAGCCATTTGAAACAGGACAATCGGGTTATCGTGAGAGACCAGGTATTTAGGATGTTGGAAAAATCCGGTGTAGGAGTTCCGCAGTATTATAAAAAACTAGAATATGAGGTAGATGGAAAAAAAGGTACATATTCAAGAACTCGTTCTGGTTGCTTTTTCTGCTTTTACCAACAGAAGATTGAATGGATATGGCTCTATGAAAATAACCGGGAAAAATTTGAAGAAGCCATGCAATATGAAAAAGAGGGTTTTACATGGATGAAGGATGAGTCATTAGAAGAATTATCTCGTCCGGAGCGGCGAGAAGAAATCAAGCACCAGCATTTGAAAATAAAACAAAACGGAAATAGTAAAAAAACAAAAACCCTGTTGAATAATCTTCTGGACAAAGAAGAAAAAGGTGAGTATTTCGATAAGGAAGATGAGGATTATTCGGGATGTACCGTTTGTTTTATCTAATAATTAGTGTTTAATAATGTAGAAAATTATAATTGATAATTCTTACAAAACAGGCCGGTCTAAAGTAAGTAAAAAACACTATTGGTGATTGAAGGAATTTTACACTTGAGGAATAATTTATTATGTTTGATCATTTAGGGTTTCAAAGATGGCCTTTTACAGTAGTTCCTGAGCCAGAAAATTGCGACTTCATCGCCGACAGGAAGCAGCTAAGAGAAGATATTGAAAAACTATTACGCAATCTATCTCGTCAGAACACTTCTTCAATTCATCCGATTTGGTCCTGGTTTGGTGCTGGTAAAACTCACGCCCTCCATTATATTTCATTTAGAGCTTCTCAGCTGCAGAAAGAGGGTAAAAGTAAATTAAGAACTATTTATACTGAATTCCCAAGAAATCCAAGTTCATTTATAGATGTGTACAAAAGCTTTGCATTTAAGTTAAACAAAGAACAACTGGTTGAAATGTACTTAGAAATTTATACTTCTCCAAATTCGGAAAAATCTGAACAAAAACTACGGAATTTTTATCCTGATCTCTTAAATGCTTTAAATAGTTTAGCAATTGGCGAATCTGCGGATCAAGAGATTGTGATGCGATGGCTCCGCGCTGAACCTGTAAAAATTTCAGATTGTCGAAAAGTGGGAATTTCAAAGAAAATATCAACATCAGAGGAGTCAAGTAGACTATTAAATGCTTTGGTCCGGGTGTTTTCTATATCTTCAAATCCTGAAAATCAAAACAATAGTCGTTTAATTTGGTTAATTGATGAATTACAACGAATTGATCGAGTATCCCCTCGAATACAGGACGAAATCAATACCGGATTACACTCAACTTTTAATTCATCTCCGAGTGGTCTTAGTTTAATACTTTCTTTTTCAGGAAAGCCAGGAAAGACACTACCTGCATGGTTAAGTCCTGAATTAAAGGATCGAATAGGCAGGACAAAGGTAATGATTCTTCCTCCTTTAAAAATGGACGATGCACTCAAGTTTATTAGGGATGTATTAGCTAATGCACGAGCACCAAGATATAGCAATATAGATGTTTATTTCCCTTTTACAGAAGAATCGTGTCGTCATATCATACAAGACATCGAGGAGAAAGATGAATTAAAACCGAGAGCCATTATGCAGTCATTCAATGCTGTCTTAGCAGAAGCAGATCCTAAAATTGAAAACAACGAAATGGATGTAATAACTCCAGGATTTGCTAAAAATATACTATCTGATTTAATACAACTTGATTGATTATTTAAATCAATTTATTAAAGTATGTACTCTACTAACTTTTTAAAATTATGCTATGGTCCAGGAAAAGTTGTGGAACCATTTTTAAGACGGATATCGTTAGAAAGGAATTTAAAATCTGTTTATTGGGTCTCTCCTTGGCTTACACATTTAGATTTTCTTACTTCAACGACACAAAAACTTCTTCAAAAAATTCAATTGAACCAAGTTAGATTGAATTTAATAACAAGGGAACCAGAAACAGGAAGTCAACATGAAGAAATAGTTAATGATATAAAATCTATTCCAACATCTTCCATATTCTATATGCCAACCCTTCATGCAAAGTTTTACATAGCGAGTACTTCAGAAAGGCGGTATGCATTACTAGGCTCTGCTAACATGTATGCATGGACAAATCAATCTTATGACCTCGGAGTAGTTATTGAATCTAGAGGAGAAGGAGAAGTATTGATTGATAAACTTGAACAACTAGTCATTGAACTTAGAGTTACTGATTACTCAACAAAAGCATAGGAGCTGTTTATGTCAGGTCCACTAAACGAAAAATTTTGTCTTAAAAATGGTCGTAACAATTTTTCTATTAATTTTAGAACAAATGAGGAAGATCGCGCCGCATATTTTGGAAATAAAAAATTGAATGAAAAATTAATAAGAGATATTCGAAAACGCTATTTGATGGGGAGTCAGCCTAAGAAATATATTTGGGGACAATATGGAGCAGGCAAGACTCATACATTATACAATATTAAATATCAACTTGAAGAGAGTTCTGAGGCAAAAAACATAAGTGATTATACAGTCAAATGCTGTTTTATAGATACTGAATTTAAAGAAAAAACTAGTTATGATTATTTACATGCCCAAATGATGGAAGCTATAACCCTAGAAAAAATTACAGAAATCATTCAGGAGTATCTTAATAATCATGCTGGGCCAAATTTAGAAAATAAATTACGGAATGATTTTGGAGATGCGAATATTGCTAGAGCAATTCGAGCACTTGGATATGTTGGAGAACCAATCACTTTGTGGAAATGGCTTTGCGGAAGGTCGATATCCAATTCTGAACTTAACTCATATAATTTGACAAAGAATATGGACACTGTTGCAGAAATGCATCGGGTACTAGTTGGAATTATGAGACTCTTTAAAGAAAAAGGGATAAACTACCTTTTTTTGCTCGATGAAATGGAAGGTCTGCAAAATGTTACAAACCAAGACTGTCGCGAGTCATTTCATGATTCCTTCAGAAGACTAGCTGATGATGAAAATGATGTTATAGGTTTTATTTTATCTACTCACGCAACTAACGAAGAGGGATTACCTAATTTTATATCAAGACCAGATATAATAACGCGTTTAAACAGAGCTAATATCCACTCGCTTGATTACTTAGCTCAGGAAGAAGATGTTCAAAAGTTTATCAAGGATCTCTTTAATCTTGTTATTGATGAGGAAAAATTAAAATTAAAAGAAAAAAATGGCGATGTACAAAGTGGACTTGAATATTATCCATTTACAGATGAGGCATTAGAGGAATTTATCAATTTAGCTATGGGGGCTCCAACTGCAAGCTTACCTCGCAATTTCATTAATGCAATAAATGAAGGTGCAGTCCAAGCTACTCAACGTGACTCTAATGTAATCGACACAGATGATTTAGAACCAGCACAGAGTATCTTTACAGAAGAATTCGGATTTTAATAAGGATTTAATAAGGAGACTTAAGAGGACATAGGTTAAAAATGCTGAGATACAGAGTAACACCAATACTACGAGATAAAAATGGCATCATTACTTTAGGATTTAAAATCTCAAATCTCAATCAGATTACTCACGCGAATCTTGGACGTTTAAGCGAGCAGGGTTCCCGCCCAAAAGTGATATTGGGGTTTGATAGGGAAGCAGTAGTGGGAATATTCGGGCAACGTGGATCAGGTAAATCTTATACACTTGGAACTGTCATTGAAGCATTGGGAAATAATGATACTGAAGCAAATATTGGTCTGAATGTTAATGACCGTGCTGTGCTGTTATTTGACACTTTGAATATTTATCAATACACATCGGTACCAGTCTCAAGTATTTATGATAAGTCACTAAGGGATAAATTATCAAAAAAAATTAAATCATTTAATCTAAAAGAAACAGAAATAAATATTAGACCATTTTATCCTGAAGGTCGTCGCCAAAATTTCTACACATCTGATTATACTTCGTTTTCAATTGATACCTCCTATATTCGACCAGAAGATTATGCACATATATTTGGTATTGATTTGTATAAAGACCCAACAGGACACCTGTTATTATCAGCATTCGATAGTATTAAATATACGGGTTATAATACTGATTCAGGATCTCGCGATGGTAATGAAAATGCTGGTATTGCACATCTTATAGAATACCTTTCATATGATGCGAATACATCTAATGATTTCGAGCATAATACAGTTCGAGCACTCAGAAGTCGTCTAGAAAGTCTAGCTAGAGATGAAATGTTTTCCTCAGAACCGACTGATTTAAATACGATACTTCGATCTGGGGAAGTAACGGTGATTTTATTGGGACATCTATCGCCTCCGATGCGAAGTTTAGTAGCTGCAATATTAGTAAGGCGACTTTTTAATCTTAGATCTATAGCTGCTGAAGCAAAAAAAACACTTCTTCTTAACAGTACATTAAGTGACAAAAATCGATCTGAGGCTCAAAAAACTTTAGAACAAGCTCCACCACGCACTTTACTTTGTATAGATGAAGCACATGGTTATATACCTACGTCAAAATCCATTCCTAGTACCTCTGTTTTGATACAATATGTAAAAGAAGGAAGGAATCATGGTCTTTCATTAATGATTACATCTCAACAACCTAGTGCTATTCATAAGGAAGTTTTATCTCAGATGGATTGTGTGATAGCTCATAGATTAACTGTTCAATCTGATATAGATGCTGTACTTAAAAACGCTAAAGGTCGTTCACCTGAAAAAATTTCGAGCGCGAAGCAAGATCTTTCGGTCCACGATTTACTCAGGGAACTTGAACGAGGACAGGCCTATATTAGCCATGGAGATGTTAGGCGCTCTTTTATCACTGAAATACGCCCTCGAGTGACTGCTCACGGCGGAATAGAAGGATAGTAGATGAAAATAGGACTTAACTTCCGTCTTTATATGATGCGTTATGGTAACGCACTACTAGCATCCTCGTATACGGAATCAACTCGTCCAAGTAATTTGAAAGATATTTGTGGAAAAATTTCTGCTGTCCTGACAGATAAATATCAAGTGCCAGCTAGTCAATTTGAAAATTTTAAAGATTACCTGTATAACAAACCTGGTTCTCCTAGATATACACCTCTTCGTAAAGCATTAGAGAATGGAAAACAGATCAAAGTTGAATATCAAGATTTACTGTTATCTTCTCCAAAACTCCCTTCTTCAGTTGGGGCATTGACAAAAAAATACTATGAGGATTCGTTATTATTAGCACAAAAATTAAAACTCGTAAATAAAGATCAGAATATATTGCTACCAAGAGGACGTCTTAGTTTATCTTCAGGCTGGTCATCAGATGCCCCCTATAATCTTAATGAAAAAGATAAATTATATTTGGGATTATGGTTACTGGATGTAGATCGCGATTGGATATGGTCATTCTTTAATCAATTACCAGACAATCCAAACTTTGAAATTAACATTGAAAATCGAGTTAAACTATTGTTACAGAGTTGGCAACATGTTCTAAATGCGAAAGAAATTCTCACAGGCAAATCTCAAGATGCTAATGTTCGATCACGAATATTCGAACTAATAAAAATTACTGAGCGAAATGTTCGTGAGGGATTAAACCTCGGGCAACCATGGTCATGGTTTTTAATGCCTCGTTTAGAATTGTTAGTCGATTCTGGAATTCTATATAAAAAAGATAGGCATAAATTATCTGGATATAGTTTAACTTCGGCAGGAATAAATTTTCTGTCGGTATGCAAATCTACTGATTCTGGAGAATCATTAATAGATAATTATTTTTACTGCAGAAGTTCCAATAAGCAGTCAGTTGAAAAAAGTATTCAATGGAATGAAATCTTTGAAATGTTAGAAAGCCATTCATCCGTCTTACAAAATTCTGTAGGATATTTCCCAATTTTTGAGACAGCTTGCGCAATTTGTGTATCAAGATATTTAAATGCAGCCAATGATGAATTATTTTGGGAAATTAAGAACATAAAAGAAACACTAAGACAGGAATCAAAATCTTCATCTCCAAGAATACGATTGGCTATTAATAGACAGGGTAACATTTATGCTTTTAAGCCAATAAATAGATAAAATAATGATGATGATGTTTAATTAGGGTCTACTAAAAAAGTCATAACTTATTGATAATACAGAATCTTATCGCTTTCTTTATTGGGCACAAATGCATACATTTTGCTACCTTCTAAGCAAAACCCTTGCAGATGAGGCAGCCAGCATGATCCCGACCGACCATCCCCACCAGCTCACCGTGTATGATTTCGTGTTGCCCTTTTCCGGGCACCTGGACCCCACGAACCAGTGGGTCCAACTCGCTCACCGGATCCCCTGGGACGAGTTCGCGGCCCAATATGTCCAGTGTTTTTCGGCCACGCAGGGGCGGCCTGCCCTCGCTCCCCGAATCGCCATCGGGGCGGTGCTGATTCAACAGATAAAAGGGCTCACCGATGAGGAGACCATCCAGGAGATCCGGGAGAATCCCTACTTGCAATACTTTCTGGGGTATCCCGAGTACTGTTATCGCTCGTGTTGTGACCCATCGTTGTTGGTGGCCATCCGGAAGCGTCTGGGCCCGGATTTGATCGCCCAGTTTACTCGGCAGTTCCTGGCCGCCCAGAATGCTCCACCCGATAAGGCTCCCGCGGACGCCCCCCCACAGAACACGCCGGATCCGGAGGACTGCCCCGGCTCCGGAGCGTCTCCGCCGTCGGAAGCACCCGCGGACGCTCCTGCTGCCCCGAACCCCGCGGCCTCGTCCGGCCCGCAGGGGCAGTTACTGGTGGATGCCACGGTGGCCCCGGCCGACATTCGGTATCCCACCGACCTGGACTTGCTCAATCGGTGCCGGGAGGTCAGCGAAGCCCTCATTGATGCCCTGTGGGCCCCGGGGATGGCGCCCGTGAAACCCCGGACCTATCGCCGCGTGGCCCGGCGGGCCTACCTGGCCGTCGCGAAGCAGCGGAAAAAAGCGGGGAAACAGGTGCGGAAGGCGGTGCGGCAGCCATGGCAATATGTGAAGCGGAACCTGAGACATCTTGACCGGCTGCTGGAGGCGCTGCCGGGGGCCGCCGTCCCGTTGAGTCGGGCGGCCTATCGTCAGATG
>Ga0209918_1001100_pt1 | contig 15421 bp, 10 predicted proteins | sample SalPonD_shore_MG_FD_185712 | JGI IMG/M metagenome (GOLD analysis project Ga0209918, IMG submission 185712) | Salt pond soil microbial communities from South San Francisco under conditions of wetland restoration - Salt Pond MetaG... | ecosystem: Environmental > Aquatic > Marine > Intertidal zone...
CCGTCGCGCGGCTGATTCGCGAAGATACTGGCAGCTGGGACGAGGGGGGCTGGATCTGCCCGGCGGGCCTCCAGCGCTTCCGGGACGGCCACGTGCGCCAGCTCCTGCGGGACGAGAAGGGCGAGATCACCACGCTCGAGTCGGAGGTGCTGGCGAGCCTGCGCGAGCACGGGATCCTTTCGCGCAACCCGGGCGCCGGTTTTGACTCGCGGCAGACCCTGGGGCAGCGCATGGCGGATCGGACCGCCGATTTCGGTGGCAGCTGGCCCTTCATCCTGACCTTGGCGGGCGTGGTCGTCGTCTGGACGGCCTTGCTCGTCGGTGGGGTAGCGCCCGAGTACACTGCGCTCCGCGCGCCTTGCCAGACGGGCCGACAGGAGCGCTGAGATGGGGCATTACCCCCGATCGGGTTGGCGCGTCGGAGCGCCGGGGGCGTCGCTGAAGGCGGCCGGACGCCGGAACCGGCCCGGAGCTTTTGCTATCATGCGCGTTCTCCAACCGGTGGCCGCCCCTTCGGGCACCAGGTCATCTTGTCATTCAGCCAGTCGGGGCAGAAGCGAGGCACGAACATGACGGAACGAGTTCAGGTTGGCGGACTGCAGGTCGGAAAGCCCTTGCACGAGCTCATCAAGCGGGTGGTCCCGGGGACCGGGGTCGAGGCGGGTGCCTTCTGGGGTGCCTTGGAGCGGATCGTCAGCGATCTGGGGCCGAAGAACCGCGCGCTGATCGAGAAGCGCCGCGAGCTGCAGGGGAAAATCGATGCCTGGCACCGCGAGCGCAAGGGCCAGCCGCACGACCCCGCAGCCTACAAGCAGTTCCTGCAGGAGATCGGCTATCTGCTGCCGGAGGGCGAGGACTTCCGGATCACCACGGAGAACATCGACTCCGAGATTTCGCAGGTTCCCGGGCCCCAGCTGGTCGTGCCGATGAGCAACGCCCGCTACGCCCTCAATGCCGCCAACGCGCGCTGGGGCAGCCTGTACGACGCGCTCTACGGCACCGACATCATCCCCGAGGACCAAGGCTGCGAGAAGGGCACCAGCTACAACCCGCGCCGGGGCGCGCGCGTGGTAGCCGAGGCAGCGAAGATCCTGGACGAAATCGCACCCTTGGCCGAGGGAAGCCACGCCGACGTCACCGCCTACGCGGTCGCCGACGGCAAGCTGGCGGTGACCCTCGAGGGCGGCCGTGGCACCGGTCCGCGCACGCCTGCCCAGTTTGTCGGCTACAACGGCGAGGACGACAGGCTCTCGGCCGTGCTATTCCGGCGCAACGGCCTGCACGCCGAGATCCAGATCGATCCCGAGGATCCGATCGGCAGGGGTCACGCCGCCGGGGTCAAGGACGTGCTGCTGGAGGCCGCCGTCACCACCATCCAGGACTGCGAGGACTCGGTCGCGGCGGTCGATGCCGAGGACAAGGCGCGGGTCTACGGCAACTGGGCCGGCCTGATGAAGGGCGACCTGGAGGAAACCTTCGAGAAGGGCGGCCGGAGCGTCACGCGGCGGCTCAACCCCGACCGGGAGTACCGCACCCCGACCGGGGGCAAGCTGCTGCTGCACGGGCGCAGCCTGATGCTGGTGCGCAACGTGGGCCACCTGATGACCACGCCGGCGGTGCTGGACGCCAGCGGCGACGAGATCCCCGAGGGCATGCTGGACGGCATGGCCACCGCGCTGATCGCGATCCATGATCTCAAGGGCAACGGCAAGTACCGCAACAGCCGCGAAGGCAGCGTGTACCTGGTCAAGCCGAAGATGCATGGTCCGGAAGAGGTCGCCTTCTGCGTGGAGCTGTTCGAGCGTATCGAGGAGGCGCTGGGGCTGGCCCGCAACACGCTCAAGATCGGCATCATGGACGAGGAGCGCCGTACCACGGTCAACCTCAAGGAGTGCATCCGCGCGGCGAAGGAGCGCGTGATCTTCATCAACACCGGCTTCCTGGACCGCACCGGGGACGAGATCCATACTTCGATGGAAGCGGGCCCGATGGTGCGCAAGGGCGACATGAAGAGCCAGCCCTGGATCATCGCTTACGAGAACTCGAACGTGGACGTCGGGCTGGAGTGCGGCCTGCGCGGGCGCGCCCAGATCGGCAAGGGCATGTTCGCCAAGCCGGACGAGATGAAGGAGATGATGGAGACCAAGCAGGCGCACCCGGATGCCGGTGCCAACTGCGCCTGGGTGCCCTCTCCGACGGCGGCGACGCTGCACTCGATCCACTACCATCGCACCAACGTGCTGGCGCGCCAGGAGGAACTGGCCAAGCGCGAGCGTGCGAGCCTCGACGACATCCTGACCCTGCCGCTGGCGCCGGACCGCCCCTGGTCCGCCGGCGAGATCCAGCAGGAGCTGGACAACAACTGCCAGGGCATCCTCGGCTACGTGGTGCGCTGGGTCGAGGAGGGCGTGGGCTGCTCCAAGGTCCCGGACATCAACGACGTCGGGCTGATGGAGGACCGCGCCACCTGCCGGATCTCCAGCCAGCACGTGGCGAACTGGCTCTATCACGGGGTCTGCACGCGCGAACAGGTGATCGAGACCCTGCAGCGTATGGCCAAGGTGGTGGATCGCCAGAATGCCGGCGACCCGGACTACATCGACATGGCCCCGGACTATGACGACTCGGTCGCCTTCCAGGCGGCGGCGGACCTGATCTTCAAGGGCCGCGAGCTGCCCAGCGGCTATACCGAGCCGGTGCTGCACGCGCGGCGGCGCGAGCAGAAGGCCAAATCGTCCGGCTGACCCGGACCGGAAAGGCGCCAGGCAGGGAGGCGAAGGCTTGGCGCATGCCGGGCCTTCGTGCATGGCGCTGCGCCGACCGATACGCTGTGGGCGAGCCGATCCGGACCCGTTGTGGCGGCGATCCTGTTCGGCGCGATCGGGCCGACGTTCTTCGCGTGGCTCGTGGTCTCTCCCCTGAAGGGGTTGCCGGTCGCCGCCGGCTTCCGTTTCCACGGAGTGATCACCGGCCGTTCGGTCAACGCGGCCTGGGGCCTGGGGCCTGGGGCCTGGGGACCGGGATCTTCCTGCGCAGCGTGGCCGGCAGGCGGATCGGCTGAGCCGTCGGTGCCCGGAAGGGACCGGGACGTGGCGCGCTCGGCGGTGCGGGCGTCTCGCCCCTTGCCGGAAGCTGGCGGCAGTTGACCGGCCACCGGTACGCCCATGTATGGACATAATTACTGTCACTTGATGAAGGGGTGCCGGTGAAACCCGCCGCCGCGGCGCTCAGCCGCGTTCTGACCACTGCCCTGACCGGCCCCGCCCGGCGTGAGGCGAAGCGGCGCATGGCCCGGATATCGCGCGCCCTGCGGCGCGCGCCCGCTACGGTGCACTATTTCCACCAGGCGGACGATCCGTACGGCCATCTCGCCGTCCAGTGCCTGTCGCCGCTGGTGCGGCGCTACCGGATCGCGATTCGCTGCCACCTGGTGCCGCCGCCGGCGGAGGCCGCGGCGCCGGAACGCGAGCTGCTGGCCGGCTGGGGCCGGCGCGATGCCGCACGGGTGGCCCGTCGGTACGGGCTGCACTTTCCGGAGCGCGCCCCGGCGCCCGGGACCGGTGCCGTGCACGCGGCCAACGCGGCTCTGGCCGCGGCGCTGGAGGCGGGCACGTTCGCAGCCGACGCGGTCGCGGTGGGCCAGCGGCTGTGGCAGGGGCAGGCGCAGCCGGGACCGGATCGTGCCGCCGGGGCCGGCGCCCGGCGGGCCCTGCGCGAGGGCGGCGAGCTGCGGGGCAAGCTGGGCCACTACCTCGGGGGCATGTTCCACTTCGAAGGCGAGTGGTACTGGGGCGTGGACCGGCTGCACCACCTGGAAACGCGCCTGCGACAGGAGAATCTCGTCGTCGGTGATCCCGCGGCGGTCGCGCCGGTCCAGGACATGCGGCTCGACGGCCGGGCCCGGGCAGGCGAGCGCCCCGTCATCGAGCTGTGGTTCTCCTTCCGCAGCCCCTACTCCTGGATTGCACTGCCCCGTATGCGCCGGCTGGCCGGGCATTATGGCGCGCAGCTCCGGCTGCGCTATATCCTGCCGATGGTGATGCGCGGCCTGCCGGTGCCGCGCGCCAAGCGCCGCTACATCATGTTCGACGTCAAGCGCGAGGCCGAACGCGTCGGGCTGCCCTTCGGCACGGTGGTCGACCCGGTAGGTCGCGGCGTGGAACGCGCCCTGGCTGTACTGGAGCACGCCATCGCCGCGGGCCGCGGAATCGAGTTCGCCGAATCCGGGCTGCGGGCGGCGTTCGCCGACGGCATCGACCTGTCCTCGGATCGCGGGCTGGAGCGCGCTGCCGCCCGCGCCGGGCTGAGCGATGAGCAGGTGCGCTCGGCGCTCGCGGACGAGGGCTGGCGGGTGGTGGCCGAGGACAACCGCCGCGCGCTCTTCGACGCCGGGCTGTGGGGCGCGCCCACGTTCCGGGTCGACGGCGGGTCCGCCTATTGGGGGCAGGACCGGCTCTGGGCGCTGGAGGAGGACCTGGTACAGACGCAGCGAGGCGGGCCCTGATCCCCGTCTGCCGGATTGTGAGATCATGGGCCGTAGCCGGCCGGTCGCCGGCATGCGGCGGCCTGTCGGGCGAAGGACCTGACGCCGATCCCGACACCGAGGTCACATGGAATCCACCCGCACCGCCGCCGGGCGCCTCGACGGCCGCCACCGGCGAAGGCGCGCCAGCCGGCGCAAGATCGTGCAGGCCCTGCTCGAGCTGATCGGCGAGAACGAGGTCCTGCCGGGCGCTGAAGCCGTCGCCGCGCGTGCGGGAGTCGGCCTGCGCACGGTGTTCCGACACTTCGAGAACATGGAGAGCCTGTACCAGGAGCTGATCGCCGCCATGACGGCCGAGCTGAGGCCGATCGCCGACGAGCCCTATGCGAGCGCGGACTGGCACGGGCGGCTGGTGGAGCTGATGGACCGCCGGGTCCGGATCTTCGAGCGCATGCTGCCGTTCAAGATGGCAGCCGACATGCGTCGCTCCCGTTCCCCCTCGCTGGCCCGCCAGGGCCGCGCGCTGATCCGCGAGCAGCGGGCCGTGCTGGAAAGCATCGTCCCCGCCCCGATCCGCGAGGACCGGCCCCTGCTGGAGGCGCTGGACCTGCTGCTCAGCGCCGATACCTGGCGCCGGTTGCGCCGGGACCAGGAGCTGTCGCCGGCAGATGCCCGGGCGACCGTCGACCGAGCCTTGAACGCCCTGCTCCGCCGGAGCGTCCCGCCGTCCGCGGACGATTGAAGCCCCGCCGGCTCAGCCGGACAGCCGGGCCTGCTCGATGCGGTCGCCGCCGCCCGGCAGACGAAGCGGTAGCCGCATGTCCGGCTTCGGAGTGTGGCGGCGTCAGAGCGCGGTGAGCCACGATGATCCGCTGTACCCTTGTTCCGCATCGCTCCAGGGACAGAGGTCGCAATCCCACGGGACCAAGGACCCGGCTCGGCAGCCGCCGGCGTGCAACCGAACCCCCATCCGCGCTTGCGTCAGGGCTCAGGGCCCGATGGCGACGCGGTAGTCCCGGCCCGCCCAACGCCCGTCCCCTTCCCAGCGGAACGTCATGACGAGGGTGCCGCCAGACGGAAGGTCCGCCGCCGGCAGGTCGGCCGAATGGCTCCCGAGGCCGGTCGGGCGGGTCCGCGTGTCAACGCTGTGGGCCCACCCGTCCGTGCTCCAGTGGATCAGCGCCGGTGCCGGCAGCGCGAGCCGGAGCGCATATCCGGAGGGAACGCCGCGCGGCTGGCAGTGCAGGCTCCAGATGCGCCAGTCGATCGTCGGGCGCTCGCCGCGGTAGCGTTCCCAGGTCCGCTGTGGCCGATCGCAGGGTTCGCGGCATGCGCGGCTCACGACGAGCTTCACGAATTCGCTGTGCGCCCAGGCCAGCGGCATGGCACTGCCGGTGGGGCGGCCCGGATACAGCCTGTGTTCCGGGATCGGGTCGGTGTCCCAGACCTGTTCCGGGATCATGCCGCCGGGTCCGGCCATCGCCGCCATGGTCTTGAGGTAGGGCAGCGGGTCCTCGCCGGCGCATAGCGCATAGTGGCCACGTTCGCCTGTGAGCAGCGGCCAGCCGCGGCCGTGGCCGGCACCGTCGAAGGGACGCCCGTCGCGGTGCTCGCCGTAGCCGTCGTTGTTGTAGCGGTGCCAGACGGGACCCGCCGGGGTGTCGGTGCGCAGCAGTTCGTCGACGAGCTTGAGCGTCTCCAGCACGCGCGGGTCGTCCGGCTGGCGCAGGCCGAAACGCACGAGCTGCAGGAAGTCGGTCGCAACCTGCTCGTCGGCCCGCAAGTGGTTATCGTAAGTGCGGTTCTTGATCAGAAGCTCGTCGGCCTTCGCGCCTTCCTGGATCAGCACCTCGCCGGGCGCGGCACGCAGGTAGTAGCCCTCCACGCCGAGCCGCTCGGCCAGAGCGGTACCTTCCACCCAGGTCCAGTCCTCGGTGCGCGCGTTCCAGGTGTCGGCGATCATCAGGGCAAAGCCGCGGTCGGGCTCGTCCAGGAACTGGGCCCCCTCGACCAGTGCCGCGATCATTACGGCGAGGGTGAAGGCGTTGATGCCGGCGTCCTCCTCCCAGCGATCCTGCGCGGAGACGGGGCCGTGTGTGACCAGGAACGCGAGCGCCCGGCGGACCATGTCCCCGACCGGGATCCCGCCGAGCTGCCGGTGCGCGGCGAGCATCCCGGCAAGGAGCACCGGGAAGGCGGTCTCGTCGAGCTGTACGCCCTGCCAGAAGGGCTTGCCGCCCAGCCACTGGTTCTGCAGCCAGTGGCCGTCGTCCTGCTGGGTGGCGATCAGGTAGCGCAGCACGTCGCGCGCGTCGTGCCAGGCCTCGATCGCGATCAGCGCGCCGGCGCTCTCGACCAGATCGCGCGCCCAAACCAGGTGGTAGCCGCCACGGCTGCCGCTGGTCTCGCCCCACGGCACGGCGAGGCTCGCCACCATCGCGCCGCGGAAGGTGCGGTCGCCATGGGTTTTGAGCACCATGGCCGATCGCGCGAAGGTCGGCTTGAGGATGGCCGGTATGCGCGGCTCCTTCAGCGTGTCCGCCCAGGCGCTCCACGCAGCCACCTGGTCACGCCAGACATGGTCGAAATCCTCGACCAGCGCCGCGGCAGCGAGCGTCGCCGCGGATTCCTTGCTGGCCGCAAAGCCAAGCGCCAGTGTGCCGCGCCGCGGGAGCTCGCCCATGAGGGCGATTTCGCCGGGCCCGGCGCGATCGTACTCCCAGGTCATGCGGCGGTTGCGGTAGAAGTCCTGCCAGCCATCGCTCGCGCCCGCGCAGCCCGCGGAAATCCGCCCGAAGGCGTCGGGAACGCCGGGCGCGGCGGCGAGCAGGGCAAGGCCGAACGGACCCTGTTCCGCCCAGAGCACGCGGCGCCCGTTGTAGCAGGTGGCCTCGCCCACGTTATTGTCCGCGTCGCTCCCGAGGCGTGGCGAGCCCAGCACGTAGGGCCGCAACTCTGCCTGGCCCTCGAGCTCGTAGTCCACGAGCAGCACGTCCCGGTCCTGGTGCGGGCACACGCGCAACCGCAGCGTGAAGCGCTCATGGTGGTGGGTCACCGTGACGGCGGGCGTGCAGTCGTGGGCCAGCGCGACGCTATAGTTGTCCAGACGCCGCAGCTCGGCCCAAAAATCCCTGCCGTCGGCGACGATGAAGCCGAGGTCGCGGATGTGCGGAATGTCGATGCGGTAGTAGTAGACTTCGGTCACGATGCCTTCGGCCATCGTGAACCAGACCCGGGAAGCGCCCAGCCCAGTGCCCACAATGTCCTTGCGGGCCGTGGCCCAGGTGGGCTGGTAACGGTCCGCCTGCGGCGCGTCCATGTCGAATCCCCCGGTCAGCATGCCCTTCGCGGGGGCGGCAGGGCATCATAGGCGCGCGGCCGTCGTTGCGGCAACAAGACCGTGCTGGCATTTGCCTGCGGTGCCGCCCCGGCGGTCACCATACCGCACCTGCCAAGCGCAACGCTGGAATTTGGTTACCCGTCGGTTAAGTCGATAGGGAAAGCGATTACGAACTTACGGGGCGGTTCAGGTTGTAACGGTTACGCCGGACGTCGATGGTTGTGCGAGCATCGGCCAAACTGGCGAACCAGTGCAGAGGTTCAGACGGAGCTACCGGAATTTACCGCCCAGGCTCGCGACGAAGACTTCTGTGTCGGCTTGCCGGGTTGAATGAACTGGAGCGTCACGCGGCGCTGCTATGACTGGAAGAACAGAGCCTTAGTGGGCAGCTCGGGCCCGTTATCACAGACGATCGTCCTTGGCAGGGCGCGTCGTTTGGCTAGTTGGCCCAGAGCTCCCGTGCCAGGAGCCTGATCTCGTCCGGAAAGGACCGCAGGCGGGCGGCGCATTTGGGCATCCTTGACAGTGGACTTACGGGACCGCATAGTCAAATGAGCGAAACGATAAAATCGAGCCTTTCGAGATTCCGTACGCTCGTGACGACCGGGCTGGCGTTCGTGGTATGGGTAGGTCTGACTGTCTCCCGGCGCGCGCTGCGCAGGTTTGGTTAAAGGTCTGCCTCACGTGGCGCACCGCGCTTCGACCGAAGATCCTATCGCAATTCACATTGCCATCGATTCCGTCTTGGCGGAAAAAGCGAGATTAGCGCAACTGAGGTTTGTGAGGCGTCGGCGCAGAGACCTGATGATGGTCTCAGCGGCTGGCGCCGAAATACCTGCAGCTGAACGTCAGCCCCGTTTGAGGCTGCCTTCACCAGGGTAACAAGAGCGGTACACGGCATGCTCATGACGGAATCCGGAGCGTTCCCGCACCACCGCCCTTAACAGCGTCGAAAGGACAGTCACCATTAACGGCCAGGCTGCGCAGCGTTTCGCCGATGAGAATTTAGGCGGAGGTGAGAAAGCGTGCGTCTTGCAGTTATTGAGTGGGCAGGACCCGGCCGTGAATGGATGAGTGCTCACCGGATGGGAAGTCTGCAGGGCGAGTTGCAGCCCAACCACATCAGTATGGTGGCGAAAACGTGAACCCCATGGCCACTGCGGCTCGTGCGACGCTTCGCTTCGACTAAATCGCGCTCACATAGTGGAATACACCGCAACAGCTGAATTCCGGGCCCGACTTGAGCGCTTTATGGTGGCGCAATACGGGCCGTCCTGCCTCATCGAGAATTTGGCTACGATGGAAGACGGACATGCGGGTTTGACATTTGGCATGGACGTCGCTTGGGCAGCTGGAAAGCGCCGGGCTCGCTACGTACTGAAAGTGGCACCCGTGGGGGTCAAGCGACGGGGTAACACGGATGTGTTCCGGCAAGTGCCACTGCTATGCGCTCTGCAAGCACGTGGGTTGCCGGTGCCGCGGATCGTATGGGCGTCCGCCGACGAACAAGAGCTCGGAACGCCGTTTCTCATTATGGAACGCCTGCCCGGACGAACCTTTGTCTGCTGGGAGCCTCATCCCTCGTTTCCCCGCGATCCCGGGACTGTTCGTCCATTGTGGCTCCAGGGCGCTCGACTGCTGGCGAAAGTCCATCGGTTCGATTGGCAAGCACACCTGGCGGGATGGGAGAAACCAAGAGGCCTATCGGACGAGCTCGGGAAGTGGCGATCAATACTCGCACATGCCCAGAACGTTCGATGGCTCGAAGCGGGGGACGAACTTGCGGCACGTCTCCGCCGGTCAATGCCAGCCGACAACACGATCGGCCTGGTTCACGGTGACTACCAGCCAGGCAACATCCTTTACCACAAAGGCGAGATCAGTGGATTGGTGGATTGGGAGCTGGCATTCATCGGCCCGCAAGGGGTCGACGTGGGCTGGCTTCTGATGATGAGCGATTCGGACTCTTGGGCCCCCAATTGGCGTCCAATTGCGCCAGTGCCCGACAGCGAGCTGATTCAAGCCTATATAGACACGGGGGGGCCGGCCGCGGCCAATAGCCGCTGGTTTCACGCTCTTGCCAATTACCGGATGGGTGCCATTGCGTGCCTGAACGTCAAATTGCATCGGAGCGGCAAGCGTCCGGACGAGCTATGGGAACGCTTTGCCCCGTCCATTGATTGCCTCTTCAGGCGTGGTATGGAGCTGCTCGAGAGCAGCGACACGCTGCGGAATGTGGGAGATTGCCAGTGATCGATTTTTCCTTGCCCCCCGAACTCCTCGAACTGCGGAAACGCACTGCCACATTTATCGCAGAGCAGGTTGTTCCGCTTGAAGACGATCCCCGGCAGGGGGCCCACGGGCCTGCAGAGTCGCTGCGGCGCGAACTGGTCAGCAGGGCACGGGACGCGGGCCTTTTGTCGCCTCATGGACCTCGCGAGTTCGGCGGATTGGGATTGGGCCACCGGGACATGGCGGTGATCTTCGAGGCTGCCGGATGGTCTCCACTGGGGCCGTTGGCTCTGAACATTCAGGCACCCGACGAGGGAAACGTAAATCTGCTCAAAAGCGTTGCGAGCGAGGAGCAAAAGGCGCGTTGGTTGCCAGGCATGGTGCGAGGCGAGTTGCGCACAGCCTTTCATATGACCGAAACCACGGCCGGTGGTGCGGGGGCCGACCCGTCGCTACTGAGTACGACTGCTCACCAAGTCACCGGCGGGTTCCGGCTCAACGGTCGCAAATGGATGATTACCGGCATGGCTGGTGCCGACCTCAACATCGTCATGGCCCGGACGTACGACTCAGACGGGACCGAGATCGGCGCTTCGATGTTCCTGATCGAGACGGGCAGCCCGGGAATGCGGGTAAGCAGAGTGCTCGACACGATTGACACCAATTCGCCGGGCGGACACGCGGAGGTGGTTTTCGAAGATGCCCATGTTGGGCCCGAAGACGTGCTGGGCGAACTCGGCCGGGGTTTTCAAAATGCGCAAGTTCGGCTCGGCCCCGCTCGACTGACACATTGTATGCGTTGGCTGGGGGCAGCGGCCCGGTGCCACGCGATCGCCGCCGAGCACGCCGGTCGGCGGCACTCTTTCGGCCGGCCGCTGGGTGAGCACCAGGGCGTGGGCTTCATGCTGGCCGACAACGAAACCGAACTGCATCTGTGCCGATTGATCGTTTGGCATGCGGCGTGGCTCCTGGATCAGGGCGAGCGCGCCCGAAACGAAACGAGCATGGCGAAGATCTATTGTTCGGAAGCCCTGGGTCGGGTGGTGGACCGTTCCCTGCAGATCCTGGGTTCGATCGGGACCACGCGCGACACCGTGGTCGAGCGGTTCTATCGCGACATCCGGCCGTTTCGGATCTACGACGGTCCATCGGAGGTCCACCGTCAAGCCTTGGCGCGGAGGATCGTCTCTCGTCACAAGACTGTTCAAGGAGAAGGCGATGGCCGCTAGTCCCGGCAGCACATACGACGAAATCTACACGGGCTTCCGCTGGAACATTCCCACCCATTACAACATGGCTGCGGATGTATGCGACCGGCATGCGGTGACGCCCGACAAGATCGCAATGGTAGGGGAGGCGCCGAACGGACGTGCCTGGCAGCTGAGCTTTCGGGACGTTCAACGGCGTGCAAACGCGCTGGCGAACGTGCTTACCTCACTGGGACTGGAGCGCGGCGATCGAGTGATGGTCTTGCTGCCCCAAGATCCCTGGGCGGCCACCGCACATGTTGCCTGCTGGAAGGCCGGGTACGTCTCCGTTCCGACCTCGGTACTGTTTGGACCTGATGCACTCGCCTACCGACTGAACCATGTGAACGTGCGCGTCGTGATTACCGACCGCGCAAGCTTGCCGAATCTCGCTGCGGCACGCGCCACAGCCCCGAGCGTTGAGCGCGTCTACCTGATCGACGGAGCGGAGCCGGAGGCAGAGTCACTACCGGACCTGGTCGCCAAGGCCAGCGACGCGTTCGAAAACGTGGACACCTTGGCCGAGGAACCAGCGTTCCTGAATTTCACGTCTGGGACGACCGGTCATCCCAAAGGAGTCCTGCAGGCGCATCGGTCGATGCTGGGGCATCTTCCGGGCATCGAGCTTCCCCTTGAGTTCTTTCCGCAACCCGGTGACTGTATGTGGACCCCGGCCGACTGGTCCTGGCTTGCGGGCTTGATGGATGTGCTGATGCCTGCCTGGTACCACGGGGTTCCGGTACTCACATTCCGGGCGACCCGTTTCGATCCTGAACAGGCATTTTCGATGATGGGGCGTCATGGTGTGCGTACGGCCCTGTTGACCCCGACGATGCTGCGCATGATGCGTCAAGTGAAGGATCCCGTGGGCCGCTACGGGCTGAATTTGCGCGTCGTGGCTTCGGGTGGCGAGGCCGTCGGCAAAGAATTGCATGAATGGGCGGCAGAAGCGTTGCAGGCGCCAATCAACGAGGCCTATGGCCAGACCGAGTGCAACCTGGTGCTCGGAAACTGTGCCAGTGTAATGGAAACGCGAGCCGGGTCGCTGGGAAAGCCCATGCCCGGGCACCGCGTTGCGATCGTCAATGACGACGGTGAGCCCTTGTCTGCGGGTGCAATGGGTAACATCGCCATACGAGCTCCAGATCCCGTGATGATGCTGCGTTACTGGGACAACCCAGCAGCCACCAGGGAAAAGTTCCGTGGCGAATGGTTGATTACCGGTGATCTGGGCAACCGCGACGAGGAGGGATACTTCTGGTTCCACGGTCGGACCGACGACATCATAACCAGCGCCGGATACCGCATCGGCCCAACCGAGATTGAGGATGCGCTGACGCGCCACCCTGCCGTACTTCTTGCCGCCGTTGTCGGCGTGCCCGACGCAGTCCGTGGTGAAGCGATCAAGGCGTTCGTGACGTTGCGTGACGGATGGCGGGGAGGGGAATCCCTTTCGAGCGAGATACGGGACTTTGTGCGCAGACGTCTTGCCAAGCATGAAGTGCCGCATGAGATCGCGTTTGTGGACAGCCTGCCCACTAGCGTGAGCGGCAAGATTATACGACGTGAACTCCGGGATGGTGGCAGCAGTTCGGGCTAAGCTGGTTGATTCAATTTGTTCGTTCGTCGTTGCCGGTACGAACAGGGTCGGTGTCCGTGCACAACAGAGGAGGGGCGGTGGGCGCAGACATCGGCGTACCGTTCGGCAAGGTCTCTCGTCGAACAGGGGGCTCGGCGTCACGACGCTTTTCCTGCCCGCCGGTGCGGAAGTTTGCGAATCCGCGTCTTCAGGGCAAAGTCCGATTGGACTTCCGAGGCTTCAGCGCGCGTTTGCATACTGGACTGACTGCGCCAGGGTTCTCTCGCTCGGTGCTGGAGCGGCCGCGGGGTGCCGCCGTGCAGACGGAATCGTGGTGCAAGGACGAGTGGCAGACGCCGACGCGGGCTGGAAATTGCACACTCGATCGTAGTCATTGCGCTCAAGCCTGTTCGGTCCTGTTTGCCCTGCGTGGTCATCAGCCCCCTGCCGGTAGCGTTGAATCTGCAGCTTTGAGGGCCCGGTCCGGTTCGGCGTGATGGCGCATGCGGTGGCTGGTGTCGCGGATATTGGCCAAGTGACGGAAGTGCGACAGGCGGTCGATCAGGGTAGTAGCCACTACCCGTCTCCGAGTACCTCGCCTAACTCCTCGAAGCCCTTGTTGGAGGACGGCACGGCGGCAGCCCACTCGTAGCGACGGTTGGTCCGCTGGAAGAACAGCGCCGTACCGGTGCGGCTGCTCGGGAGGTGGCCGACCTCGTCTGCCACTGGCAGCGGCGGGCGGGCGAGCACGGCCAGCCGGCGTGTCAGTTATCCCGCAGCCTGTGCCGCCGCGAGTGAGGCAGGTCGATCAGGGTTCGGTAGTCGACTCGCCGACCATGCTGGGCGGCGATCGCAAAATTGATGGCCAGGGGTTACCACCCCCCTGCAAGCGGTATTCAAGCAGCGTCTCTTTAACCGGAGGAGAGAGTGATGACTCTGAAAGAACCCTTCAAAAAGTCAGTCGCCTTGCTGGCGGGGCTCGCTCTGGGCGCAGTCTCCTGTGCCGCCAGCGCCGGCAACATGACCACCAAGCAGTTGCAGCAGCAGTTCCAGAAGGACGTGGTGGGCAAGACCATTGTCTACATCCCCATTTCCTACGGGTTGCCACTGACCCGTATCTGGGGCAAGACGATGCAGAAGGAGGCCAAGGCCCTGGGAATGCACTTCAAGGTGCTGGATCCGGGTTTCAACACCCAGCGCGAGACGCAGATGCTGGAGTCCGAGGTGCACAAGCACCCGGCCGTGCTGATCGTGCACAACCCCAACGTCCAGGTCCTGGCGCATGGGCTGAGGCAGGCGGAACAGGCCGGCATCTACACGATCCAGGTGAACATGGCGTCGCGCTACAAGACCGACGCTTTCATAGGCGTACAGCCGAATCAGCTCGGCGCCAAGATGGCCAAGGGGATCGTAAAGGCCTGCAGCGGTCCGAAGGCCCGCTCGCACCAGGTCGCGTTGATGGACGGGGTCCAGACCTCGGCGTTCAGCCTAGGCGTCATGCAGGGGGCACAGTCCGTCTTCAAGAAACACCCGAACATCAAGATCGTCAGCACCCAGTACGCGGACTGGGATCCGCAGAAGGCGCACGACAAGGCGGCCACCGTGCTGCAGAGCCATCCCAAGCTGTGCGCGTACATGGGCTGGTGGTCCGGCCAGGACCAGGGCATTGCCCAGGCCGTGCGCCAGGCGGGACTGAAAGGCAAGGTCAAGATCTTCACGAGTGGCGGTGGCGAACCACCTGCATGCCAGTACGTGAAAAACGGATTGTTCTACGCGGACTATAGCTACGATGCCAAGTTGCAAGCACAACAGATGATGGCGGTGGCCAAGTTCCTGCTGCAGACGCACAAGCCGGCCGGCACGTTCCACACGGCGATCTATTCCCCGGTCACGAAGCTCACCAAGGCTACGCTGAAGCCGGACTCGTGCACCCATGTCGGAAAGAAGGGGTCAGGCAGCTAGCACGACGTTCGGGTGGCGAGCAGGGTGTTCGCAATAGGCGCCCGCGACGCTTCGCAGTGATGGAGCACGTGTCCCACGTAAGCCAGAGAGGAGGCCCGGCCTTCGCCGGGCCGGGCCTCCCACCAGAGGGCCCCCAATGAGTAGCGTCATCTCCCCCTCGACCGGATCCCTGTCGACGACGATGAAGCGGCTCCGCTATCAGTGGTCACCGCGGCAACTGTTCGCCGACCTGTTCGCCAAGAGCTGGATGATGGGGCCCGCCGTTCCTCCTTCGGCCCTTAGCGGCTCGAACAACGCTTGAGTTACGGCATCCCTGTGACTGAGCGTCAAGCCGCCGATAAGGATTTCGGCGTCGAGGCTTCGCCTCGCGGAACGCCTCCCCTCGGGGCCACAGGCCACTAGTAAAGACCGGAAGAAAACAAGCAGGGATGGGGTCAGTTCTCACATTCCAACACAGGGATGGGGTCAGTTCTCACATTCCAACATTTTGCCAGGCGAGGCCGGATTCCGAAGTGTGGTGAGCGGCAGGACAGTGATCGCAGGGAGGGGATCATGGTTCGGCCTTTTGCGGATGGAGT
>Ga0209918_1001102_pt1 | contig 15408 bp, 9 predicted proteins | sample SalPonD_shore_MG_FD_185712 | JGI IMG/M metagenome (GOLD analysis project Ga0209918, IMG submission 185712) | Salt pond soil microbial communities from South San Francisco under conditions of wetland restoration - Salt Pond MetaG... | ecosystem: Environmental > Aquatic > Marine > Intertidal zone >...
ACATGAGCAGACCGATCTCCGGCGGCAGCGGCGCCACGTCCACGGCGACGTTGACACAGGCGGGCCGGCTGCTGTCGAAAGCCGCCCGGAGCGCCGGTCCCAGGCGATCGATCGCGGTCACGTATTCGCCGTAACCGCCGAATCCCGCCGCGACCTCGTCGTAGCGGGCGGCGCCGAGTTGCGTGCCTGACAGGTTCTCCTTGCCCGATACGGCTTCCTGGAAGTGCTGCGAGGCCGCCCAGCTCGAGTTGTTCATGATTACGGTGACGATGGGCAGTCGGTTGCGCACCATGGTATCGAATTCGCTGATGCCGAAGCCGGCGGCGCCGTCTCCGGTCAGGCACAGGACGGGACGATCGGGACGGGCGATCCTCGCGCCCATGGCCAGGCCGAGGCCGAAACCGACGGCCCCGAGGTAACCGTGGGTGAGATAACTGCCCGGCTCCTTCTGCTGGATGACCTCGTTCAGCCAGTGGTAGGACTCGGCTCCGTCGCCGATAACGATGGTGTTTTCGGGCAGGTTATCGATGACGGCGCTGACGGCCTGGTAGGGATGAATGGGCGCCTCCGTGCGCTGCAGTATCTCGGTGAACTGTTCTCGCCGGGCGGTTTTCGCCGCGGCGATGCCCTGCTGCCAGTCCGTGTAGTCGGGCCAGTCTGTCTCGCCGGCGGACTGGTTCAGGGCGGTCAGTACTTCGCCGCAGTCGGCGGCGACACCCAGATCCACATCGCGCAGGCGGCCGATCTCGCGGGCATCGGTATCCACGTGTATGACTTTTGCCGCGGCCGGGATGAGCATATCGCTCCCGCCCAGGGTGAACAGGCCCAGCCGCGTGCCCAGAATCAGGACCGTGTCGGGACGGTGGGGATCGGTCAGATCCGCCAGCTTGTGGGTGGTGCCGCCGTAAAGCGGATGATCGGCGGGCAGCAGGCCGTGGCCGGCAAAATCCGAATACACGGGAATGCCGCTGCATTCCGCGAACTCCCGCAGGGCGGTCCCGGCCCCGGCTTCCCACACACCGCCGCCGGCCAGGATCACCGGGCGCTGCGCCTGCCGCAGCAGGGCCAGTATCCGCTCCACGATGCGGGCCGGCGCCGCGGGCGGCGCGTCGGGCAGGAAGGTGTCCGGGATGGTGACGTCTTCTTCATTGATACCGGCAGTGAGGACGTCCATGGGTAGATCCAGCAGTACCGGTCCCATGGGCGGTGTGGCGGCGATGCGCAGCGCCAGGGCCGTCAGCCGCGGCAGTTGCGCGGGCGTGGTGATGCGGTGTGCCCACTTGGTAATAGGTGTGGCGACGGCGACCTGGTCGATGCCGGCCTGCAGGGTATTGGTTTCCGCCTCGCCCAGGGCGGCCGAGCCGGTGAGATAGAGAACGGGAGTGCGGTCCAGGTAGGCATTGGCCACGGAGGTAAGTACATTGGTAAAGCCGGGCCCGGCGGTGATCATGGCTACGCCGGGGCGGCGCGCGGCGCGGGCGTAACCTTCGGCGGCATGACCCGCAGCAGCCTCGTGGCGGGTATCGAGTATGCCGATGCCGTGGCCGCGGCAGGCCTGGAACAGGGTCTCGATGTGGGCCCCGTGCAGGGCGAAAACCCGCTCCACCCCGGCCTTGTAAAGCGTGCGGATAACAAGTTCACCGCCGTTGATCACGGCCATACTTGCGTGTTCCTGGTTGTGGAATTACTCATGTAGTTGAGGTATGCCTATGAAATATTGAGATATTGTTTCATCCGTTTCCCGGTTTCGCCGACCGCTGCCCGGGCGCCAGGCCCGATTGTGAAAATCGAACCCCCTTGTTCGGCAGGCCCCCATAGTGCTAATCTAAAATAAAACTTGCAACACCATTGTGAATTCGTTACCCGGAGGAGGGGAAACATGAGTAAGAAGTCTCTGGAAGACCTGCTGCAGAGCGTCGACAACCCGGTCACCATGCTGCGCAATTCCAGGATAGGCGCCTACGTCTATCCGGTGGTCGCGCCCGAATTTTCCAACTGGCGCGACGAGCAGCGCGCCTGGCGCGAGACCTGTGTCCTTTTCGACCAGTCTCACCACATGGTGGATATTTTCATTGAAGGCCCCGACGGCATCAAGCTGCTTTCCGACCTGGCCATCAATACGTTCAAGAATTTCACGGACAACAAGGCCAAGCAGTTTGTGCCGTGCAGTTACGACGGTTACGTGATCGGCGACGGCATCCTGTTTCACCTGGACAAGGGCAAATACGTATTCGTCGGCCGCGCGCCGACCGCGAACTGGATCCAGTTCCATGCCGAAACGGGCGGTTACGATGTCTCCATCCTGAAGGACGATCGCTCCCCGTCCCGTCCCATGGGCAAGCCGGTTCGGCGTGAGTTTTACCGCTACCAGATCCAGGGCCCGAACGCCGAGCAGGTTATCCAGAAACTCAACGGCGGACCGTTCGCGGACATCAAGTTTTTCAATATGGATTACATCAATATCGCGGGACGCAAGGTCCGTGCCCTGCGCCACGGCATGGCCGGCGCTCCCGGCCTGGAGATCTGGGGCCCCTACGAGGAAGGTGAGGAAATCCGCGCCGCCATCGTGGAAGCCGGCGAGGAATTCGGCCTGGTGCAGGTCGGCGCCCGCGCCTACGCCACCAACACCCTGGAATCGGGCTGGATACCTTCGCCCCTGCCGGCGGTTTACACAGGCGAGAAGATGAAGCCGTACCGGGAGTGGCTGGATGACAAGAGCTACGAAGCCACGGGATCCATCGGCGGCAGTTTTGTCTCCGACAATATCGAGGACTATTACCTGACCCCGTACGAACTCGGTTATGGCCCGTTCGTGAAGTTCGATCATGATTTCATCGGCCGCGAGGCCCTGGAGAAAATCGCCGACAAGCCGCACCGCAGGAAGGTGACGCTGGCCTGGAACGGCGAGGACGTGGCCAAGATCTTCGCTTCCCTGTTCGATCCTGACGGTGAGAACTACAAGTACATGGATCTGCCGCTGTCCAACTACGCTTCGGCCAACTACGACGCGGTGAAGCTGAACGGCAAGACCATCGGTTTCTCCATGTTCACCGGCTACAGCTACAATGAACGTTCCGCGCTGTCCCTGGCCACCATCGATCCGGAGGTCGAGATCGGTACCGAGGTCAAGGTCGTCTGGGGCGAGGAGAACGGTGGTACGCAGAAGACGACGGTGGAGAAGCCCCACAAGCAGATGGAAGTCCGCGCCATCGTCAGCCCCGTACCTTACTCGAGAGTGGCCCGCGAAGCGTATGCCGAAGGCTGGCGCACCGGGAAAGCGTAGTCAGTAGTGATATAGTAGGGTGGGTTAGCGGCGCTCGCGCGCCGCGTAACCCACCGTAATAAATTCATCCCTGCTTTGTCCCACGGCAATTAATCCGTCATGCAGGAAGTCCACGGAGTAGACATCCTGCATGACGGTAATGTGGTTATTGCCGTCATGCCGGCGAATGCCGGCATCCAGTCGATCAGAGTATTCCCTGCTTTGTTGCACCGGCATGGACCGGTTGCATTAGCATAAGGAGTATTTGTCTACTGGATTACATCCTTCGCTCCGCTAACGGCACATCCATGTGCCGCTCCTCCGGCGTGCGCCGGAATGACGAGTTTATGCAGCAAAGGTTGCCCGTATAATCTGTCAGCCACGAGCCACCCACCGTGTTTTATTTAACCTTGCGGCGGTAGTCGTAGATGGGATTGGAGAGCAGGAATGAGATGCTCTCGACCCGCTTGGGGGGCGGCTCGTAATCCGGGATCGCCGCCAGAATCGCCTCGTTCCGGGCGGCGAAGATGTCCCGGAACTCGGGGTGGGTGATGATATACAGATCGTTGTTGACGATACCTGCCAGCACCCGTTCCCCGCATTCCAGCGGTTCCATGTAGTTGCGGCTTGCCTCGGCCATGGAACGGCTCTGCCGGGCCCGGTCCGCTTCGGCGTAGCCCGTATTGGCATATTGCGCCGGCCGCGTCTTGCCGCTCTCCGCGATATTGGTCTGCACCGGTCCGGGACAGAAGGCGGAGACACCGATGCCTTCCTCCGCCAGTTCCCCGCGCAGGGCCTCGGACAGGCCGACCACGGCGAACTTGGCGGTGCAATACAGGCCGGCCATGCCGTGCACCACCAGGCCGCCGGTGGAGGCGGTATTGACGATGTGCCCGCCCTCGCCGTGTTCCAGCATGTGGGGCAGGAAGGTCTGCACGCCGTTGATAACGCCGCCGATGTTAACGCTCATGTTCCAGTCCCAGTCGTCGTAGGTGGCCATCTTCAGGGGCCCGCCCAGGCCGATGCCGGCGTTGTTGCAGAGTACATGCACATTACCGAAAGTTTTCTTTGCTTCCTCCAGGGCTGCGGCAAAGGCATCGCGGTCGGTGATATCCAGCTTCACGGCGTGAACCTGTGCTTTCCCGTCGAACGCCTTAATGGCTTCGTCCAGATGATCCTGGCGAATGTCGGCGATGACGACCTTCATGCCGGCATTGGCAAAAGCCCGCGCCATGCCCAGCCCGATGCCGCTGGCCCCGCCGGTTATGAATGCTGTTTTTCCTTTCACATCTTTCATTGTTTTCTGCCTCCTGGTTTAACTTTGTATTTGAACCACGGAGAGCACGGAGGACACGGAGTGACAGAAATGTTGGTTGTAGGTTGTGGGTGGTTGGTTGAATAATCGATCCGTCAAACGATAACTGTCAACCCACAACCTACAAATCTCATTCCTCCGTGTTCTCCGTGCTCTCCGTGGTTAATCATCTGTATCGTTACTTCTCCCCGCTTTCCTGCTGCCTTTCCTTCCGTCGCACGTCGAAGGCCTGGACGCGTTTCATCATTTCCGGATCCGAGGACGGATCGGGCAGGGCATCGATCACTTCCTGGTGCAGTTCGTCCAGGGTTTCGCGGAACTCGGGATAGGGAATTACCCAGAACTCGTTGTTGCGCACGGCCTTGAGTACGTATTCGGCCAGATCCACCGGTTCCAGGCCCACCTCGATGACCGATTTCAGGCGTTTGAATACCTCTTCGTCGGCGCCGTAGTAGCCGGTTTCGGAAAGATTGGCGGGGCGGGTCAGCACGGCCTCGTGGATGTTGGTATTGACGGCGCCGGGGCAGAGCAGGGAGACGCCGATGCCGTGGGGTTCCACGTCCAGGCGCAGGGCTTCGGAGAGGCCGCGCACGGCGTACTTGGAGGTATTGTAGACGCCGGTGCCGGGCAGCGGCACGAAGGCGGACATGGAGGCGGTGTTGACGATATGCCCGCCCTGGCCGCGTTCGATCATGCGCGGCAGGAAAGTGCGGATGCCGTTGATGACTCCGCCCGTGTTGACATTCATGATCCAGTCCCAGTCGTCATAGGTGGCGTCCTGCATGGGACCGAAAATGCTGACCCCGGCGGTGTTGCAGAGCAGATCCACGGGGCCGAACACCGATTCCGCCTCGTCGGCCGCCGCCTTGTATGCCTCGCGGTCGGTAATGTCCAGATGGATGGAATGCACGGCGGCTTCCTGCTTCCGGAAATATTCCATGGCTTCATCCAGGTGATCCTGCCGGATATCGGCGATCACCACCTTCATCCCCTCGCGGGAGAATACCTTGGCCTGCCCCAGGGCCACGCCGCTGCCGCCGCCGGTGATGAAGGCTACCTTTTCTTTCAGATCTTTCATGTTTCTATGCCTCTTCGTTCAACTGTAATTTGAACCACGGAGAGCACGGAGGACACGGAGAAATGATATTTGTGGGTTGTGGGTCGTGGGTGGTAACTGCCGTTGGACTGATTGTTTATTCAACCAACAACCAACTACCCACAACCAATATTGTTTCTAACTCCGTGTTCTCCGTGCTCTCCGTGGTTAATCGCATTATTTCAATCCCTTCTCCTCCAACTTCTTGTCCCGCTGTTCCACGTACGGCGGGTAGGAAGTCAGGAAGGATACCGCCTCGGCGCGTACCGGGTCCGGTTCTTCTTCCGGCATGGAGGCGAGCAGGCATTCGAATTTTTCCACGATACCCTGCTTGAATTCCGTGTGGGAGAAGATGAACAGGTCGTTGTTCTGTATGCCGCGCAGCACGCGCTCGCCCACTTCCACCGGGTCCATGCCGATCTGGTTCAGCAGTTCCTTCATGCGCGCCTGCCACTGGGCGGTTTCCTCCGGGTTCCCGGTATAGCCGCTGTCGGCGTATTCCTGCGGCCTGATCTCCTCGCCCTTGAAGATGCTGGTGTTCACCGCGCCGGGCAGGTACACGGAAACGCCCACGTTATGGGGCTGCAGATCGGAGTACAAGGTTTCCATGAAGCCGCAGACCGCGAACTTGGCGGTGTTGTACACGATGCTGCCGCGGCTGGCGACCAGGCCGGACATGGAAGAGGTGCTGACGACGTGGCCGCCCTCGCCGTGGGCGACGATGCGGGGTGCAATGATCTGTACGCCGTTGATGACACCGCCCAGGTTGACACCCATGAGCCAGTCCCAGTCGGCGAAGGAGGTCTTGAGGAATTCTCCGGTGATCCCGAGGCCGGCATTGTTGACCAGTACGTGGATCTTGCCGAACACCTCTTCCGCCTCGTCGGCCGCCTGCACGTAGGCCGCGCGGTCGGTGACGTCAAGTTGTATGGCGTGGGCTTCCGCGCCCTTGTCCCGGAAGTACTGCATGGCCTCGTCCAGATGATCGCGGCGGATGTCGGCCAGCACCACCTTCATGCCCGCCGCCGAAAAAGCCTTGGCCATGCCCAGCCCCATTCCGGCTCCCGAGCCGGTGATGAATGCTACTTTGTCTTTAACGTCTTTCATGATTCTTTGCCTCTTTCAAACTGAATTTCTGAACCACGGAGAGCACGGAGGACACGGAGATTAATAATGTGTGGATTATTGGATTATACGAGGCTAACGGTACCAACACCTGAAATCCGATCCCTGATACCTGACACCCACATATCTCCGTGTCCTCCGTGCTCTCCGTGGTTAATCACAAATCCATTTTCCTAATCTTCTCCTTCGTATCCCACACCTGCTGCCGGCGCATTTTTTCGAACTCGAAGCGCTGCGGTTCCGGATCTTCGTCGGGGAAGGCGGCGAGGAGTTCCCGGCACAGGATCTCGACTTCCTCCCTGTGATCGGGATGGCTGAGGATGTAGAAATCGTTGTTGCGGATGCCGCGCAGGGTCTTCTCCGCCACTTCCACCGGTTCCATGCCCATCTGGTGTACCTGCTCCAGCTGCCGGGTCCATTCCTCGTCGACCTTGTGATCGGCACGGGTCAGGTTTTCCGGCCGGATCTGTTCGCTTTCGTAGATACGGCTCTTGACCAGTCCCGGGCACAGTATGGACACGCCGATGCGCTTGTCGGCCAGGCTCAGGCGCAGGGATTCCGACATGCCGCGCACGGCGAACTTGGTGGCCGTGTAGATGCCGGCGGTGGCGCCGGCGACGAAGGCCGCCATGGAGGCGGTGTTGACGATGTGGCCGCCCTCGCCGTGGGCCTCGATGTGGGGCAGGAAGGACTTGATGCCGTTGAAAACGCCGTCCAGGTTAATGCCGGTGATCCAGTCCCAGTCCTCGTAGGTGGATTCGTCCACGGTCTTGAATACATTGATGCCGGCGTTGTTGCAGAGCAGGTGTACCTTGCCGAAAACCCTGACGGTCTCCTCGGCGGCCTGCGCCATGCCTTCGCGATCGGTCACGTCCACCCTGATGGTATGGACGCTGACATCCCGTTGCTTCAAATACTCCACGGCATCGTCCAGGTGATCCTGGCGAATGTCGGCGATAGCGACTTTCATGCCGGCCTTGCTGAACACCTCGGCCATGCCCAGGCCGACACCGCTGGCACCGCCGGTGATAAATGCTACCTTACCTTCTATATCTTTCATCATACCTCCTTTATTTTTACCGCTAACAGCCGCGGGGAGAGAAGTGAATAGTAAGTAGTAAGTAGTGAATAGTGAAAGATCATGTGGATTGTTTTAAATAATTTCCGGTCTTTACTACTTACTATTCACTACTTACTAATTACTTGGCGACTCTTTGTTGGAGTATTTTTTGACAATAAAGTTGATAAATCTCACGAACTTCCCCGGGCCATCTCCAGGTCCTCGCGCAGCGTGCGGGCGGCGAGGACGAAGTGCAGCGGGGCCCAGGTGCTGGTTATGACCACCAGCGTCAGGATGGCATAACGGAGCGAGTTGTCGCCATAGCGGGCGTTGAAGTAATCGCTGATGATGCCGATGATCAGCGGTCCCAGGCCCATGGAAATGAGGTTTGCCAGGAACAGGTAAAACGCCGCCCCCACCGCGCGGCGCCGCAGCCCGGCGAGGTTCTGGATCATGGCCATGACCGGACCCAGGAACATGTGCATGATAAGGATGCTGGGGATGAAGAAGAGCAGGGCCGGCACCGGCGTCGGCCACAAATAGACCAGGAAGGTGAACGGCACGGTCAGCAGTATGGACAGCGCGCAGAACCAGGTATACCAGCGGTCGTCGCCGGTTTTGCGCACGATGCGGTCGGCGATGTAGCCGCCGGACAAAGTACCCAGCGAACCGGCGATGCCGAAGATGAAAGCCAGCCAGGTCCCGATCTCGCCGCTGGTCATGCCGTGTACGCGGATGAAATAGGCCGGCATCCACACGCTCGCACCCCAGGCGCCGACGCCGTGGATGGCACCCGCCACGGGGATGTGGCGCAGGGAGGGGCGGCTCATGAAATAGCGTATGGTCGACCACAGCGACGGCGTGTCGCCGCTGCTCTGCAGTTGCTCCGAATAGCCGCGCGGCGGTTCGCGCAGGGTCAGGCGTACCAGCAATGCCAGCAGCAGGCCGGGCAGTCCTACCACCATGAAGGCGGCGCGCCAGCCGAAGAACTGGTTGACCCAGCCGCCCGTGAGGAAGCCCACCAGGAAACCCAGGGGCAGGTAAATGTACAGCAGGCCCAGGGCGAAGCCGCGTTTTTCCGGCGCAAAGTAATCCGAGATCAGGGATTGGGATGGCGGCGCGCCGCCGGCCTCGCCGATGCCGACACCCATGCGGGCCAGGAACAGCGTCCAGAATCCGGTGGCCATGCCGGACAGGGCAGTGGTGGCGCTCCATAGTGCCAGGGCGATGGCGATGATATTGCGACGGTTGAACTTGTCCGCCAGCCAGGCCACGGGCAGGCCGACCGAGGCGTAGAACAGGCCGAAGGCGATCCCGCCAAGCAGGCCGAGCTGGGTATCCGAGAAATGGAATTCGTCCTTGATGGCTTCCAGCAGTATGGCGAAGATCTGGCGGTCCACCCAGCTGAAGACGCCCGCCGCGAGCAGCAGGCCGAGGACATAGTAGCGGTAGCGATCGGAGACATGGAAGTCATCCGCGCCGGCCGCTGCCGCAGTGGTGGCAACCGTCTCATTGTTCATGCAGGAGCCTCTGGTCCGGATACGGAGACGCGTCAGCCGCGTACATGCAACCCGGGTGGCCGAGGTGCATACCGATGCGGCAGGTTTGACTTCGATCCTATGGCATCAAGGCCGGACGGTATTGCCTGAGAAGGAAAACCGAGGCGACCCATCAGGAAGTGGCTTATCGGTATCCGATTGCGCCGCGCATATCGCAATCAATCATGCAGTAATCCGGTCAGCCGGATTTGGATCGCGTGGCGATATGCAGGTTACGGTATTCGCGGGGGCTGACGCCGAACTGCTCGCGGAATACCCGGGCGAAGTGGGTGCTGTTATTAAAGCCCTTGTGAAAGGCGATCTCGGTAATGGTCTTGCCGCGCCACAGGGTGTCGGTCATCTGCCGGGCGCATTCCTCCAGGCGCCGCCGCAGGATGTAATGGGATACGGATTCGTCTTCGCGGGAAAACAGCATGTGCAGGTAGCGGGGTGAGATATTGAACGCGGCGGCGATAGTGCGCGGCGTCAGTTCCGGATCATGCAGGTTGGACTCGATGAACTGCTTGATCTGCACCAGACGCGTGCCCGCAACGGCGGAACGCGATGGTATGGCTCCCTGGGCCAGGCTGTAGGCGGTGGCGATCATGTCCAGCAAGGTGGATGAAATGCGGGGCCCGTATTCAACGGGCAGGCCCTGTTCCGTCTGCCGCCACAGGCTCTTCAGCATCACCGAGACGGTGTTGCTCAATCCTTTTTTCCCTGACATGAAAAAACCGCAAAGCTGTTCGGGCTGCGGAATGTGTGTATGCAGGAGTTCGGACGGGATGGCCAGAACGATAGTTTCACACGGATGTTCATAGTACAACTCATAAGGATAGGTACAGTCGCAGATGGAAAAATCACCCTCGTTCAGCAGGGCACGCCTGCCATTTTGCTGTACGGTCAGTTCACCCTTTGCCTGAAGGTGCAGGAAGAACTCGTGTTTCGTGGAACGGGTGATATGTCTCTTGGCGTGGTTGATAGCGGCCGGTTGGGCGGTGACCTTGGAAAAGGTCAACTGCCCGAGCTTGTCGGAGCAGACCTTGCCGTCGAAACAGTTCAGATCGAGTGGATTGGTCTCCATACCCGTGAACACATCGCCGACGACATCGTTCCAGTAAGCGATCTTCGCCTTCTGCCGAAGAGATTCAGTCGAATAGATTTCCAACTTGTTACCCCCCCTTTCCTGCCGGTAACGGCTGTCCGGCGGTCCGGATTTTGTTATAAACGGATTGACGAACAACCCGGTTTGGATATGCTAATCATACACCGGTGTTGAGACAAACTGGAATTGCATTATTTTGGGGTAATTTAACGTTTTCCACCGGATAGTGGGAAAAGTCACTGCGCTGACAGTGATCGACCCGGGAATAATGAATCAAGTTAGTGGCCACTATCTATCAAGTGTCTGAATATCAAGGCATTTACAGCCTTCGGGGTGACAACCGTGGCGGCAGAAGGGGGGTATTCCGGGAGCCAGGAGCGTCTGTAACTTGTCCCTGTTCCCACTTGTCTCAGACTCTGAATCAACAAAATCGCCTATGGCAAGGGGATTTCGCGGGTTTTTCCACCGGGCCATTCCCCGAAAGTCGCATACTATTTCTTTCATGGAAAAGTATTGAGTTTTGTTGTTTTTTAGTATTTCTACACTAGGATATAAGTAACACCATGATCCGTAAGTGATTCGGATGACTGCAAAACCAATAACTCCTTGATTAATGGGGGGATTGTTCAAAACAGCAGCGCCGAAGTGAACATGGGGTGGGAATGCAGTTACTGTCGTACGTTTGTTGCTATATCACAACATTATCTGGTTTGCAGTATCTACATTTTAGGAGGGGATCATGAAACAGCCTATCGGCCGCCTGCTCAGGCCTTTCACCGTTACGCTCGGCTATCTGACTCTGCTTGCCGTCATTGCACCGCCGGCATTCGCACAGAGCAGCACCCAGAGCGGACCACTGGAAGAAATCGTGGTCACCGCGCGCTACCGCCAGGAAAACCTTCAGCAGACACCGCTGGCTATCAGCGCCCTGTCTGCCAAGGATCTGGATGTACGCGGCTTTACCGACTCTTACCAGATCGGTTACACGGTTCCCAACGCCTCGCTGCGCCCGGCCCAGGCGGCCTTCGGCAACACCATGACCGCCTATATCCGCGGCATCGGCCAGTATGATTTCGATCCGGCCTTCGAGCCCGGCGTGGCCATTTACTTCAACGACGTCCTGTTCCCGGTGACCATGGGTTCCATGTCGGACCTCATGGACCTGCAGCGGGTCGAGGTGCTGCGCGGCCCGCAGGGCACCCTGTTCGGGCGCGGCGCCATCGGCGGCGCCATTCGCTACGTGAGCAAGAAGCCGGAGGGCAACAACACTGGTTTTATCCAGGCCACGGGCGGCGCCTACAGTCGTATCGATGTCCGCGCCGGTTACGATTTCACCATAGCGAAAAATCTCTACGCTCGTGTCACAGGCGTTTCCAAGAACGAGGACGGCTATCAGAACGTATATGATTTTGCCTGTGCGCATCCCGGCGCTGCCGGCAATCTGCAATCGCAGATTGTCAACCGCAAGGCTAATTGCAAGATCGGTACCCAGGGCGGCACGGATGTCAAGGGTATCCGCGGTGCAATACGCTGGGTCCCCAATGACCGGCTGGAGATCAACGTCGCTTCGCATTATCTGAATGATAACTCCGAGGCACGGGCGGACTCTCTGGTTGCCCTAATCGGGCCAAGCGGGCAATACGCCGAGTGGGATAACAATTATGTTTTCCCTACTTACGGGGTCCATTATGACAAGCGCTTCAAGCCCAAATCCCCCTTTGTTAGCTATGCGACCTATTCTGATCCGAAGAGCGGTCTTTCTTTCAATCCGCAAACTGCTGTCGCCCAGTGGGGAGCGTCCGGGACGGCAGACTGGAAGATTAACGACCAGATCAGTATGAAAGTCATTCTGGCCTACCTGGATTTCAACAGCAGGTTCGCCACCGATGCCGACGGATCTCCTCTGAACGAGCAGACTGTGGATGGCCGCCAGAACTTCCATGACTACCAGGCCGAGGTGCGCTTTAGCGGCCGACTCTGGGATCGACTGGACTGGACTGTGGGTTACTTCCACCTGACTGACAGGTTCGTCAGTGCCCAGACGGTGAGTATCCCCGCTGCCATGCTTGGTATCTTCCACGATAGTCTGGGTATACCTTATTCCGTCGCCAATGGATTAATTGATACCACCGCCAGGTACCTGGTGAACGGTCTCAATATCGCCAAGTCGGAGAACAACTCCGGTTTCGCCCATGCCGTGTATGACTTTACTGACAAGTGGTCCTTCACGGCGGGCGTTCGTTATTCGGAAGACAGCAAGGACGTCAATTTCGACAATAACATTGTTGTCACCACTCTCAATACCAATGATACGCACTTCGACTGGACGGTGGGGACGAACTACCAGTTCACCCCGGATGTTATGGGCTATGTCAGAGTTGCCACGGGTTACCGGCCCCAGGCCTACAATCCGCGACCGTTCCAGGTTACCCAGTTCGTCGCTGTCCCGGGCGAGGAAGCTACGTCCTACGAGGGAGGCTTCAAGACGGAGTGGTTCGACAGAAGGGCGCGTTTGAACGTCACCGGCTTCTACATCGACTACAGCAAGCGCATCCTGCCCAGTGGCGGGACCGAATGTAACTTGATTCCGGGTACATCTACCTATGCTACTGTCCCGCCGGGTACTCCGGGTGCCGTGACGGACTCTCTGGGTAATACCTGCCTGAGTACTACGTCGCGCACCTTCTACATCAATGTGCCGGCCAAGATTTACGGTGCCGAGGTGTCAGGGCAGTGGCGGCCCACGGAGGCGTTCACCCTCAGCGGCAACTTCGGTTATACCAAGTTCGACGGCAGCGAGAACGCCGCCATCCTGGGTTTGCCCTCCGGTGTTACTCTGCAAAGCAACCGGCCCATCTACGTGCCGAAGATGAACTGGAACCTGTCGGCTTCCTACGACCTTCCCTTCTTCCAGGGCACCGTTACCCCCCGGGTCGACGTCTACGGCCAGAGCGAAATCTGTTACGCATTGCTGACCAGTATTAGCGTGGAGACGGAATCCCAGGCCTGCTCCGCTGGATACATTCTGGTCAACCCCCGCATTACCTATGCCACCAGCGACGGCAAGTGGACGGCGGCGTTCGGCATCAACAACGCCACCGACAAGCGGTACTATCTCAACAAGTTTGATCTGGCGGCTTTCGGTCAGCCCACCATCGAGGGGCAGCCCGGCAAGCCCAGGACGTGGTACGTCACGGTCAGACGCAACTTCGACTGAGCAAAGTCGACTCAGCCTGTTCAAGGCGTCCCCGGCAACGGGGACGCCTTTTTTATTTCCAGGACTCCCACCGCAACGACTGCCGCAGCTTAATCGGCAGCATCAAGCCTGACTGATAAACCTGTGCTTTCTTTGTTGCCGGGCGCGCTGTTTTGTTACCGCAATTGGCAGCGGGAATCGCGGGCACTCCTTTCGTGAAACGTCGACGATGTTTCACGAGGCAAAATAATCACTTAACTTTCAGTCGCTTGCACATCATTTCCAGATTGTTACAATAGCGGCCCCGAACAAAGCACGAGGAACCCGAGGATACACTAACCTACACCCATCAAGTGGAAGGGGGATGCATGAACGAACCTGTTGGCTTCCACGCCAGATTTTTAGCTACCATCATTCTGGGTCTCACGACCCTGTCCAGTTCACCAATACTCCTGGCGCAAACTTCATCCGGCGCCAGCGGCAACAATAACGGAAAGCTTGCTGAAGTCGTTGTTACCGCCCAGTTTCGCAAACAGAATCTGCAGCAGACGCCGGTGGCCATCACCGCCGTCAACAGCAAGATGCTGCAGGCCCGCAGCCAGACCAATATTTCCCAGGTTGCCAACGAGGCTCCCAATGTGACGCTGAAGCCGCAGGGACAGGCATACGGTCCCTCCATGGCAGCCTACATCCGCGGCATCGGCCAGTATGACTTCGACCCTGCTTTCGAACCGGGCGTGGGACTGTATGTCGATGATGTCTATTACGGGAGCCTGACCGGTTCCGTCTTTGACCTGCTCGACCTGGACCGGGTCGAAATACTGCGCGGGCCGCAGGGCACGCTGGCGGGAATGAACTCCATCGGCGGCGCCATCAAGCTGTTTTCCAAGAAGCCCGGCGAGGGCGACAGCAAACTGGCCGTGACCTACGGCAGCCGCCACCGGCTTGATTTTCGCGGCAGCGCGGATTTCAAGGTCGGGAAGAGCATCGGTGTGCGTATTGCCGGCGTATCCAAGAAGCAGGACGGTTACGTCAAGCGGCTGGATTGGGGCTGCGTCCACCCGAATACGCCGATTCCGGCCAACCTGGCCCAGGGCACCAATTGCGTCGTGGCCAAGGAAGGTCAGGTGGATTACAACGGCGGCCGGATCATGGTGAACTGGGATAATGGCGGGCCCGTCAAGGTGACCCTGATCGGCGATTATACCCATGACGATCGCACCGACGCGGGGAACGTTCTGCTTTATGCCAATTACCAGGGGACCGGTGATATCAATCCTTACGGAGGCAATATCCCCTACGACAGCCGTTTTGTCCCCCCCAAGGGATCCTATTACAACTATGCCTCGTACATTTCCTACGCGGATAACGGCCGGGCCACGTCCCGGGCGAACGGGCGTACCAAGTACGAGGGTTGGGGTGTTTCCAGCACCATAGACTGGGATATCAACGATACCCTCTCGCTCAAGTCCATCACCGCTTACCGGGCCTGGAATACCAAGTTTTCCAATGATGATGATGTCTCACCGCTGGCGCACAGTTTCGGCCGGGGCAACCTGAATTACTGGCAGGTCAGCCAGGAGCTGCGTCTCAACGGTTCCTTCGGCCCCGCCGACCAGGTGGAATACACGTTGGGCGGCCTCTACTTCAGGCAGAGGACCCTGTATGCCACCTTCCAGGATCTGCGCTATGTACCGGGTCTGACCCCGTT